>Ga0209123_1000710_pt1 | contig 39081 bp, 36 predicted proteins | sample BarGraIncu00431A_FD_184500 | JGI IMG/M metagenome (GOLD analysis project Ga0209123, IMG submission 184500) | Arctic peat soil microbial communities from Barrow, Alaska, USA - Barrow Graham LP Incubations 004-31A (SPAdes) (version 2) | ecosystem: Environmental > Terrestrial > Soil > Wetlands >...
ACCCAACTGACGAATGGTCGCTACTGTGCGTTTCCCGAGTTTTATATAAAGCTTGACTGCTCGAATGCGGTCTTCGTATGAGTACATGAACTACCTCCAAGTAGTCCAAGTTTTTGTCCGCACCCCCCAAGAATACGGTTTTGATCGTTGACGACAGTCGCGTGTCGCGCATGATGTCGCGCCAGTTCATTCTCAATAAATTTCCGGATTGGGACATCGTTGAAGCCCTTACCGGCGAAGATGCCATTGAAAAAATGGACAGTATTTCACCGGTGCTAGTACTGATGGATGTAAATATGCCGGGAATGGGCGGTATTGCCGCAGCAGAAATTCTTCGTCAGCGCTTTCCCTCACTAAAAATTTCGCTGCAAACTGCCAATATTCAAGATGCAACACGCAACAAGGCTGCGGCAATTGGTGTTGGTTTCATAGAAAAGCCCATCAACCAAGTACGTATCCACAAACTGCTGGAAGAGTTGGAGGCCACCTGATGCTGGAACTGACCGAATTGCAGCATGATGCGCTCGTAGAAATATTCAACATGGGCGTCGGCAATGCCGCGAGCGCCATGAGCAGCATCGTCAATGAAGAAGTGACGATGTCGGTTCCAACCATTACCTTTCAGAGCCGCGCCGAAGCGGCCAGCATATTGGGCAACAAAGAATCGCGGCGTATCTGCGGTATCAGTCAGCATTATCAAGGTGCATTCAATACAGATGCGATTTTGATGTTCCCGGAAGAAAAAAGCCTTGAAATCGTCCGCCTGATGGTCGGTGATTCCGTCTCAATGGAAGAACTCACCGAGATGGAACAGGAGGCGATGAGCGAAATCGGCAACATCATCCTGAATGCCTGCGTCGGCATTCTGGCGAATATTTTCAACCACGAACTTGAAGGCTCGCTACCCAGCTATCTGGTCGGCTCCAGTAGTGAGATACTTGGCGCCGAAGAGAAAAATTCGCAGGACACTGTGCTGATGCTGCATATTGATTTTGCGCTTGAAAGCCATCAAATTCACGGCTATGTCGCTTTTCTTCTGGATATGACTGCAATGCAGGATTTGCAGCAGCACATCGACCAATATTTATCCGGACTGACTTAAGATCGACAGCTATGAATCAGGCAACGCCATTCAATCTTTGCAACCGCGTACTGCATGCAGTCAACGTCGGTACAGTAGTGCTCGATGACAACTGCAATATTGTCATCTGGAACCAATGGATGGAACGCAATTCCTCGATCCTGGCTCAAGACGCAATGGGTAAAAAGCTGATCGATCTGTTTCCAGAACTGAATACGGACCGTCTGCAAAATGCCATTCAAAGCGCATTGACCAGCCGTCTTCCTTCATTGCTTTCACAGACGCTTAACAAATCCCCGTTTCCGTTGTTCGCCACCCCCAAGGATGCGCGGGATGGACAGCGCATGCAGCAGGCTATTCAAGTGATCCCGATCACAGCGCATAACGCGCCCTGCCATTGCCTGATTCAGGTCACCGATGTCAGTATGGCTGTCAATCGCGAGACCATTCTGCGCCAGCAAGCAGTTGAGTTGCGCTCCAAGACTTATGCGGATGGTCTAACCGGCATTCCGAACCGACGCCACTTCGATGAGCATGCGGAAAATGTGCTCCGTCTCGCCAAGCGTAACTGTACACCGCTGTCGTTGATCATGATTGATATTGATTTTTTCAAACACTTCAACGACCGTTACGGGCACCTTACGGGCGATCAATGCCTGATTGATATCGCACAAGCCATCTGGAAAATCCCCGGGCGTCCGCTGGATTTGGTTGCACGTTGGGGCGGCGAAGAATTCATTGCTTTGCTGCCAGACACCCCTCTCGAGGGTGCAAAAAAGATCGCCGAGGATATGCTGGCGGCTGTCAACAAATTAGGTATCTCCCATTCAATGTCGCTAACGGCAGATCATGTTAGCATCAGTCTGGGGGTGGCAACCTGCGTATCTGCAAAGCGGGCTAACCATCTGAACGACATCGTTCGTGTCGCGGATATGGCATTATATGAAGCTAAAAAATCAGGACGAATGCGCGTCGCATGTCGAACCATCGACTTGGATGCCGCTAACTGACATTTTTACCGTTTTACTCAGGGATATCTCATATGCACCCACAAACACTCACTTTGCCCGATGGTATCGTCATGCCCACTCTTGGCCAAGGCACCTGGTTCATGGGTGAATCCCGCGCCGAACGCAAAGCCGAAATAGCCGCCCTTCAGCACGGCATCGGCGTGGGTCTCACGCTGATCGACACCGCTGAAATGTACGGCGACGGCGGTGCGGAAGAAGTGGTAGGCGAAGCAATTGCAGGACAGCGCAAAAAAATTTTTCTGGTAAGCAAAGTCTTGCCGAGCAACGCCAGCAGCCGCGGCACGATAGCCGCGTGCGAGCGTAGCCTGAGGCGCATGAAAACTGACTATCTGGATCTTTACCTGCTGCACTGGCCCGGGAGTTATCCGCTGGCCGAAACCTTCGCCGCGCTCAACGCGCTGCAAGACGCAGGCAAAATCCGCGCATGGGGCGTATCCAACTTTGACACTGCCGATATGATCCGGGCTGCTAAAGTCGATGGCGGCAAGAATTGCGTCAATCAGGTGTTGTATAACCTCGGTTCACGTGGCATCGAATGGGATCTGCTGCCGTGGCAACGCGAGCGCAATATTGCGACGATGGCGTATTCGCCGCTGCAACAGACACAACTGCTGGGCAATAGCGGACTGCAACAGCTTGCGCAAGAACTTGGCATCACGCCGGCGCAACTCGCGCTGTCGTGGCTATTGCATCAAGGCGTGATTCCGATCCCGAAATCGTCGAACCTCAAACGGGTCGCAGAAAACCGCAAAGCCTGGGACATTACGCTCAGTACTGAGGTGCTGAAATGCTTGGATGCCGCCTTCCCGCCGCCCAAACGCAAGATGCCGCTCGACATACTCTAAACCCATATACTCCAACCGGTATAAAACCTATGGCGCGTATTATGTGGCTGTCAGACATATATCGGCATATACTCCCGTAAAAAAACAGCATTTTTGCGGTAAAATCAGGCCTTTTTGGTCTGTCCAGGCAGCTAAAACACCGTTTTTTGAGGTAACTAATAAGTGTCGCGTTAATGGTTGAAGTGACAATATTCGTAGCACGAAGGCCGCATGCGTTGTACAGCGAGGCGCGTTGACAATGCTGCCAACAATTGAGACTTGGACTTAACCCAGCCGCCCCTGCGCGGCCAGTTGCCGCACAAGCTGGATCGTGTCGATGTCCGACTCGCGGTAGGCAGAGCGACGGAAGTCGTTGTACATCGCACCCGCACCCTCATCGACACTGTCATCTTCATACGTGAAGCGTACAAACAGATAATCCACTTGCGGCTCCTCGATTGTCATGGTCAGGCTGGAGTCGGGAATGTCGTTTTGTGCTGGCACCTGGTAGCAAATTTGATGCTGCGCCAAAAAGCTCACACGATCGTTGATCACCAACTCGCCGTAAGTCAGGCAGCGCGACATCGTGGCCTCCGAGCGTTCCAGAATCTCGCAGGCATCCAGATGCGGCACAAACATGGTCGGCGATTCGGCGCGCATCACCAGTCCGCGCCACAGTAGCTCACGGGTCAGCGGCTCGATCGTCGGATTGCCCGGACTATTGATTTCAACTAAATGTTCGAATTTCATACTAATTCACTGTAAATATATTGAAGCCACTTGCTCATTTCGCAATCAATGCTAATAGCACATCAAGCCATGCCACGGAATCAGCTGAAGATGCCTGCTTCCAGTGGAAAGCCCTTGATAAACTCCTTCGCTGGCAAACGCTTGCCGCCCGGCTTTTGCAACTCTTTCAGGCGCAACACGCCGTCGCCGCATGCGACCAGTACGCCATCCTGTGCATTGGCGGCCAGCACTTCACCCGCTATGCCGGCAGTAACAGTCGGAATCACTTCCGCCCGCCATACCTTGACCGACACACCATCAATCGACGCGGTTGCGCCAGGAAACGGATTAAATGCCTGAATCTTGCGTGCCACCACCTCAGCAGGCAATGCAAAATCAATCGCCGCCTCATCCTTCATGATTTTTGCGGCGTAATTTGCGCCTGCCGCCGGCTGTGATCGTGCCGTCAACGTACCCGCTTCGAGCTGCTGCAGTACTGGCACAATCATGCGTGCGCCCAATTGCGCGAGTCGGTCATGCAGCGTGGAAGCGGTATCGTCGTCGTTAATCGACAACGCCTCCAGCGCCAGCATCGGGCCAGTATCCAGCCCCTCGTCCATCTGCATGATCGTGACGCCCGTTTCAGCATCGCCCGCCTCAATCGCACGTTGGATCGGCGCCGCGCCGCGCCAACGCGGCAACAGCGACGCATGGATATTGACGCAGCCCAAGCGGGGAATCTCAAGTACAGCCTGCGGCAGGATCAAGCCATACGCCACCACCACCATCACGTCGTAAGGCGTGGCGCGTAATAAACTCAAGGCATTCTTTGCGTCTTCTGGATATTTGCCATCGAGCCGCAGCGACACCGGCTGGGCGACTGGAATGTCGTGCAATAAGGCCAGCTGTTTGACCGCCGATGCCTGCAACTGCATCCCGCGACCCGCCGGACGATCAGGCTGCGTCAGCACCAGCGGAATGTCGAAGCCAGCATTGATCAGCGACTGCAGCGCAATCGCAGCAAACTCAGGCGTGCCCGCAAAGATGACTCTCATGTCAAGTCCTCCAGTTCAAGTATGTGCTTTGATGTAAGTAAGCGCTAACGATCAAAATCGTCCGCGACGCGGCTTACCAAATTTGTCCTGCTGGATTTCGCGCAGGATTTCGCGCTCCTCCTTCAGCATTCTGGTCTTGATGCGGTTGCGTTTGAGTGGCGACAGGTAATCGACAAACACAAAGCCTTTCAAATGATCAATTTCATGCTGAACACACACTGCCAACAAGCCTTCTGCCGACATTTCAAACGGCTTGCCTTTCGCGTCCAAAGCGCGCACCTTGACTTGCGCCGGGCGCTCGACCTCATCGTACACACCCGGCACTGACAGGCAGCCTTCCTGACAAGCGATTTTTTCCGCGCTGGCCCAGATGATCTCAGGGTTAATGAATACGCGTAAGTCGCTGCGCGATTCGGAGGTGTCGATGACGATGATTTGCTCATGCACATCGACTTGCGACGCCGCCAAGCCTACGCCGGGCGCATCGTACATAGTGTCCGCCATGTTGGAGACAAATTTCTTCAGCCGCACATCGAAAATCGAAACCGGTTTGGCGATTTTGTGCAGGCGCGAGTCTGGATAACGCAAAATAGGTAACAATGTCATACGATTAAGCAACAACCAGGTTGCGTTAGAGTGCGTTTTTCTTGCTAGTTAAGAGTTTTATGTGCAGAATTTGAGTCAGTTTGGCAATAATTGTCACGCATGAGGTTTTGCGCCTTCACATCGTGCTATCGCCGTCAGCGATACCGCGTTCATTGGATAACCATGAAAAAGTTTAGCACAGCCGCCGTCATCCTTGCTCTTGTCTCTGTTTTTACTTCTCTTAGCGCAGCGCAAGCCGCCGCCGGGGACAAGCAATGCGCATTCCGCTCGAACGCACCAGACAAGCATGTCGTCGTAAAGGGCGATACCTTGTGGGGCATTTCTGGAAAGTTCCTTGAGCGTCCATGGTGCTGGCCGAAAGTCTGGGGCATGAACCGTGAACAAATTCGCAATCCGCACTGGATTTACCCGGGACAAACCGTCTACTTTGACCGTGTCGCCGGTGTTCTGCGTCTGGGTACGCCAAGCGTATCAGGCGATGTCCGCCTGTCGCCGCAAATTCGACTATCGGATGAAAGCAGTGCCATTCCGTCGATAGCATCCAAGGACCTAGAGCCGTTCTTGACGAAAGCAATGATTGTCGAAGAACAGCAACTGAACACCATGCCGCGCATCATCGCTACTGGCGAATCCAGGGTCGTGCTAAGCGCAGGCGATCGTGCCTATGTCCGTGGCGACCTGCAAGGCGCTGACCTGTTCAGGGTTTACCGCCCGGCCACAGCTATTAAGGACCCAGGCACGCATAAAATAATCGGCTATGAAGCAGCCCATGTCGGTACAGTCAGGCTGGTACGAGCCGCCAAGGCCACCAATGAAGTGCACGCCTTCATCGTGCTTGATATTGCGCAGGAAATGAACGTAGGCGATTACCTCGTGCCAATGCCGCCACACACCATCGTGAATTATGTGCCGCACCCGCCAGAAACGCAGATAGAAGCACGTGTCGCATCAATTTATGGCGGCGTCATCAATGCAGGGCAAAATCAAGCGGTCGTGATTAACCGCGGCAAAAATCAGGGCATTGATGTTGGCACCGTGCTGACACTGTATCGCTACGGCAAAGTCATTAAGGACCGGACCAACGGCAACAAGGCAGTCAAGTTGCCTGAAGAAGAATATGGCAAATTATTTGTGTTCCGCGTTTTTGACAATGTGGCCTATGCGCTGATCATGGAGGTCAGAGAGCCTGTCCAGATTGGCGATGCTGCCCACACGCCGGAATAAACTGTTACCACAACTGACCGCCTACATACCCGATGACGCCCCAGGCTGAGGCAATCGCAGCCTGGGTGCGCCTGGAGCAGACAGATGGCATTGGCCCCATTACCGCCCGCAAGTTGCTGGGTGTTTTTGGTTTGCCCGAAAACATCTTTGCGGCCAGCTTTTCTGCACTGCACAAAATCATTCCAGATCGTGTGGCGCTGGCGCTGACTACCAACGCATCCGAAGAGATTCAAGCACAAATCGACCAGACGCTGGAGTGGGCTGCGCAAGCCGGCAATCATGTGCTAACGCTGGCAGATTCTGCCTACCCTGCTGCGCTACTCGAAATTCCCGACCCGCCGCTAGTCTTGTACGTCAAAGGCCGGCTTGATTTGCTGGCGGTACCATCGCTCGCGATAGTTGGCAGCCGCAACGCCACCGCGCAAGGGCTGGCCAACGCCGAAAATTTTGCCAAGGCCTTGAGCCACGCTGGCTTGAGCATCGTGTCCGGCATGGCGCTGGGCGTTGATACTGCCGCGCATCGCGGTGGATTGTCAGGCAAAGGATCGACTATCGCCGTCATCGGTACCGGCGCCGATATCGTCTACCCCGCGCGCAACCGCAGCCTGGCACACCAGATTGCCGACAATGGCTGCATCGTCAGTGAGTACCCACTTGGCATGCCAGCCATCGCCGCCAATTTCCCGCGCCGCAACCGCATCATCAGCGGGCTGGTGCGCGGTGTGCTGGTGATCGAAGCCGCGGCACAATCGGGTTCGCTGATTACCGCGCGTCTCGGCGCCGAACAAGGCAAGGAAGTATTTGCCATCCCCGGCTCGATTCATTCACCGCTCTCCAAAGGTTGTCACCTGTTGATCAAGCAGGGGGCTAAACTGGTGGAGTCGGCGCAGGATGTGCTGGAAGAGTTACGCTTGTTGCCGCCAACAACGCAGACCTCGCCAGCACCATCTGCGGAAGCGGATAGCCCTGAAGCCGCTGCTTTAATGGCAGCGCTGGGCTTTGACCCAGTCAGTGCCGACCTGCTGTGCGAGCGCTCTGGACTGGATACCGCCACGCTGATGGCTCAATTGCTGGCGCTGGAACTGGATGGACTGGTCGAGCGCCTGTCGGATGGCAAGTACCGGCGACTGGCTGGCTAAATCGACAAGCTTGTATTACAAGCTGCTTCGCTGTTACAGTAGCGCCATGTTTGAAGTACTTGTCTATCTTTACGAAACCTATTACCGGCCGGACGCATTTCCTGAACCGGCAATCCTGGCGAAAACGCTCTCTGATATCGGCTTCCGCGAAACCGAGATCACGGATGCGCTCGTCTGGCTGACCGACCTTGCCGAAACCAACCAGGATTTTGCTATCAGCTACCCGCAGCAAACGGCTTTTTCATTCGGCTTGCGCATTTATGCCGAGGTGGAGCAGTCAGTGCTGGGCGTGGCCGCTATCGGCTTTATCCGCTATCTGGAAGCGGCGCAATTACTCAACCCGATACAGCGCGAAATCGTGATCGAACGGGCACTAGCCGCTGACGAGTCGCCGATGCCGCTTGATAAATTGCGACTGATTGTGCTGGTGGTGCTGTGGAGTCAGGGCGAAGAACCGGATGCATTGATGGTCGATACGCTGTTTCCTACAGGAAATGAAGTGCTTGAGCCACGTCTTCTGCATTGATTTTGTCAGCCTGCAAGCTGCTTTTCTGTCCGTTTGGACTGCGATACTTGCGAAATTCCTTATATCGAGCTTATCATTAGCAGCCCAACAGCACGCAGACGCCGGTATTTGGTTACACTACGGCACAAACTGCCTGACGGCCCACGTATGTCCATGTGAATAATTCATTAACAGACCCATGACAAAAACTCTCATCATTGCCGAAAAACCCTCAGTCGCGAACGATATCGCCAAATCGCTGGGCGGCTTCACAAAGCATGATGACTACTTCGAGTCCGACCAGTATGTGTTGTCTTCAGCCGTCGGCCACTTGCTTGAAATCGCGGTGCCAGAAGAATACGACGTCAAGCGCGGCAAATGGAGCTTTGCTCACTTGCCGATGATTCCGCCGCACTTTGCGCTGAACCCGATTGCCAAGACCGAGTCGCGACTCAAAGTACTAAACAGGCTAATCAAACGCAAAGATGTCACGGCGCTTATCAACGCCTGCGACGCGGGGCGTGAAGGTGAGCTGATTTTCCGCCTGATCGCACAAAACGCCAAAGCCAAACAACCGATCCAGCGCCTGTGGTTGCAATCGATGACGCCGGGCGCGATTCGCGACGGCTTTGCGCACCTGCGTAGCGACGAAGAAATGCGACCACTGGCAGACGCAGCACGATGCCGCTCGGAAGCGGACTGGCTTATCGGCATCAACGGCACCCGCGCGATGACCGCTTTCAATTCTAAAGAAGGCGGCTTCTTCCTGACAACTGTCGGCCGCGTACAAACACCAACCTTGTCGATCGTGGTTGAGCGCGAAGAAAAAATCAAGAAATTCGTATCGCGCGACTATTGGGAAGTGCGCGCTGATTTCGTTTGTGCCGCCGGTGTGTATGAAGGCCGCTGGCAAGACACTAAGTTCAAGAAGGATGAAACCGATCCGGAAAGGCGCGCTGAGCGCCTGTGGAGCAAGACCGCCGCCGACACCATCGCCACCGCCTGCCGTGGCAAGGCCGGCAAGGTCAGCGAAGAAGCGCGTCCGACCACGTCGATGTCGCCTGCGCTATTCGACCTCACCAGTTTGCAGCGCGAAGCTAACTCGCGTTTTGGCTTTTCAGCTAAAAATACGCTCGGCATTGCGCAAGCCTTGTATGAACGGCACAAAGTTTTGACTTACCCGCGTACCGACTCGCGCCACCTGCCGGAAGACTATATTGACACGGTGCAGCAAACGCTGGAAACCCTGTCCGAAAGCAATAATTACCAGCAATTTTCGTCGCAAATCCTGAACAAAAAATGGCTCAAGCCAAACAAGCGGATTTTCGATAACACCAAAATTTCCGATCACTTTGCGATCATCCCAACAACGCAAGCGCCTAAAGGTTTGTCAGAGCCGGAACAAAAACTCTACGACTTGGTGACGCGCCGATTCCTCGCCGTGTTTTTCCCTGCGGCAGAGTTTCAGGTCACCACCCGCTTTACCGAAGTGTCCGGCCATCAGTTCAAGAGCGAAGGCCGCGTGATGACCAACCCAGGTTGGCTCGCGGTATATGGCAAGGAAGCGCTGGAGAAGGATGCAGAAGACAGCGGCATTCTGGTGCCCGTTGCCAAGAATGAACCGGTCAAGACCGACACGATTAACGTCAACGGACTCGCTACACGACCACCCGCACGATATACCGAAGCGACGTTGTTGACGGCGATGGAAGGTGCGGGCAAATTGCTCGATGATGACTTCCGCGATGCGATGGCAGGTAAAGGACTTGGCACACCGGCGACGCGCGCGGCGACCATCGAAGGTCTGCTGTCGGAAAAATACATGCTGCGCGAAGGGCGCGAACTCATCCCAACGGCAAAAGCATTCCAGTTGATGACGCTGCTGCACGGCCTCGGTGTGGATGAATTGACGCTGCCTGAATTGACCGGCGAGTGGGAATACAAGCTGTCGGAGATGGAAAAGGGCAAAATCAGCCGCGAAGAATTCATGCAGGAAATCGCGCAGATGACACAGATCATCGTCAAACGCGCCAAAGAATATGACGAAGACACCATCCCCGGCGACTATGCAACGCTGAAGACACCCTGCCCAAATTGCGGCGGTGAAGTCAAAGAAAACTATCGCCGTTTTGCCTGCACCAAATGCGAGTTTTCAATCGGCAAGACACCCGGCAGCCGCCAGTTTGAAATTCATGAAGTCGAAGAATTGCTGAAGAACCGCACCATCGGTCCACTGCAAGGTTTCCGCTCGAAGATGGGGCGGCCGTTTGCTGCGATCCTGAAAATTTCGCGCGACGATGAGATCAAAAATTACAAGCTTGAATTTGACTTTGGCCAAAGTCAGGACGATGACGAGAACAGCGAACCCATCGATTTCAGCGATAAAACACCGCTCGGCGCTTGCCCGAAATGTGGCAGCGGCGTGTACGAAATGGGTCTGGCTTATGTCTGCGAAAAAACCGTCGCCAAACCGAAAGCTTGCGACTTCCGCAGCGGCCGCATCATTCTGCAACAGGAAATCCTGCCGGAACAAATGGTCAAGCTGCTGACAGAAGGCAAAACCGACCTGCTGCCAGGCTTTGTTTCGCAGCGCACACGCCGCCCGTTCAAGGCGTTTCTGGTGCGCGGTAAAGATGGCAAAGTCGGCTTCGAATTCGAAGAGCGCAAGGCCAAAGCGCCAGCCAAAGGCAAAGCCCCGGCAAAGGCATCAGCCAAAGCCGATGTTGCCAACACGCCCGCAACGACGAAAAAACCGGTAAAGGCCGCAGCAAAACCGGCTGCAGCCAAAAAAGCACCGGCAAAGGCCACCGCCAAAGCCGCGCCCAAAAAAGCAGCAGTTAAAAAGCCAGCAGCAATAAAGGCCGTGAAATAACTCATGCAAGACGATCCCGGCATTCAGCACCAGGACGAACCCCATACGCCGCATCCGGACGCGCCAGATGGGCCGAGCCAGGATGAATGCCGAATGGGCTTGATCGTGCATGCGCTTGGCATATCGAGCAGCTTTGTAGGGCCGCTCATCATTTGGCGCACTAAAGGGCAGGATTCGGCTTTCGTCAATCAGCAAGCCAAAGAAGCACTCAACTTTCAAATCACGCTGGCGGTTATCCTGTTGGCTTGCTGGAACTTTGCGCCGGCGGAGTGGTTTCCGATTCTGCTTTCCGGCTATCTGGCACTCAACACCATTTTGAGCATACCAGCCATCATCGCTGCCTCCAAAGGCAAACCTTTCCGCTACAGGCTGCCGGTTCGGCTGATTGAGTAAGCGCAGGTTTTTTACAATCGCTCAAGCGCGCTGCATAACCAATACTCCCACCAGCATTTCACCTTCCGCCTGTAATATATAGCTATCCTAACGATTAAATCACATACTCCCGCATTTTTAGAGTATCTTAGGCTGGATTTTCCCACTTTTTTGTGCTTTTTAAACCTTTGCAGGCACCAAAATGACCGCTTGGGGACAAACTAATAACGCGCCGCGTTATTAGTGCGTATCGCAAATGGCTTGAAGATAAGCCAAACGCCGTACGATTATTTTGAAATGGAACTAAACGTGTCCGATGATTGGATGCGGTTGATATGGTGCTTCCAGCGCAGCAATCTCATCCACCGACAGGCTGATCCGCGCCGCCGCAATCGCCTCTTCCAGTTGCGGCATTTTTGATGCGCCGACAATCGGTGCGGTCACACCCTTGTGCAACAGCCACGCATAGGCGAGCTGCGCATTGGATACGCCTTTTTCCTGCGCCAGCTTGCTGAGCGCATCGACCACCGCAAAATCATTGTCGTTGTAGTAGTAGTGCAGTGCGAGATCGTCGGTCTTGGCACGCGACGTTGCGGAATTATTGGCGCCGACATCTTTATCTTCGAGCTTGCGGTTGCCCGCGAGAAAACCACGCGCCAACGGACTCCACGGGATCAACGCAATATTTTGGTCGTGGCACAGCGGGATCATCTCGCGCTCTTCTTCGCGATACGCAAGGTTGTAATGGTTTTGCATCGCCACGAATGGGGTCCAGCGATTTTCCCGCGCGACTTGCTGCGCCTTAGCGAACTGCCATGCCCACATGCTGGATGCGCCGAGATAACGCACTTTGCCAGCCTTGACGACGTCGTGCAGCGCCTCCATTGTTTCCTCAATCGGCGTGGCCGCATCCCAGCGGTGGATCTGGTACAAATCGATGTAGTCGGTGCCCAGCCGTTGTAATGACGCGTTCACTGCGTGCATGATATGTTTGCGCGACAGGCCGCTGGTGTTCGGACGGAAGTGCGCTTTGGCAGTCGGCGCATCGAGGCTCATGTCCTCAGATACGGGGAAATAAACTTTGGTGGCAATGACAACTTCTTCGCGCTTGGCGTATTCTTTCAGCAGTTTTCCGGTGATGATTTCAGACATGCCGTTCGAGTACATGTTGGCCGTGTCGAAGAAATTGACCCCTGCTTCGACTGCACGTCGAATAAATGGATGTGATGCAGCCTCATCCAGCACCCAGGGGCGCCATTGCGGCGTGCCGTAAGTCATCATGCCAAGACAAATGCGAGAAACTTTAAGGCCAGTCGGGCCGAGATTGACGTATTGCATCACTATTCCTTTCGATAAATTCCACTAAACCAGAAAATGTTCGGTCAGCGTGAGTAGCTTGTCGTAGGGTGGCTGGGTCAGAAAATCGCGTATCGCATCGAGGTGCGTCGCATCAGCCACGCTGATATAGAGCCGCGCCGGAGGATGGCGCAATAATCGGTTGAGCGTTACCTGCATCGTGAGCCTGCCGGTGCAGCACGGGCAACCCGGTGCAATCCTTGACACCATAATTGATGTATCGAAGCGCACCGTATCAGCTGGCATCCCTTCTAGAACAAGCGCCGTTGACTGGGCTGGTGCAGCAAGCAGATTGGCGGCAATAGCCACCTCGCGAGCGGCAGCATCGCGCCCGGCAACCAGCGTGACGAGCGTCATTCGCTTTTTCTCGACCCCTTGATTGGCTCGACGCCCAATTGTTTGAGCTTGCGGTAGAGGTGAGTACGTTCGAGGCCGGTTTTTTCCGCCACACGTGTCATGCTGCCGCCTTCGCGGACAAGATGGTGTTCGAAATACACCCGCTCGAAAGTGTCGCGTGCTTCGCGCAGCGGCAAGTCAAAAGACAAGCTGAATGAATGAATTGACGATACTGGCTGGCTAGCCAGCGCAGCCACCTGCTGCGCGCTACCATTGGATGCTGACATGACCGGCACGGCAGCAGTATTCCCGACATCCGGAGCGACCATCATGCGCGGCGGCGGCGTATAACGCATCGTCTCATGGCTGCGCGTCAAACCTTGCTGCACTGCTTTCAGCAGCTTTTGTAGCGAAATCGGTTTTTCCAGAAAATTTAGCGCGCCAATGCGCGTCGCCTCGACCGCCGTATCGATAGTCGCATGCCCAGACATCATAATGACCGGCATCGTGAGCAAACCATCACGCTGCCATTCTTTCAGCAAGGTGACGCCATCGGTATCCGGCATCCAGATGTCCAGCAACACCAAGTCGGGTGCGCCCGCTGCCCGTGCCTGCCGCGCTTCACGGGCATTCTCGGCGGTATGTACCATATGCCCCTCATCGCTCAAAATTTCCATGAGCAACTCGCGGATTCCCATCTCATCGTCAACTACGAGGATATTAGCCATATCTGCCTGCCTTCAATATTTCTTGGTTCTACTTAATGCGCTGTATTACTTGGCATTATCCATGATTATGGGGCCAACTTTAACAGCAAAATGGATACTTTTGCGCCTGTTACATCTGTTCGATTCTGAATATCAATTTTTCCATCATGCTCGTCGATGATTTTTTTCACCATGGCCAGCCCCAATCCGGTGCCGCGTGATTTTGACGTGACGTAGGGTTCAAACGCCCGCGCCAAAATGCGAGGCGAAAAACCCGAACCATTGTCCGCCACGGACAGGCGTACCGCGACCTGATCCTGGTTATTAGCATCCTGGTAATGGACCGTTTCGGTAATAACATCTATTTGGGGCGACGGCGCATCAACCGGTCGATCGCTGACCGCGTCTTGGGCGTTTTGCAGCAGGTTGTGGATGATCTGGCGCAATTGGGTCACATCGCCCATCACTTGCGGCAAGTCTGGCGCAAGTACCGTGCGAATGGCACCACTGCTATCGCCACCCGTGTACAGATGGATAATTTCTTCAATCAGCGCATTCAGGTCTAGCGCCTCTAGCACTGCCGGCGGTGTCTTGGCATAGTCGCGGAAATCATCGACCATACGCTTCATCGACTCCACCTGATTGACGATAGTCGCAGTGCTTTTGTTCAGAATCGCCGCTTCTTTCTCCTCAAGCTTGCCTTCAAGTTTCATTTGTAAACGCTCGGCTGAAAGCTGGATCGGCGTCAGCGGATTCTTGATCTCATGTGCAAGCCGACGTGCCACTTCGCCCCAAGCAATCGATCTTTGCGCAGAAATCACATCAGAAATATTATCGAACACAACGATGTAGCCCACACCATTTTTTACCGGCAAGCGCGAACCGCGCGCCAGCAGCGTAATGACATTATCCACTTCCTCTGGATCATCAATCGTTCTGGCTATCTCTATTTGCTGCTGCCAGTGAAGCTCATCGTGCTTGCTGCCGCTCGCCGCTGACTGTGCACTTTGACTGGAAAAAGCCTTGGAAATAGCCGCAGAAAATGCAGACAAACTTTCAATCGCCGCCAAGCTCTGTCCCAAGTAACCCCTGAAGCTCTGCTGCAAAATACGCTCGACTGATTCATTGCAGCTCACAAGACGGAAATCGCCATCCATCACCATCACGCCCGCAGACATATTGGCCAGCACCGATTCTAGATAAATTTTGGCATTTTCAAGTTCGGCACGATTCTTTTCAGCCGTCGTGCGTGCATCGGATAACTGCATGGTCATCGCATAAAAAGATTGCGTCAGCTGACCGAGTTCATCCGGACTGGCAATGATTGGACGCGGCGACAAATCGCCTTCGGCCACCGCCTTGGTGCCCTGCACCAGCAGTAGCAAGGGCCGCGCCAGATTGGTGGCAATCATGAATGCGCTGGTGATCGCGCCAAAAATTGCCAGCAGCAAAGTCAGCGAAAGCGTCACGATGTAAATCTTGCGCAAACCGCTACGACCTAGGGACCGCGTCTGGTATTCGCCATAAGCTACGCGCAAAGCTTCCGCATTCGATGCCATATTTTGTGGCACGGGTTGCGTCAATTGCAGGAATAAAGATTCGCCTTGCAAGGAGAGTGCGGTCGACGCGACTGGTATCGCAACCACCACCCGTAGACGCAAAGGAATATCGGCATGCTTGGCGGTGTCATTCTGTTCAGTGCCGCCTTCGATCGCGGAAAATCCCGATGTCATGCGCGCCTGAAGCAACATCGCTGCCGTCGGCAAATCAGGCATCAAGCGCGAAATTTCGCGGCTGCCAGTTGCGACGAGCTGGCTGTTCGCCGTGACAATCACCGCTTCCTGCAAATGACTTTCATCACGCAAGCGGCTGAGATGCGCGGTCTGTGCTGAGGGCGGCAAATTTGCCAGCTCCTGCGCCGTGCGCATGGCTTTGGCGTTAAGCTCATTCAGCGCAGAATCCAGCACAAGTTGGCCCAGCTTTACTCCAGACTCCAGCGCCGATTCGACCCGCACATCAAACCACGACTCAATCGAATGCGATACAAATTGCACGGATACCGCGTAAATCACAACGCCCGGAAGTATGCCGATCGCTGCAAACAACAACACCAGTCGCGCCATCAATCTGGAGCCGAATTTCTTTCGGCGATAGCGCCGGTACAATCGCACCAGCAATACGGAAATGAGAACCAGCAGTGCCAGAGCGACCAGCAAATTCAAACCTAGCAACCAGGAGTAATGCTCGTCAAAAAATGTGGAATTATCGGAGGCAGAGGCGAGCAAAAACAACAGTATGCTCATGATGGCGCCGCCCACAACCAGCATATAGCGTAATACCCGCGTCACTTGGCTACCCTGAAAAAGGTGGTTGGATACACTGGGATATGGCGCGGGACCGCATGCGCTTATCGCCCCGCCTTGAAGGAAAAGCGCTTCCAGTCAGACGACATGCGCCAGTCCTTATTGTTGATGGCGTTCACCTGAAACGGCTTCGGCAAATGCGAAATATCGAGGCGCATTCGCACTGCAACCATGTAGGTTTCGTCAGCATCCAGATCGCTATTGTCGGCAACAACCCAGCGCGGTGGACTGCGCACCAGTGACAATGCCTCATCCAGCGTTCGGTAATTTTGCTGCAAGCCGCCCAAAATCGTCGCTGAATACTGTCGCGTCAGTACATTGTATGAAATTCGTGTGGTTTGTTTGACGGAAGCGGCTCTCTCATCCCAGAACCATCTTGGGCGCGAGATCTCGACATCCGTGGTGAAATACAAGGGTAAACCGTGAGAGAGGGAGTCTTCCAGACCGCGATTCAAGTCTAGCGAAAAGCTCGCTGACAACTTGTAGCCTTCGTCCGACGACTGGATTTGCGCCCGGTCAATTTCAATGCTGTTATCGGCTGCATGCGATGAAACGCATATCAGCATCGACAGCAGGCAGCAAAAAAATAGATGAAAGAATCGTCGCGTCACAGGGGCCATCAGCTAAAGAATAAAATATTTTCTTTCATGTCGGAGACTTTTGAAAGAGCGCATAAAACAATCCATCGTGATCCTGCTCTTTTTCAGCAACCGGCAGCAACTGCCCCGGCGCATCCAAGCGCACGGCTTGGTTGCGCACCGCAAATGCCGCCGCCTGCGCCTCAGACTCCTGCGGCCACAAGGAACATGTCACAAAGAGCAATTTACCACCTGGGCGCAACATCTGCCAAAGATTGTCGAGAATTTGAGCAGAAAGTGTTGCAAGCCGGATCGTATCCGCTTTGCGCCGCAACCAGCGGATATCGGGATGACGGCGCACGATACCTGAGGCGGTACATGGTACATCGGCCAGAATTCGATCGAAAGGCCGTCCATCCCACCAGGAACGATCTGCTGCATCCCCTGCCATGAGGGTCGCGCTTAATTGAAGGCGCTGCAGGTTTTCTTCTATGCGTGGCAATCTATCCCTGTCAGCATCGAGCGCGAGCAAATCAACCGTCGCCAATTCGAGCATATGGCCAGTTTTTCCGCCGGGCGCTGCACAGGCGTCCAGCACCCGCATCCCATCCCGCAGATCAAACAAAGGGGCAGCGAGTTGGGCCGCAGCATCCTGCACCGACACCAGCCCATCGGCAAAGCCAGGAATCTGGGTAACCGGCACCGGACGTTCGAGCCTGACTGCAAATGGACCAATCTGCGTTGCAGCCATCTCGCTGGCTGACAGCAGCTGCAAATAGTCGGCGACGGTAGTCTTGCGGAGATTTACACGCAAGCTTAGCGGCGGCATGGCATTACCGGCTTTCAAAATTGCTTGCCAGCCACGCGGATAAGCAGCTCGGACGGCATCAATCCACCATTCAGGGTAATTCCACACAGCGACCGGATTCGTTTGCACCATTGACATCAAGGCATCCCGCTCGCGCAGGAAGCGGCGCAATACTGCATTCACCATGCCCTTGGCATGCGCGACGTCCTGATCGGAAGATGCGGCCGTCACCGCCTGATCCACCAGCGTAAAAGCATCGTAGGTTTTACCATCCGCGCTATCGTTGGGCTGAGATATCAAACAGAGTGCGCAACATAACAGACCATGCAATAACGCGGGCTCTGGCGCCTTGCTGGTCATTTGAGACAGCAATGTTTCAGCAAGCCCAAGCTGGCGCATCGTGCGATAGGCAATGTCCTGAATCGCGCCCCGCGCCTGCGGCAGTGGGTTGGTTTGGGCAAACACACGCGCCAACGCCTGCGGCAATGCCGTGCCGCCTTTTACCAGTGCGACCGCGCGCGCGGCTCCCAACATACTGAAGGCAAGAGAATCTGGCTTTAACTCGGGATAGCGTTCGAACGAAGGTGGAGGCGAAGACGTTCGCTGACTCACTCGCGAACTTTTATTTGTCTCGACTGATTTGGGCGCAGGTCTTTTTGCGGTGAGTACTGGACGTTTTGGTGTTTCGCTCATTTCAATAACTCTCAGTATCCAGGCCGTCCTGCACCTGCTCGGCAGCGCGCAACACTGCACGCGCCTTATTCTCGGTTTCTGTCCACTCTGATTCCGGCACGGAATCGGCGACGATGCCCGCAGCCGCCTGGACATACAGCATGCCGTTTTTGATCACGCCAGTACGAATCGCGATCGCCACATCCATTTCACCACCAAACGACAGGTAGCCGCACGCGCCACCATATACGCCGCGCTTGGTTGGCTCCAGTTCGTCGATCATTTCCATAGCACGGACTTTCGGCGCACCCGACAAGGTGCCAGCCGGGAAAGTCGCTTTCAATACATCCATGTTCGACATGCCAGGCTTGAGCTGGCCTTCGACATTGGAAACGATGTGCTGCACATGGGAATATTTCTCGATCACCATTTTTTCGGTGACACGCACACTACCGGTTTCGGCAATACGACCAATGTCATTGCGCGCCAGATCGATCAGCATCACATGTTCGGCGATTTCTTTCGGGTCAGCCAGCAATTCTGTCGCCAGTTGCGCATCCTGTTCCGGCGTGGTGCCGCGCGGGCGGGTTCCCGCCAAGGGGCGAATTGTGATTTTCCTATCGCCGTCGGCGATAGTCTCGTTCCTGACCAAAATCTCGGGCGAGGCGCCAACGATCTGCATATCGCCGAAGTTGTATAAGTACATGTAAGGCGACGGATTCAGGGCACGCAATGCGCGATATAGCGATAGCGGCGAATCGGTAAACGGCTTGCGGAGACGTTGGCCGATCTGCACCTGCATCAAATCGCCTGCTGCAATGTATTCCTTCGCTTGAGCGACAGCCCTTAAATAATCGTCTTTGGCAAATTCACGAATAATGTCGGTGCGCTGGCTGCCCTTCGTAGATGGCGCCTCAACGGGTCGCTGCAACAGTGCGCGCAATGCCTTGATTCGTTGACGGGCATTCACAAATGCGCCCGCCTGTGTCGGATCGGCGTAGACGATCAAATGCAATTTGCCGGACAGGTTGTCGATGACCGCCAATTCTTCGGTCAGCAATAGCTGAATGTCGGGCAAATCCAAATCGTCACGCGGCGCTGAATGCTGTAGCCGCGGCTCGATATAACGCACTGCATCGTAGCCAAAATATCCAGCCAAACCGCCGCAAAAACGCGGCAACCCAGGGCGCAGCGCAACCTTAAAACGCGCTTGGTAGCGCGGTATAAAATCAAGCGGGTTGCCTTCATCCACTTCGATGACGACGTCATTCTTGACAACTTCAGTGCGCATGCCGGAAGAGCGCAACAAGGTCGATGCCGGCAAACCTATGAATGAATAACGACCAAAACGCTCGCCGCCAACGACTGACTCAAGCAAGAAAGAGTTTTTGCCATGCTGAGTTTGTTGTGCCAGCTTCAGGTAAAGCGATAACGGCGTTTCCAGATCGGCGAAGGCTTCTGCGATCAGCGGGATGCGGTTGTAGCCTTGTGCGGCCAGCGAGTTGAATTCGAGTTCTGTCATGTTTCTCTCCATACCGCTATGTGTGGGTGTGCGGCGATGTGTTTACACTTGCCAACGCTTATCCAGTCGGCAGCCAATCAATGGGTTATTTCACCCAGGATTGCCAGCGTCGCCAAAGCCAGGCCTCAAGCCTGCCAGTCATTGTGACGTTGAGTTTTTTAATGAGAAACATATGGATGCGTTATATAAAAAATCAGGCGATACAGCGCGCCGCCTCCAATAAGGTTTCTACTATACCATCGGAATCCAGCTGCTGTACAGATTGGCCGTGATTGTAGCCATAAGGCACGGTCAGCACCCAGCAGCCCGCTGCGCGCGCGGCCTGCGCATCGTTGATCGAATCCCCAATCGCAACTACTTCTTGCGGCTTACGCTTGAATTGCTGGAATACCGTCAACATCGGCAGTGGATCCGGCTTCATCTTTGGCAGCGAATCACCCGCATAAATCACATCGAACAGCGTATGCAATCCCATTTTTTCTAGCAAAGGCAGCGCAAATGCCGCCTGTTTGTTGGTCACACACGCCAGCTGCAAACCCTGTTCGCGCATCGCCTGCAAACCTTCAAGCACGCCGGGGTACAACACGCTTGATTGGCCGTTGCCAACGGTGTAGTGCCGCAAAAAGGAAGCACGTGCATCCGCAAACTGCCGCTCCACCTCCACCGCATTAAAATCTGTGCTCAAGGAGCTGCGGACCAAGTGGACAAAACCCTTGCCGACAAAACTTCTGATGAGATCAATATCCTGCGGCGCAAGCGACAGATCGTCACGCATCCGGTTAACCGCTGCATGAAAATCCAGAGCGGTATCCACCATCGTGCCGTCAAGATCAATAATCGCTGCACGGATGCCGCTGAATGCAATTGACTGCGTGCGATTCATTGCTTTGCTGCCACTGATGCCAATTCGTCCCGCATGGTGTCAATCACTGACTTGTAATCGGGTTTACCAAAAATCGCCGAGCCCGCGACAAACGTATCCGCCCCTGCCCGCGCAATTTCCGCAATATTGGCTGGATTAATGCCGCCATCGACTTCCAGCATGATGTCACGGCCGGATGCATCAATCAGTTTTCTGGCTGCAGCGATTTTTTTCAAAGCCTCTGGAATGAAAGATTGACCGCCAAACCCGGGGTTGACCGACATGATGAGAATGATATCGATCTTGTCCATGACATGACGCAAGCAATCCAACGGCGTCGCCGGATTGAATACCAACCCTGACTTACAGCCATGGTCGCGAATCAATTGCAAGGAACGGTCGATGTGTTCCGAGGCTTCCGGGTGAAAGGTGATAATGTTTGCACCTGCCTTGGCAAAATCGGGAATGATGCGGTCGACCGGCTTGACCATTAGATGCACGTCGATTGGCACTTGTACATGCGGCCGGATCGCCTGACACACCAGTGGTCCGATGGTCAGGTTAGGCACATAATGATTGTCCATGACATCAAAGTGAATAATGTCTGCACCAGCGGCAACGACGTTGCGCACTTCCTCGCCGAGGCGGGCGAAATCAGCGGACAGGATACTGGGGGCGATACGATATGTGGTCATGGAAATATTCTCAGGTTCTGTATTCCGATATTCTATACTGTCATCCAAACAGAGACGTCATTCCACGATTCGTGTTTTTGACGCTCTGACCATTTACGGATATCCGTCATGCCCAACGCCTGCGCTCACCAGCACCCCCACCTCCCCATGCCGATTATCCGAAAACTTTCTGCCACTTTTGCCATCACCATCGCCGCCTTATTGGCTGGCTGCGGCACACCCGCGCCAAAGCTGACGGCTCAAGCCGGCAGTGCCGTGCCTGCCAAGCCCACGGAAGTTTTGCGCAAAGTCCCATTTGCCGCACTGCCCGGTTGGGGTACCGATGATTTGCGCGAAGCCTGGCCCGCATTTCTGTCTTCCTGCGACATCCTCGCTCAAAAATCGGACTGGCGCGAGCCGTGCGCCGCTGCGCGCAAGGAAAATGCGACCGATCTCGCCGCAATACGTGCGTTCTTTGAATACCACTTCAGCCCGCACCAGGTTCTTAACCCCGATGGCTCTGATACCGGCCTGATGACCGGCTACTATGAGCCGCTATTGCGCGGTGCACGCAAACGCGGTGGCCCCTACCAGACACCGCTTTACCGTAAGCCGCATGATTTGCTGACGATAGACCTGGCCAGCGTCTATCCAGAATTCAAGGGCATGCGCTTGCGTGGCCATTTAGTTGGCAACAAGGTTTTGCCCTATCCGTCGCGCGCTGAAATTTCCCAGTCAAATATATTAGCGGGCAAAGAGTTGCTGTGGGTCGATGATCCGATAGAGGCGTTTTTCCTGCAAGTGCAAGGGTCCGGCCGCGTACAACTAGCAGATACGCGTGAAACCGTACGTGTTGCCTACGCCGACCAGAATGGGTATCCATACAAGTCGATCGGCCGCTACCTCGCCGACATGGGCGAAATTTCTCTGGATCAGGCTTCTGCGCAAGGCATCAAGGCCTGGTTTGTTGCCCATCCGACCCGACAGCAGGAATTACTGAATGCCAACCCAAGTTTTGTTTTCTTCAAGGAAGAAGCTATTAAAAATTCCAAATTGGGACCCAAAGGGGCCTTGGGCGCACCGTTAACTGCGCGCCGCTCAATTGCCGTTGACCCGATTTATGTAACCATGGGCACACCCGTTTTCATTTCAACAACCCACCCAACCAGCAACAAACCACTTCAAAGCTTGGTGATGGCGCAAGACACAGGGAGTGCGATCAAGGGCGCGATTCGTATTGATTATTTTTGGGGATTTGGCGCAGAAGCGGGTGAAAATGCGGGGAAAACAAAACAGCCAACTTCAGTTTGGCTCTTGTTGCCCAAGCATGCCAACTAGTACAAATCGCACTTTCTTTCACCAACTGCGCTATGCTAGTGTTTTTATTTCCAACTTTTTATATTTGCGGGAGCGCCATGAATAATGAGCTGAAAAGCACACTGAACTCACTGCATGCAAGTCTGTCATCAAACGACAAAGTTGATCCAGAACTGATTGCTCTTTTGCAGATTCTGGATCAGGACATACAGGTATTGCTAGACAAAGATGCGCACGATACAACCCAAGCAGCAGACATCTCTGAACGCGCGCTGGCAGTAGCGGTCCAATTTTCTGCGCAGCACCCGAACATCGAAGCCACGCTGCGGCAACTGGCTGACATCTTGGGGAAAATGGGCATTTAATTCACAGGCTGGTTGTTGCCACGTCTGTTTGCTTCCTACTTATGACAAGATTTGCCCCTCTGCAAAACGATACGCTACTACGTGCGCTGTTGCGTCAGCCCACACCCTACACGCCGGTATGGCTGATGCGACAGGCCGGCCGTTATCTGCCTGAATACCGCGCCACCCGCGCACGCGCTGGATCATTTCTCGGCATTGCCAAAAACCCTGACTACGCGACTGAAGTCACGTTACAACCGCTGGAGCGTTACCCGCTGGATGCGGCCATTTTATTTTCCGACATTCTGACTGTGCCCGATGCGATGGGTTTGGGCTTGTATTTTGTCGATGGTGATGGACCAAAATTTGAACGCCCGCTGCGTGATGAAAAAGCAGTGATGGCCTTGCGCGCACCGGATCTGCATGACTTGCAATACGTTTTCGACACAGTCACACAGACCCGCATTGCACTAAATGGGCGCGTACCGCTGATCGGTTTTTCCGGCAGCCCATGGACTCTGGCGTGCTACATGATCGAAGGTGGTGGATCGAGTGATTTCCGCACCGCCAAGGCCATGCTGTACGATCGGCCTGATCTGATGCGGCACATCCTGGAAACCAATGCTACTGCTGTCGCCGCCTATCTCAATGCGCAAATTGACGCCGGTGCGCAAGCGGTAATGATTTTTGATACCTGGGGCGGAATACTGGCTGATGGCATTTATCAGCAGTTTTCCCTGCACTATCTGCAATTGGTAACGCAACAACTCAAGCGTGAAGTTGACGGTGTGCCTATCCCGGTGATCGTCTACACCAAAGGCGGCGGTCTGTGGCTGGATGATATTGCCAATATCGGCGCTGATGCCGTCGGGCTGGACTGGACCGTTAATCTCGCTGACGCCCGCATGCGTATCGGCCACAAAGTCGCACTGCAAGGTAACCTCGACCCAAGCGTGTTATTTGCACAAGCAAACCGGATTCAAGCTGAAGTTGGCAAGCTCCTCTCATCCTTTGGCAAGCCCGAAGTGGGAGCGGGTCATGTTTTCAATTTGGGACATGGTATCTCACAATTTACGCCGCCTGAAGCCGTGTCCGTGATGGTCGAAGCAGTTCATGAGCTCAGCCGAAAAATACGTCAGTAATATTGTGAAATATGGTGCATTTAAAGCTTGCATTCTGTGAAATTTAGAATCTTTATGCACAAAAACTTCTAACTATATTTTTTTTATAAATTTTTTATGCGGTAAAATCTTAATTTGTAACGCATTGATTTTAAACGTTTTATTTTTTGCGCTTTGAATAAGCAATCTATTAAAACCCGCATAAAACCTCGCTTTGAGGTATGTCAATGGGCACTTGCCCACAAAGTTATCCACAGTTTTTGTGGATAGACCAAAAATAGCTTATGGAACTGGCGCTTAGCTCATTTCTTGAGGGTTTACATTAAGTATATGTTGCACCACATCCTCCAAATTGCGCTTGACGTTCCGCTTGACATTTTTTTCGATTATCGATGGCTTAACGATGGGAAACAATCCACTTTACCCAAACTAGGGCAACTAGCGCTGGTTCCTTTCGGCAACCGTGAAGTTGTCGGAATTATTATTGCTATCAAGCAAACTTCGGATTTTTCAGATGACAAACTCAAGGATGTCATTGCCGTCCGTGACCAGCTTGAACCACTGTCCGATACCTGGATGGCCATGTGCCATTTTGCAGCCGGCTATTATCAGCGGCCCTTGGGCGAGGTCGTACTACCTTGCCTGCCAAAAAAACTACGCGAACTCAAAACAGTGTCGATCGATCGCGCCTTGCAAAAGCTGAGTAACCCGCAAGCGTCACAAAATGCCGAATCTAACGGTGAGCCCACGCTAAACATTGCGCAACAGCAAGCGGTCGAGGCCATAGCAAACGCACAAGGCTTCGCACCTTTTCTATTACATGGCATTACCGGCAGTGGCAAAACAGAAGTCTATCTCCAAGCTGCGGCACGAATTCTGGCCGCATCAAGCGATGCGCAGATTTTAATACTCGTACCAGAAATCAATTTGACGCCTCAACTGGAAGCCAGCATCCGCAGCCGGTTTCATGGCGTCACCGTAGCAACCCTGCATAGTGGCTTAGCTGAAGTCGAACGGATGCGACATTGGCTGACAGCCCACTTGGGGCAAGCGCGTATTATTCTCGGCACACGACTCGCGATATTTGCGTCTTTACCTAAATTAGAACTCATCATCATTGATGAAGAACACGATCCGTCATACAAGCAGCAGGAAGGTTTGCGTTACTCCGCTCGTGACCTGGCAGTTTGGCGCGCGCATCAACTAGGCATTCCGGTTGTACTGGGATCTGCCACCCCGTCCCTTGAGAGCTGGCATCACGCACAATCTGGTCGCTATCGCAAACTGGAACTACGTGATCGCGCGGTGCAGAATGCAACATTGCCAGCGATCAAACTGATCGACATGGAGCGCGACAAGCCGATACAAGGCATCACTTCGGCTTTGGCGGCTGCGCTCAAGTTAAGACTGGAACAGGGTGAGCAATCGCTGCTGTTTCTCAACCGGCGCGGCTATGCGCCCGTGATCGCCTGCGATGCCTGTGGCTGGGTCAGCAACTGCACACGTTGCACCTCTTTCATGGTGTTGCATAAATCAGAACATCGCTTGCGCTGTCATCACTGCAGCCTGGAACTGCGAGTGCCACGCTCGTGCCCGACTTGCGGCAATATCGATTTGCAACCGCTAGGGCGTGGTACACAACGAGTGGAAGAAAGCCTGCAATTGCAATTTCCTGATGCACGCATATTGCGCATCGATGCGGACTCCACCCGCCTCAAAGGCAGCGCACAAGCGGCTTTTGACTCCGTGCATCAAGGGAATGTCGATATCCTGATCGGCACGCAAATGGTGGCGAAAGGGCATGACTTCAAAAACCTGACACTGGTTGGCATTCTGAATCCGGATACGGCCTTGTTTTCACAAGATTACCGCGCCAGCGAGCGCCTGTTCGCACAATTGATGCAAGTTGCTGGCCGCGCCGGCAGAGTTGCACAAAAGGAGGATGGCAGCGCCAGTGAAGTCCTGATTCAGACACGCTATCCGCAGCATCCATTGTACTCAGCATTGATCGCGCATGATTACGACCATTTCGCTACGACACTATTGGAAGAACGTAGGCAAGCCGATTTGCCACCCTTCATCTATCAAGCGCTGTTGCGTGCGGAAGCCAAGGATTTGGAAACGGCCTTGGATTTTTTGCAGCAAGCTGCGAGCTGCATTGAACATCAAGGCGTCACGATGAACGACCCGATACCCACCTTGATGACGCGCGTCGCCAATGTCTATCGCGCACAGCTCTTGGCCGAGTCGATCTCCCGCCCCACGTTGCAAGCGTTCCTGACCTCATGGGTCGAGGCTTTGCGCGGCATGAAGTCCAGAGTCAAATGGACTCTGGAAGTTGACCCAGCGGATATCTAATTCCGAGTCCGATTCCAAATCATTTGTAGCGTGGCGACGAGCCGCAGACAGTACGAGCAGTACGGCAAGGCGAAGTCATCAAAGCTACGGATTATTTAGAATCGTAATAACTATCGTGTGACTGGCTTGTAGCGGATACGCTTGGGTTTCGCTCCTTCTTCGCCTAGGCGTTTCTTTTTGTCCGCTTCATATTCCTGATAATTACCGTCGAAGAAGCTCACCTGCGAATTGCCTTCAAACGCCAGAATATGCGTTGCAATCCGGTCCAGAAACCAGCGATCATGCGAAATCACCATCACGCTGCCGGCAAATTCCAGCAACGCATCTTCCAGTGCACGCAGTGTTTCAACGTCCAGATCATTTGACGGCTCATCCAGCAATAATACATTGCCGCCCATCAGCAATGTTTTTGCCAGATGCAGCCGGCCGCGCTCACCACCCGATAAATTACCGACGATTTTCTGCTGGTCGCCGCCCTTGAAGTTGAAGCGGCCCAAATAGGCCCGCGATGGCATCTCGAAGCGCCCCACCGTCAGCAGATCCGCCCCACCACTGACATCATCAAATACCGTTTTGCTATTGTCGAGGTTGTCGCGCGACTGGTCCACCATCGATATGTGAGCGGTTTTGCCAATGATGACTTCACCGCTATCCGGCTGTTCTTTGCCGGTAATCAGCCGGAACAAGGTCGACTTGCCCGCACCGTTCGGTCCGATAATGCCGACAATAGCTCCCGGAGGCACTTTGAAGCTAAGATCATCGATCAATAAACGGTCGCCATAGCCCTTCGACACATTCTTGAACTCGATCACTTCATTTCCGAGCCGCTCTGCGACCGGTATGAAAATCTCCTGGGTTTCGTTACGCTTTTGGTATTCGTATTCACTCAACTCGTTGAAACGTGACAGACGCGCCTTGCTCTTCGCCTGACGTCCCTTGGGATTTTGCCGCACCCATTCCAGCTCCTTGGCAATCGTTTTCTGGCGAGAGGATTCGGATGCTTCTTCCTGCTTCAGACGATTGCACTTTTGCTCCAGCCATGAACTGTAATTGCCTTTCCACGGAATGCCATGTCCCCGGTCGAGCTCCAGTATCCACTCGGCTGCATTGTCGAGGAAATAGCGATCATGGGTAATTGCCACCACGGTGCCGGGGAAGCGCAATAGAAATTGCTCCAGCCACTCGACCGATTCTGCATCAAGATGGTTGGTCGGCTCGTCCAGCAGCAGCATGTCAGGCTTCGACAGCAACAAGCGGCACAATGCCACCCGGCGCTTTTCGCCGCCCGACAAAACACCAATTTTTGCATCCCATGGCGGTAGCCGCAATGCATCGGCTGCCATTTCGAGCTGCAGATCCAGGTTGCCGCCATCACTGGTGGCCAGTATCGCTTCCAGCCGCGCCTGCTCAGTTGCTAACGCATCAAAGTCGGCATCCGGCTCGGCGTAAGCTACATATACCGCATCGAGCTTGGCGCGTGCCTCGAATGCTTCGCCCAAGCCGCTTTCGACCGCTTGGCGCACGGTCTGCTCGGGATCGAGTTCCGGCTCTTGTGGCATATAACCGATTTTCAGGTTCGGCATCGGCATCGCGTCGCCAATGATGTCCTTGTCTATCCCCGCCATAATCCGCAATAGCGTGGATTTGCCTGAACCATTCAAGCCCAGCACGCCGATTTTGGCGCCGGGGAAAAAGGAGAGTGAAATATCTTTGAGAATCTGGCGCTTGGGCGGGACGATCTTGCCTACGCGATTCATGGTGTAAACGTATTGAGCCATTGTTTAGTCAGGGAATAGAAAGTGAAGAAAATGCAAGGATAACTGATGACTAAGCAGTGGTACAGTTTCGTTCACTTTTACGGGATGGATTCCCGGCATTTATGTAACATGGCACTAAAACAACTTGTTGTATTTAAATCGCTTTCAGCCAGCATCCCTGCTGCATCCGCAATTATTCTTGCGTTTTAGGCTGGTTTGCCCTATCTTCCAATTCGCATAATAACCAATGAGTGCTCACTTGGCATCTCGATCTAAACATAGCGGTATCGCTGCACTGACCCTTGCCGCCATCGGCATCGTTTACGGCGATATCGGCACCAGCCCCCTTTACGCATTAAAGACTGTGTTCGGCCATGAACACGGTCTGGTACTTACACCAGCGAATTTGCTCGGGGTCGTCTCAATGATCATTTGGGGCTTAACCATCGTGGTAACGCTCAAGTATGTAATGCTGATCATGCGCGCCGACAACCGGGGCGAGGGTGGCATCATGGCACTCATGTCGCTCGCACTGTCCTCATTACCCAAGACATCGCGGTGGCAATATCCGCTGCTGCTGATCGGTGTTTTCGGCGCGGCATTATTCTACGGCGACAGTATTATCACGCCGGCCATTTCGGTCCTGTCTGCCGTCGAAGGCCTTGAAGTGGCCACCCCTGGACTAAAACACTATGTCGTTCCGATTACGGTCGTAGTACTGATTGCGCTGTATGCCTTCCAGTCGCGCGGTACTGCCGGCATAGGAAAATGGTTCAGTCCAATCATGGTGATCTGGTTTGCAGCACTGGCGGTGATGGGTATCATCAACATTTTTAAAGCGCCAGAAATCCTGGCGGCGCTCAACCCATGGCACGCGGTCATGTTCATGGTACATAACCGCTTGGTCGCATTTGTCGCGCTAGGAGCCATCGTACTGGCGTTTACCGGCGCAGAAGCCTTGTACGCCGACATGGGGCACTTTGGCGCAAAGCCGATCCGGCTGGCATGGACGCTGGTTGTATTCCCCTCACTGGCGCTCAATTATCTGGGGCAGGGCGGTCTGCTGCTATCCAACCCTGCAGCCATCTCTAACCCTTTTTTCCAGCAACTAGGTGCATGGAGTATTTACCCGCTGGTGGTGCTCTCCACCATCGCGACTGTCATCGCATCGCAAGCGACCATTTCCGGCACCTTCTCAATGACCAAGCAAGCTATTTCGCTCGGACTGCTGCCGCGCATGAAGATCATCCACACCTCGGATATGCAAATCGGCCAGATTTACATGCCTGCCGTCAACGGCCTGCAGTTGGCTGCCGTCTTGCTTGCTGTGGTCGAGTTTGGCTCATCCGACGATCTGGCCGCCGCCTATGGCATTGCGGTCACAGGCACCATGCTGCTCACCACAGTATTAGCTTTCTTTGTCATTCGCTACAACTGGAAATATCCGCTTCCGGTTGTATTCGGCATTTGCGGAATTTTCGGCGTGGTTGATATCACGCTATTCTCATCGAATACACTCAAGATCATGCAGGGTGGCTGGTTCCCGCTACTTTTGGGAATTATTATTTACACCGTCATGATGACCTGGAAGCGCGGACGCGAACTGGTGGCAGATAACCTGAAAAAACACGCGATCCCGCTGGACGGATTTCTTGAGTCGCTGTTCCTGGTGCCGCCAGTGCGTGTGCCGGGCACTGCTATCTTTTTGCGTGGCGAGAGCGATGGCGTACCGCATGCGATGCTGCACAACCTGAAACATAACCGGGTGCTGCACGAGCGGGTGATTTTCCTGACCGTCGTCATGCATGAAGTGCCGTGGGTGCCGCCAACCGAACGTATCCAGGTTCAGGATCTGGGTCATGCTTGTTTTCAGGTGCGGGTGCATTATGGCTTCAAGGATGAATCAAATATTCCACTGGTGCTGGATATGTGCAAACCATTGGGGCTGGAATTTGACATGTTATCCACGTCATTCTTCATCTCACGTCAAACGATTATTTCCACACCTGACGCCGGCATGAGCACGTGGCGCGAACACCTGTTCGTCACCTTGTCGCGTAATGCCCGCGGCGCGGCCGATTATTACAGAATTCCGCCGAATCAAGTGATTGAGCTCGGCACACAGGTCGAGATTTGAGTTGCGCCAATACCAACTAATAACGCGGCGCGTTATTAGTTGGGGACCAAATCCGGCCTTGGGGGTGTTTTAGTGGCTGAAAAATGCTGATATTTCCCCGAAAAACCCTGTTTTTATGGGGAGTATGTGCCTTAATATGGCGGAGAGGCACATAATACGAGCGGGAGCTTAAATACCAGCATGGGTATACCCGATCAAGCGCGTCCTGCTCACACAAGGCGCGCCCACTGACATTGAGGCCTAACGCGTATTACTCAAACGCATCAGCTCGTCTTCTGAGATGTAATCAAACACTTTGACCACTTTGTGCACACCGCTGACACCAGCGGCAATCGATGCTGCACGCGCACCCTCTTGCTGTGTCACACGTCCCATCAAATAGACTATCCCCCGCTCCGTCACCACCTTGAACGAATTGGCAAAAATATCTTTGGCATCGACAAAACTGGCGACGACCTTGCTAGTGATGAGCGAATCACTGGAGCGGGAGGAATAGCTGGAGACGCCGGCAATTTCCAACTCATTGACGATTGAGTTGACACCCGCAATACGGGCAATTTCATACTCAACCGCCATTTTCATCGCCTGATCCTTGACCTCGCCAGTCAATAGCACCTTGCGGTTAAAACTGGCCACATTCACATGCCCTCTTTCCCCGACTACCGCGCTGGCTTTGGATTCGCCTTTGAAAGTAATCGTTTTATCTTCGGTCTGGGCACCAAAAGTGCGCCGATCCGATGCCGCAAAAGAGCCCACCACGACACTGCCAACCAATAGTTCAACGCAACCTTGCAAACTCATGACTGTTGCCGCACATAAAACCGCCGTGCCCAAAGCGCGCTTTAGACTTTTCCGATTATTCATTTACATCTCCTCCAAATAAGGCGGCATCAATACCGTCGCACAAACAGTGAATCACCAAAATATGTACTTCCTGTATCCGCGCAACACGCTCATGCGGTACGCATATGAGCACATCCGCCTCGGTCAGCAAACCAGCAATGTCACCCCCGCCATCACCCGTCAGCGCCACAACACGCATTTCGCGTTCATGCGCCATATCGATAGCCGCGCGCACGCTGTCGCACTTGCCCGAAGTGGAAATTGCCAGCAATACATCGCCAGATTGCCCAAATGCCTGCACCTGCTTGCTAAATATTTCTCGAAAATCACTGCTTGTTTCCACTGCGCCAAAATTCGATACGTCAGTTGCCAGCGACAAGGCAGGCAATGGCAGGCGCTCACGCTCAAACTGCCCCAGCAGCTTTGCTGAAAAATGCTGGCTGCTTAAAGCTGCACCACCATTACCGCAAGCTATTATTTTATTGCCTTGGGATAGTGCGGCAAACATCAAATCTGCCGCTTGCGCGATGGGCTGGAGCAATATTTCAGCCGAACTGGCTTGCAGGGTGGCGCTTTCATTAAAGTGGCCAAGAATTCGTTGATTTCGCATAATGTGGTCGATTATATCCGCATGCCCCTGGGCTGCGAACTTTTGATGGTACTGAATTAAAGTTAGGCGGGCATGGCCTAGGCTTCAATTGCATTTTTCAGCCAGGATAGCTTTTCTGCATCGATCGCAATCACGTCAAATCGGCAGGCTGGCATTGCAGCATAACGCCGTAGAAAAACATGCGCCGCCGTGATCAGTTTGGCCTGCTTGGCGCTAGTGACGCTCGCAGCGGCACCGCCGTAGCGGATGCTGCCACGCTTCCTCACTTCGATGAACACCACAACGCTTCCGTCAAGCATGACTAGGTCGATTTCTCCGCCCTTGCAGCGAAAGTTACGTTCGACTAAGCTTAAGCCGTGTTGTTGCAGGTATATTAGCGCCTCGTCTTCACCCGCCATCCCTTTGACTTGCTGCGCGGTTTGACTACGCTGATTGGTTTGCATGGCTAGGGTTTACCTTGGTAATACAGAGATTCACGAGATTTATTGTACTTGCAGCTTGACCGCGCTTTCCATTCTGCGCGCCATGCTACAAAATGGGAAACATTCAGAATCAAGGGTAATCACATGACACAAGCCGAGGTCCCGTTTTCCCACTTGGTGCCGCTGGCAAATGAAATTGCACTGCAAAATTATCCTGCTGCCACATTATATGTAATCGCCACCCCGATAGGAAATATCGGGGACATCAGCTTGCGCGCGCTACACGTGCTGTCACTTGCCGATGTGGTGGCCTGCGAGGATACGCGCCACACGGCGCAGCTGCTGTCACGCTATGGTCTGTCCAAACAGCTCATTGCTGCGCACCAGCACAATGAACGCGAAATTGCCGAGAAGTTGATTATCCGCCTTCAAGCGGGCGAACGGGTTGCGCTCGTATCCGATGCCGGAACGCCTGCCATATCCGACCCAGGCGCACGTATTGTTGATGCAGTCCGGTCGGCGGGATTGCGTGTCGTGCCGCTGCCCGGCCCGTCAGCTGCGATTGCCGCATTATCCGTCAGCGGACTGATCAACGATAGCTTTCACTTCGTCGGTTTTTTGCCCGCAAAAACATCACAACGCGATCATGCACTGGAGCAATTGCGCCACATTGAGGCGACACAGGTCTTTTACGAAGCGCCACACCGCATCATTGAAACCATCAATGCGTTGACGAATCTGTTTGAACCGACGCGTCAGCTCATCATCGTGCGTGAAGTGACCAAATTGTTTGAAGAAATTCACCGTTGCCCCCTGCAACAAGCGGCCAGTTGGGTGGCGGCAGACAGCAACCGCAGCAGAGGCGAATTTGTTCTCGTACTTGAAGGGGCCAGCAAGGATGAAGACGATGACGCAAAATCAGATCAGGTGCTCGCGATCCTGCTGTCGGAATGCTCGGTTAGCCAAGCGGCATCGCTAGCCGCCAAAATTACCGGGAAGAAAAAGAACGAGATGTACACACGCGCTTTGGAAATGAAAAAATCCAGCTCAAGCTGATGTTTTAGGTGGTCGATATGGCCAGGCACATTACGGCTTGTGCCTCTGGATTGATTACAATACAATAAAACCGCTATCTGGCGCGAATCCAGGCAGTGGTTTTGCTCATGTTGACGGCGACTGGCGAGCGATCTTTCTCCAGCCAATTTTGCACCTATTTTTTCGGCGACCATTTGGATACCATCCCGTTCTGGGCGCAAGTTATTGCCCTCATCCTGCTCATACTCTGTTCCGCGTTCTTCTCGATCTCGGAAACAGCGTTGATAGCGCTTAACTCATACCGCGTAAAACATCTTGCGAAGCGCGGCAACAAACAAGCGCAAATTACAATCTGGCTGCTGGCACGAACTGACCGCCTGCTGTCACTGGTGTTGATTGCCCAGACACTACTCAATTCCCTCGTCACCGCACTGGTTACCGCGATAGCCATTGAGTCATTCGGCAGCAACCAGAAAGTCTTGACCATTGCAACCGGTGCGATTGCATTTTTGTTGATTATCTTTGCTGAAATCACGCCGAAAGTGATAGGTGCAACTTACCCGGATCGCATTGCACTGCCCGCCAGCCCCATCCTCAAACCCATAATGATAGTGGCAACACCAGCAATCTGGTTCGTCAACCTGTTCGTTAAATTGCTGCTACGTCTGTTACGCATCAAGACTGGCGCCGATGCACACAAGCACAGGCTCTCACCCGAAGAGTTGCGCACCATTGTTCTCGAAGGCGGCAATTTCATTCCTCAAAAGCATAAAAGCATACTGCTGAATTTGTTTGATCTTGAGACCATCACGGTCAAAGATATCATGACGCCGCGCACTCAAGTAGAAGCGCTTGATCTTGCCGTTCCGGTTGAAGATATCAAGCATCAGCTCACTACCTGTTACCACAATAAACTTCCGGTCTACGAAGGGGAAATCAATCAGATTGTCGGCATCCTGCATGTGCGCAAGGCGGTCGCCCTGCTGAATCAGGAAGAAGAATTAACCGTAGCGCATTTCCGTGAATTATTGACCCCCCCTTACTTTATTCCGGAAGATACGGATGTATTTACCCAGCTCCAATATTTTCAGGAAAACCGCGAGCGGCTCGGCGTTATCGTCGATGAATACGGCGAAGTGCAAGGCTTGGTCACACTGGAAGACATCATTGAAGAAATGATTGGGGAGTTCACAACATCCATGCCTGGTGCAGGGCGGGCGGACGCACTCGGATGGAGCGAGCAAGACGAGTGTTTGCTGGAAGGCAGCACCACACTGCGTGACATCAACCGCAGGCTGGGCTTAAATTTCCCGCTTGATGGCCCAAAAACAATCAATGGCTTATTGCTGGAATTACTGCGAGACATTCCCGAGGCCAATGTCAGCGTCAAAATCTCGAATTGCATTGTTGAAATTATCCAAGTCCAAAATCAATCCATTAAAGTAATCAAACTGATACGCCCCCCAACCAAAGAGCTTGATGTCGACAATGATCAAGCTAGCGCAATGTAAGTGGGCATAGCAACAACAAATTGGCCCAATTTCCTTTACAAATCAAGCGCCTCTAGGCATGATCAATAATGACTTGTGTCTTTTGATGGATTACACTTTTTCTTGCTAGTTTTACGCCTATGTCAGCATCCCCTCCCGAGTCAACTAGTAGCACGGAAATGTCCGGCCTGGCCCGTGCGCTAATGCAATCGGGACGTATCCCCGCACCAGCAATAGTTACGCTCAACCGGCAAGCGGTTGCTGAAAAATCTGCCTTTATTGACGTCCTTTTACAGAGCGGCCGAATTGACGCCGCCGCACTCGCCACTTTTTGCTCCGAGACTTTTAGCTATCCGCTTTTGGACTTGCGCGAATTCAATATCGCCAATATGCCGGACAAAGTGATCGACACCAAACTCATGCAGCGCCTTCGAGTGATACCCATCGCGCAGCGCGGCAAAAGAATATCTGTCGCTATTTCCGACCCAAGCCAGACCCAATCATTGGAGCAGATCCAGTTTCAAACTGCGGCAACCATTGAACCGATCATTGTTCAGCACGACGTTCTATTACAGATGCTTGAGGGTTTTGGGAAAAACTCAGAACAAAAACTGAACGAGAGGCTTGACAACAGCCTTGACAGTGATCTGTTGCTGGAAGACGCACAGGTGTCGACTGAGGTCGACACGAGTGAAGTGGATGATGCACCGGTTGTGCGTTTTTTGCAAAAAATCATGCTGGACGCCATCAATGCCGGGGCATCTGACATCCATTTCGAGCCCTTTGAAAAATTCTATCGCATCCGTTTGCGCGTAGACGGTATCTTGCACGAACATGCCCAACCACCTCTGTCTATCCGGGAAAAACTGGCATCACGCATCAAGGTGCTTGCTAGACTGGACATTGCAGAGAAGCGCGTCCCACAGGATGGGCGCATGAAGTTGGCACTATCGCCAATACGTGCGATTGATTTTCGCGTCAGCACACTACCGACCCTCTTCGGCGAAAAAATCGTTCTGCGGATTCTGGATGCGACGCAAGCGCAAATGGGGATTGACGCCCTGGGTTATGAGCCAGATCAACGAGAGACTTTATTAAATGCCATCCAGCGACCATACGGAATGATCCTCGTAACTGGCCCTACCGGTTCCGGTAAAACAGTGTCGCTCTATACTTGCTTGAACATTCTCAACAAGCCCGGTATTAACATTGCCACAGCAGAAGACCCAGCCGAAATCAACTTGCCTGGCGTCAATCAGGTTAATGTCAATGACAAGGCTGGCTTAACTTTTGCTGTTGCCCTCCGGGCTTTTCTGCGCCAGGATCCGGATGTCGTCATGGTTGGTGAAATTCGCGATCTTGAAACGGCTGACATCGCCGTCAAGGCTGCACAAACCGGGCATATGGTGTTTTCTACTTTGCACACAAATGACGCCTCGTCGACACTGGTACGTCTGCTGAACATGGGCGTAGCCCCTTTCAATATCGCATCGTCTGTCATACTCATCACAGCACAGCGCCTTGCGCGTCGACTTTGCACATGCAAGAAGCCGGCAGAAATTCTTGATGAAATCCTGATTCAAGCAGGCTTTAGTGCAGAAGAGTTGGATGGGTCATGGCATCCCTACGAGCCTGTTGGCTGCGACCGTTGTTCCGGTAGCGGCTACAAAGGACGAGTCGGCATCTATGAAATCATGCCGATCAGTCAGGAAATTGAACGTATCATCCTGGAGAACGGTACAGCACCAGAAATAGAGCGACAGGCCCGCAGTGAAGGCGTCAAATCTTTACGCCAATCAGGACTGGTGAAAGTCAAACACGGTCAGACCAGTCTGGAAGAAGTGCTCGGCTGCACCAACGAATAGGAGGGGAAGCATGGTTACTGCAGCGCGCGCCACAAAAAAGTCTGCTCAGGATAAAGAATCAATCTTTGCGTGGGAAGGCCGGGACAAGTCTGGCAAGATCGTAAAAGGAGAACTGCGTGCTGGTGGCGAAGCCGTTGTCAACGTCACCTTGCGCCGCCAGGGCATTGCTGTAACAAAAGTAAAGAAGAAATCTTTTCGCAGTGGGAAACGTATCTCAGAAAAGGATATTGCCCTCTTTACACGCCAGCTATCCACCATGATGAAGGCGGGCGTCCCCTTATTGCAATCCTTCGATATTGTCGCCAAGGGGCACGCGAATCCATCTGTGTCCAAGCTGGTTCAGGACATCCGCTCCGATGTGGAAACCGGCACTAGCCTGAATCAGGCCTTCCGCAAGTTCCCGCTCTATTTTGATCCGCTTTTTTGCAACTTGATCGCTGCGGGCGAACAGGCCGGCATTCTGGATGAGTTGCTGGAGCGCTTGGCGACCTACAAGGAAAAGACCATTGCCATCAAAGGCAAGATCAAATCCGCGATGTTTTACCCCATTTCCATTCTCGCTGTTGCCTTCATTGTTACCGCGATTATCATGATCAAAGTAGTGCCAGCATTCAAGGATGTCTTCAAAAGCTTTGGCGCCGATTTACCTGCGCCCACCTTGTTTGTCATGGCCATCTCTGATTTCTTTGTTCAGTACTGGTACGCCATTTTTGGCCTGATTTTCATCAGCCTCTACCTCTTTTTTCAATCGTGGAAACGCTCCCTCAAAGTCCAGAGTTTCATGGATCGACTCTTGCTGAGGTTGCCAATTTTTGGTCCGGTGATCAGGAAAGCAACGATTGCCCGCTGGACTAGAACGTTAGCCACCATGTTTTCGGCAGGCGTTCCATTGGTGGAAGCGCTCGATTCAGTCGGCGGCGCCTCAGGGAATATTGTGTACGCTGATGCCACCAAGCAAATTCAAACAGAAGTCAATAGCGGCACCAGCCTGACAGCAGCGATGCAAAACACAGACGTGTTCCCGAATATGGTGACGCAAATGGTATCGATTGGTGAGGAGTCTGGATCGCTCGACACGATGCTTGGCAAGGTTGCAGATTTTTATGAGGAAGAAGTGAACGATGCCGTGGAGTCGCTGTCCAGCCTGATGGAACCTATCATCATGGTTATCTTAGGCGTGATAATTGGCGGACTGGTCATTGCGATGTATCTGCCAATCTTCAAGCTAGGATCGGTGGTCTGAAGCAGATATAATGCCTTGGATATCATTAAAAAGCCTGCCTGGCATTCCGCCTGGCAGGCTTTTTTGATCGCTACTTACCCGGCAAACCACCGACAAGCATGTGCTACTTTAGCAAGTAGATGCCAAAGCCTGTGATAGGCTAATTGCCCAGCAGTTCTCCAGTACTCAATCCCTCCTGGCGCGCATAATCGGCAGCTGACATCTTCGCGCCACTCTCTGGTCGCAGCGTAATAATTTCAATCTGACCGCCTTGAGCGGAGATGGTCATGCTGCGTTCGCCAATTTCCGAAATGGAACCAATTTTTCCTTTGGTGCCACCGAATGTGCGGGAAAGGTGTTTCTTTGCTTCAAAAATATGAATTTTCTTGCCATTCAAGGTCGTCCATGCGCCGGGCGCCGGGTTACATCCACGAATCAAGTTGTAGACGTAATTGACGTGATTACTCCAATTAATTTTTGACTCTGCGGCTCGCATCCACCCCTCGTAACTAGCTTTGCTCTCATCTTGAACTAGTTCCGTATGCTTGCCAGCGACAACCAAATCCGCGGCTTCCAACAATGCCTGCACACCCAAAGGAAAGAGCTTATCGAAATAGACATTTCCCAGCGTATCGTCTGGATTAATTTTCGCCGTTTTTTGGAGCACAATTGGGCCTTCATCCCACCCATCAACCGGACGAAAAATAGTAACGCCAGTCTCGACTTCTCCGCATATGATTGGCCAGTTAATCGAACTAGGACCGCGATATTTTGGCAGCAGGGAAGGGTGGTACTGAATCGTTCCACATCTTGGGGTATTAACAAACTCCTGCGGAGCAAATTGTTCCACATAAGCCATGACAGCAATATCTGCACCCAGACTCTTCATCGCCATTATCGCTTCTTCACTTTCCAAGTTGGGCAACTGAAAAAGTTTGATCTGTTTTTCCTGGACGGCAAGTCTTAGCGGATCAGGCTTGGCTCCATTTTTCTCAGGCGCTGTAAAAACGCCAACCACCTCATCGCCGCGCTCAAGGAAGGCATCAAAAACTGCTTTGCCAAAATCTTGCTGCCCAATAATGGCGACTTTCATGGAACTCCCCCGGATATTTTATTCAAAAATAGATGGGCAACCGGAGTTGCCCATCTCGCTACGAGAACGGAGCCCTGCTGTCAGGCAGAGACCGTATTATTTCTTCCTTCTTTCCGGTACGGAGAATGCGCCTTGCTCATGCATTTCCTTG
>Ga0209123_1000711_pt1 | contig 38979 bp, 22 predicted proteins | sample BarGraIncu00431A_FD_184500 | JGI IMG/M metagenome (GOLD analysis project Ga0209123, IMG submission 184500) | Arctic peat soil microbial communities from Barrow, Alaska, USA - Barrow Graham LP Incubations 004-31A (SPAdes) (version 2) | ecosystem: Environmental > Terrestrial > Soil > Wetlands >...
AGCATTCAGGAGCCTTGATGTCTTCCAGGTTAATACCTCCGAAAGTAGGAGCAATCGCTTTAACTGCCTGAATAAATTTTTCAGGATCTTTTTCGTCAACTTCGATGTCAAAAACATCAATTCCGGCATATATTTTAAAAAGTAAGCCTTTACCTTCCATGACTGGTTTTCCAGCCATAGCACCAATATCACCAAGACCTAAAACGGCGGTTCCGTTGGAAATAACTGCAACTAAATTCCCTTTTGCTGTATAATCATATACGGTTAAAGGATCCCTCTCAATTTCGAGACAAGGCTCTGCTACTCCCGGTGAGTAAGCCAAGGATAAGTCCATTTGAGTACTGTGAGGTTTGGTAGGAACCACCTCAATTTTTCCCGGTTTGCCCATTGAGTGATAGAGCAAAGCAGCTTCTTTTGTAATTTTTGCCATGGTGAAATACCTTAAAATATAAATACCTGTGTTCAGTCGCAAAGTTAGCTTTTTCGAGTAAATAATAGCCAAAATCAACTGAAAAGTTTCAAATTTGAACAAAAAAATGTAGGTTTGTCACGTGTTAACATATATTTGATATTTCGTCTATATTTTTTTTTATCCGATCTAGGACTAAAAATATTTTTTTTATAGCTTTCTTTTTTGTTGTTGTACTTTGCAAAATACACCGGTCACCCCTTTTTGCAGAATAAAAGTCAGATCCATTGCTTTGTCAGGCGATTCCATTGTGGATGATATCAATAATTCTGCAGGACTGGTCGTTGGACAAAAAGTGATGCTCCGAAAAGAAGTGGTGCTTTCTTTTTCTCTGGAAAGGGATAGCAATGCGAACTGTAAAATAATGGAACTGGATGTTTACTGGAATGTTTCTCCTTCGGTTGATAAAAATAGTGTAAATTATAAAGGTGCATTGGTTTCAACTGTTTCAAGTATAATGGATGACAGCCTTTTGGCTGAAAATATAATCTTTGAAAATACCATTGATTTTGAATACGGAGTGCATGCCACTAAATTGCAAAGTTATATTCAAATTGTTAAAGGCAATAAAAACCTTGTTTATTTCAGGATAGCGGCTAAGACTGCTTTTCCCTATTTGAGTATTTCGGCTACCGGGATACTTAATACAAACTATTCTAAAGTTTATGGACTTGAATTGCCCCTCGAATAGTGTCCGTTTAATAAAATTTCTTTGTAAACTGCAAGAAAAGTTTCGCAAGAAGCAAAACCGATTTTGCTTTATTGTTTTTTTTTACGAATTTTACACCTCAAATACATAAACTCTATGAATATGACTGTCTCCTTTAAAAAAGCACGTTTGCTTTTATTGCTCCTGACATTAATGACACTAAACCCGGTTTTTGCTGCCAGGCAAACGGATTATTCAAGCCAAGTCAACACGTTGATTGGTACGGAAGGTAATGGCTGGAGTTCAGGGTATCTTTTCCCTGGTGCTACCTACCCATTGGGTATGGTTCAATTTACACCAACTTATTTTACCAAACATCTTGGTTTTGTAGTAAATCAATTAAGTGGTGCGGGTTGTGATCACATGGGCAATTTCCCCATGTTTCCCATTCCTGGAAAATTGAGCGTTTCTCCGGATAGCATCGTAAATATGCGAGTGCATATTTCTGATGAAAAAGGTATTGCAGGATATTACAAAGCCGTTGTAAATGAAACTGTTGGTGCAGAATTGACTGTGACTGAAAGAACCGGAATGGCTCGCTTCACTTTTTCCGGCGATGAGAAAGTAGGTACAGTAATCATCGGTGGGGGTATTTCTGCTACACAGATGAAGGTGGCTGCTTTAGTGATTACCGGTGAAAATAGTTTTGAAGGTTATGCCGAAGGTGGAAGTTTTTGTGGTTTTCCGACTCCTTATAAAGCCTATATTGCCGGAGAGTTTGATGTGAAATCGGCTAATCACGGTATTTGGAAAAACGAATCGTTGAAAGAAGGAGCTACTTTTGCTGAAGGTAAGAATTCAGGAGTTTATTTTTCATTCGATGTGTCAAACGTTAAAGAAGTATCCTATAAGATGGGTATTTCGTATGTTTCTGTAGCAAATGCCAAAGAGAACCTGGCAGCAGAAAATCCAAAATGGAATTTTGATGAAACAAAAGACAACACCGTTGCAAAATGGAATAAATGTTTGGGAAAAATTGAAGTGGAAGGTGGAAGTTCAGATCGCAAAAGCCTGTTTTACACTCATCTTTACCGATCATTGGCACATCCCAATGTTTTCAATGATGTGAATGGTCAGTACATCGGTTCTGATGGAAAAGTGTATACCGATACAAGAAATTACTATACCTCTTTTAGTAATTGGGACACGTATCGCAGTCAGATACAATTGCTCGCCATGTTTTTTCCGGAAGAGGCTTCTGATATTGTCAATTCACACATGCTTTTTGCGCTCCGCTCCGGTGGTGGTTTACCCCGTTGGGTTCTGGCCAATATTGAAACCGGGATCATGCAGGGTGATCCGTCATCCATTCTGATATCCAATGCCTTTGCTTTCGGTGCCCGTAATTACAACGCGAATTCGGTATTGGATGTGATGCGCAAAGGTGCTGAAGTACCCAATACCCGTTCACAAACCGTTTTCACCCGACCCGGATTGAAACAGTATCTTGAAAAGGGATATTACGATGCATCCATGATGTTGGAATATACATCTGCCGATTTTGCCATTGCGCAGTTTGCTTTGAATGCATGCAACAATGAACCTATTTACGGATGGTATAAATCCCGTTCAGGTAACTGGAAAAATATCTACAACCCAAAAACCAACTGGTTGCAATCCCGTAATGCAGATGGAAGCTGGAAAGGTCAGGGAGATGATTGGCGTGAAGCAACCTATAAAAATTATTTCTGGATGGTACCTTATAATTTAGGTGGATTGATTGACACCATTGGTGGGAAGAAAGTGGCTGAAGATCGTTTGGATAATTTGTTCCGCCGATTGGATGCCAGTTATGGCGATGATTGGTATGCATCGGGAAACGAACCTAATTTTCAGGTGGCCTGGGCTTACAATTGGGCTGGAGCTCCATATAAAACACAAAGTATTGTTCGTCGGATACTGAACGAACAGTTTACCGGTAAAATTGACGGGTTGCCAGGTAACGACGATTTAGGTGCCATGGGTTCTTGGTACGTTTTGTCCAGCATTGGTCTTTTCCCGGTTATCCCAGGTGTTGGCGGATTTTCAATCAACAGTCCTGTTTTTGAGAAAATTACATTGAATTTGCCTGGTGGAAAAGTTGTTATCAGTGGAGGTGATGAAAAAAATACCTATATCCAGAGTATGAAAGTCAATGGAAAAACATACAATAGTACCTGGTTAAATTGGGACGATATCAAAAACGGAGGTACCATTGAATACAAACTTTCAGATAAACCAAATACACAGTGGGGAACTACTGTTGAAGCACCTTCTTTTAAATAAAGGAAGGGAATCTATTCATACAACTTTAAAGCCCGGTCATTCATTTTAGTCCTTTTTCTTACTTGTAGGCTAACCTCAGGAAAGAATAAAAAATCTAAAATGAATAACTGGGCTTTAATTGAAATTCACTGATTTTAAAAATAGCTACAAATGAAAAAAATGTTAGTGGTCTTTTCTATATGTTGTATATGTCTGAATTCATTCAGCATATCCTTAAATAGAAAATTCGTCATGGACAGTTCCAACGAGTTGATTTCCTGGAAAATTAATTCCAATGATTCTGTATCTAAAGATATTGCCTTACTGAAAGCACCGGGTTACAATACGGATAAATGGGTGAAGGTCCTTGTTCCTGGTACCATATTTGGCTCTTTTGTTGCTGAGGGTTATGAAAAAGATCCCAACTATGGCGACAATATCTACAACGTAAATAAGGCCAGGTATGAACGAAATTTTTGGTATCGTACAGAGTTTAGTCTTCCTACGGGTTTTTCCAGCGGCAAAGTCTGGCTTAATTTTGAGGGGGTGAACAGAGACGCCGATATCTACTTTAATGGGACCTATCTTGGAAAACTTCAGGGTATTGTTCATAGAGGGAAATACGATATAACTGCTCTTGTTAAAAATCAGGAACCAAATGTTCTGGCTGTTCTGGTTTATTTGCCTGTAACTCCTTTGAACTGTTCAGCAAGTCCTACTTATATTTCCAGTGCAGGCTGGGACTGGATGCCTTGGGTGCCCGGTTTAAATATGGGGATAACCGATAATGTATATATTACAACTAGCGGTGGTGTAACCATTGAAGATCCCTGGATCCGTACAAAAGTTCCTTCCGCGACTACCGGCGATATTTCTGTGGCAATGACTTTGAAGAATAAAGATGCAAATGCTGTCAGTGGTACTTTAAAGGGAGTTATAAATCCGGGAAATATCGAATTTACTCAACAAATAGACCTTGCTTCCTTGCAAACAAAAGAGATTAAGCTGGATAAAACCACCTTTTCACAATTGAGTATTGCCAATCCGAAACTATGGTGGCCTAACGGCTACGGCGATCCGAATATGTATTCGTGCGATTTGACGTATACGGTTGATGGTGTTGTGTCCGACAGTCTGAATGTTCCATTTGGTATCAAAGAATATTCTTGTGACACTCTGAGTGGTATTATGCATATTAGCATCAATGGCAAGTGTCTTTTTATAAAAGGAGGTAATTGGGGTATGAGTGAATATATGCTTCGTTGTCGCGATGATGAGTACGACACCAAACTTCGTTTGCACAAAGAAATGAACTTTAACATGATTCGCAATTGGATCGGATCGACAACGGATGCCGAATTTTATAAAGCTTGTGATAAATATGGTATTATGGTGTGGGATGATTTCTGGTTGATTACGACTTACATCTATTGGCCAAGAGATAAAGCCGTTTTTAAAAACAATGTGGAAGAGAAGATCAAGCGCAACCGGAATCATCCATGTATTGCTGTATGGTGCGGCATGAATGAAGCGACTCCACCTGCCGATTATGACTCCATCTACGTTCAGGCCATCCGTAAATACGACGCCAATGACAGATATTATCAGCCAAATTCAAATTCGGGCAATTTAAGTGGAAGCGGCCCTTGGCAATGTTATGCTCCGGAAGGTTATTTTGATAGTCCTCCCCGCATGTTTGGAGCTCCTGAGAGTTGGGGTATGCGCACCGAAATTGGTACTCCTGTATTTACGACCTACGAAAGTTTTAAAGAGTTTATTCCTGAAGATAAAATGTGGCCTCGCAACGATATGTGGGATAAGCATTTCTTTGGCCCGTCTGCTGCAAATGCAAACCCGGACAGCTATTACAATAGTTTGGAGAGTCGATATGGGACTGCCAACAACATCAAAGATTTCTGTAGTAAAGCTCAATTGCTGAATATCGAAACCAATAAGGCCATGTTTGAAGGCTGGATGCACAATATGTGGGCAGATGCTTCAGGTATCCTAACCTGGATGAGTCAGTCTGCCTATCCTTCCATGGTATGGCAAACGTATGACTATTATTACGATCTGAACGGTGCCTATTGGGGAGCAAAAAAAGCCTGCGAACCGATCCATGTTCAAATGAGTCCTTCCACCAATGGGGTAGAAGTGACCAATTCATCCGGAATGGATTATACCAATCTGAAAGTAAGTGCTGAGATTTTTGATTTCAATGGTCAGAAGTTTGCATCGCTCGATTCATCCGTTACGGTCGATGTTCTTTCCAATACTGTAAAAAAATGTTTTAATATTGATTATTCCAAAAATCTGGCATTAAACAAGTCGGTAACTGTATCTTCGACCGAAGCGGGTTCAAATACAGCAGCAAAGGCTGTGGATGGATCTCAGGCTTCCAGATGGGCGAGTCTGGGTACCAACGATCAATGGATTTATGTTGACCTTCAAAAAGAGGAAACGATTGCAGGAGTTTTGTTGTACTGGGAGAGCGCTTATGGTAAGTCTTATAAGATTCAGACATCAAACGATGCGGTTACCTGGACGGATGCATTTTCTACCACGACTGGTAATGGTGGAAAAGATGAAATCCTGTTTACAGCTCCGGTTACGGCTGGTTACGTAAAAATGCTGGGAATTGCCCGGGGTACTGGTTATGGTTATTCACTTTATGAATTTGAAGTGTATAAAACGATGCCCAAACCAATGCCGGCGGTTTATTTTGTACGTTTGAAACTTAAAAATGAGGCAGATAGTCTGTTGTCTGAGAATTTATACTGGAGAGGTCTGGATAATTCAAATTTTTCAGCGCTGATCAATTTACCGGTTTTTGATTTGAACGTAAACTCAGAAACCCAAACGATTGGTGACTATACACACCTAAAAGCTCATATCACAAATCCTGTACTTTCAGGAGGTGTTGCTTTTGCAGTCAGAGTTATTCCTGTTTATGCAAGTACAGATAAACGGATTTTACCGGTATTTATGGATGATAACTATGTGACTATCATGCCGGGTGAAACAAAAGATGTTTCCATGGAATTTAAGACTTCCCTCTTGAATGGAGATCAGGTTAAACTTATTGTACAACCATTCCATGTTGATCAGACGATAACACCTTCTTCTATTGAAGAGGTAGAAAAAAGTGCTAATTCCGTGTTTGTTTATCCAAATCCTGTACAAAATGTATTGTACGTCAAAGGGTTGGATAACAATGCCGTTATTTCTGTTTATGATATGAATGGACGTAAAATTTGGCAGGTTAGTGATTCAGAAATGAATGTAAGCGCACTACCTACCGGATTGTATATCCTTCGGATTTTAGACGGAAAAAATGGATTCATCAATAAAAAATTCTTTAAAAATTAACTAATTGGATAAATTGCTGCTCAAATTGAACGATTTGAGCAGCAATACTTTTATTAAACGATGAGATTTAAATTTTAGATTTTTTTATGTAGATTTGCAAATACGCATTTTACGCTAAAACGGTTTACTTAGTTGAAAACTTTTACATTAAATCCATGAAAAATAACTTAAGAGATCGTGAAAAGGATGTTTGTTAAAAAATAGAAGTATTTGAAATATTTTAATTAATTTCACGCCAAATATTTCTTTAAAGGATTCTTGTCTATTAATACAGGATTTAATTCGTAAAAATCTTGTTTTAATCAAAAAAAATTCGCCAATAAGCAAAATCGTTTTTGTTATATTTTAAAGAAATAGTACAGTGAACTAATTACTTCTTGGTTAAATAAATATAAAGCACTAATTATCAAATAACAAGTAATTTTTATACGTTCAAAATTAATTCAAGCATGAACTTAAAACATCTTTTCTACGCCACATCAATTGTTTTGGCAAGCAACTTGGGAACTTGTATGGCACAAATAACCACTACCTGTCCGAATGATGCAAAATGCACTGAACAAACAGTTGCCGACGGCATTTTAAAAAACAGATTATTTCCAAAAATTGAAGTTCCCACAACATCCTTGATTATTGTCGACTTAAAAGGCGATAAAATTGAAGGTCAGGTTGCTGCATGTGGTTTACAAGGAATTATAAACAGAACCAGCCCAGAGAAAATTTATGTGATCAACACTCTTTGTGTAGATAATCATGGTGGTTGGAACAACAAACCGGGCGAAGGCAAACAAACACAGGTTGGTCGTCTGTTGCTTAAGGAATTGTTTTCTACTACACCACAGAAAGAACTTAAATTGGATGCTAAGCAAATAAACCCCGGTTTTATGGCCCTACTGAAGAAAAACAAATCAGTCGTAAAGGGTATTATCATTTGGGATCCGGCATTGGAAGAAGCTACTATTGAAGCAGCGACCACCATTGCAGGACAAACAGACGGTCTGATTGTTTCACCTGAATTGGCAGAACAAATTAAAGGCTATAAATTTCCTGTTATTGAAGATCTTCGCGGAAAATTCAAAAACAACATCGAATGTTTAGACTGGTTGAAAGCCAAATACTTCAAAACGGCCAACCATCAGATTGCTTTCACATGGTCACACATGACCACCAATCCTGAAAACAGCTGGGGGGCAGCCAATAAAGATTATGTGATTGCCAACAGACTTTTCACATACTTCCTGGATATTACCAAACACGACGAATGTGCTTATTACGAAACCGTCGTTAAAGATTATCCTGCCGGAACTCCGGTTTTTGGATGGACAGACGAGTTGAGAGCTGACAAGCTTTTTGCTGAATATGGTTATTTCATGGTTCCTTACATTTCGGTTGAAAATCTGACCATTCAGTCTTCTTATCCTTCCGTTTGTGGCAAACAACTTGCTCCAAAGGCTTATCCAATTGAAAAGAATGCGGTCTATATTGCTTGTTTTGTACCGGATGGCGACAACTTATTGCACACAATGGTATACAAACCCAACACCATCAGCAACTCTGCCAATTATGGCAAATATCCTACTACCTGGATTCTGAACCCTGCCATCGTTGATTTGGCTCCGCTGCTTTACAACTGGTATCTTAAAAAATCAGATACTCAGGAAATGGCTGGTATGATGGGTGATGGTTCTCCTGCAACTGACCGTTATGAAGGCTTTAATTTCTATTGCGAGTGGGCAAAACATTACCTGAAACAAGCTGGATTTCGCACCATGAAACAAATGGTCGATGCTGAAGCAGTAGCCTGGAGAGTACAACCTTATGTGATAAATAGCGGATATGCCGGAACAGACTGGCGCGGTGCCGGTCCTTATGAATACCACATGGACAAAGAAACTTTCCACATCGGAACGTTGCACATTACAGAAAAGGGCCAATTGGATGAAGCTTTGAATAATGCACCAAAAGATCAGCCACTTTTCTTGTCTATTTTCTGTGGCACTGCAGTGGATGATGTTCCTACAAAGATCAAAGATTTGGCTGACAGGTTGAATGCCCGCAACGATGGTAAAAAATACATCTTCGTTCGTAGCATGGACTTGGCTGCCACTTACAGAGCCTGGAAGGGTCTACCTATTGAATAGATAACTTATGATAATAATGCTTTTAACTGACAGTTTTTAGCAAAAAATAGTTTATTGAGACTGTCTATTTAAGGCCTTTTGGTCTTTTTAGACAGTCTCATTTTTTTAACACGAATTCGGAGTGACCTTTGATCTTTTTTTCTGTCTAATCTCATTTAAGATACTATTTAATGTACAATAAACTATGCTACCTTTTTTTGTGTATTTTTCTGGGGAATCACCTATGCGGATATGCAGAAAACGGAAAACCTGGCTTTTGGACCCTCCATCCGAATAATAGGCAGAGATGGAATTATTGATAAAGGTGATCCTACCAATACCGGATTCTATCAAAAAAAGTTTTACAACGAACAAACGAAAGATTTATCGGAGGCAGGTACCATGTCTGATCAATCATGGCCTGTATTTCGTCTCGCTGAAATGTACCTGAATAAAGCGGAAGCTGCCATGGAAATGGGCAAAGTATCGGTTGCTGTGGAAGCGATAAATCCTATTCGAAGAAGGGCCGGAATAAAGGAGCTGACCATGGATGATATTTCTTTGGATAGAATCAGGAACGAAAGGAGAATAGAACTCGCCTTTGAAAATCATCGTTTCTGGGATCTCCGGCGTTGGAGAATTGCTGCTACACCCCGTGCGGATAATGGCGGACAAGGTGTACTGGATAATTTGTCTCCTACTGCTCTTTATCCATGGGCTGTTTTTGAAAAAGGTACGAGTACTGACATCAACGGAAATTTAGTGGCAAATTCCTACATTTTTTCGAAAGAGTCCGAAGAAATCAAAAAACCAAATAAAGTATTTCTGTCCAGAAATTATTATGTAAAATTCCAATCTGAAGATTTGAATTCCAATCCGAATTTAGTCCAGAATCCCGGATATTGATCAAAAAGTACATCTGTTTTTGGACAATTGTTCTTAAAGTGAATGAATTATTCTTGTTTTTTACTAAAGTTTCTAATTCTTTAAAAAGTGTAAATAATTATCTGATTTTGGGTAGGGTTTTTTTAAAAACCTGGATATATAGTTCATTAACCTTTAAAAACAATTGATCATGAAAAAAAGAACTTTACTCAGAAATGCCTGTGTTGCATTGTTTTTTATTGTAGTGTTTTTTGGTTGCTATAAATGGAAATCCTATTCTCAACCAACACAAGCTCTACCTTCTCAAGTTTTCTATACGACTTTAAGTATTCAACCCGGTGATGATCCTGATAATGATTACACCGCTAAAGACAATGAAGATTTTGGATTGTTTGGTGTTTTATTACCCAATGGATGGACTGTTGACGAAGATGAGTTTGAATTTACCTATAACAGTGATTCCACTGAAAGCACTACCGGTTGGGTTTATTCCAATGAAGTGCAAACAGCCAGACTAGAAGAGCTTGATCCTGCACCTCTTGGTTATCATTGGTGGGGTGGTCAAACCGACGATATCGTAAATCTTTGGGGATTTAGAACCATTGATTTTACGGTACCTATTTTACCAACAGATGAAGAAGATAGTTACAACTTGAAATATACAGTAGGTGATTTGGGTGACGATACACATCCAGGCAAGAGAGAACCTGCTTATATCAAAACACCGCTTATGCCAATAGAAATCACTTCCAATGCAAATCTGGATAAAACTGTTATGGCTAGTGCCTCTGTCTATCCTACAATAACTACAGATTTCATCAATATTGATGTTGTAAAAACGAGTGTTGCCAGCAAAGCAAGGATTGTTGCAATGAGCGGAAAAACTGTCATATCAAAGGTCTTGGACAAAACACACAATACAATAGATGTAAATTCATTAGCTGCCGGAAATTATTTCGTGGTAATCAAGATTGGTGATAAGACAAAATCACAAAAAATCATGGTAAAATAGGCGAGAAGGAGAGGCTATTTGGTATAATAGCCTCTCTCTTAGCTAAAAAGGAAACGACCTGGTATGTTAACATCCGATTTTAATTTAAAATTAAGGGCTGGAGATGAAAGGACATTCCAACAATTATTTTTACTGCTTTTTTCGCGGTTGGTAAATTATTGTGCCTTATTTATTAAAGATAAAGATCTGGCCAATGACTTAGTTCAGGACTGCTTCGTCAAACTTTGGGAAAGAAGAAAAGATATTAAAGAGAATACTTCCATTGAAGCATTTCTGTTTGTTATGCTTAAAAACCATTGTTTTAAGTATTTGCGTGATAATAAACTGTCTCACATGATTAGCTTGGACGGAGAAAATGCAGCAGAATTGCAACAGCTCTATCAACTTGATTTCATGGATGAAGAGGACGAATTGCTTGAAATTCAGTTGGCTAAATCCATTAAAAAAGGATTGGATGAACTGCCTGAAAGACGCAAAGAGGTCTTTATCAAATGCAAGATTCAAGGAAAAAAACAGTGTATTGTTGCTGAGGAATTGGGGATTTCTGTAAAAACAGTGGAAAAACATCTGAAGTTGGCCAAAGAACAACTGAAAGTTATTCTGAAACCGGAATATTCCACTTTAACATTGTCAATAGCTCTCTATTTAAGCATGTTCGTTTGAAGGTGTATGATCCGAATAATTATTTTAGTATGAAAGAGTCAATAAGAAAATATCTAAGTGGAAAAGCCAGTTATGTTGAGTTGCAACTATTGTTGAAATGGTTGAGGCAAGATGGCCGTTTGTCTGATTTCAAGGATTTCAGGGACGAATGGATGCAGGAACGGATGAATACTTCCATGGATGATAAGGAAGTTATAACCTGGTTGAAAATAAAAAGATCCATGGACTTTTCTACTGAATTGTCCAAACAACGGAAATTAAGATTTTATTATCAGATTGCCGCCATTTTCTTATTGTTGATTTCCGTTACCGTATTTATTTATAAGACTGCGGAACCGGAACATCTCATTTCAAAAATGATGACAGAAAAAGCTCAGATATCCAGACTACTTTTACCGGACAGTACGGTTATCTGGCTTAATTCAAGTTCGGTCATTACGTATGACAATACCTATGGTATCGATAACCGAAACATACACTTGGAAGGAGAAGCTTTTTTTCAAGTAAAGAAAAATAAAGCCTTGCCTTTTCATGTATTAACGGGCAATCACGATATAAAGGTAACTGGAACCAGATTCCAGGTCTCCAATTATGTCCTGCTAAATTCGGTCGATGTCGTTCTTGAAGAAGGGTCTGTCAACGTTTTCAATAAAGCAGACCATACACTGGCTAAATTAGCTCCTGACCAGAAATACTCTTTTGATAAACTAACTGGCCTCACTACCATCAATGAAGTGGTTCCTGAAAACTATACTTCCTGGCGAAATGGTGTAATTAATTTCTACCAGTTGCCACTAGATGTTATTTCTCAAAAACTGGAGCTGAAATACAATCAACCGTTTGTTTTAACTAATAAAATTAAAAACAAACATTTCACATTTACGATAGTCGATGAAAATTTGTCTGAGGTCCTTTCAATCATCGAAGAAATCTCTAACATCAAAGCGACTCAGGCTAACGATACAATCTATCTCAGATAATTTGTAAGAGTACTTACTTTTAATACCTAATGTGTATGAACCTAAAAAAAACTTTTTTAGCGGAGGGACGTCACAACCCTAATTCATCCTCTTCTCTTTTTAAAAACAGAGGTCGGATATGTCTTATTTTGGCGCTTTTTCTTAGCCTGATCACGTCACAGGTGACTATGGCTCAAAGTGATAAACTCGTGACGGTGAATGTTCAGAATGAGTCTTTGCTTTCTGTTTTCACAACTATAGAAACCCAAACTGGTTATAAGTTTGCTTACAACTTAGAATCAGTCAATGTGTATCAGAAAGTGACTGTACAGATTAAAAATAAAGATCTGAATGCAGCCCTAGCACTACTTTTCAAAGGCAAAGGCATTAACTTCACCATCAAAGAAAAGAATATTCTTTTAGCAAAAACAACGGATGCAAAAGATCAGAAAACACAGCCTGAGATATCAGGAACAGTTTATGATAATGAAGGCGAACCTCTGATTGCTGCAACTGTAACTGTTGTAGGTAGCAATGTTGGTACAGTTACGGATGTAAATGGAAAATATTCGATTACTGCCGATCCATCTGCTACTCTGCGCTTTTCTTTTGTGGGTACTCAAACTCAACTCCTGAAGGTTGGTAACAAGACCCAAATAGATGTCAGGTTAATGTCCAGTATCAACATCGATGAGGTTGTTGTTATTGGTTATGGTACGTCATCGCGCAAAGGATTATCTACAGCTGTGGGCTCTATCAAAAGTGATGCTTTGCTGGCTCGTCCTACTAGTATTAATGTATTACAAGGTTTGGCAGGACAGATAGCAGGTGTAAATGTTATGTCTAACTCTGGTAAACCGGGAGCCGATGCTGCGATTAAGATACGTGGTACCAGTTCCCTCAACTCATCAAACGATCCTTTGTACGTCGTAGACGGTATGGTAGGAGCTGACCCGTTGACCATCGACCCGAATATTGTTGAATCCATTGATGTACTCAAAGATGCTGCTTCCTGTGCTATTTATGGTGCTCGTGGTTCAAATGGTGTCATCATAATGACAACTAAAAAAGGAAAAATTGGCAACTCAGAAGTTCAATACCAGACTACAACCAGTATTGCTTCTTTGGCAAATAAACTTGATTTGGCCAACTCAACAGAATTGCTTGAAGTTTTTAAAAGGGCTTATGAATATGTTCCAGGCCGCATAGCTCCACATCTTGATCCTACAATGACAAGCCTTGATTTTCCACGTAAAGCAGAATTGTTCAATGCTGATGGAACTCCTATCTATAATACAGACTGGCAGGATGAATGTACTCGTACGGCCATTTCCACCCATCATTCCTTAAGTTTTACCGGAGGAACAAAAGATTTTTCGGCATTGGCCAATATCTCTTATAAAGACGACCAGGGTATCATGTTGAACAGTAATCGCAAACAATTGAATGCTTTCATAAATCTGGACTGGAATGTTAAAAAGTGGTTAAATATTCAGACCTCTATAAATGCCGGATCCAATGAAGCTCATGGTGTTGATGGTGGTGGTATTACTTTAACCGAAACCCGTATCATGCTGGAAGCACTTCCTTTTCTTCCTGTAAAATATGCAGATGGAACATATTCGCGTAAAGGCGATTATCCCGATACTGAAGAAGCCGAAAATCCGGTAAAAATGTTGAAAGAAAAAATGAACACTACCGGACGTCAGTATGCTCTGGGAAATTTTATCGGTACGATCAAGTTTTCGGATAACCTGAAGTTGGTTACTTCATGGGGTGCTCAGACCAATGCCCAATATTATTTCTATTGGTCAGGCAATGATATTTATGACTCTTCAGAAACTCAAAAAGGAGTTGCCACACGAGAACATTGGAACTATGCCAACTGGTCAAACGAAGACTATCTGTCTTTTAGTAAAAAAATGGGTGAAAATTCATTGGATCTTGTGGGTGGTGCCAGTTGGTACTATTCTGTAAATACTTCCACAACTGCAGGTTCAGAAGGCTATTTTGACAATTTCTACAAATATTACAATTTAAGTGTAGGAACTGTCACTGAAACTCCTCAATCCTCATTTACTGAAAGTTCCATGAACTCTTATTTTGCCCGTGGTAATTACAATTATGGCGAACGTTATTATTTTGGAGCATCTTTCCGTGTGGATGGTTCTTCAAAAGTAGGAAAAAACAATAAATATGGTTATTTCCCTTCTTTTTCAGCCGCATGGCGTCCTTCAAACGAAGAATTCTTTAGTGGCTTGAGTGGCGTTATCAATAATTTAAAATTCAGAGGTAGTTATGGTGCTGTAGGTAATTCTGAAATTGGGGATTATCAAACATTGGATAAAATGGCCAGTCAACAGACTGTTTTTAATAAAACCATCGTTACAGGTGTTATACTTGAAAGTCTAAAGAATGATAATCTAAAATGGGAACGCTCCACTCAGACTGATATTGGTCTGGATCTTGGCCTTTTTAACAGTCGGATTGATGTGACTTTTGATTTGTACAATAAAGTGACAACGGACTTGCTTTATTCTAAGAAATTGCCATCTTCATCAGGCTACACAGAAGCCATGGACAATATTGGTTCCTTACGTAATCAGGGTTTGGAATTTTCAATACGTACTCTTAACATCAAGACTTCGAATTTTTCCTGGAGAACATCCTACAATATTTCGATGAACAGATCTAAAGTGCTTAATATAAATGGTGATACCCAATATACCTGGGCCGGTATTATTCAAGAGGGATCTCCTTTAAACTCATTTTATGGATATGTTCGTTTGGGAACATGGGGGACGGATGAAGCAGAAGCTGCAGCCGTATATGGTAAAATACCCGGTGACCTGAAGTTTGAAGACCGAAACAACAACAAACAAAAAGATTCAGGTGACCGCACCATTATTGGAAACGGCATGCCAAAGTTTGAAACCAATATGACGAACTATTTAATGTACAAAGGTTTTACTTTCTCCTTTGAACTGGAATGTATGTATGGTAATAGTGTCATGAATTATACACGCTCCATCATGGAAAATCGTGTGACATATTCCAACTGTTACAAAACGTCACTTGATGCCTGGACTCCGGATAATCAGAATACGATGATTACCGCTCTGAAATTGCCGCTTGATGGTTATGAAAACGATGCAGATACCCGTTCGGTTGAAGATGGTTCTTTCCTTCGAGTAAGAAACATATCCCTGAGCTACAGTTTCAAAAAAGAATGGTTGAAACAAATCAAAATCAATGAACTTTCTTTGGGGGTAAATGCTGAAAATATGTTTTTGTTTACTAAATACAGTGGATATGATCCTGAAGTAACAACTTTTGATGCTTCCTTTAATCAGGGTGTTGATATGTACCAGTATCCAAAACCTAAGACGATATCGTTCAATTTAGGTCTTAAGTTCTAATTTAGAGTAACCATTCATAAAAAAAGAATGATCATGAAATATAAAATATTAGTTGTATTACCAATGTGTGCAATGCTGTTTGCCTCATGTCAGGATTTTCTTCAGGAAAATCCAAGGTCTGTGATTACTACGGGTAACTATTATCAGACGCAAGAACAGATTGATGCTGCTGTTTATGGAGCTTATTCCGGTCTTGACGATATCTATGTAGGAGCGTATGGTGTAGCCACTTCACCTCTATTTGCTATCGATTATCAGACCGGCTATGCAACACGTCCTCGTGACGCCGCATTTGCTGAAAATCAGTTTTTGTTTCTCGAAACACTGGATCCGGCCAACGAGTACATCAACGATTGGTGGACATCTGCTTATATTCCAATTGAGAACTGCAACAGTGTCATTGCCAACCTGAATAAAACGAAACTGTTGGAAGATGCTGCAAAGAATCGCTTATTGGGTGAGATGCATTTTTTAAGGGCTCATTTCTATTTTCAATTGGTACGTCTTTTTGGTGAAGTTCCTTTAAAAACAGCACCAACAACCAATTTGAACGAAGTATTTTTTCCGAAATCTTCTCAGGATTCTATTTATAGCCAGATTGTTGCTGACCTGAAATTTGCGGAAACTTCCGGATTGGTTTGGGAGGATCTGCCCGGACGTGCAAATCTGGGTGCTGTAAAATCTTTGCTGGCAAAAGTGTACATAACAATGGCTGGTTATCCTTTGCAAAAAGGAACGGCTTATTATCAGTTAGCTTATACCAAAGCCAATGAAGTGATTGATTCCAATAAGTATCCATTGTTTGCTAAGTATTCCGATTTGCGTAAAGCGACCAACGAGAATACGAAGGAACATATTTTTCAGATTCAGAGAGAATCTGAAAACTTCGCGAATTTATTGCATTTCTGTTATTTGCCTTATCCGGAAAAGAAAGTTTCTATCCAGAAAGGTGTTGGTGGAGCCATGAAACCTTCAAAATCTTTCTATGATTCTTATGAGGCAGGTGATCAACGCGTTGCTGAAAAAAATTACTATTACACTTCATCTGTTCAATATGGTAAGACTACTGTTGCAACATTCGATCCCTTCATCTATAAATACTGGGATGCAGATGCTGAAGTAAGCGGAAAATCCGGTGCAAATATCTGGTGTATCCGTTCCGCCGACATTATGTTGCTGGCTGCAGAAGCCAAAGCATACGTGGATGGAGGAACAACGACCGATACCAAAGCTATTAATGCTTATTATTTGGTCAGAAACAGAGCCAAGCCGAACGAAGCAAAACCTACATCCATCACTTTGGATCAGGTACAGAAGGAAAGGTATTGGGAACTTTGTTATGAATTTCAGACCTGGTACGATATGATTCGTACGCGTCGCGCATTTGATGTCGTAAAAGGAATAATGGTCGATCTGATCGGTTATACCGCTCCGGAACATAAAAGAGCTTTTATTGAAGCAGATTTATTATTCCCCATTCCATTGGAAGAACAACAAACAAACCCATTTCTGGCAGTAGATACAACGACTGTTAACTAGAAAATCTAAATGAATAGCTAAAAAAGCTTCAGAGGATTGATTTTATCAATTCCTGAAGTTTTTTTAGCTATTTTTCTGAAAATCCAGACTCGTACTTTCCTACTATTGTCAAAGATACCGTAAAAAGGATAGAAAGTCTGACAAAATTAAAGGATGGGATTAATTATATAGATACTGCAACCGTTGCATTCTCATTAGTTGCACCTCACAAAATAATAGGTATATCTACTAGGTGACTTCAACAACTGGGAAAGACGAAATGAGTTTCTGATTATTTGCTTCAGATTAAGAATAAAAATAAATCATACAATCTTTCACTTTTAAAGAATTAGGTTGGTTACCCTGGAACAGGAGTGCTAGCTTCCTTCAGGTGAAAAGGACTTGAAAAATCCGGTTTTCTAAAAAGTTGCTATATCGATTTTATAAAAATTGATATTTCTTGAAATATTGCCTATAAATAGCATTATCTTTGGAGCGAAGATGTATATATAGAAAATGAAATAGTACAAACGTTAAATTTAGTCCAGTGAAAATCAACAACTTATTACAAATTATTCTGGTTTCCGCCACTCTACTACTCCTTGGGGCACCACAATCAGCGTCTTCACAGCAATCTTATTTTATTGACGGATTTCACGGTGGTGTATATGGTCACTATCCGGATCTTTTTACCAAATTTGTGGTAGATCAAATGCAAAAGAATCCAGATTGGAAAATCAATCTGGAAATTGAACCGGAAACATGGGATGCTGTAAGAATCCACGATCCCAAGTCTTACAATCTGTTTCGTGACATGGTGGCAGACCAGTCCGATTCAGGACGAATTGAGTACGCCAATCCTGCTTATGCACAAAGTTATTTCTACAACATATCCGGAGAAAGTATGATTCGTCAGTTTACCCAAGGTATGGATAAACTGCGTCAACATTTTCCAACCATGACTTTTACCACGTATTCAGCAGAAGAACCTTGTTTTACCAGTGCTTTGCCTACTGTACTGACTTCGCTGGGTTTCAAATATGCTTCTACCAAAAATCCAAATACCTGTTGGGGCGGATATGTCAGTGCGTATGGCAAAGAATTGGTGAATTGGATTGGACCGGATGGCAAAAGCATTCTGACTTCCCCTCGTTCTGCCTGTGAAGAACTGGAACAAAATTCCACCTGGCAGACCAAATCATGGGGACTCTCCAACGACTATGTACAGGCTTGCCTGAAAAGTGGCATCAAACATCCTGTTGGTATGTGTTTTCAGGATGCGGGTTGGGAGTATGGCCCTTGGCTTAAAACAGCCAAAAACCATTACAATCCGGCCAAATATGTTATCTGGAAAGACTATTTTGCCAATATTTCCGACGGGAAAACCTCTGATGATTGGCATTTTACACAGGAAGATGTTAAATCCGGCTTGGTTTGGGGGGCACAAGTTCTTCAACGATTAGCTCAGAATGTTCGTGTTTCAGAGAATAAATTGCTCGTAGCTGAAAAAATGGCCTCCATGTCTTATATTTATTCGGGTATGTCATGGCCAGCTGATGATTTGAAAGAAGGATGGCGTGATTTATTGCTATCTCAGCACCATGATTGCTGGATTGTTCCTTACAATGGCAAAAACGGGTCTACCTGGGCCGACAAAGTGGCTACCTGGACTTCCATCACCAATCGCTATTGCGATGCCATTTCTGATAAATCAATGAGTCTAACCACCAATGCTACCGGTACCGGAGAGTATACGATTCGTGTTTTCAACACCTTGGCAACCTCTGATAAAGCTTTGGCAGAAGTTTCCATGCCTGTTGGAGTGAATGCCAAAACGATTTTGGTAAATGAAACAGGTCAATCTGTTCCTTATCAACTTTCAGCAGATGGGACAAAATTGATCTTTATTGCACAGGCACCTTCGGTTGGTTATACGACCTATCGGTTGGTTCCAGGTAATTCGAAAGAAATTTCCGGTGCAACGGTGACCCAATTAAAAAACGGAAACTACCAGCTGGAAACCAATTTGTATAAAATGATTATAGATCCGTCCAAAGGCGGGGCAATCAAAAGTCTGGTGGCTAAAACACTCAATAATAAAGAGTACGTTGATTCCAAAAACGATATGTCCTTTAACGACATTCGTGGACATTTTATCAATAAAGATCGCTTTTGCTCAGCTTCAGAAAATAAGGCCACTGTCCGCATTGTAGAGAACGGGCCGATTAGAGTGAGTGTCGAAGTTTCCGGAATAATCGAAGAACAACCTTTTAAACAAGTTATTTCCTTGACGCAGGAAGTTCCAACGATTGACTTTGATTTGACCATCGACTGGAAATCAAATCCTTCCATAGGAAAGTTTCTCCCCGAAAAATTCAAGGCGGAAGATCCTATAAAGTCTTTCTACAATGATAAATATAAATTGCAAGTCGTATTTCCTTCGTTGGTAAAATCCGGGAAATTGTATAAAAATGCACCTTTTGACGTCTGTGAAAGCAAATTGGAAGATACTTTCTTTGATTCCTGGAAAGATATCAAACACAATGTAATTGTAAACTGGGTCGATGTCACCGATCAAACCGAAAAATTCGGCTTGGCCATGTTGAGTGATCACACCACCAGTTATGTCTATGGCAAGGGTTACCCGCTTGGATTGACCCTTCAGTTTACAGGGCGAGCTCTTTGGGGTCGTAATTATACGGTTGAAGGACCCACCCATGTACGATATGCTTTGATGCCTCATGCCGGGAAATGGGATAACGGTTCTGTCTCGGAGGTTAATTCCCGTTGGAACGAACCGCTCATGGCTATCGGTGGATATGAAAAGTCGGTCTCAGCTAAACGTTCGCTGGTTAGCTTGAAAAACAGCGGTTATGAAGTTGTGACTGTCTATGTTAAAGGTAAGGACATGTACGTGCGTCTTTTCAATGCATCCGGTGATGAAACGCCCAATGAAGTAACCTTAGGCTGCAAATCTGATAAAGTAGAGTTCGTAGAACTGAACGATAAAGTCCTTTCTTCCTTTGATCAGACGGATAAGGTTACCCTCAAAATGCCGAGATTTGGAATACGAACATTGAAATTGACAAATGCACGTCTATAATAAAAAAATGAAAAAGCTGTTTTTTCTACTAAGCAGTGTTTTATTGCTAACCGATTGCATTGCAGCTAAAACACAGACTTTGACTTTATCACCCGTTTTTTCGAGCCACATGGTGATTCAACGGGATGAAAATGTATTGTTCAGAGGGTTGGCTACTCCTGGAAAACCGATTCAAATTAAATGGGGTAGGATAAAATATAAAACAAGTGCCCTGAAAGATGGTCGTTGGCAGAAGTTTGTGCCGCCCATCAAGCAAAAGGATGCATTCAACATTTCCTTTATATCCAACGGGGATACCATCGTATTAAAAGATGTATGGATGGGCGATGTCTGGCTTTGTTCCGGACAATCTAATATGGAATTCCAAGTTGGTAATTTTAAATGGGGAAATGAAGAGGCCAAAACAGCCACGAATACGAACATCCGTTTCTACTCCGTACCGAACCGACTGGATTTGGTCCCTGCCAAAGATGTAGTAGAGGGTGAATCCTGGAAACTGGCTTGTGGTGAAGACCTGAAACAAGTTTCAGCGACCGCTTACTGTTTTGCTAAAAGCCTGCAATCTGAAATAGGTGTACCTATTGGCCTTATTTGTTCAGACTGGAGTGGCACAATGCTTGAACCTTGGATGAGCCGGGATATGCTGAGGCAATTTCCAAGGTATAAAGAAGTCCTGGCACAGTTGGACGGAAATACAGAGTCCCGCGATGAAATTAATGCGAATCTGACAAAATTGCGGGGAACCTGGGATTCGGCCTATTTCTACAATGAAACAGGTATCAAAGAACAATGGTATCAACCCGATACCATTTTAGAGGGATGGAAACCGGTTAAATTGCCTTTTATGTGGCAAACCGCCCATGTCGGATTGGATCATTTCTTTGGAACCGTTTGGTTTAAAAGTCGGTTTGACCTACCAACAAATTATAGAGGTAAAACATTCCGCATCTATCTGGCTCAAGCCAAGGATTATAGTACGGTATGGTTGAATGGAGAAAAAATCGGTGATGCATTTGGAGACAAGAATACAACTGATTTTTGGGTTCCCATTTCTAAAATTAAAGAAAAAGGAAATGAACTCACCGTGCGTGTCATGAGTGGAAAGGGAAACGGCGGAATTGAATTTCATCCGATGTGGGGCTCTGATCTTTTGCGTGGTGATTGGTGGTATAAGGTGGGGCAGGCAGTTGATACAGCAACTTTCGTCTATCCAAAAATAATGAATATTGATACCTACTCACATCCGACTGCCATCTACAATGCCATGATAGCCCCTTTGTGCACGGTAGGAATAAAAGGTATTATCTGGTATCAGGGCGAATCAAACGCTCCCCGAGGTATCGAATACAAGGACGTTTTTCCTGCTTTCATTACAGATTGGAGAGCTCAGTTTGGTAAACCACTTTTGCCGTTTTTCTTTGTTCAGTTGGCCAATATGGATCCCGTTCAGGATAAACCTGTGGAAAGTGATTGGGCAGAACTTCGGGAAGCTCAGTCAAAGGCACTTAAATTGCCTGCTACCGGTATGGCCGTTGCTATTGATTTGGGTGGAGCGAATAACATTCATCCGCAGAATAAGCAGGAGGTAGGTCGCCGTTTGGCTCTGAATGTCTTGGAAAAGGTTTATGGAAAGCCGGTCAATGGTACAGCACCTACCTTTGAATCCTTAAAGATTGAGAATCAAAAAGCCCTCATCCGGATAAAATCAGCTACATCGCTTGAATTGCGCGGAACCTCCATTAATGGATTTGAACTGGCAGGAGCCGATCGGGTTTATTACAAAGCTCAAGCCCGTTTAATCGATGGCTCTAAGATTGAGGTGACTTGTGATAAGGTGGAAAAACCTTTGACCGTTCGATACGATTGGTCTAAAAATCCTGGAGAGACAAATCTGTACGATCGGGGTAATTTACCTTTAGTGCCGTTTCGGACAGATACTTTTCCAGGAGTGACAGAGGGTCGTATTTATGATTTGCACAAATTTTATCTTTAAATTAGATACGTATCCATTTTTTAATTTAAGGTCTATCAATAAAAATCAATTAAAATGAGGAAAAAAGTTTTTTTAAGTGTAGTCCTTGCCGTTTTGGCAGGATTTCAATTGTCAGCACAACAGGTCACTCCTTTTAAAGAAGGTGACCGTGCAGTCTTTTTGGGAAACAGCATCACCGATGGTGGTCATTACCATTCCTACATCTGGTTGTATTACATGACCCGCTTCCCAGATATGAATATCACAATTTTTAATGCAGGTATTGGAGGCGACAGTGCTCCTGATATGTACAAACGTCTGGATGGTGATGTTTTTAGCAAAAGACCTACCGTTCTGATGATTACTTTTGGAATGAACGATTCAGGTTACTTCGAGTACAACGGCACTGAACCTGAAAAATTTGCGGATAAAAAAGTAAAGGAATGTTTTGACAACTATCAACTGATAGAAAAAAGACTGAAAGCACTTCCGAATACCAAAATCGTCATGATTGGTACATCACCCTACGATGAAAAAGCTGTCATTGAAAAAAATGTTGCTTTTAAAAATAAGAATCAGGCCATGCTCAGAATCATTGATTTTCAGAAAGCTTCAGCTGTGGCTAATAAATGGGAATTTGTGGATTTCAATCAACCCATGATGGAAGTCAACGAAAATGGCAGAAAAACGATTCCAACTTTCACCTTATGTGGAAGTGATCGCGTTCATCCCGACAATGATGGGCACATGGTGATGGCTTATCTTTTCCTGAAGGCTCAGGGTTTTGCCGGTAAAGAAGTGGCTGATGTAAGCATATCCGGTAAGTCCGTGCTGAAATCAACCAATTGCGAAATCACCAATTTGAAGGTAACATCTTCTCAGGTTTCGTTCAATTATCTGGCAGGTTCTTTGCCTTATCCTTTGGATACGATAGCACGTGGATGGGGATCCAAAAGAAGTCAGGCAAAAGCGACTGAAGTGATACCTTTCATGGAAGAAATGAACAAAGAATTGTTGGCCGTAAAAGGTTTAAAAGCAAGCGATAAATACAGTTTATCCATCGATAATCAATTAATTGGTTCCTGGTCCGGCGCAGAATTTGCAAATGGCATCAATCTGGCTACCCAATCTAAAACGCCTCAATATCAACAAGCCATTGCTATCATGCATTTAAACGAGGAACGCTGGGAAATTGAACGTCGTTTTCGCGATTATGCCTGGATGCAGTTTGATTTCTTTCAGGAAAAAGGGCTGCTTTTTGCCGACAATAGAGAAGCACTGACTGTTATGGATGCCAATACAGGTAAAAATGGCTGGTTAGCAAGTAGAAGAGACACGTATACCAAATCAATTTTCCCTGAAATCAGACAAGCATGGCAAAAAGAAATGGACTTGTTGGTTTCTACCATTTATGAAATCAATAAGCCTCTTAATAGGCTAGTTGTTATTAAAAAGATCATTTAAAAATAGCATCCGGTACCTCTGTATTTAAAGTTTTTTTAGTGAATTGAGACCTGTTAATCACATGCACTAACCGGTGATAAAAAATACAACTTAAACAGTGACAATACTCAGATATCCTGGAAGATTTTTAAATAAATAGTTAAGATTATGAAAAAAGTTATTTCCTTTTTATGCTTTCTTTTTGTTCTATGCGCAGCAACAAAAGCGGCAGCACCGGAACTTGTGGATTTTAAGGATTTGCAAGGTTTCGATCGTCAGTATTACAGATACGTACCTGAATCGTACAATGCTGCAACTCCAAGTGGATTAATTGTTTGCTTGCATGCCTTTGGTCGTACGGGAGAAGATTTTTTCACTCAATATGGTTTTCAGGCTTTGGCTGATTCCATGAATATTATTGTTCTTGCACCCAACGCTTTGCCTGAACAAGATGCAGCTGTTATTAAAACGATGACGGATAACGTACCGAAGTTTCCATTGAATGCACTTTGGGGTTGTGGATTGAAGATGACTGTTACGGTTTTTGATGTTCCTTACGGTGGCACAATCCTTACATCTTGGGATATTGTTAATGCTACATTTAATGCCGGTGTAAATGATTACGCCTTTATCAACAGCATCATTGGTGCAACAAAAACCAGCTACAACATCAGTGCCGACAATGTTTTTATGATCGGACTATCCATGGGCGGTTACATGGCCTATCAATATTCCTTGTTTTATAGTAAGACTTTAGCCGGAATGATTTCTGTCAATGGCACTATGGGGAATTTAATCCAAAGAAGGTTTTTTAAAGAGAAATTACCTATCTGTGACTTTCACAGCGTTGATGATGAAGTGGTTCCTTATGCCGGTTCTTATGATCTTACAGTTCCTTACAAAGTTGCTGTTGGGGATACGGTGATGTTGAAAGCTACAGTTGCAATGGGAAATCCTAAAAAAGATGTAATAGCCCTTTGGGTGGGAAAAAATGGCGACAGAACAACACCCGATTCCTTGGTATTTGATTCCATCGCAAACAAAACAACAGCAGTAAAATTGACTTATCCAAACCTGACAACAGGTGATGATTACGTGCATTATAAAATGACCGGTGGAACTCATGCTTACAGTTACAGTACCGCTAATGGAGATTGTCTGGATTATAATACGGAATTCATAAATTTTATAACCAAACATTCCACTTTAATACCTACTGGAATTAAATCGACCAAAAATATCGATCTACAAATATTTCAGAATACGGCAAAAGATTTCATTCAAGTGATGGGTATAAGAGCCATTCAGGCTGCCACCATTATTGGAATGGATGGAAGACAACTATTCTCGTTCAAAGGTTTAGCGAATACGGTAGACATCAGTTCATTGAAACCAGGTCTGTATTTTGTGAAGATTCTTGCTGACGGAAAAACTACGGTGAAGAAATTCATTAAAAAATAAAGAGTATTTCAAAAGTAATCGTAAAATAAGAGAAATGTTTAATCAAAAGTTTAAGAAATCAGTACTCTTTTTTTTAATAATATGTCCGGTTTTAGCGAGTGCTTCCAAAAGAAGCTCCAGAGATATTCCTAAAATGTTGGTTATGGACATGGTTCATAACAATCCTGGTGAGGTTCCGACAAAATCGAAATTTCTGGATCCTGTCTTTTTAAAAGAAAACGGATACAATTCGAAAGTCTTTTTTCTGTTTGAGGCTGCACAATTTGGCGTTGACTGGAAGTATTTTGATCCGGAAATCTTTCCCGACTCTTCCAACGCTGCCGGTTGGGTAAAAGCAAAATCAGAAATTATTCAACGTAAATACGATGAAGCTAAATCGGAAGGGTTAAAAGTCTATTGCATGCTTGATATGCTGGTTCTTCCCAATACATTAGTCCTTAAATACAAGGATGAAATTTGCAATAACGCCGGAAAAATAGATATTTCCCGGCCTTTTACGCAAAAATGTTTCAGGTCATTGATGAACCAAATGTTCGACCGCTTTCCTCAAATGGATGGGCTTGTAATCAGGACAGGTGAGACCTATCTTCAGGATGCCCCTTTTTATCAGGGAAATAGCCCCGTTCAAAACGGTATGCACGATCACAACACACTGATTGAAATTTTAAGAGATGAAGTATGTGTCAAACGTCACAAAGATATCATTTATCGCACCTGGGATATGGGACAAATGCACTCCTTGCCCAAATATTACCTGGCAGTTACCGACAGTATCATTCCACATCCCAATTTATATTTTTCCATCAAACATACCATGGTCGATTTTTGGAGAGGCGCTATCACAAACCCGAATCTGGATTACAATTCCTTCAATCAATATTGGCTGGAAGATGCCGGTAAGTATGGCGTTCCATTCAATCCCTGCATTGGCATTGGTAAACACAAACAGATTATCGAGGTTCAATGTCAACGGGAATATGAAGGGAAATCCGCACATCCCAATTATATTGCCAAAGGAGTGATCGATGGATTTGAAGAGTTAAAGGCAAAAGGACTTCCCAGACCTTATTGTTTGAATCAAGTAAAAGAAAATCCCTTGATTTCAGGAATCTGGACATGGTCCAGAGGCGGTGGTTGGGGTGGACCTTACATCAGGAATGAATTCTGGTCAGAATTAAATGCGTATGTCGTAGCACATTGGGCCCAGGATCCTTCCAAAACCGAAAAAGAAATCTTTGCCTCTTTTGCCAATCATAAAGGATTGCCCAAAAAAGAAATCGAAAATTTTCATAAATTGTGCCTTTTATCGGAAACTGGTGTGATGAAAGGACAGTACAGCACGATGGGAAATACCTATGTCAACTGGGTAAGAGACGACAATGCCACTGGTTTATTCTTCCAAAAATCGTATCTTGACAAAATAATTGAAGCGGGTAAAATTGAAGATTATATCACCGAAAAACAAGAAGCCGTCGCTATCTGGAAAGAAATCGAAACTCTGGCAGGAACCTTACATTTTAAAGATAAGGCTCTAAGTCATTTTGTTGGAGTATCCTGCAGCTATGGCAGAATTAAGTATGAATTACTAGCTTCGGCATGGACAATCATTTCCCGGGGATACGAAGCTGAAAAGAAAGGCGTTTCTTTTGACAGGTTAAAAATGAACAAAGCACTCGCAGCCTATGATAAAGCGTGGATTGAATGGCAAGATCTGGCTAAAGACAATTCGGATTGCCCCTCTTTGTATAAAGTAACATCAAAATTTTTCAATGTAGAGGTTGGCATGAAATCAAGCGTAGATAAATACAGAAATTAAATTTCAGAATCGAATGAAAAACAAACAGTTCCTTTTATTGATTTTTTCCATTTTTTTAATGGGAAACCTATGGGCAAAATCTACCCCAATCAGCATACAATCTCCTGACGGAAAACTCATCGTCAAAATCAAATTGAATGATAAAATTTCGTATGACGTCTATTCAGGCAACGATCTTTTATTGAAAGATTGCTCATTGGCTATGGATCTGGGTACTGAAACACTTGGATTGGATCCGCAACTGAAATCCACCAAAAAAGGAACGATCAACGAACAAATTAAAAGGGAAGTTCCTTTGAAAAATGCGATGGTAAGCAATCATTGCAACACCCTGCTTCTGACTTTTAAAAAGAACTTTTCGGTGGAGTTTCGTGCTTTTAATGATGGTATTGCTTACCGTTTCATAACAAATATAAAGAAAGAGATTGAAGTCAAAAATGAAACCTTTGCCATCAATTTTCCAGGAGATTATCTGGCTCATATTGCACAGAGTGGCTCTTTCAAAACGGCATACGAGAGTCCCTACAATCATATAAAAACATCAACCTACACCAGCAAGAAAGATATTTCATACCTGCCGGTTTTGATTGAAACCGATAAAGGATATAAAATACTTATTTCCGAAGCTGATTTGAGTGACTATCCATGCATGTTCTTAAAGGGAACAGATTCAAACGGAATGATTTCCACTTTTCCTAAATGCCCCCTTGAATTTGGTGAAGATGGTGACAGAAGTCAGAAAATTGTGAAAGAGGCCGACTATATTGCCAAAACTAACGGTATGCGTTCTTTTCCATGGCGCACTTTTGTTCTGGCTAAAGAAGACAAACAACTGGTAGAAAATGAAATGATCTACAAACTTTCCTCCCCATGTGAAGTAAAAGACTTAAGCTGGCTGAAACCCGGGCAAGTTTCCTGGGAATGGTGGAACGACGCTTCTCCATACCATGTGGACTTTGTTTCCGGTTACAACCTGGATACCTACAAATATTACATTGATTTTGCTTCCAAATTTGGAATTTCCTATATTCTGATGGATGAAGGCTGGGCCATGAGTACCCTGGATCCGTACACCTCAAATCCCAAAGTCGATTTGTTTGAACTAATCCGTTACGGTAAGGAAAAAAATGTAAAGATTGTGCTTTGGCTGACCTGGCTGACGGTCGAAAAGAATTTTGACTTGTTCAGGAAATTCAGCGAATGGGGCATTGCCGGTGTGAAAATTGATTTCATGGAAAGAAGCGATCAATGGATGGTAAACTACTACGAACGTGTGGCTAAAGAAGCTGCCAAATACAAATTGTTTGTAGACTTTCATGGTGCATTCAAACCTGCAGGTCTGGAACGCAGATACCCCAATGTTTTAGCCTATGAAGGCGTTTTGGGTATGGAACAAGGTGGATATACAAAACCTGACAATAGTATTTATTTACCCTTCATGCGTAATGCAGTCGGAGCGATGGATTATACTCCGGGAGCCATGCTGTCTTACCAACCTGAATATTTTCAGAGTTCCCGTGCCAATGCCGGTTCTACCGGAACACGCGCCTATCAGATGGCCCTTTATGTGATTTTTGAGACCGGATTGCAAATGTTGGCCGATAACCCTACCAACTATTACCGTGAAAAGGAATGTACCGATTTTATTACCAAAGTTCCTGTAACCTGGGATGAGACCAAAGTGCTTTATGCAAAGATAGGTGAGGGGGTAATAGTTGCCAAACGAAAAGGAAGCCAATGGTTTATTGGAGGTATGACAAATAACGGAGGAAAAACCGTAGAAGTCAGTCTGGACTTTTTGCCTGCAGGCCGTACATACACTATGACCTCCTTTGAAGATGGTGTGAATTCGTACAAACAAGCCATGGATTACAAAAAACGGGAAAGCAAGGTTACCAATCAAACCAAACTTACCATCAAGATGGTACGTAACGGAGGTTGGGCAGGAATTATTGAATAAACGACATTAAGCATTTTTAATAAATTTACAACTATAAAGTATATATTTTCTTTGGTGGTTTATAACGACTTTTTCGTCTTACAATCGTAAAATACCCCCAAAGGAAATTCATTTAGTTAAATCTAATAGATAATGAAAATCAGAAATTTAACGCTTTCACTCACGTTGATGGCATCTTCAACTTTGTTTGCCAACATTGAGCTTCCAGCTATGTTTTCGGACAATATGATTCTTCAACAAAAAACAGATGCTCCGATTTGGGGAAAAGCGTCACCCAATAATAAGGTTAAAGTTCTAACTTCATGGGACAATAAAGAATATACAGTGAAGGCCAGTGCTGATGGTTCATGGAGTTTGAAAATGCAGACTCCTTCAGCAGGAGGCCCGTTCAGTATTTCGGTATCCGATGGAAAGGCCGTCAAACTGAACAATGTGTTAATTGGTGAGATCTGGATCTGTTCTGGTCAATCCAATATGGAAATGCCTTTAGAAGGTTGGGGAATGGTTGATAACCATGCACAGGAAGTTCAGGCTGCCAATTATCCAAATATTCGTTTGTTGCAAGTTGGACACGTCACAAGTCCTGTTGCACTTTCAACGCTTAAAGTTGAAGGTGGTGGCTGGCAGGTATGCTCCCCTAAAACTGTTACTAATTTTTCCGCTGCTGCCTATTTTTTCGGACGTAATCTGCATCAAAATCTGAATGTACCAATCGGTCTGATCAATACCTCGTGGGGTGGTACCATTGCTGAAACCTGGGCCAGTGGTGAAACGCTGGAAGCCATGCCTGATTTTAAGGATGCTGTTGCTCAAATTAGAAAGATGCCTGAAACTGCAGAAGGTCAGGAAAAATTATACCAGGAAAAAATTGAAGATTGGAAAAACAGGGTCCTTTCAAAGGATCCCGGATTCAATAATAACGTTCCAGTCTGGGCTTTACCAAGTACGAAAGATGACAGCTGGAAAAGCATGAAAGTACCTGGTTTTATTCAGGATCAAGGGCTGGAAAAGTTCAACGGCATTATTTGGTTTAGAAAGACGCTGACCATTCCTTCAGAATGGGAAGGAAAAGAGTTGATCCTTAACTTAGGAGGCATTGATGATATGGATATCACTTATTTCAACGGTGTAGAAATAGGCCATAATGAAAACTGGATGGTGGGCCGTAGCTATAAAATTCCTGTCAAATTGGTGAAGAAAGGGGAATCTGTGATTACAGTACGCATTTTTGACACCGGAGGTAAAGGTGGGATATACGGAGATGCTAAAAATGTAAATATCCAGTCCGATGCGAAGGATCAGGTTGACCTATCCGGTTACTGGAAATACAAGGAAGCGTTGAATCTGTATGATATTCCTGCCATGCCCCAAAACAGTACCGGTCAACCCAATTATCCAACCTTGCTTTTCAATGCAATGATCAATCCACTGATTCCTTACGCATTTCGCGGAGCCATCTGGTATCAGGGAGAAAGCAATGCAGGACGCGCTTATCAGTACCGCGAATTGTTTCCTTTGATGATCAAAGACTGGAGAAAACAATGGAACAATGAATTCCCCTTTTACTTTGTACAGTTAGCCAATTTCATGAAATTGCAAACCGAACCTGAAGAATCGTCCTGGGCAGAACTTCGTGAAGCTCAGTCAATGACGTTAAATCTGAAGAATACAGGAATGGCAGTAACAACCGATATTGGTAATGCCAATGATATCCATCCCAAAAACAAACAAGAAGTCGGCCGCCGTTTAGCATTGGCTGCAAGAGCGCAGACTTATGGAGAGAAAATAGAATATTCAGGTCCTGAATATCTATCCTATTGCATGGAAGGCAACAAGATCAGAATCACTTTTAAACATACCGAGGGTGGTTTGAAGGCCAGTAGTGGTACTAAAATAGAAGGTTTTACCATCGCTGGTCTGGATCACAAATTTTATTGGGCAGAGGCTGTAATTGATGGAAATGATACCCTGGTATCTTCACCAAATGTAGCGTACCCAATTGCAGTCCGTTATGGATGGGCCAACAATCCATTAAACAATTTACAGAATGGTACCGGTTTACCCACATCTCCTTTTCGCACGGATGATTGGCAGGGAATGACTTACGGTGTAATACGATAACTCTTAATACATAATTAATATTTTTTCAAATGAGAATTAAAAAAGCCCATTTAGCTTTTGTCTTTTTTATTGCACTGACATGCAGTCAAAGAGTCTCTGCACAACAGCAAGATTTAGTGAAGTATGTCAATACTTTGCAAGGTACAGATTCCAATTACGGACTCAGTTATGGTAACACGTATCCAACAACAGCCATGCCCTTTGGACAACATTTCTGGTCGTCTCAGACAGGTAAAAATGGAGATGGCTGGAAATATCAGTATTCTGCCAATACCATTCGCGGTTTTCAGGAAGTGCATCAATGTAGCCCCTGGATGAATGATTACGGTGTTTTTTCATTAATGCCCGTAACCGGAAAGTTCGTTGTTGATGAAAATGACAGAGCATCCACATTCAATCATGCGAACGAGATAGCCAAACCAAATTATTACAGCGTAAAATTTGATAATGGTGTTCAGACCGAAATGGCTCCGACTGAAAGGACTGTTCATTTTCGTTTTACCTTTCCAGCTAAAAAAGAGGCTTACATCGTTTTGGACGGTTATATCAAAAACAGTCAGATAACCATCGATCCTAAAAAGAAACAGATTACCGGTTTCGTGGATAATGGAAGTTTTACTCCCAAGAATTTTAAAAATTATTTTGTCATCCAGTTCGATCAATCTTTTGAAGGATTTGGAACCTGGGATACTGAAAAAAAGATCACAGCAAATGCTTTAACCATTGATGGCAATAAAGTAGGTGCTTACATTCGCTTTAAACAAGGTGCAAAAGTACAGGCTAAAGTTACTTCCTCATACATTAGCCCTGAACAGGCTCAACTGACTTTGGTCAAAGAATTGGGAAACAATAAAAACCTGGATGATACCAGAAAAGCCGGTGAAAAAGTATGGAATGACCTTCTGAACAGAGTTTTGGTTGAAGGTGGAACGGAAGCCGAAAAAGCAACCTTTTATTCTTGCATGTTTCGTGCAAATTTATTTTCACGTAAATTTTACGAACTGGATAAAAATGATAAACCCAGCTATTTCAGCCCTTACGACGGAAAAGTACATGAAGGTTACATGTTTACAGACAATGGATTTTGGGATACTTTCAGATCACAGTTTCCTTTGACCAACATACTTCATCCAACCATGCAGGGGCGTTATATGAATGCCATACTTGATGCCTATGATCAGTTTGGATGGTTACCTTCCTGGTCGGCTCCGGGAGAAACCGGCGGTATGATTGGTAATCATGCCGTTTCCCTATTGGCCGATGCCTGGGCTAAAGGTATTCGCACTTTTGATCCTAAACGTGCTGTGAAAGCTTATGCTCACGAAGCCATGAATTTCAGAGCCGGAGCTAACGGAAGAACTTGCTGGAAAGAATACTATCAATTGGGTTATGTACCTTATCCTGAATCCGGAGGTTCTACAGCACAAACGCTGGAATTTGCCTACGACGATTTCTGCGGTTATCAATTGGCGAAAGCGGCAGGAAGTACGGTCTATCAAAATGCTTTCTCCAGACAAATGTACAACTACAAAAATGTGTATGATGCTTCCACCAATTTTATGCGTGGACGAAAAATAAACGGTGATTGGCAGGACAATTTCGATCCATTGGAATGGGGTGGACCTTATTGTGAAGGGAATGCATGGCATTATACCTGGTCAGTATTCCAGGATGTACAAGGATTGATCAACCTGATGGGTAGTGATCAGATTTTCACGGACAAAATGGACTCTGTTTTCTCAATACCAGGTACAGTAAAAGTTGGTACCTATGGAAGTAAAATTCATGAAATGCTTGAAATGGAACTCGCTAAAATGGGACAATATGCACATGGCAATCAACCCATCCAGCACATGCCTTATTTATACAATTATGCAGGTCAACCCTGGAAAACACAATACTGGGTTCGTCAAATTATGGATCGCTTGTATAATGCCACGGAAAAAGGATATCCCGGTGATGAGGATCAAGGTGGCATGTCATCCTGGTATGTGTTGAGTGCAATGGGTATTTATAGTGTTTGTCCGGGTACGGATGAATATGTAATAGGTAGCCCTGTATTCAATAAAACAACCATTACGTTGGAAAACGGTAAGAAATTTATCATTGAAGCAAACAACAACAGCAAAGAAAATGTTTATATTCAGTCTGCCACTCTGAATGGCAAACCTTATACTAAAAACTTCATTCATTACAGCGATATAACCAACGGTGGAATTATTCATTTTGAAATGGGCAACAAACCTGCCAAAAACAGAGGTGTTTTAAAAGAAGACAGACCTTTCTCCTTGTCAAACTAATTTTTTAAAACATATCCTAAAAACGCCTGTTCTGAAAATGGGTAGGTATTTATAGTACTAAAAATTTAAATATGGATCGTAAAATTAAATTATTATTAACCCTTTCTGCCTTTCTTGCCTCTTTTCTGACCACCTCAGCTCAGGAAAACAAGATCTGTCTGAATAGTTCTTCTCCAATCGTAAATTGGAAAGTGCAACCCCAGGCAGACAATGGATTAGTGAATAAAGATCAGTCTAATTGGGTTAAGGCTGTTGTTCCCGGAACTGTTTTTGGCTCATACGTAGAGGCTGGATTGGAAAAAGATCCGAACTATGCAGATAATGCATACAATGTCGATAAGTCAAAATACGACAGGAATTTCTGGTACAAGACCGATATAAAAACCTCTTCTTTACCAAAAGGACAACGTATCTGGTTGAATTTTGAAGGCATTAACCGCAAGGGAGATATCTATTTCAACGATCAAAGATTAGGCTCTCTGGATGGTTTCATGGATAGAGGTAAATTTGAAATCACCAATCTGGTGAAATCAAATGGAACCAATGTATTGTCTGTTTTGGTCTATTGGCCTACAAATCCCATTCCAAATTATGCGAGTCCTACCTATATTTCCAGTGCAAGTTGGGACTGGATGCCCTATGTTCCAGGTTTGCTTTCAGGTATTACAGATGATGTTTATCTGACCACTTCCGGTGATGTATCGATTGTGGATCCCTGGATCAGAACATATGTACCATCTACCGATCAAGCAAAATTAAACATACAGGTAGAATTGAAAAATAATTCAACCATCGAGCAAAAAGGTATTTTAAAGGGTGTAATTAATCCGGGAAATATTGAATTTTCACAAAATGTCAGAATCCCGGCAGGCAAACAACGTACTTTTGGATTCAATTCCGCCTGGTTTTCGAAACTGAACATCCAAAACCCCAAATTATGGTGGCCAAATGGATATGGTGAACAAAACTTATATACCTGTGATTTTACTTTTCTGACCAATGATACAGTCTCAGACAGTAAAAAAGTTACCTTCGGTATTAAGGAATATTCCTACGATACTCTTAAGACTGGAGATCTTCAGATTAAAATTAACGGTCAACCCATTTATGTAAAAGGTGGAAACTGGGGCATGAGTGAATATATGTTGCGTTGCCGCGGTGAGGAATATGATTTGAAGGTTCGTTTGCACAAGGAAATGAACTACAACATGATCCGAAACTGGATCGGTTCAACAACGGATGACGAATTTTATGAAGCATGCGATAAATATGGCATCATGGTATGGGATGATTTTTGGTTGAATTCACACCGGAATTTACCCGATGACGTTTTTGCCTTTAATAAGAATGCTGTTGAAAAAATCAAAAGATTGCGCAATCATCCAAGTATCGCTGTTTGGTGCGGTGATAACGAAGGCTATCCTGAACCTCCTTTGAATGGATGGTTGGCTGAAGATGTCAAAGTATTTGACGGAGGTGACAGACGTTACCATGCAAATTCACACAGTGATGGACTTTCAGGCAGTGGCCCATGGACTAATTCTCACCCCAATTGGTATTTTTCAAAATATCCCGGAGGTTATGGCGACAACATTCAAAAAGGATGGGGTTTTCGTACAGAGATAGGTACAGCCGTATTTACCACTTTTGAAAGTTTCAAGAAATTTATGCCTGAAGCAAATTGGTGGCCACGCAATGAAATGTGGAACAAACACTTCTTTGGTCCCTCTGCCGGTAATGCAAGTCCTGACAAATATTTCAAAACGGTGAACCAGAACTACGGTGAAGCCACAGGAATTGAAGATTTCTGTCGCAAAGCTCAATTAGTGAATATTGAAGTCAATAAGGCTATGTATGAAGGTTGGCAACATCATATCTGGAACGATGCTACAGGTATCATGACCTGGATGAGCCAGTCTGCCTACCCATCATTGGTGTGGCAAACGTACGACTATTACTACGATTTGAACGGTGCTTACTGGGGAGTGAAGAAAGCCTGTGAACCTGTACACATTCAGTGGAGTTATGCAGATAATACAGTCAAGGTTGTCAATGCAACTCTAAACAAATTGACCGATGTTAAAGCGGAAGCCTCTGTATACAATATGGATGGTCAGGAAGTAACAAGCTTTCGGATGAAAGAAACGCTTAATGTACCGACGAATGATGCATCTCTGGCATTCACCATGAATTTTAAGACCGATAATCTGGCCTTTAACGCAAAAGCAGTTGCTTCATCCGTACACAAAGATGGAGGAGAATCTTCAGCGGTCACTGATGGTAGTGACGGTACCCGTTGGGCCAGCAACTACACTGACAACGAATGGATTTATGTTGATCTGGGTGAGTCCAAACCAATCAATGAAATTGTTCTTAACTGGGAATCTGCTAATGCGAAATCCTACAAGTTGCAGGTGTCCGATGATCTGATTACCTGGAAAGACATCTATGTAAACCAAGACAGTAAGGGTGGGGTTGAAGATATTAAAATTGATCCGATTACGACTCGTTACGTGAAAATGCTGGGTGTTAAAAAATCATCGGAGTGGGGATATTCCTTGTACGAATTCGAAGTCTACGGTGCAAATAGAATTAAAACCGACTTGTCTGCCGTTCATTTCATTCGATTGAATTTGAAAGATAAATCCGGTAAGTCTTTATCCGATAATTTCTATTGGCGATCAAATAAGATTTCAGATTACCAAGCTCTGAATTCTTTGCCCAAAGCGAAACTTGCCGTTAAATCCTCTATTTTAACTAAAGGAAAGAAGAGTGTAATCACCGCAAAAATCACCAATGTGGGTACAAGTGTTGCTTTCGCAGTACACGTTCAGGCCATCCGGAAAAGTGACGGTGAGCGAATTCTACCCGCCATTTCGAACGATGATTATTTTACGCTTTTTCAAAAAGAAAGTAAAATCCTAGAAATTGAATTTAATACGGATATCCTGAAGAATGGTGCCTATGAATTGGTTGTAACACCTTACAACAATAAGTAACCTTCATTCTTAAAATATACTAAATTTTGCTCAGCAGAGGCAAAGCAAGCTTTGCCTCTGCTTTTTTTAAATCTGAACCTATCCATCTGAAAAATGAAAAAGACCTTTGTTGCTCTGTTTCCATTTGCTGTGTTTTATTTAATGTAGATGGTTTTGTTGTTAGAACCGATCGTGAATTTAAACTTATTCGTTTTCTGGATAGCACCCAGGATATTTTGCACAGAATCTTCCATTTTGAATTTTCCGGTATAAAGGCCATCCAATGCAATGTTGTCAGCTATTACAAAATTTACGCCGTAATAAAGTTCCAGTTTGTTGATGATTTTCTGGAGTGGCTGAGAATCAAAAGTCATGATTCCATTTTTCCAGGTAGAATAATTGGAGCTGTTAACCGAGTTCTTTTCCAGTTTGTTGTCTTTTAATACAACTTGCTCATTTGGAGCCAGAATAATGGAAAGGTTTTCTTTTTTTTCCTCGTAAACCTGAACCGATCCTTTCATCAATGTTGTTTCAAAAAGTGATTTATCAGCATAGTCAAACACGTTAAACTGAGTTCCCAACACTTTGATGTTGTATCTTTTGGTCTTTACTATAAAGGGCCTTCCATGATCCTTCTTAACATCAAAAAAAGCTTCGCGGTCAAGAAGGACAACCCGTTCCTTTTGATTGAAAGAATTGGCAAATTTAATTTTGGAACGAGCGTTTAACCAAACTGAGCTTCCGTCACTCAATTGCATATGAACCCTTTGACCGGCAGAGGCCTCGATTTTGGTGAATGCCTTTTCTTTAGGAATAAAGCTGTCGTTTCTCGATAAGTAGAGTGTTGACATGATGAGTAAGGCAATGACAGCTGCATACTTCATTACACTGAATGCCCTTTTTCGGACGTTTCGGTGTTTCAATTTGCTCTTAAATTCAGCCAGCTTTTCAAATGCCAGTTGATCATCTCCTAGTCTATTGGAAAAGCTTAAAAGCCCCATCATATTTTGTATTTCAACAAAATCCTCCTTCAATGCTGGATTTGAATTAATTTCAGCTAAAAAAAGATTTTTTTCGGAATTTGTCATTTCTCCGGAAAAATAGCTGCCAATTTGTTTGTCTGTATGATCCATCATTGTTTTGTATTTGCTTGTAGAACGATTAATTGAATGGTTACCACTAAAGAAGACTGAATAAAATTCATGTTTTTAGAGTGAGAGCAACCTTATATCATAAATAAAGTTATAAAAAGGGTGATATAGTTTTTTAACTTGATTTTAAGTTTGTGAAGTGCAATACTCATCTGATTTTCAACGGTGTTGATTGAAATGTTCAATTGTGCAGCAATTTCACGGTATTTCAGCAAGTCCATACGACTCATCATAAAAATTTCACGACATCTGTCCGGCAAACTATCAATGGCTTCATTGATGATTTTATCAATAGTTTCTTCCGTCAGAGCATTGTAGGTGAATGATTCAAGTGAGGTTAGCTTGAATTCTATTTCAAAATTCTGTTGAACTGCTTTATTGTGATTTTTTTCGATAATCTGACCTCTTAAAAAATCGATGCACTTATGCTTGATTAACGTAAAAAGATAGGCATTCAAATTTAAAACCGTATTCAATAAATCCGAATTTTCCCACAGGTACATAAAAATATCCTGTACGATATTTTATGCATCTTCCTCATAAAGAACATATTCCTTAGCGAATCTCTTCAGTTTTGGATAATATAGGTACTATATATTTCTGAAAAGTTGCCCTCCGGAAAATTAAGGAAGTCTTTACTCATGGAGACAAGGTTAGATTTACAGTTATCGACAAAGTTCTATTTATAAGGAGCTGATAAATTGATCCTGACAATAGTTTTATGCAAAGTGAGGAACTCCGCGATAAAATCCAACCACCTTTCATGCCTTTTATTTGTTAAAAAGTCGTTATTGGAAGTGAACAATCAGTATTGACTTGTGTTTATCAATAAGGATGAAACTTTAAATTAGGACTATGAGCAAGACTGAAATTATTAAACAGATCATTCAGGAGGTTCTGGATGTTGATCTTATTGAAATAACCAATAGCGCTCACCTTATTCATGATTTAGGCGCCAGTGAAGTTCAATTTGCGGAAATAATTAATAGAATTGAGGATCGGTTTTCAATAATTCTCGGTTTTGAAAGTTTTGATATGACGATTGAAGATCTTTTAATTGTCGTTTTTTCTGAAATTCAGGAAGGCTCAAAAAAAATGTTGGCAAAACCACGCCCTTTGCATGATTCCTTTGTTCATCAATTTTTACAGGGTTTGGTTTTTAACGAAGGACTCAATCTCTTTAGGGATCTTCGTTACAAAAAAGATTTTGATTATATGCAGGGATCATCCGTTGTGCTGGATTTTGAGCCCGATAACCTACCTTTAAAAAAAGGGTTGGATTATTTGTATGATTTATGGGATGGTTT
>Ga0209123_1000712_pt1 | contig 38893 bp, 31 predicted proteins | sample BarGraIncu00431A_FD_184500 | JGI IMG/M metagenome (GOLD analysis project Ga0209123, IMG submission 184500) | Arctic peat soil microbial communities from Barrow, Alaska, USA - Barrow Graham LP Incubations 004-31A (SPAdes) (version 2) | ecosystem: Environmental > Terrestrial > Soil > Wetlands >...
CTCGGGAGCCAGCTCACACTTGCCGACCACGACCAAGTGCGAGAGCTGCCACTTGGGCAGTACACCGACGGCACTGGTGCCAGCGGTAGCGGCCAAGACGGCACCTGGAAGCCTCTTCCTGATGCCGATCCCGACTGCGGCGATGATCCACGCCGGGGTGAGCGGTGGCTGCTCGTCCTGTCACGATACAAATCAGGTGTGGATGAGCATGGGCCAGTACCCGATCACCACGGTGGCGCCTTTCAAGGGCTTCCAGACCCGGCCGCAACTACTAACAGCGGGAACTTTCTTTGTGAAAGATGCGCAGCACCCCACTGCGGGTGATTGTTCAAGTTGCCACGCCAGCATGGTGGACTTCACGGTCAGCGCGATGCCATCCAACCACATTCCGGTTTCGGCCAGTGCGAGTGCCAACTGTGCGTCTTGCCACACCAATCCAGACTTTTCGGTGATGCCCACGATTGCCAACATTCACGCTAATGCGCCATCCACGACGGCCAACTGCGACCAGTGCCACAGCACGACCAATGCAGCGAAGTACGCCATGGCCACCATGAGTCCGGCCATCGTCACGACGCCGGGCACCCACATTCCGGTGGGGGGACTGAACTGCGAGAGCTGCCATGTGGGCGCCAACAGCAGCCTGCAAACACCGGTACAAAATACGGCCAAGTTCTCCAACTCCGCCTTCAGTCACACCGGAATAACGACAGGTTGCGCCAGCTGCCACGGCGCCAGCGTGGTCACCGGCACCTTCTATGGTGTCACGCCCAAGACCCTGTCCGGGCTCAGCCCGGTGCATGTGCCCACCACGGCGGCGTGCGAGAGCTGCCATGTGGGCAGCATACCGACAGGATTGGTCCCCCCAACTGGGGCAACCTCAGGCAAGACCTTTGCCGGTGGCCAGTTCAGCCACAGCGGTATCACCTCGGGCTGCGATACCTGCCATGGTCCTAACATTACCAATAGCAGTTTCTTTGGTATTACCCAGATTGTGATGATGCCCCCGTCTGCGACCTCAGGAGCCAGCTCACACTTGCCGACCACGACCACATGCGAGAGCTGCCACCTGGGCAGTACACCGGCGGCACTGGTGCCAGCGGTAGCGGCCAAGACGGCACCTGGAAGCCTCTTCCTGGTGCCGACCCCGACCGCAGCGATGATCCACGCTGGAGTGACTAGTGGCTGCTCGTCCTGTCACGAGACCAACCAGGTGTGGATGAGCATGGGCCAGTACCCGATCACCATGGTGGCGCCATTCAAGGGCTTCCAGACCCGGCCGCAGACCTCAGCGGGAACTTTCTTTGTGCAAGATGCGAAGCACCCGACTACAGGCGATTGCTCGGCCTGCCATGGCACCAGCGACTTCACGGGTGTCACTATGCCGACTAACCATATTCCGATAGCTGCAACTTCCTCCTGCACAACATGCCATACCACTACTGATTTCTCTGCGATGCCGACTATCACGGCAATACATGCCAATGCGCCAACACCGTCTAGCAATTGCGCACAGTGTCATAGCGCAGCGAATGCTGCGACTTATGCCATGCCGACAGTAGGCCTTTCAATCAAAGCGCCTGATTCCAAGCATGTGCCCTTCGGCACGACTGCCTGCGAGGTTTGCCATGTGGGCGCTGGTAGTAGCTTGCAATTGCCGGTTGTCACTGGCGCACTGTTTAGTAAATCACTATTTAGCCATAGCGGAATTACAACAGGCTGCGTAACCTGTCATGGACCAACGATCACGGGCGCCAGTTTTACTGGTATCACAAATATTATTGTGATACCGCCGTCCGCTGCGCAAGCAACAACGTCTCACATACCATCTTCGACGACTTGTGAGACATGCCACTTGGGTTCAACTCCCAGCACCTTGGTTGCTGCATCGTCAATCAAAACAGCTCCCGGCACCGCGTTCCAGACCCCAGTGCCAACAACCTCGATGATCCATTCAGGCATTACCAGTGGCTGTTCGACGTGTCATGAGAAAAATTATCAATGGATGGGGATGAGTCAAGCGCTCTATGCCATCGCACCGAAGGTTCTGACCAGTGGCTCATCCTACACAGGGTTCCAGACGCGTCCCTATGCAACTGCGGGTACTTTTAGCGTGGCAGACGCAGCGCATCCAGCCACTGGCGACTGTTCGCAGTGCCACAGTGGAACAAACTCGTTCTCAGCCGCAGCCATGCCTGCAGGCCATATCAAAACGACAGTTACGGTCTGTTCAACATGCCACTTGACTGCGGGAGACTATTCCTATGCGACAGGTAAATTGGCGAGCAACACCATATTGCATACGAATATCACTACTGGTTGCATCTCATGCCATACCGCTGGTACCGGTGCTGGTCCATTTGCTGGTTGTGCCACGCAGGCTGCGTGCAGTTCGCCACCACCGATTACATATCAGCCCAAAGTGATGCCGCTTGCTGCGGGTGGTTCAGCAACAGCATACTCAGCTTCGACGCACGTACCCGTAGCTGGCCTTGCTTGCGAGGGATGCCACTCTAAAACGAACTTCACGGCTTTCTCCGCTACGTCTATGACGGCAGCTGCCCATACTGTCGTGGCGGCAGCAACCTGTATGAGTTGCCATGAGACCAAATACACCTGGTTTGGAGTAAAAATGAAGACAAGACCGAGCGGTCACCACACCGGACAAGATTGCAAAGGTTGCCACACCTATTCCAAAGGGTTTATGGCACTGATGCGACCTGTGATGAGGGGCGCATTGGTTAGTCCTGAATTGGGGCGTTTACTTCCGAATCTGCAAGGCACTCAACCTGGTCGGGGTACATTGGGCACCAGTTTTGATCACATGGGTGTTGAGCCCGGTAAATGCAAGACTTGCCATGACGGTCAGCGGGTTTCCGGGATGCCAGCTCGCCATTTGATGGTGAATACTTCATGTGATACGTGTCATAGAACTACCGCTTGGGTGCCGGCACAGTTCAGTCATAATGGGATTTCGCCGAATACTTGTTTGGTATGCCACAACGGTATGGGCGCTTCAACCAAACCTTCCGGCCACTTTGTGAGTGCCCGTTCATGTGACAGTTGCCATAAAACAAATACATGGCTTCCTGTGAGTTACTCACATTTGTCACCTTTATTCCGTCCTGCACCTGACAAGCTTACGTGCGTTAGCTGCCATATTACAAACAGTGAACTTATTCCGCGTCAGATGAGAGCGCTGAATCGGATCAAACCTACACCTGTAGGACCTTGAATTGCAACTTACTAAATGTCCGATGCTTTACAAAAATAATATGACCTGCCTAAACGCCAAAGGGTTGGGCGTTTGGGGTCGACAGTGTTTGTTCGGGATTTTTTTTGCTGCCGTTTCTGGCCTGACAGCGGCTCAAACAATTGAGTCGATCGAGTGGGTTAGCGGTGCAGAGCATCCCGTTGCACGCATTACATTCAACGCCAGTGTGCGTTTTTTGAGGCAAGCTCCGACCACAATCTCGGATTTGACAGAATTGAATTTCCAGATTGTCGCTGCCGATGAGTCAGTATTGGGGCAGACGATTGAGGAAGGGAAACGCCTGAATGCCACGGAGCAGCCTGGTATTGCGTTAACGTACGCTCCTGCGCCAACTGTTTTCACCAAATCGCTATTGTTGCGGTTTACTCGCAAAATTAGTGTTTTAGCGCGTCAGGGTCCCGGTGCTAGGACTATTGACATTGTTTTTGAAGGCCCCGAAGGTGTTAAGCCAGCCGAGCTACTTAGCAGTCAACTTCCAACAATGCCTACTGCCATGGCTGAGCGTCGATATGCCTTGGTGTTGCAGACTTTTACAGTCGACGATCAGACTTCAATGCCGCGTGTTCCTGTTGAGTTTCAGAATTACGCTGTTTTTACTCGCACTTTTGATCAAGATGGCATTAAACATTTCTCATTGGCTATAGGATATTTCCGCACTGAGGAAGATGCTGAACTGGTAAGGCAGAAAGCTTTAAATCGATTTCCCACTGCAAAAGTGCTTAAGTTGGACTCAATACCATCAGCTGTTTCAGAAATTAAAAGCGTGATAACGACTCAACAAATGGCCTCTAATGAGGCACTTGGTGCAGGAGCAATTCCAGCTGAGCCAGAGTCAGCGCCCCTGGTTAATGCCAAGGCCGAAGAATTGCTGATTAAAGGTCGCCAAGCTATAGCGGAGCAGCGTTTTCAAGATGCAGCAGATTCTTTGAATCAAGTTCTTTTGCTCCCACCGAATCCTTCTTCGCAAGAAGCACAAGAATTGATAGGTTCCACTTGGGAAGGTTTGGCGCAACCTGCCAAGGCTCGCATTGAGTATCAGTTGTACCTTAAGCTTTATCCTCAGGGCGAGGGCGCACAAAGAGTTTCCCAGCATCTGGCGTCTCTTGGGGGTTCAGTAACGACTACTTTAAACCCATCTGATAAAACTTCTAGCAAAGAAGCTGCGACTAGCTACAGCTATTCTGGGAGTATTTCGCAGTATTACTATGGCGGGCAAACCAAGACGGATTCTCTTGAAAATATTGCCGCTGGTATCGATAAAAACACCCTGAGTCGCACAAATCAATCGGCGTTGGTGACAAGTATTGACACTTCAGGTCGGTATAAGTCAGAAAACTCAGAATTGAAGCTTGTCTTGCGCGATACGGTGTCCAATAACTTCATATCCACGCCTAATTCACAAAGTGTTTTGAGTGCTGCATATGTGGACTATCGCGCTATCAAAAGTCGGTTAGATCTTCGAGTCGGCCGGCAATCGGCTATCGGTGGTTCCATGTTTGGGTTGTTTGATGGTGTTTCGCTAACGATGCCTGTTGCGAGCAAGTACAAGCTCAATGCCATGTTGGGGGTGCCCGCTAACACATTGGTATCTGCGCCATCGCAAAGGCTAGCTGGAGTGATGTTAGAGGCCGATAATTTATTTGAGCACTGGGGCGGCAATGTCTCACTGGTGGATCAGACAACGGAAGGTATTTCAGATCGTCGTGCCGTTGGCCTTGAAGTACGCTACTTTGGCGAATCTTTATCGATGTATTCACAGCTTGACTATGACCTTAATTTTAATGCGCTAAACGCTGCAACAGTTCAGGGTTCGTTACAAGGTCCGTATGACACGACTATCACGATGTTGCTGGATGACCGAAAAGCACCATCGCTGCAACTAAGTGATGCACTCATCAGTTCAGACACCACTTCGCTGAAGACACTATTGCAACTTAAGAGCTTGGCCGAAGTTCAAAACTTGGCTTTGGGAACGGCAGCGCAGGCAAAACAGGCAATGCTAAGTGTGTCACGCGCAATTTCACCAAAGTGGCAGGGATCGGTTGATTTTCGATACAGCGACGTTAGTGCATTACCCGCCATCGGAGTCTTTCAGGCAATGCCCGCCACCGGTGCACAGTACAACGTTTCTTTGCAGTTGACAGGATCGAACCTCTATTCGAGCCGAGATATCAATGGCATTAATTTAAGTGTTCTTACCAGTGATACGTTACAAGGGACCCAGTTGGCCTATAACAATCTGACCGGATTCCTTGGGAATAAAGCCAGTTTTGAGCCTTCCATTCGGTTCTATACACAGACAGACAACACATCAACTAAAGTGATTCGGATCTCGCCCGGTCTGAGACTCTCATACAAGCTTTCAGAGCGTGCCAGTGTGCTTGGTGAAACCATCTATGAGCGCTCACAAACAGATGGGCCAACCAACCACGAGGATTCCACCTCTGTATTTTTCTATGTTGGTTATCGCTATGACTTTTTCTAAAAAAAGTTTATTGGCAGCTCAAGACAATAAGACTCAGGTTGTACCAAGCGTGAATCAATATCGGGACAATGAGTTGTCCCGCGCTAACTTCCCATACCCAGCCAAACATCAATGCGGGTATGGCGGTCAGAAGCATCATGATCGAGCCTTGGTTCAGTGCGTGCATGGTGCCAAAGACAATGGCGACCAATATATTGGCCAGGCTCAGGTATCCAAATTTTTTTTGGAATTTGTTCGCGAGCCAATTTTGCAGTCCAAAACGGAAAATTGTTTCTTCCAAAATTGGCGAGGCAAGCAGCAAGGTGATCAATCCGGCTGGTGCGCAAGCCATGTTTCGAAGGCCCAGACCGTTCTGAATCATCAACCAAGCTCCTACTGGGCCACAGCAGAGTGCCAGTACAAAGCCACTGACTTTGGAAATGCAAGGTGGATTAAAGCGTTGGGTCATTATGCACAGATGATAGCGGTGACTTTAATGTTGTCAGCTTTGGCGCCAGCTTTTGCAGGCCTTGGCGAGAATGAAAGTTCGATAAATGCTGACCGGGTTCGAATGCATGCAAGCCGGTCAGTTGTGGTCAATCCGCAATATTCAGTCCATGATTTGCAAGGCACTGATGGATCGAAAGTACGCCAATATTTGTCGATTAACGGAATTGTATTTGCCGTAACCTGGCATACGCTGTACAAACCGAATCTGTCATCGATTTTGGGCACCTCTTACCCGGCGTATGCCACCGCTGCGCAAGAAGCTGCACATAGACCAGGCATACAGCATCATTTCAGGCATGAGAGTCTGGATGTGGTGGTGCAATCTTCCTCGCATATGAATGTGTTTTCAGGCTTTGCTTTTCGTCGTTCGATGCTTCCTTTGGGCTTCAGCCCTGAGCGCATTGGATTGGAATAGAGGCGAAGAAACGTATGCTCAGGTATTTGATATTGTTTGTCTGTGGCTTAACGTTACTCGCCGGCTGCGGTGGGGGCGGTGGTGACACGAGTGTGACGTCGCTTGTCTGCAAGACATCCAATTGTTCTACGACAGGGCCAGAAGTGAATCTCCCTTATGCCTTCGCCCAGCAAGCGAACAATCTTCCTGTTGTCGTGGATGGTGGGCCCGATACGTCTTCGTTCGGGGGTAATGCCAATATGTTGTACGCTACGGTGACGGTCTGCGCACCTGGTGATCCAATCAAATGCCAAACGATTGATCACGTATTGGTCGATACGGGATCATTTGGCTTGCGAATTTTGGCGAGTAAAGTGAAACAACTTGGATTGCCTCCAGTTGATTTGAGTCCAAATTCTCAAGCACCTATATGGGAGTGTTTGCAATTTGTTATTGGTGGCCTTTGGGGGGCGATTGTTCGTGCTGATGTGGGCCTTGGTCAGCAATGGGCCACGAATATTCCTGTGCAGCTAATCCAGGATGACTCATCAGCACCAATACAAGCTACGAATGATTGCTTAACGGGAAGCAATAATCAGGTATTAAGTTCTGCCAGTCAATTAGGTGCAAATGGCATTTTGGGAATCGGTAGCGTTGATGTGGACTGTGGTAGTCAATGTGATACAGGTGGTAATTCAAGCGGGTTTGTGCGCTATTACAGTTGTCCACTGGGTGCATCTAGTTCCTTAGCTTGCACCCCAACTGCAGTACATTTGAATTATCAAGTTCAGAATCCAGTTTATGCGCTGCCCAATGGCTATAACAATGGCGTCGTTCTCGCGTTGCCGTCCGTCACTGGCCTAGGTGCGGGCGTAGTTCATGGGGAGCTTATTTTAGGAGTTGATTCATTGCCTAATAACACGCTCGGTTCAAGTGCTACTCGTATAAATCTTGGGACGAATCCCAATTCAGCTTCTTATTTGTCCATCACAACGCAGTTTGGTGGTAAAACTTATTTAGACAGTTATTTGGATACAGGTACTAATGGTTTGTTTTTTGATAGTCCAACGGCTATTGATAAATGTTTACCTTGGTACTGTCCAAAAAGTCAATTATCTTTTTCAGCCATACTTTCTGATGGCGACATCCCCTCGCAGAATCAAGTGACTGTGTCATTCAATGTAGGAACAGGTATTACTTTGCCAACTTATTATGCATTTGGAGATTTGGCTGGTCCGCAGCCCACAAATGCGGTGACGTCAAGCGCCGCATTTTCGACGTTCGCGTGGGGATTACCTTTTTTCTATGGTAAGCGGGTGGCTTTGTCGATTTGGGACCTCTCTTCGGGTTCGGCTGGACCTTGGTATTCTTGGTCTTCTCTATAAGATAAATATTGTGAAAATATTTTATGTTCAGGCGGTTGTATGAAAATCAATAGAAATGAGACTCGCAGAAACATTCCTGTGACACAGATGCTGTTGCGACTGTTGGCTTTAGTGGTTTGCGTGCTGACAGCGAGTCAAACTGCGGCTCAGTCTGCGCCTGCATGGACTTCAATTGGCCCAGTTGGCGGCAGTATCACCACTTTGCTGGCAGATCCTTTGGCACCCAAAACCACCATCTATGCGGGTAGTGATGCGAATGGTGTATTTCTAAGTACCGACACCGCTGCAACCTGGCGAACAGCTAACAATGGCATGCCCGCGGGACGCCATATTTGCGCATTGGCCTCGTTGGGAAGCTATGTCTACGCAGCAACGGACAGCGGTGTCTATGTGTCTCCCGCTGGTGGCGCGCCTGCCTGGAGTGCGTTGCCGTTGCCGCGGTCACTAATCTCGCCAACAGTCTCACCCTGCGATTTTTCTTTATTGACAACTGTACCGGCAACTTTGTCTGTACCGGCGACTTTGTACATGGCGGCAGCTGGCGAGTCCACCGTGTACTCGACAATCAGTGCGGGTATTAACCCTGGCTGGAGCCCAACGAGCTTGCAACCGGACTCAGCTGGAAATGTACAGAGTTTGAGCACGCTAGGAGTGCTGGGTGGCGATATTGCGGTGGGAACTATCGGCACAGTTTTTCTCGCTGATAGAAGCAAGGGAAGCTTCGCGTGGCGTGATAGTGAGGAAGGCCTGACGACCACATCAGTTCCAATGAGTAGGGTATTGACAGGCGGAGTTACTGCGCTCGTGTCGTCGTCAAAATGGACTTTTGTGTGTACTGGATATGATGTATATCAGGCAGATTTAACAGCGCCCTTTCCATTGATATGGACATCACTAAATATCAATTCTAGTGTTCCGTGCACAAATCTGACCATCGCCCAAGTGAACTCTCAGTCGGAGTTGGTCGTAGCTACAAGTGCTGGTGCCCTTGTTTCCAATGGTTTTGATGACAATTCACCGATTGCGGGAAGCTTGGTGCCAGGTCCCAATTTTTCTATGACTTCCGTTGTCAATGGCGCTTTGCAGCTAGACCCGGCAAGTCGGTCAAATTTGCTATGGGCTACGGGGTTCGGTCTTTATGGAAGCAGTGCTTCTGATCTGAACACGGTCACATCACTGGGTGGTTCGACGCCAGCGAGTCTTAATGGTCCTTCCAAGGTTTCGGCGCCGAGCCAGCGTCTGGAAAATGTCAATGTGCAGGACGTGGCTGTGATTGGATCGACTCTGTACGCCATTGCAGATTCGAACCCCTCCTATAACGATGTCATGATGAGTACAGATGGTGGCGCAACTTGGGCCCGAACCGGGTTAAGCTCCACGTTTGTAAATATTGGGACCATTCGTTCCTTGGTGGCTGACTCGGCTCATAAAGTACTGTACGCTGGCACTGACATGGGTGCTTATTACCTGCAGACCACAGGTGGCTGGCAACAGTTGCCCTTTGGTGCAAATTCGGACGTCAGGGCATTGGCTGTCGGAGCGCAGGCCCTGTATACGGTTCTTCGTGACAGCTCAAGCTCCAATGGCTATCTCGTCGTTCAATCTCTGGCTGGAACTTCATTTTTTGATCAGACCTCCTCCTTGCCGCCAGAATTTAATGTGCGGGCTTTGGTTGTTTCAGGCGCAGCTGTATACGTTGGGGGAACGACAGTGAATGCAGCTGACACAGCTCAATATGACAACGCTGTATTGGTGGCCGCAGACGGAGCACCAGCTAGCCTAGCGTGGAATAATATCGGCAGTTCGCCGTTCGTGACGTCCATTGGCTTTAGCAAGCTCGCAGTGGGTGCAACCCAAGTGTTTGCTGGTGGAGATGGCTATTTGATGCAGTGCGATTGTGTCGGTAAGACCGGCGGTTGGGGCGCAGTTCAGGGGTTCTCGTCATTATTGGCAGTGAATGCCTTGGCAAGTGACGGTACAACACTATACGTGGGGACTACAGGCGGGGGATTGCTTGCATTGACATTGGGTTCCAATACTGCAAATCTTGTTGCAATTAACGGAACCGGGACCACTGGTTTAACTTCCGCGGTGGTTAATGGCCTGCGCTTTATTAATGGTCAGCTCTACGCTGCTACCGCTGCAGGCCTCTCTATTGCGGGGCAAGCCGCTATTGCTGCTAATAACGGTAGTGGAGGCGGCGGTGGAGGTGGTTGCTCAATGGCAACTGCAGGCGAGCCTGATCCACTGCTGTGGTTGTTGGTTGGCATTGCTGCATTGCAAATTGCCATTGCACGTAGACGGCGTGTTTTGCGTACAAAATGTAACGGCAGTGCTTCACAAGATAATTTAAAGGATTGCCTGTGAGTCGTACGGCGCCAATTGAAGAGGGTGGCGAGCGGAGTAAGTCTCGTTACGTCCCCGAGCTTTCCAAAGACCTGTTAGTTTATGCGGCGATCGTCTTTTTGGTGTGGATCGCACGTGAAATTAGCCTGCTCAAGTTATTCACGATAGGCGATGATGTCGATTACTGGCTAGGGGTTGCTGGTGCTGTGATGATGCTTTTGCTGTTCAGTTACCCTTTACGTAAACACTTTCGTTTCACGCGAAACTGGGGCCCGGTCAAGGGATGGTTGATCATTCACATGCTTTTAGGGATTGGTGGACCGTGGCTTATTCTGGTGCATTCTGGATTCCAGATTGGTTCTCTTAATGCTGGCGTCGCGCTCTACAGCATGATCATTGTGGCCTTAAGTGGCGTGGTAGGACGATTCATTTACATTCGCGTCAATCGTGGTTTGCATGGTGAAATTGGTAGCCTGCAAGAGCTTAAAACTCGCGCAGGGATGGAGCAAGATGGAGCCCGTTCCCGTCTTAGTTTTGCGCAAGAAGTAGAAAACACGTTGCTTGATTTTGCCCAGCAAGAGCGTGACGCTTTACCTGGGTGGCGCACCAATATGCGCCGGGTTTTTGTACTGCCGGTAATGCAGTGGTTAATTTACTGGCGATGTGTGCGATTGTTGCGAGCGCCTTCTGCACGATTGGCGACCCATTTGAAGTGGGATGCGTACAAGGTTGCAGAGCATAAAAGGTTAGCACGCAAACTGGTGCGCCGCTATTTAACGGCTGAAGTTAGAGTCGCTCAGTTTGGGGCATATGAATGGATGTTGTCAGCTTGGCATGTCGCACATATCCCTTTTGTTTATTTGTTGGTGGCGAGCACACTTTTTCATATTTTTGCTGTGCATGCATATTGAGAGCTGGCCGACCCATAAGTTTATGAAAACTGCATTAATGACACAGACTCACCAAATTGGTCAATTGGTTTTGCGTTGGTTTGCCATACTTTGCCTTCTGATTTTTGCACCTTGCTCCATGGCTCAAGGAATTGAGTCTGTTTTGGCGCCTGGTAAGCTTGCGCGTGCGCATGCCAAGTACGAGGACGATTGCGCTCAATGTCATGTTAAGTTTGATCGGCAAGGCCAGGATAAGCGTTGCTTGGATTGCCATAAGGAAACCCGGGCAGATGTGTCAGCACATACAGGCTACCACGGGAAAATGAAGCAACAAAGCTGTCGCTCATGCCACACGGAACACAAGGGCGCCAATACGCAAATCTATACATTGGACAAAGATCAGTTTGATCACAAAATTACTAATTTTCAGCTTGGTGGAAAACATCAAAAAGTAGCATGTGACAAGTGTCACGTATCGGGGAAAATCTATCGAAAGGCCCCATCTACTTGTTATGGATGCCATACCAAAGACGATACGCACAAAGGATCACTGGGTAAGGCCTGTGCTGACTGTCACACGGATACCTCATGGAAAGAGGCTAAGTTTGATCACAGCAAAACCAAATTTGAATTGACTGGCAAACACATAGACACCAAATGTGTCGATTGTCATAAAAACAATGTTTATAAAGATACGCCGCTAACTTGTTTTGCTTGCCATAAAAAGGATGATGCTCAAAAAGGACATAAGGGCCTGTATGGAGAAAAGTGTGAGAGCTGCCACGATACAAAAGACTGGAAGAAGTCGCTGTTTAATCATGACCACGACACTAAGTATGTTTTGAACGGCAAACATCATTCAGTCAAATGCACTAGCTGCCATACGGTCAATCCTTACAAGGTTAAAACCAGTCAGGAATGTTATGCCTGTCACGTCAAGGATGATAAGCATAAGGAGAGCTTGGGTAAGAAGTGTGAAACGTGTCACACAGAAAAATCCTGGAAGGAAATTGCCCGTTTTAACCATGATAAAACGGACTTCCCACTCTTGGGAAAGCACATCAAGACGGAGTGCAAGTTATGTCACGAAGGGGTGATGTATAAGCAAGCAAGTAAAGACTGTTTTGCTTGTCATAAAAAGGATGATAAACACTTCGCGAACCTGGGGCAGAAGTGTGGAGATTGCCACACAGAGAATGACTGGAAAGCAAGTAAGTTCAATCATGACACTTCACGGTTCAAACTAAAGAATGCCCATGCTGATCCGAAAGTCAAATGCTTGGCTTGTCATAAAGATGTCAAAAGCTATCGCGATATACCCATGCTTTGTGTAAGTTGTCATAAGAAGGACGATAAACACGAAGGCCAAGTCGGTACGAAATGTGAAACTTGCCACACCGATAAAAACTGGAAGGTTGAACGGTTTGACCACAATCTTGCACGATTTGCATTGACTGGGCGCCATATCGTGGCGACATGTAAGAGTTGTCATGAAACTTCACGCTTTCGTGATGCACGGCGTGATTGCATAGGTTGCCACGTCAAGGACGACAAACACAAATTGAGCTACGGTACGAAATGCGAGACTTGCCACAATGCACGCGCCTGGCCTTTGTGGGACTTCAACCATGATGTTCGCACCCACTACAAACTAGATGGTGCGCATACCAAGGTGCTCTGTGCTTCGTGCCACCGTAACCCTGCTCCGGCCGGGAAATTGATCGCGCCAGTTGGAACCAATTGTTACGCCTGTCATCGGAGTAGCGATCCGCACGAAGGTAAATTTGGGCCACGATGCGAACAATGCCATGTGACGCAAACATGGAAGAAGATCAGGAATCAAAATGGTGCCGGTGCGGGCATTTGATTTTTTATTGACTAATCATGTGATTTGTACTTTTGCTTAATAGCAAATACAAGCGATGCTATGCGACATAGCTGAAATCTATTTCAATTGCCTTTCAGGCATTGAAATGAAAGTCAGTTAATAGAAATCTTGATTAAAAAATATGTATCTCCATTTTGAAACAGCATTGAGAGATACTTTTCCCAATCGATTATCGAACGTATGACCCAACCCTCAACAAGTGATGCAAGGTCTGATCAGTTAAGCTGGAAGCGTCGTAATGGGTATTGGTGGCAACTAAGATTGCGCTTACGCTTTACCCATGCACTTCTGATTTCATTTCTAATCCATGCCTTTCTTTTGACCTTGCAGTTTGATATTTCAGGCTTAGGCATGCCGAAAGATGTTTTTGGAAAAATGGATGGCCGCGGAGCAGAACCCATGCTGTCTGTAGTTCTTGCACCAAGCGTTAACGAAATTTCCAAGTTGAGTACAGATACTCCTATTGCTCAGGAAACACCAACTGGTAAGAGTTCTGATCAGAAAGAGCCGGTGAAAAATGCTGTGGAAAGTCCAAAATCAAGTAAGGCGTCAATTGAGCCCACCGTCTCAATTTCATTATCTAATTCGCAAGCGTTTATAGCAAATATCAAAATTGAGCAGCCAATTACAGTTCAGCCTAGTTTGAGTGAATCTTTGCCAAAGCCCCATAGAACTAAGTTGCAACGCATAAAAATTGGTGCTGTAAAGAAAATCTCATCCCTTGTTGTTGCCGAGTTGGTTGAATCGTCTCAGCAAGAGAGTATTCGTGAAATTACTAATCCTGCTGTAGTTCAGCCCATTATTTCTGTGCTGGATACTTTGCAGAAACCAGAATTTTCAGTGCCTCCAATGGTTGCTGCTAGTTCTCCTATTGCGTTAGCCGAATCCAAGGGTAAAAATAGCGAAACTCAGCGTCTGGAAAAAAATGAGAGTGAAGCAAAGAAAATAGCCGATTTAAAGCAGGAAGAAGTGCAGCAAGAGTTGCAGCGTCAAGATGCAATTAAACAAGCTTCTATTAAGGAAGAAACACTCAAACAGGAAAACATAAAGAAAGAGGCTGCTCTGCAAGAGGTGTCGAGAAACGAAGCTCAGCGTCAAGAATCAATTCGACAGGAGTCACTTATACAAGAGTCGCTTAGACAGGAAGCTGTGCGTCGAGAAGCTGTACGGCAGGAAGCTGCGCAACAAGAGTTGGCGCGACAAAATGCCGCGCGCAATGAGATGCAGCGCCAAGAAGTTGCTCGGCAGGAGTCTCTAAAGCAAGAGTCACTTAAGCAGGATGCGCTTAAGCAGGACGCCGTGCGTCGAGAAACCGCTCGGCAGGAAGCTGCTCAACAGGAGTTGGCGCGACAAAATGCCGTGCGCAACGAGATGCAGCGCCAAGAAGTTGCTCGGCAGGAGTCTCTAAAGCAAGAGTCACTTAGGCAGGATGCGCTTAAGCAGGACGCCGTGCGTCGAGAAACCGCTCGACAGGAAGCTGCTCAACAGGAGTTGGTGCGGCAAAATACCGCGCGCAATGAGATGCAGCGTCTTGAAACTGCTCGACAGGAGTCGCTAAAGCAAGAATCACTTAGACAGGAAGCGCTCAAGCAGGACGCCGTGCGTCGAGAAATCGCTCGGCAGGAAGCTGCGCAACAGGAGTTGGTGCGGCAAAATGCCGCGCGCAATGAGATGCAGCGCCTTGAAACTGCTCGACAGGAGTCGCTAAAGCAAGAATCACTTAGACAGGAAGCGCTCAAGCAGGACGCCGTGCGTCGAGAAACCGCTCGACAGGAAGCTGCTCAACAGGAGTTGGCGCGACAAAATTCCGTGCGCAACGAGATGCAGCGCCAAGAGGCGGCTCGGCAGAATGTTTTGCGAAACGAGGCATTCAGTGATGGGCGTAACCTTACGGTTGATTCGCTGCAAACTGGGACTAAAAACGCACAAACAGGTGCAGTTAAGTCGACATCAATCCCCTCTCAATCAGGCGTTGTAAATTCAGCCTCAAATATTCAAAGCGATAGCCAGATAAAGCCGCAACGAGAAAGATTAACCTCAGTTGAGGCTGTATTGTCAGCTCGACCTTCTGAGAGGAAGGTGGAATCTACACCAGATAACTCCCGTCGACTTACCTTTGGGCGCATGAATCGAGATGTTCGCCTTTTAATGCTGGCAGAAGGTTGGCGCCAGAAGGTTGAGCAAAAGGCAGATTTTGAACTGTTGCGATCGGCTAAGACAGACCACTATGTTGATCCAATTGTTAAAGTTGCTGTTCGTCGTGACGGCAGTGTGGAAAGTATTGAGTTTTCTATATCAAGCGGTGTTCCAGCAATTGATGATGCTGTACGGAAGGTTATTGAGAAGCTTGCGCCTTTTGAGCCCTTGCCTGCTGATATTGCGATTGACTATGACGTAGTTGAATATAAGAGAATTTGGACATTTGGAGATGGATTGCGCTTGGTATACGGCGGTCGCTAATGTGTCGAGTTCTGCCTGGTGGCATCTCAGTCTGAGATAATTAACATTCCGAAGCATCAACTTATGGGGAATAGAGATCATTAATAGCGGCAACATCAATCTAGTTTTTTCAGCGCGTGATTTGGCTTGTCGTCGTGGGAATGAGTGGCTATTTAGCAATCTGTCACTGGATGTTTTTTCGGGACAAATCATCTGGCTTAAAGGTCATAATGGGCGTGGAAAGACCAGTTTGTTGCGATTGATAACCGGTTTGGCAACGCCAGATAAAGGGACCATCAATTGGGGGCAAGCGAGTTTGCGAAGTGATTTTAATTTTCGGGAACATTTGGTGTATATCGGTCATGCCAATGGATTGAAAGACGATTTAACGGTTTCTGAATCGCTGCAATTTCTAGCGCGCTTGCATGATCGAGATTGTTCGCCATTAGCTGTTGCAGGTGCACTTAAGTGCTTGAATATGCAGCACCGCGCACATGCATTAGTGCGCACCCTTTCTCAGGGACAAAGGCGACGTGTTGCTCTAGCTAGACTTGCATTGGAGTCTGAACCCTCTTTATGGGTGCTTGACGAGCCATTTGATGCGCTTGACGTTGATGGCATTAGCGTTGTTAATCGTTTGCTGCTCGATCATGCGGCACGCGGTGGAAGTGTTTTGTTGACGAGTCATTTAGCTTTGAGTTTGGATCCTGCTCGTGTAAGTCTTATTGAGTTGCATCACGGGAAATCAATATGAAATTTAATGGTTTTTTAGCGCTAGCTGCTCGGGATTTACGGTTGGCCTGGCGCAGGCCAGTTGATATTTGGCTTCCCGTTGTATTTTTTGGAGTAGCCGCAAGTTTGTTTCCATTTGGTGTGGGGCCTGAGCCACAAACCTTGCGCCAAATCGGTGCTGGCGTTGTCTGGGTGTGCGCGCTTTTGTCAACCATGCTAGCTATCGCGACCTTATATGCTAGCGATTACAGTGATGGCTCACTGGAGCAAATGCTGTTGTCGGGACATTCCATGGTGGTGTTAGCGGCTGCTAAGGCACTCGTGCATTGGATGCTGACAGGACTGCCTCTTGTCTTGGCGGGGCCATTGTTGGGATTGTTGTTTGATATGAGTTCAAATGGTATTGCGACACTGACCTATACCCTGCTGTTGGGCACGCCAGTACTTAGTTTAATGGGCAGCGTTGGTGCCGCTTTGACTTTGGGTTTGCGAAGCGGAGGCGCATTACTTCTATTGATTGTCTTGCCTCTTTGCATTCCAGTTCTTATATTTGGAGCTGGCGCAGTTTCAGCTATTGATGTAGCAATATCCCCTGCTGGGCACCTGTCTATATTGGGTGCGCTACTATTGTTGGCACTCGTGGGAGCCCCGCCTGCGGCGGCAGCGGCTCTGCGTATTTCTGTTGCCTGAATCGAATGCATTTAACGATACATATCTTATGAGTAGACACTTTCATTTTTTTACATTTGCATCTCCTCCGCGTTTTTATGCATTATCAGGATTTTTGATTCCTTGGCTCTATTTTGTGGCTGTTCTGACAGGTTTGATCGGCTTATATTTTGGTTTTTTTGTAGCACCAACTGATGCCACTCAGGGCGATGCTTATCGAATTATTTTTATTCATGTGCCAACAGCATGGATGTCGATGGTGCTATATCTGGTGATGGCCGGTTGGGCGGCAGTAGGGTGGGCGTTTAATGCTCGACTAGCATCAATGGTGGCACGAGCCTTAGCGCCCACGGGTGCATTGTTTACGGTGCTTGCTTTGTGGACGGGTGCACTCTGGGGTAAGCCAACTTGGGGCGCTTGGTGGGTTTGGGATGCCCGATTGACATCTGAGCTGATATTGTTGTTTCTTTATCTTGGTTATATTGCCTTGGTGGAATCTATTGATGACACCCGACGTGCTGACCACGCAGGCGCTTTACTTGCACTTGTGGGAGCTGTGAATGTACCTGTTATTTATTTTTCTGTGCGGTGGTGGAATACCTTGCACCAGGGCGCGTCGATCAGTATGACAGCAGCTCCCAAGATGGCCAGCACGATGCTGACGTCAATGCTTTTAATGACTGTCGCTTGCTGGGCCTATGCGTTTGCTATTGTGTTTGTGCGAACACGTGCCATAGTTTTGGAGCGTGAAAGAGATGCTGATTGGGTTTTGGCGCTGGGGCGCAGTCGTTCAGGAGTCAACGTATGAATTGGGGCAGTTGGGGAGAATTTTGGGCCATGGGAGGGTATGGTCTGTATGTGTGGGGTTCGTATGGTCTTTGTACTGTTGTGTTTTCAGTGGAACCTTTGTTGGCAATGCGTCGTCTTAAGCAGGCCTTAAGTCAAATTCGCGATGCTAGGTAATTGGAGTAGTTATTTATATGAAACCTCGTCACAAACGTTTGGCCATTGCAGCCGGAGTTCTGTCCGTTGTCGGAATTGCTGCGGCACTAGTGCTAAATGCATTTCAGAGCAATCTGGTATTTTTTTATACACCGACTCAGGTTGCTGCCAATGAAGCGCCCACAGCGAGAAATTTCAGATTGGGCGGCTTGGTGGTTGCTGGTAGTGTCAAGCGTGAGGGTGTTTCGGTGAACTTTATGGTGACCGATACAGCCAAAACTGTGCCTGTTAAGTTTGAGGGTATTTTGCCTGACCTGTTCAAGGAGGGTAAAGGAGTTGTTGCGCAAGGTCAATTGCGAGATGGTGTTTTTCAAGCGCGTGAAGTACTAGCTAAGCATGATGAAAATTACATGCCCCCCGAGGCCGCAGAAGCACTTAAACGTGCAGGACAGAGCAACCAGAAAATTGCCGATTCCGTCGTAATGGAGAAACGTTAATGATTCCTGAAATTGGTCATTTCATGCTGTGGCTTGCGCTCGGTATATCTTTAGTATTGGGTACTCTGCCATTGGTGGGGGCGCAGCGTGGGCGAGCAGATTGGATGGTTCTGGCGCGTCCTGCCGTTTATGCATTGGCCGTACTTATTTTTGTTGCCTTTGCCTGTTTGGTGTCATCGTTTGTCCGAAATGATTTTTCGGTACTCTACGTTGCCTCAAACTCCAATAGCGCTTTGCCTTTGCATTACCGTATCGCAGGAGTTTGGGGCGGGCATGAAGGGTCACTATTGTTGTGGGTCGTGATGTTGTGCGTATGGATGGTTGCTGTGGCACGTTTTAGTCAGCACCTTCCCTTGCCCGTGTTGGCTCGAATACTTTCTGTCATGGGTCTTATTGCCATGGGATTTTTGTTGTTCATGCTAATGACATCAAATCCCTTTGACCGTCTGTTTCCAATACCTGCAGATGGACATGATTTGAATCCTTTGCTTCAGGATATGGGAATGATCACTCATCCTCCACTTCTTTATATGGGCTATGTGGGTTTTTCTGTAGCGTTTTCATTCGCTATTGCAGCTTTGATTGGCGGAAATCTGGATGCGACATGGGCTCGTTGGACGCGCCCTTGGACCACCATGGCGTGGATGTTCCTGACTATTGGTATTGCTCTGGGTAGTTCGTGGGCTTATTACGAACTGGGTTGGGGGGGGTGGTGGTTCTGGGATCCAGTGGAAAATGCGTCATTCATGCCTTGGCTGGTTGGGACTGCATTGATTCATTCGCTGGCTGTGACAGAGAAGCGTGGTGGCTTCAAGTCTTGGACTGTTTTGCTTGCAATTTTGACCTTTTCTCTGTCCTTGCTGGGTACGTTTTTGGTTCGCTCCGGTGTGTTGTCATCTGTTCATGCTTTTGCAACAGATCCTCGTCGAGGCTTGTTTATTTTGCTATTCTTGACAGCAGTCGTTGGTTCATCTCTTAGCTTGTATGCATGGCGTGCGCCAAAAGTTGGTTTGGGTTCTCGTTTTGCGTTGATTTCAAAAGAGGCTGCATTGTTGGGAAACAATGTCATGCTGGTTGTGGCAGCCGCCGCTGTTTTGTTAGGTACGCTCTATCCACTGCTGCTCGATGCCTTGGGTTTAGGCAAAATTTCGGTGGGTCCACCTTATTTTGATACGGTATTCATGCCACTCATGGCGCCAGCTATTTTCTTGATGGGAGTTGGCCCCTTGGCGCGCTGGAAAGAAGCCAGCATGCCTGATTTGACACGGCGATTGGTATGGGCTGCAGGTGTTGCCCTTGTTGCGGCGCTTGCCACCGGTTGGTTGGCTGGTAAAGTGACATTGATTACCAGTTTTGGCCTCTTGATGGCTTATTGGATTATTGGATCTGTAGCAACCGACGTGTGGGAACGGGTTCATCCAGCGGGCAGTACTTGGAGTGACGCTCCGCGTAAGTTCAAGCAGTTACCTCGTGCCTTGGTGGGGATGATGGTTGCTCACTTGGGTGTTGCGGCCTTTTGCTTCGGTGTTTCAATGGTGAAAACCTATGAAATAGAACGTGACGTCCAGATGTCAGTCGGCGATACGACGACCGTCAAAGGCTACACATTCACATTCAAAGGAACCACGGATATTGAAGGACCTAATTATTCAGCCGTTAGGGGGTTGATTGAAGTGAGCCAGGATAGCAAAAAATTGTTAGATTTGTCACCAGAGAAGCGCGTGTACCGTGTGCAGCAGAACCCGATGACTGAGGCTGCGATCAGTCCCGGTATCACGCGCGACCTGTATGTTTCGCTTGGTGAAGCAGAGGGTGACGGGTGGATTGTTCGGGTCTATGTCAAGCCATTTATCGACTGGATTTGGGGTGGTTGCCTGTTGATGGCGATGGGTGGTCTGTTAGCGGTAACCGACCGACGCTATCGGCAGAAGCAGCGCAATGAGCAGCCTGCGATGGGAGTCGCTGTGGGAGTTAAAGCATGAGATATCTGAAGTTTCTTGTACCCTTGGGAATCTTTTTAGGGCTGGTTCTTTTTCTTGGGGCTGGTCTCAAGCTTGATCCAAGGGAAGTACCTTCGCCTTTGATCGGAAAACCAGCGCCTGCCTTTGCTTTGACAAGAATGGACAATCCTGAGCAAACCATTCGCCGTGAGGATATGTTGGGTAAAGTCTGGATGCTTAACGTATGGGCGTCCTGGTGCGTTGCATGTCGCGAGGAACATCCACTTGTAGTGGAGTTTTCGCGTCTCAAGTTATTGCCAATTTACGGCTTGAACTACAAAGATACCCGGGTTGAGGGGATGAAGTGGGTTAGTCGCTTTGGCAATCCTTATGATGCATCCTTATTCGATCAGGATGGTCGTGTTGGTATCGACTTTGGCGTTTATGGTGTACCAGAAACATTCATCATGGATCGCCAAGGTGTCATTCGTTACAAACATATTGGGCCATTGACGCCGGATGTTCTTCGCTCAACTATCGAACCTTTGGTAAGGCAGCTCAATGGTTAAGATATTCCTGAGTATTAGTTTGACATTTTTTGTTTTGCTTGGACAGGCGAAAGAAGCCCCACTGGCTGCAAAGAATCCTGAACTTGAAGCGCGCATGATGCGTATCACTTCTGAATTGCGCTGTTTGGTCTGTCAAAACCAGACAATTGCTGATTCGCATGCAGATCTCGCCGTGGACTTGCGCAATCAGGTGCTGGAACAATTGCAAAAAGGTCAAAGTGACAAGCAGATCGTCGACTATATGACGGCACGCTATGGAGACTTTGTGCTGTACAGGCCTCCGGTGAATGAAAAGACAGCCATATTGTGGTTCGGACCCGGTTTGTTGTTGCTAATCAGTTTGGGGATTCTGTTTGTGGTTTTGCGTCGGCGTAGCCGAATGGCCCCAGAAGCATTTGATCCGGATGAGCCGGAAGTCCAAGTGCCGGACGGCTTGAGTCATTGAACCCAGACACTAATCTAACGAAACGACTTTCTAGTTATTCATGCAAACAACTTCTACTTCCCCCGTATTCGACATCACTGTAGTCAAACAAAAACTTCAACAGCTAAAGGAACTCCGCGACGCAGGCACCCTGTCGCAGGAGACATTTGATGCAACCCGGATTGAACTTGAACGTCAGATTCTGGATTGGGTCTTGCAAGAAGGCACTGGTACACAGGGCCTTGCTAGCACGGTTGCAGCTAAACCAGAAACACCAGTAATAGCACCAGTAAAGCCGTCGAAACGATTGATGGCTTTGCTTGTAGTGGTTGTAGTTGCTGTGGCTGCGGGTGGGTACACTTTTATGAGCGGCTCTATTCCAAGCGGCGGGGATGCGGGCACACAAAGCAGTGAAGGTGAAGGTGCAGGTGGTGCGGCGGTGCAACCGCATGCCACAAATGAGGCGCAAATCGCAGCCATGATTGATAAATTGGCCGCCCGGTTGAAGGAAAATCCTAAAGATGCTACGGGATGGGCCATGCTGGCGCGTTCCTACGGCGTATTAGGGCGCGTTGCTGAATCCGTTGATGCTTATGCCCAAGCTGAGAAGTTGTCAAAAAATGACGCCGGTCTTCTAGTCGATTACGCAGATGCTTTGGCAGTCAAGAATAATCGCACCTTGGCTGGCGAGCCGATGAAATTGATTGAGCGGGCTCTAAAACTCGACCCCCGGAATATAAAAGGGCTTGCAATGGCCGGCACAGATGCATTTGACCGCAAGGACTATCTCAAAGCCGTGAAGCTTTGGGAACAAATGGTGGAGTTTGGCGGACCAGAGAATGTGTTTGTGCAACAGATTCAGCCTGGCTTGGCCGAGGCTCGGCAATTGGCCGGGTTGCCACCTGCAGCGCAGGGCGGCAGTTCAAAATTGGCTGAGTTGTCTCAGTCTGCAGGCTCTTCAGCCAATTCAGCGCCAGTTTCCAATGCGAGCGTCAGCGGCACAGTGACTCTTTTACCTGCGCTGGCCAAAGATGCGAAACCAGAGGATGCTGTTTTCATCTTTGCTCGACCTGTAGAAGGCTCACGGATGCCGTTGGCCATTATTCGCAAGCAGGTCAAGGACTTGCCCATTCAGTTTACGCTGGATGACAGTACTTCGATGTCAGCCAATAACAAATTGTCACAGGCCGGTCAGGTTTTGGTGGGTGCCAGAATTAGCAAAAGTGGCAACGCGATCCCTCAAAAAGGAGATATCTCAGGACTTTCTGCACCTGTCGCCGTTGGCACAAAAGGACTTGTTGTTGAAATCAAGGAAGTCGTCAAGCAGTAAATGCATGAAGCTTAGGACCCTTTACGGCATTCTTGTTTAATATGAATTATCTTTTTGTTTATATTGCTGTTATTGCTTTTGTCTTGGTGTTGTACATCAGGAGGCAGCAGCGAAGGAATAAAACACACGTCATTACGCTGCATGAATCCATTGAAAGTGGTTTGATGGAGCCTCCCTCATTGCACCCGGTGGCAGATCCGGCCCGATGCATGGGGTCTGGAGCATGCGTCAAGGCTTGTCCCGAAAATGCGTTGGGGGTCGTTAACGGCAAGGCTGTACTGATTAATGCGGCGCATTGCATTGGTCATGGAGCCTGTTTGGATGCTTGCCCAGTTGAGGCAATCAAACTTGTATTTGGCACAGAAAAACGGGGTATTGATATTCCCAATATCAGTCCTGGTTTTGAGACCAATGTACCTGGAATTTTCATTGCTGGTGAATTGGGCGGCATGGGCTTGATTCGCAAGGCGGCGGAGCAGGGGCGTCAAGCTATTGAATCGATTCGCAAGAAAACAGCTGGAAAAGCAGATTTTGATGTTGTGATCGTCGGTTGTGGACCTGCTGGCATTTCTGCAGGTTTGTCATCAATCCAGCACAAGTTACGCTACAAAATTCTCGAGCAGGAAGAGTCGTTGGGGGGGGCTGTTTTCCACTATCCACGGCAGAAAGTTGCCATGACAGCGCCGGTTGAGCTTGCAATTATCGGCAAGATGCAATTTACAGACGTTTCAAAAGAAACGCTTCTTGAGTTTTGGGCAGACGTGGTTCGCAAAACCGGCTTGAATATTTCGTTTCGGGAGCAGATGGAGTCCATCGAAAAAGTTGACGACGTATTTGTTGTTAAAACAAATAAGGCAAGCTACACCGCAAATACAGTTTTGCTGTCTATGGGGCGCCGCGGGACCCCGCGAAAACTTGATGTTCCCGGTGAAGAGTTACCTAAAGTTATGTACCGACTCAGTGACCCAGCCCAGTTTCAGGGGCAGTCTATGCTGGTGGTTGGAGGTGGGGACAGTGCACTCGAAGCGGCCATCGCCTTGTCTGAACAAAAAGACACCCATGTCATTCTTTCATATCGCAGTGCGGCATTCTCGCGGGTCAAGCAAAAAAATCGTATGCTTCTGGAGCAGCAGCAAAAGTCTGGAAGACTCCGTGTTATGTTGAATTCCGGCGTCAAGCGCATCCTTGAAAAAGAAGTCGAGATCAGTTTTGACGGTGAGACGAAGTTGTATCCCAATGACGCGATCATTGTTTGCGCAGGCGGATTGTTACCTACGCCATTGCTGCAAAAAATTGGTATCCGGTTCGATACCAAGTTTGGCAAATAATAAGCAGACAGCTGGCCGACCTGGCCAGTGCCGGTTTCAGGATTGAGCAAATGGCCGAGCTGGGTCGCTGCACCATTCGCTCCAGCTGCCTGCGTACAAGGCGGTGCGCCCCAAACCTGCAACTTCCATGGCAATGATGTTTGGCACGGCACTCACGCCGCTGCCACAGTGATGAACCACTGTAGCGGGGTCGCGTCCGGCCAGCAGAGCTTCAAACTCAATCCGAAGTTGATCGGCTGGCTTGAATTTCCCATCGGCACCCAGGTTCAGGTTGAACGGACGGTTGAGCGCGCCGGGAATATGGCCTGCCACAGGGTCCAGTGGCTCCACTTCACCCCGAAAGCGTGGGGTGGCACGGGCATCCATCACGGTTAGTGTGGGGCGGCCTAGATTGCTCGCTATAAATTCTGTAGCTATTAGCGCACTGTTGACGGGGGTTACAGTGTAATTAGACGTTAAACCAGTTGATTCATTGCCGGTGGATGGACCACTTTGAGTTTCGCCATTACTTGCCTGCCACGCCTGCAAACCACCGTCCAGAACGGCGACTGCCTCATGGCCTGTCCATTTGAGCATCCACCACAGGCGCCCACAGTAATTGACGCCCTGGCGGTCGTACACCACGGCTTGCATGTCGTTGGTGAAACCGACGCTATTGAGCCAAGCCACCAATGTGTCAAGTGAGGGTAAGGGGTGACGTCCCCCAGAAGCTGCATCCGTGGCCGTTTTGCTGGCGCTTAGATGGCGATCCAGGTCGGCCCGCACGGCACCCACAATACGTACCTCTTCGAACTGACGGTCGCCTGCGCCAGGTTCCATCAACTGGAAACTGCAGTCAAACACCATGAACGGCTGATCGCTCGATTGCAGGGTTTGGAGTTGCTGGGCAGAAATCAGGGTGGTGTACATCAGTTTTCCTTTTTGTGTGTCGGTTCAGTGTTCTTCGGCCGGGGTATTGGGTATGGCACGCGTGCGTAATACGGTCGCAATCAGGCCGCTCACCACGATCAATCCCATGCCTGTCCAACCTAGCAGTGGAATCTGGTCGCCAAACAGCAGCAGACTGTATAAGGCTGCAAACACGATACCCGAGTATTGCAGGTTGGCCACCAGCAAGGTTGCGCCCCGGCTGTAGGCCCGCGTCATGCACCACTGGCCCAAGGATGCCAACACACCAATAGGCACCAGCCAGGCAGTAGCCTGCCAACTGGCAGAAGACCAAGGGGTCAAGCCGGTGAAGGCAATGCCCACAACGCCGACCACAGCGGTGCCGATGGAAAAATAAAACACCGTGCGACCTTCCGGCTCACCGACCTTGCCCAATGCCGTGACTTGCATGTAGGCTAGCGCAGCGCCCATGCCCGAGAGCAAACCGATCAGTCCGGCAAACAACTGGTTTTGGTCCAGTGTAGGGCGAAGCATCATCACGACGCCGGCAAAACCAGCCAGCACGGTGGCCATTAATGGACCTTGGCGTTCGGCTTGACCATACAAAACCGAGCCACCCACAATGAAAGCAGCAACCCAGACGCCACTCATGTAATTCAGCGTCATAGCGGTGGCGAGCGGCAAATGGGCAATTGCATAAAACCAGGTGGTTAGCGACAGCACGCCAATGATGCTGCGCCAGGCATGCATCAGCGGTACCGGTGTGTACAGCGGTGTGCCACGAGCCCGCAGCATCAGACTCATGAAAACAACGCTCACTATTCCGCGGTAAAACACCAGTTCAAAGGTATTGAAGCTGGTAGAAGCGATCTTGATGCCTACTGCCATGGAGGCAAAAAAGAACGCTCCCAGAATCATCCAGAGCGCTTGCATGAGGCGTCAGAGCTGGATTTGGCGGCGGTACCAGTCGTGAAAGTGCTGCATGCCGTCTTCCATCGGGCTTTGGTAGGGGCCGACTTCGTTATCACCGCGTGCCAGCAGTGCCTTGCGTCCCTCGTCCATGCGTTCGCCGATTTCGTCGTCCTCTATGCAGGTTTCCATGTAGGCCGCCTGCTGTGCTTCGACAAATTCGCGCTCGAAGGCCTGAATTTCCTCCGGGTAGTAAAACTCGACTATGTTCATGGTCTTGTTCAGTCCCATGGGGTGCACGGTAGAGACCGTCAGTACATGTGGATACCACTCCACCATGATGTGCGGGTAATAGGTCAGCCAGATGGCGCCATATTTACTCGGCTCACCCTTGCGGTAATTGCGCAAAGCATCCTGCCAGCGTTTGTACACGGGACTGCCAGCCGGGCCGGGTTTGGCGTTGCCGACAGTTTGCACCGAGTAGTTTTCTTTGAACTCCCAGCGCAAATCGTCGCAGGTGACGGTGCTGCCCAAACCGGGGTGGAAGGGGCCGACGTGGTAGTCCTCCAGATAGACCTCAATGAAGGTCTTCCAGTTGTAGTTGCACTCATGCATTTCGACCTTGTCGAGCACGAAACCAGAAAAATCAAGGTCGGCGCGTGGGCCCATGCCGGCCAGATCAGCGTGAATATCACGACCGTTGTCCTCGAACAGCAGACCGTTCCACTCACGCAGCTTGTAGTTGTTCAGGTCCAGGCAGGGGTCGTGCGCAAAATGCGGCGCACCCAGCAGGGTGCCTGCAGGCTCGGGTCCACTGCCGCTGTAGGTCCAGCGATGCAGTGGGCACACGATGTTGCCAGCGGCGACACCTTGGTGTGGCGTGTTGACCGAGCCGCGGCCCTTGAGCATGATCGCCTGGCGGTGCCGACATACATTGGAGATGAGCTCAATGCCACTGGGCGTGCGCACCAAGGCCCGGCCTTGTGCTTCTTGCGGCAGGGTGTAGTAATCCCCCACATTGGGCACACTCAAGGCATGCCCCACGTAACGGGGACCGCGCTGGAAAATGTTTTTCAGTTCGCGCTGGTAAAGCGCTTCGTCAAAGTAGCTTGAAACTGGTAGTTGGCCGGTGGCCTGCTGCAGTTGAAGACTTAAATCAGACATGGATGCCCTGACCTAAAGACTCCCCACAGGGAGATGCGCCAAAGCGCGGTGAAAAGAAAACCGGCCTTGGCCGGTACAAAGAAGGCGATTGTACCTGTCGGCATGGCTCTTTCATGATTCCTTGGCAAGCGAACTTTGTGTGTTTTGTCATGGTTGAATCCCCTGCCGTGGGTTAGTCTTGTTGGCCCAACGCCTAAAATCAGTCTTTTACGTTCCACGGAATTCCCCGCCCTATGGCCACTGCCTCCAAATCTGTATTAGCTGATCCGGCCAGTTATGAAGCCGCTTTGCAAGAACTTGAGCAGCTTGTTGCCAAACTGGAATCTGGTGATATGCCACTGGCCCAATTGCTGACCCAATACCAGCGCGGTGCTCAATTGCTCAAATTTTGCCGTGACCGTCTGGAGGCCGTAGAAGGCCAAATCAAGGTGCTGGACCAGGGAGCGCTCAAAACGTGGACACCCGAGTGACAACCCCAAGCTCTTTTGACCTGGGCGCCTGGAGCGCTGCACATCTGGCTAGCGTCGAGCGTGCCCTTGAAACCTGGGTGACCGCCGATGCACCGGCTGGTGTCGATCATGGCGCGCCTGCTGAGTTGGTCGAAGCCATGCGGTACGCCGTGCTGGACGGGGGCAAACGACTGCGCCCGTTGCTGGTCATGGCCGCCTGTGAAGCGGTGAACGCCGACAAATCGTTAGCTTGCAGTCCAGTCGAAGCTGCTTTGCGCGCTGCCTGTGCCGTCGAGCTGATTCACGCTTACTCGCTGGTGCACGACGACATGCCTTGCATGGACAACGATGTGCTGCGCCGTGGCAAGCCGACGGTGCATGTGAAATTTGGCGAAGCCAGCGCTCTGCTGGCTGGTGACGCCTTGCAGGCACTGGCTTTTGAATTGTTGACCCCCGATGATGAAGTGCCCGCCACCCAGCAGGCCCAGTTGTGCCGTCTGCTGGCCCGCGCTGCTGGCAGTGGCGGCATGGCCGGTGGTCAGGCCATTGATCTGGCCAGTGTTGGCTTGGCGCTGACCGAGTGCCAGTTGCGCGAGATGCACCGCCTCAAAACTGGTGCACTGTTGCAAGCGAGTGTCATGATGGGGGCCGCCTGTGGCGATGCCTCGCCACAGGCGCTGGTGGCGCTTCAAACTTATGGCGCAGCCATTGGCCTGGCGTTTCAGGTGGTGGACGATATTCTGGATGTCACCGCCGACTCGGCCACGCTGGGCAAGACGGCTGGCAAGGACGCCGATCAGGATAAACCGACCTATGTGTCGTTGCTGGGGCTGGAGCACTCACGCGCTTATGCCCAAGAGTTGCTGGAACAAGCGTTGGCGGCATTGGCGCACAGTGGTCTGCGCAATACCCATGCGCTCCAAGGTTTGGCCAACATGGTGGTAAATCGTTCATCCTGAGCAAAAAACCGTCTGGTTCATCAATAATTTTAGTGAAATAAACCTGCAGCCCTTATTTAATAAGCGTAAGCAGCTATTAAAAACATAGCGTATGTCGAACAAGTTATACCCGCTGCTGCAAACCATCAACGACCCCGCTGACCTGCGGCTGCTGCCGCGCGAGCGTTTGCACGCACTGGCTGCCGAGTTGCGGGCCTATGTGTTACACAGCGTTTCGCAAACCGGCGGTCACCTCAGTTCCAACCTGGGGACGGTAGAGCTGACCGTGGCCCTGCACTATGTGTTCAACACCCCGCACGACCGGGTGGTTTGGGATGTGGGCCATCAAACTTACCCGCACAAGATATTGACCGGACGGCGCGAGCGCATGGCCTCATTGCGCCAGCTCGGTGGCTTGAGCGGATTTCCGCAGCGCGCCGAAAGCGACTTCGACGACTTTGGCACCGCGCATTCCAGTACCTCCATTTCGGCCGCTTTAGGCATGGCGCTGGCCAGCAAAATCAAGGGTGAAGACCGCCACGCCATCGCCATCATCGGCGACGGCGCCCTGACCGCTGGCATGGCGTTTGAAGCGCTCAACAACGCCGGTGTGGCCGACTGCAATCTGCTGGTCATCCTGAACGACAACGACATGAGCATCAGCCCGCCGGTCGGCGCGCTCAACCGCTACCTGGCCAAACTCATGAGCGGGCAGTTTTATGCCGCCGCCAAACATGCCGGCAAGACCGTGCTCAAAGGCGCACCGCCCCTGTTCGAGCTGGCCAAACGCATTGAAGAAACCGCCAAAGGCATGGTGGTGCCCGCCACGCTGTTCGAGAAATTCGGCTTCAACTACATCGGCCCGATTGACGGCCATGACCTCGATTCCCTGATCCCCACGCTGGAAAATATCAAACACCTCAAAGGGCCGCAGTTTTTGCATGTGGTCACCAAAAAAGGGCAGGGCTACAAGTTGGCGGAAGCCGACCCGGTGGCCTACCATGGCCCTGGCAAGTTTGACCCGGCCATCGGCCTGCAGCACCCCGCGATACCGTCCAAGCAGACGTTTACGCAGGTGTTTGGTCATTGGTTGTGCGACATGGCTGCGCACGACCCGCGCCTGGTAGGCATCACGCCCGCCATGCGTGAGGGCTCAGGCATGGTCGAGTTTGAAAAACGCTTTCCCGCTCGCTACTTTGACGTTGGCATTGCTGAACAGCACGCTGTCACCTTTGCCGCCGGTTTAGCCTGCGAAGGCCTGAAACCGGTAGTGGCGATTTACTCCACTTTCCTGCAGCGCGCTTATGACCAGCTGATTCACGACGTGGCGATTCAAAACCTGCCCGTGGTGTTTGCGCTGGACCGTGCCGGTCTGGTCGGGGCCGATGGCGCCACTCATGCGGGCGCCTACGACGTTCCGTTCCTGCGCTGCATCCCCAACATGAGCGTGGCCTGCCCGGCCGATGAAAACGAGTGCCGTCAGTTGCTCTCCAGCGCCTTTGAGCAGGATCATCCCGTGGCGGTGCGTTATCCGCGCGGCGCGGGTGCCGGTGTGGCGGTGCAGTCGGGATTGGAATCCTTGCCGTTTGGCAAGGGCGAAATCAGGCGCGAAGGCAAAGGCGTGGCCATTCTGGCGTTTGGCACCCTGTTGTCCCCGGCGCTGGAAGCGGCCCAGGCACTCAATGCTACTGTGGTCAATATGCGCTGGGCCAAGCCGATTGACACCGAATTGCTGCTCAAAGTGGCTGCCGAGCACGAAGCTTTGGTGACGGTGGAAGAGGGCGCCATCATGGGGGGGGCTGGCAGCGCGGTGCTCGAAGCGCTGAGCGCCGCAGGCGTCGTCAAGCCGGTGCTGCAATTAGGCCTGCGTGATGAATTCATTGAACACGGCGACCATCTCAAACTGCTGGCCTTGCAAGGCCTGGATGCTGCTGGTATTGAAGCCTCGATTGTCAAACGGTTTGCAGATCAGTTGGACGCTGCACGCCCGCCAGTCGGATCAAATTGACGATCGTACTGCGCTGCGTTGCGTTTCACTCGCTATAAAAATAGTAGCTGCTCACGCAAGTAGTACGGGGGCTGGAGGCTTATTTTCCTTAAGGAATTGGCCGAAATAGGATGCTGGCAGTTCAACCCTGCAAGATCAGCTCCCGCAGTTCTGCATCGCTGAACACCCGTGAGCGGGTGTGAAAGGACTTGCCTTCGGGCCCTTCGAGCGAGAAGGTGCCTCCGCCAAAGCAATCGATCACGTCGATGATGAGCTGGGTGTGCTTCCAGTATTGGTATTGCGCTTTGCCAATGTAGAACGGGCAGCCGCCGATCTCGCCCAGGTAGACGTCGCCCGCGCCCATGGTGATTTCGCCGGGCAGGTAGCAGTTGGCTGCGCTGCCATCACAGCAGCCACCGCTTTGGTGGAACATCAGGTGCTCGCCATGTTTGGCTTTCAGGATCGCTACAAGTTCGAGCGCTGCCGCAGTAGCCACAACTTTTTCAACCATGTTCAATCTCGCCATAAAAAAGGGGCAGTTGCCTGCCCCTTGATGAATCAATTGCTTGAGAAACCGCTACGGATCAGAAGAAGCCGAGCTTGCTTTCGCTGTAGCTGACCAACAGGTTTTTGGTTTGTTGGTAGTGGTCCAGCATGACCTTGTGGGTTTCGCGGCCGATGCCCGATTCCTTGTAGCCGCCAAACGAGGCGTGCGCCGGGTAAGCGTGGTAGCAGTTGGTCCAGACGCGACCGGCCTTGATGGCGCGGCCCATGCGGTAGGCGGTGTTGCCGTCGCGGCTCCAGACGCCAGCGCCCAAGCCGTACAGTGTGTCATTGGCCAGCGCCAGGGCTTCGGCTTCATCCTTGAAGGTGGTCACGGCCAGCACCGGTCCAAAAATTTCTTCCTGGAAAATACGCATTTTGTTGTGGCCCTTGAACAGAGTGGGCTTGACGTAGTAGCCGCCTTCGAGGTCGCCACCCAGGTGGGCTTGTTCGCCACCAATGAGCAGTTCGGCGCCTTCTTCTTTGCCGATATTGAGGTAGCTCACGATCTTGGCCATTTGCTCTTTGGAAGCTTGTGCGCCCATCATGGTGTTGGTGTCCAGCGGGTTGCCTTGCACAATGGCGGCTACGCGCTTGAGCACACGTTCCATGAACTTGTCGTAGATGGATTCTTGAATCAGCGCGCGGCTTGGGCAGGTGCAAACCTCGCCCTGGTTGAAGGCGAACAGCACCAAGCCTTCGATGGCTTTGTCCAGAAAGCCGTCGTCTTTGTCCATGATGTCGGCAAAGAAGATGTTGGGCGACTTGCCGCCGAGTTCCAGCGTGGCCGGAATCAGGTTGTTGGCAGCGGCTTGGGCAATCACGCGGCCGGTGGTGGTGGAGCCGGTGAAGGCGATTTTGGCAATGCGTTTGCTGTTGGCCAGTGGCATACCGGCTTCGCGGCCATAGCCGTTGACGATGTTAAGCACGCCTGGTGGCAGCAGGTCAGCAATCAGCTCGGCCAGGATCAGGATGCTGACGGGGGTGGATTCAGCGGGCTTCAAGACCACGCAGTTACCCGCACCAATGGCAGGAGCCAGTTTCCAGGCGGCCATCAAAATTGGGAAGTTCCAGGGAATGATCTGACCAACCACGCCCAAAGGTTCATGGAAGTGGTAGGCCACGGTGTCGCCGTCGATGTCAGAGAGACCACCTTCCTGGGCGCGCACACAACCGGCAAAGTAGCGGAAGTGATCCACGGTGAGCGGAATGTCAGCGTTCAGTGTTTCGCGGATTGGTTTGCCGTTGTCCACGGTTTCGGCGTAGGCCAGCAGTTCGAGGTTGGCTTCCAGACGATCAGCGATTTTGAGCAGCAGGTTGGAGCGGTCGGTGGGCGAGGTTTTGCCCCATGCATCAGCGGCGGCGTGAGCAGCGTCCAGTGCCAACTCGATATCTTCGGGGCCGGAGCGGGCCGCTTTGGTGTAAGGCTTGCCTGTGATGGGGGTGATGACGTCAAAGTACTCGCCTTTGACCGGCGCTACAAATTTGCCACCAATGAAGTTGTCGTAGTGGGCCTTGAAAGCGATGGTGGCACCGGCGGTGCCTGGAGCTGCATAGATCATTGTGTTTCCTCTTGGTCGTCGAAAAATTATGTGCATTTCCCTTGCGGGTACCTCTACTTATCAAGACCCGTGCCAGTTGTTTGGTGGAGGAAATGCCCCTGTTTCGGCTCATTTTTCTACGGGCTAACGATGTGTTTTGTTCCTTGTGAAGTGTGACGATGCGCCACAGCTGTTTCAAAAGGGGACAGTCGGAGGGGCGTGTCGCTATGTTCTTGATTACATAGCTTTGACGGCTCCATTTGATTGGCTTTTATGGGCGGGTTTGCTGCGTTTCAATGGCGCGGTCAGAGCTGCTTCAGCGCTTACATTAACCGGGTATCACTATCAGGAGATTCAATGTCATCAGTCATGGATGGAACGACTTCGCTGCCGATTCCCAAAGGAAGATTAAGCGTGCTCAACAAAGAGCACATCGTTGCGGGTCCGGGGTTTAACCGTTGGCTCGTGCCACCGGCGGCGCTGGCGATTCATTTGTGCATCGGCATGGCCTATGGCTTCTCGGTGTTCTGGCTGCCGCTGTCCAAGGCCTTGGGCATCAAGGATGCTATCAAGTGCGGACCGGACGTGGGCTTCTTTCAGGAGCTTTTCACCACCAGTTGCGACTGGAAAATCTCCACCCTGGGCTGGATGTACACCCTGTTTTTTGTGTTGCTCGGCTCATCGGCCTCCATCTGGGGCGGCTGGCTGGAGCGAGTCGGTCCGCGCAAGGTGGGCGTGGTGTCGGCCCTGTGCTGGTGTGGTGGCATGCTGATCTCCGCTTTGGGCGTTTATCTCCACCAATTCTGGATGATGGTGCTGGGCTCCGGCGTCATTGGTGGCGTCGGTCTGGGTCTGGGTTATATCTCGCCGGTATCGACCTTGATGCGATGGTTTCCGGATCATCGCGGCATGGCCGCGGGCATGGCCATCATGGGTTTCGGGGGCGGCGCCATGATTGGTTCGCCCTTGGCCGCTGACCTGATGAAATACTTTGCTACCAGCACCGATGTCGGTGTGATGCAGACCTTTGTGGTGATGGCGCTGGTGTACTTTGTGTTCATGATGGCCGGTGCTTTTGGTTACCGCATCCCCGAGACCGGCTGGAAACCCGCTGGCTGGACACCCAAGCCGGCCCATGTGAATAACGCCATGATCACCCCGCACCATGTGCATGTGAGCAAGGTCTGGGGCATTCCCCAGTTCTGGTTGATCTGGATGGTTTTGTGCATGAACGTGAGTGCCGGCATTGGCGTGATCGGTATGGCATCGCCCATGTTGCAGGAAGTGTTTGGCGGCTCCCTGATCGGCGTGGCTAAAAAGTTTGGTGAACTTGACAAGGCCCAACTGGTGGCCATTGCCGGGGTCGCTGCTGGCTTTACGGCGCTGCTGAGTTTGTTCAACATTGGCGGGCGATTCTTCTGGGCCACCATCTCCGACAAGCTGGGTCGCCGGCTGACCTACGCGGTGTTTTTTGTGCTCGGCGGCATTTTGTATTTCAGCATTCCCGGCAGTGCGGCGGCGGGCTCCAGAGTGCTGTTTGTGGCCGCGTTTTGCGTCATTTTGAGCATGTACGGCGGTGGTTTTGCCACCGTACCCGCTTATCTGGCCGACCTTTTTGGCACGCAGATGGTGGGGGCCATTCATGGCCGCCTGCTCACCGCCTGGGCCACGGCCGGCATCGTCGGTCCGGTGGTGGTGAACTACATGCGTGAATACCAGCTTGGCCTCGGACTGCCGCGTGAGCAGGTCTACAACCAGACCATGTACATCCTGGTCGGCATGTTGGTGGTGGGCTTGATTTGCAATCTGTTGGTGCGGCCCCTGAATCCCAAATGGTTCATGACGCCGGATGAACTGGCGCTTGAGAAGCGTCTGGCCCACGAAAAAATCAGGGCGTCTGAAGTGCATGGCGACGGCACGCATGCGCACGATGCGCCCAGCAAACCCGTGTTCCTGGTGCTGGCCTGGCTGGCGGTGGGTTTGCCTATCGTGTGGGGTGTTTACCGCACCTCGCTGACAGTGGCCAAGTTTTTCTAAGAAAGAACGCCTGGCCGTCAAGCGCGCAACGCCATCCTAAAGTTTGGTGGCGTGAATTTTTTGCTGCCGGTAGTCCCACCAGGGCAGCACCCGCCGCATGGAGAGGACTTCACCACTGTGCATGGCGGTGTAGCCCGCAATACCTGCCATCGTTTCCAGCCAGGGTGGAGTTTGCAGCAGCTGCAACAAGGCCTGGATACCGGGCTGCGCAAGTGCTGATTTAAGGCACACCAGGTGGTAATGCTCTTGTGCCAAGGGTACAAAGTCCAGCCCCGCTGCTTGGGCTGCGGCCGCAATGCCCAATCCAGCATCACACTGGCCCGCTGCTACGGCATGGGCAATGGCGGCATGTGACGGTTCGGTGTGTTCATAGCCGTTGAGGTCGGTCGCTTCCAATCCGGCTTGTGAGAGCAGTTCGTCCAGCACCACCCGTGTCCCGGTGCCCCAGGCCCGGTTGGCAAAGCGGGCGCGTCGGGTGACCAGGTCCGGCAAAGACTGGATGTTGAGTGGATTGCCCTTGGCCACCATCAGCCCCTGCGAGCGCTCGGCAAAGCCGATGATTTTGTGTTGGCCGGGTTGTAGCAGCGGCTTGTAGGTGCGCCCGGTCAGTGTTTTGAGTCCGCTGTTTTGCAGGGTGTGGAAACCCGCCATCACACAGCGGCCCTCGTTCAAGGCGCGAATGGCGTCCACGCTGCCGCAAAATCGAATGTCCAGGTGCAGCTGGCCGAGTCCCGGCTCGCTGGCCTGCTGTTGCAGCGCGTGTTCGCGCAGGGCCGTGAGGGCTGCATCGTGGCTGGCATAGAGCGTCACGACATGGGCGGTGTTGTCAAAGGCGACGGCAAAGCTGCGTTCCAACTCGGCGCGCAGGGCTTCAATTTGCGGTGCCAGTCGGGCTTGCGCCTGCCGTTCGGCCCACATCAGCTTGGCGCCAAACTCGGTCAAGCTGGCGGGCTGGCCTTTCTCCCACACCACCAGTTCATTGCCCAATTCTTTTTCCCAGCGCTTGAGTTCACCCCAGACGTGGCGGTAAGACAGTCCCAGCGCGCGTGCGCCAGCAGAGATGGAGCCCTGTGCAGACACGGCTTGCAACAAATCGATCAAGGGGTTGCGTACCAGCGCCGGGCTGGTGTCGCGTGAGAGGGTGTAATGGAATTGGAGCCTATGCACAACGTTTCATATCGCAGGTAATTATGTCGATGGCTACGATACCGCAACTTATGAATTCATTCACCGATAGCCTGCAAACGGCGCTGCAACTCATCATTTCTCTCGATTCCGGCCTGCTGGCCATCGTGGGGCGCTCGCTGGCGGTCAGCGCGGTAGCCTGTGCGCTGGCCTGCATGTTGGGGCTGGTGCTGGGGGCCTGGCTGGGGGTGGCGCGCTTTGCCGGTCGCACGGTGCTGCTCACCTTGCTCAATACCTTCTTGGCCGTGCCGTCGGTGGTGGTTGGATTGGTGGTGTACCTGTTGCTGTCGCGCTCGGGTCCGCTGGGTTTTTTGGGTTGGTTGTTCAGCTTCAAGGCGATGGTGTTGGCGCAAGCAGTGCTGGTGCTGCCGGTGGTCACGGCCTTGACGCGCCAGGCAGTGGAAGATGCGGAGGGTGTTCACGGCGAGCAATTGCGCTCGTTGGGCGCGCGGCCCTTGATGCGCAGTCTGTTGCTGGCCTGGGACGAGCGCTACGCTTTGCTCACGGTGCTGATCGCGTCCTTTGGCCGGGCTATTTCAGAAGTGGGTGCGGTGATGATCGTGGGCGGCAATGTCGATGGTTTTACCCGCGTCATGACCACTGCCATTGCACTGGAAACTAGCAAGGGCGATTTGCCGCTGGCCTTGGGGCTGGGCCTGATTTTGCTGGGTGTGGTGCTGCTGCTCAATGTGCTGATTGCGTTGGTGCGGCGCTGGCGTGAACGCTCTGAGATGGGTCTTGTCGGGTTTGAATCGATGGGCGATGCGCCATGCCGTGATGAGAAGCAAGCTATTGCTACGCGCGTGGTTGAGGTTATTTCATGACCCCGGTGTTTGAACTCACCGCTGCGAGCGTCCATTTTGGACGTGCGACCACCGCCGTGCGTGCCCTGACAGAGGTCACTTTGAAGATTCATCCTGGCGAGCGGGTGGCGCTGGTGGGGGCCAATGGTTGTGGCAAGAGCACGCTGCTGCGCTTGTTGCATGGCTTGGCTGCGCCCACGGCCGGGCAGGCTGGGTGTGCACCGGGTGTGCAGCAGGCCATGGTATTTCAACGTCCGCACCTGCTGCGCCTGTCGGTGCAAAGCAATATTGCGCTGGGTTTGTGGCTGCGTGGCATGCCGTGGGGCCAGGCCAAAGTGCTGGCGTTGGCAGCGCTGGTGCGGGTGGGGCTGATAGAGCTGGCTTTGCGGCCTGCTCGCAAACTCTCCGGCGGGCAGCAGCAGCGGGTAGCTTTGGCACGGGCCTGGGCTTTGAATCCGCAGGTGTTGCTGCTTGATGAGCCCACCGCCAGTCTGGACCCGCACGCCAAACGGGAAGTGGAGGCGCTGATTGATGAGTTTGCCAGCGCGCCATCCAGGATGACGCTGGTGTTTGCCAGTCACAACCTTGGTCAGGTCAAACGCCTGGCCAGCCGGGTGATTTATCTGGAGCGCGGGCGCGTGCTGGCTGATTTGCCTGTGCATGATTTTTTTAGCGGGCCGTTGATGCAAAGCCAGTATCCGGCGGCCCATTTGTTTGTCAGAGGAGAAGTTGGATGAAGTTGTTTAAGACTTTTAGGCCTCTAGCCCTTACAGTATGTGCGCAAGCAGCTATTATTTTTATAGCGACTGCGAGCGCCCAGGCGCAATCTATCGTGGTGGCTTCAACCACTTCTACGGAGCAGTCAGGCCTGTTTTCTCTCCTCTTGCCCGAGTTCAAGAAGGCCAGTGGCCTGGAGGTGAAAGTGGTGGCGCTGGGCACCGGTCAGGCGCTGGACATGGGACGCCGGGGAGACGCCGACGTGCTGTTTGTGCATGACCAGGTGGCAGAGGAAAAGATCGTGGCAGACGGCTTTGCCGTCAAACGCTACCCCGTGATGTACAACGACTTTGTGCTGGTGGGTCCGGTAGGCGACCCGGCCAAAGCCCGTGGCAAAGACATTGTTGAGGCGCTCAAAAAACTGGCGGCGTCCAACACCACGTTCATTTCTCGCGGAGACAAGAGCGGCACCCATGCCGCCGAGTTGCGTTTCTGGAAGATGACCGGCACGTCAGAGAATAAGGGAACTGCTTACAAAGAGTGCGGCTGCGGTATGGGCCCGGCTCTTAACATGGCCTCCAGCATGGGCGCCTATGTGCTGGCGGATCGTGGCACCTGGCTGAGTTTCAAAAACCGGGGTGATTTAACGGTGCTGGTCGAAGGTGACGCCCGGCTTTTCAATCAATATGGCGTGATGCTCGTCAACCCGGCCAAACACCCGCATGTGAAAGCGGTGGACGGCCAGAAGTTTGTGGACTGGGTCATCTCAAAGCCCGGTCAGGCGGTGATTGCCAGCTACAAAATCGGGGGTGAACAACTCTTTTTCCCCAATGCAGACCGGTAGAACGTCTTAGTCGGACTGTTAAAGTGGGGGCATGAGAAGAAAGCTCCTATGAAAGTCAATACGCCGATCAACCCTCTTGCGGCAGCACATCTCGTCAAACTGATTTGGCATCCGAGCTATGAATGTGGGCATGCCCTGATTGATAAGCAGCACAAAGCCTTGTTTCGGGATGCCAATAATCTGTTGGACGCCATGCTCTGTGAGCAGCCAGCTGGACGTGTGACTGAGCTGATTGATGCTTTGATTAACGATGTTGTCCAGCATTTTCAGGATGAAGAAATTGTTTACGTCGAGGCGGGCTATCCGGGGGCGGTGGAGCATACTGAAATTCATCGCTCGCTGGTCGAGCAGGCCGCTGGACTGGCCAACCGCTTTCATGGCGGCAATCAGGTGCTGGGTGAACTATTCGAGTTTCTGGCCCACGATTTGATTGTCCGGCACATGCTCGGGGAAGATCGCAAGTTTTTTGCCTATATGTCGCGGCGTGTGAGCTAGTTTTTATCGGCCAATCTGTTTCAAGTTGGCCCTGAGCGCACGCAAAGTCTTAAATCCCCCTCTTTTCCGGCTTTGACGCCTTGCGCAATGAGCGAAACTAAACCCCAAGTTCAAGCCTGTAAGAATTTCCCTTACAGGCTGTCGTCGCTTTCCTGACGCGAGGAATGGCAATCCCCCTGCTTAAGTTTCAAACGTTCCCGATCAGAATTGACTCCATGGTGATTCAAAACGAATTGCCCCCGATTTCCAGGAGCCGACCATGAACGACGAACAATTGACCTCAGAAATTCGCGATGCCAACTTGACTTACCTCATGCTGGCGCAAAACCTGATCCGCAAGGACAAGGCCGAAGCGCTGTTCCGTCTGGGCAT
>Ga0209123_1000714_pt1 | contig 38882 bp, 19 predicted proteins | sample BarGraIncu00431A_FD_184500 | JGI IMG/M metagenome (GOLD analysis project Ga0209123, IMG submission 184500) | Arctic peat soil microbial communities from Barrow, Alaska, USA - Barrow Graham LP Incubations 004-31A (SPAdes) (version 2) | ecosystem: Environmental > Terrestrial > Soil > Wetlands >...
CCAGGCCGGCGCCCGCATGAACGGCGGCTTCCGCGACGCCAAACAGATGCACGGCTACTCCAAAGGCGAGTTCGGCCCCGGAGGCCTCTACTTCAGGGTCTACAGCTCCTCGGTACCGGGCGCCCCGGTCGTCAGGGGTACCACCAACGGCATCAACGTCAGGTTCCACCCGCTGATGCCGATCCAGGATCCCCAAGCGCTCTGGACCTTCGACGGAACCGTGCCTCCCAAGCTCCTCATGGCGCGCTACGGCCAGCCGATCCTGATGCGGCACTACAACGACCTGCCGATCGACCCGTCCGCCAACCGCGGCTTTGGCCTCCACACCATCAGCACCCACGAGCATAACGGCCACACCCCCGCCGAGAGCGACGGCTACGCCAACGCCTTCTTCTTCCCGGGGCAGTACTACGATTACCGCTGGCCGATCCAGCTCGCCGGTTACGACACCATCAACACCACGGCCACCGACCCGCGGGCCGCGTTCCCCTGCGCCGACGGGGAAACGCTCATGGTGAATAACGACACCGCCGCAAGCGTGAAGACCTGCACCAACGGCTCCATCAAGATCCGCGGCGACTGGCGCGAGACCATGAGCACCCACTGGTTCCACGACCACATGCTCGACTTCACCGCACAAAACGTCTTCAAGGGTAACGCCGCGATGATGAACTACTACAGCGCCCTCGACCGCGGCAACGAAGCCGTGAACGACGGCGTGAACCTCCGGCTGCCGAGCGGTAGCGCCCTTCCCTGGGGTAACCGCGACTACGACGTCAACCTGGTCGTGGCCGACAAGGCCTGGGACAAGGACGGACAGCTCTGGTTCAACATCTTCAACACCGACGGCTTCGTGGGCGACAACCTGCTGGTCAACTGGGGCTACAAACCGTTCATGGACGTCCGCGCGCGCCGCTACCGCTTCCGCATCCTGAACGGCTCGGTCTCCCGCTTCATCGCCATTGCAGTCGTGCAGCAGGTAAACGGCTCGAGCGGAGCGATTGCCGGACCGGCAGGCTCGGGGCTCTCCTATAACAGGATTCCGTTCCACATGATCGCCAACGACGGCAACATCATGGAGCATGCGGTTGCCTTCGACGCCAGCATGGATGCCGACCACAATGCCGTGCTGCCGACCCAGGGGATTGCAGAGCGCTACGACATCGTGATCGATTTCGCCAAAAACGGGGTGAAGCCGGGCGACAAGCTCTATTTCATCAACATCCTGGAACACACTAACGGCAAGGTAACCGGCAAAAAGATCCCCCTGGAGAATATCCTCTCCGGAGCCTACCAGGCCCAGCAGGTGGATATGGATAACGACGGAATCCCCGACCAGTGGATAAACGGCGACCCGTGCGTCGGGAAATTCCTGGAACTGCGCGTACAGGCCTACACGGGAACCGACCTCAGCATAGACCCGGCTGACTACGTCACCGGCAAGAACGCCCTGATCCCGCTCAAACTGCATGCCGACGACCCAGCGGACCAAGCCAAGCTGGCCGCAGCCCGCCACCGGACCTTCTCCTTTGGCCGCTCCAACGGCACCGACAAGGCCCCCTGGACCATCAAGACCGACGGCGGTGGCGGATACAACATGGATCCCCGCAGGATTTCCGCAGCCCCGCAGCTCGCCAACGGCCCGACCCAGGGCGGCTTCAGCGGCGACGGCACACTGGAAATCTGGAGAATCGAATTGGGAGGCGGCGGATGGAGCCACCCGGTCCACGTCCACTTCGAAGAAGGGATCCTGCTCTCGCGCGGCGGCAAACCGGTTCCCGAATGGGAAAAATGGGCACGAAAGGACGTCTATCGCATTGGACCCGACAGTGACAGTCTCGACAGTGTCGAGATGGCCATCAATTTCCGGGAGTTTGCCGGGACCTACATGGAACATTGCCACAACACCCAGCACGAGGACAACTCCATGCTGCTGCGCTGGGACATCGAGAAACCGGGACAGTTCCAGTTGATGCCGACCCCTCTGCCGACCTGGGAAGGGGTGCAATACGTCGATTCCGCGGCACTGCCGACCTTCCGGACCGGCGACGGCTTCGGACCCGGAGGCGCCGTCAAGACCGCCACCACGGCTCCACAGCTGGTAATCAACTCCTTCAACTCCCCGAGTACCGGCTCGACCCAGGTCATTTCCGGTACGGTGGAACCCGGGATCACACCGGTGGTTAAAGTCAGCAGTCCGTCCCAGGCCGGAGCTGTCACCATGACCGCCAACAACTGGAGTGTCACGCTGACCGGGCTCGTGAAGGGAAATAACGCCATCACGGCCACAGCAACTGACGCGAGCGGCAACGTTTCGGTCCGCACCACCGCCATCACCATAGTAAGCCCCGACGGGAACTTCAAAGGACACGGGGTCGCCGATATCTCCGACGCCCTCAGGGCCCTGCGCCTGGCGGTCGGGGTAGACCAGACGACTCCCAATGACATGCTGCACGGGGACGTGTCGCCGATGGTGAACGGTGTACCCGCACCGGACGGCTCCATCGGAGTCGCCGACGCCCTGATGATCCTTAGGAAGGTCGTATTGCTGGTGAACTTCTGAGATTGAGCAGAGGCTAACAGGTTGCCGGAGTTGAGCCGGCAACCAGGAGAATAAGGCATCGTAACAGACCCGGCGCAGACAGCTTTAAGCTGCTGCGCCGGTTTTTTTGTGAAAGGGTAACTGTCCGCAGGAAAACGGGAATCCCTCCCGCAGGCGGGGGAGAGGTCTCCGGGGGCAGCGGAGAAGGAACTCTCAGGCTGGCTGAAAATCAGTTTTGCCATTAACCGACAAGCTGTGCTATAAACGCGTATACATCCCCATGTCACTGTAGGTTACTACCCATTAAATTTGCATAGTACGTTCACCTTTGCGGAAAGGGCGCTCACCCCTGCCCCTCTGCCGAAGGGACGTTAAGGGCTTGGCCGTGTTTGGTCCCCCCTGTGCAACAGGGGGGAAGGCTCGCGTAGCGAGACAGGGGGGTATCTAGCCTGGGGAAAACACCCCCCTGCCTCTCTAACGTTCGGCTTCCCCCCTATTTCATAGGGGGGACAAAGCACCACTTGCACCTGGTATGCCTCAACTTAACAGCAGTGCTCCCAGGTGAGGGGAGCTATGCCTAGGACAACTAGCCTGATTCACTGCCCAACATTGCCGGTGTTATTTTAGTTCTGTAAAAGGAGAGACCATGCACAGCTATTACAGCAAGCGCACCCCTTTAGCCCTTGCCCTTATCCTGCTCTTGGCAGCGGCACTGACCTTCGGGGCCGCGCCAGTCAGCGCAGCGACGAGCGCTGAGACTGCCGGCAAAAGCACCGGCACCAGTGCCAGCCCCAAGACCGCGGGCCCCGCTACCAGTTCCAACGCCGGCGTCATCTGGGGGGCCAGCTACTTCCCCGATGCGCCCCTGATCACCCACCAGGGAAAGCAGGTGCGCTTCTTCAGCGACCTCATCAAGGACAAGGTTGTAGTGATCAACTTCATCTACACCAACTGCCCGGACGAATGCGCGTTGGAGACGGCCCGGCTGCGCGAGGTCCAGAAGATTCTCGGCGACCGGGTCGGCAAAGACGTCTTCATGTACTCGATAACCATAGACCCGCAACACGATACGCCGAAGCTTTTGAAGGACTACGCGGAAAAATTCGAGGCGGGACCTGGCTGGTTATTCCTGACCGGGAAAGATGCCGACATCACGCAACTGCGGGTGAAACTCGGGCTTTACAGCGTGGCGGACAAGGAAGGGAAGCTTCAGGACCATAACCTGAGCCTCATCATCGGCAATCAGGCAACGGGTCAGTGGATGCGGGTCTCCCCCCACGAGAACCCCTTCATCCTGGCCACCCAGCTCGGCAGCTGGCTGCACAACTGGAAGATGCCGCCCAAAGACCAGAGGAACTACGCCGACGCCCCCAAAGTGCGCAACATCTCGCTCGGAGAGACCCTCTACCGTACCAGGTGCGCCGCCTGCCATAAGATCGGGGGAGAGATTGCCGCGGGGTCCCCGGACCAGCAGCACCCCATCGGACCGGACCTTTTCAACATCACCAAGAAGCGTGCCCGCCTCTGGCTGGTCCGCTGGATGATGGAGCCGGACAAGGTGCTCGCGGAGAAGGATCCGCTCGCCATGGAGCTTTTGGCCCGGTACAACAACCTCCCCATGCCCAACATGAGGCTGGACAAAAAGGACACCCAGGCGCTGCTCGACTATGTCGATGACGAGAGCGACAGAATCGCCCGGCTGCAGGGGGATACCGCTCGTCCCGAGCATCAGCACGCGGCACCGGATGCGCACGGCGCAGTGCAGCACTAGGGCCCGCTTCAGCTTACCTCTTGGCTTATGGGTCAGTCTACCGCCCTTCAACTCCGCTCAGGGAGCAGGCGTTCGCTGAGCGGAGTCGAAGCGCAAACAAGAAAAAGGGCGAACACAAGGTTCGCCCCTACCCCTGTTCGGTAGGGGCGAATCCGATTCCGCCCGCTTTTGGCCCAACCCCTGCTTGGTAGGGGCGAACCTTGTGTTCGCCCGCCTTTTAGGCCGCCTCCTGATTGGCGAGAGGGACGAGGCAGGGTGCCGTCCCCCTCCCCTACCTGCCGGCAAGCTGCCTGATGCGCTCATCCATATTCTCGGGAAGCAGCGGGCTTTGGTAGCGCACCACCCCCCTGGCGTCAACCAGCAAAACGGTCGGTACGCCCCTTACCCCGAAGGCCTCTCCGATGCCAAAGTTACCATCAAAACCGGTCGGGAACCGGAACCCGCTCTTGTTCCAAAAGGCCCGGGTCTTACTCTCGCTGTCGTTAAGCCCGGTGTTTATGGCGAGAACCGCCACGCCTTTTGAGGCATACTTCTCGGCCACCCGGTTAATCAAGGGGAGTTCCTGCTTGCAGATGGGGCACCAGGTGTTCCAGAATACCAGCAGCGCCGGCTTGCCAGCCAGGCTTTCCCGGGTAATGATGTCTCCCGCCAGGCTTTTCACGGTGAATTCCGGTATGGCGGCGCCGACCTCCAGGCTCCACCCGGGGGAAACCGCCAAGGTCTGGCACAGTAGCGCCAGCAAAGCTATCCCAGTCATTTTGCGCATGTTTCGCTCTCCCTCTAAAGCCAGGCCTGTCCGGCCTTGACCAGATAATATTCCGCCAGCAACAGCATCATGAAGCCAAGAAACTTCTTTACCCCGACCATCCAGGGGCCGGGCTTTGGCAAGCCGGCAACCAGCCCCGAAAAGGCGCCGGCGGCAACCAGCAGGACGCCCATCCCCAAGGAAAAGGCGAACAGCAGGGAGCCTCCGTACCAAACGCTTTGCCTGGTGGCGACAAAGGTGAGCAGTCCAAGCAGCACCGGCGAAAGGCACGGCGAGGCCACCAAAGCGGAGGCGGCCCCCACGAGGACCGCACCGAGCATCCCTGTCGCGGCCGGATCCTTGGAGCGCCCCCACCCCAGGGCCGGAAAGGGGAGCACTTCAAGGGTATTCAAGCCAAGCAGCATGAGCAGGTTGGCGACCGCCAGGAGGGCCAGCGGGCTCGATGCGATCCGCCCGAACAGGCTTCCGGTCAGGGAGGCGATCATGCCGAGGAGCGCATAAACCGCCGCCATCCCGAAGACGTAACCAAGGGAGAGCTTGAAGGGCCGGGCACGGGATTTCTCCTGGTTGTCCCTGGACCCCACAAAGGCCGAGACAATAGGAATCATCGGGTAAACGCAGGGAGAAAGGCTCGCGAGAAATCCTCCCGCAAAAGCCGCTGCCACAGCGAGCAGCGGAGACCCCGAAAGGTAGCTTTCTATTCCATTCGTGCCCATGTCAGCACCTCCAAATTGCGCACATTCAACCACCTGCGTTACGGGGCCTGCAATGGTCAAGCCAGCGGCATCACCAGCTAAAAACTGCGCAAATACAAGCATTTAACTCCGATCGCTGACAGGGGCCAGCGCGTCAGGGGGTGCCAGTTTCGGAACGAATTGCAGCAACTTTGGCAGGGAAAAGCAGGCCCCCCCTTGTCCCTCTTTTCCTCCGCGGTTGAATTTGGTTGCAAATATTTGTAACATAATGAGAATATAAGAAACTGGAGTGTTATAGTGCGCTACCCGGCATCCCGGAATCGATTTTACCTAGTTGTCGGTTCTAGCGATGCCCATGGCAGCAGATGAGGGGGGAGGATGGATAACAAGAGCTCAGAATCGGCCCATTGGAAGCATTCTGTCGGCAATTTTGCCCTGCTGCTGCTGGCCGTTTTTGCCAGCGAACTGGCCATCATGGAACTGTTATCTCCGATCTGTTCCCAACTGGGAAGGGTCCCCACCGCCCTGACCGACGCCAGCGGTCTGGCGCTGTTCAGCGCATTCCCCATCTCGCATTTTCTGACCCGGCTCTCCCCTGCACAATTCGAAGCAGGCAAACCCGAAATCACTAACCGGTCTTTGCTGGTAAAGGCCGCGTCGGGCATCTTCCTGATCGAGTTCCTGGTGATGCTGGAAATCCCCACCCTTTTCGTCAACATGAGTTCCCAGATTTGCGACCTGCTGGATGCCGCTCTCACCTCCCTGCTTTGCGCCGTCCCGCTCTGGCGACTGCTCTTTACCCCCGAGATGCGCAAGCGCAGTTGCTCACTGATAGATACCCCGCTGCGCCTCTATGTCCTGGTGCTCTGCATGGTCTTCCTGTCCGACCTGGTTCAGGAGACCCTGCTGCTCTTTCTGGGGACCCAAAAACTCTTCGTGCCAGACAAAATCGTAGATGCCTTTCTGACTACGGTCGTCTGTGCACCGCTGGTCTGGCTCTTTGTGGCCCGGCCGCTCAAAAGGGCCGCAGTTTCCGAAGAAGCCCGCGTTGCCGCGGTGTATACCCAGGTAATCGACGGCCTGGTGGTCATCAACTCGCACGGGGTGGTCAGTTCCTTCAACCCGGCCGCGGAGCAGATCTTCGGGTACCCTGCCGACGAAATGATCGGCAGATCCGCGGCCCTACTCTTCGAGGGGGGGCACCGGGTGCTGGTCGAGCTCATGCGAAAGGCCCCCGACCGCGCAAAGGACCAGCGTTTCATCGAGTTCAACTGCAGGCGCCGCGATGGACTGGGGCTGATCATGACCGTGTCCACCAGTGAAATTTTTCTGGAGGGGAAATCGGAATTCCTGCTCCTCATGCGCGACGTGACCAGCCGCAAGCAGATGGAGGAGAAGCTGCGCGAAAGTGAAACGCGCTTCAAGCAGGTTTTCCACCAGTCCGAGGACGGCATCCTCTTCTTGGAACCGGGCGGCGACATCCTGCTCGACGCCAACGAAAAGGCCGAAAGCATCTTCGGCTACTCCAAGGCTCAACTTAAAGCGGGCGGTTTTGGCCAGATCTGCGCTTCCGCCGCCCCTCCCGGGCTGGCTCAGGCCGTAGTGGCAGTCACCGAAGAGGCGCCAGTGCACCAGGACTTCGTCTGCCGGCGCCAGGACCAGACCGAAATCGTCGTGTCGCTGCGCGCCAGGAGGATGGTGCTGCAGGGGGGTGCCGTCACCTACTGCTCCTTCAGGGACGTGACCGAACGTGTCCGGCAGGCGGAGAAGACCCGGGAAATCCAGGGCCGGCTGATCCAGACCAACAAGATGACCTCGCTCGGCCTCCTGGTATCGGGAGTCGCCCACGAGATCAACAATCCCAACAACTTCATCTCCGCCAACTGCGAAATCCTGGCGAGAATCTCCGAGGACATGCTCAAGGCCCTGCAGGAGTACGGCCCCGAGGGGGACCAGGGGGTCTACCTGGGCGGCATTCCGCTTCGGGAACTGGGCGACCAGACCAGGCGGCTCATCGAGGGGATAGGGACCGGATCGCGCCGGGTGACCGACATAGTCACCAACCTGAAGGGGTTCGCCCGCCAGGAGCGCACCCAGCAAAAACACGAAGTGGATGTGAACCAGGTGGCGCGTTCGGCGGTCTCCCTCATGGACCACGAGCTGATTAAATTCACCGACAACTTCCACCTCGAGCTGGCGGAGCACCTCCCCCCGATCTCCGGGCACGGCCAGCAGCTGGGACAGGTGGTCATCAACCTGCTCCTGAACGCCTGCCAGGCGCTGCCGGGGAGGAATAGCGGCGTCTGGCTTACCACCGGCTTCGACCCGGCCACAGGGCTCGTCACCATCTCGGTCCGGGACGAGGGGCAGGGGATGCCCGAAGAGGTCGGCAACCGGGTGCTGGAGCCGTTTTATTCCACCAAGCTCGACTGCGGCGGGACCGGTCTCGGGCTCTCCATCAGCGATTCGATCATCAAGGAACATGCCGGATTACTGGAATTCAGCAGCAAACCGGGGGAGGGGACCACCTTCGTGGTGAGGATCCCTGCAGTAAGAGCACCGGAAAAGGAGCAGGCCTAGATGAAACGTTACACCGAGATGCGCAGCCAGGTGCTCCTGGTCGACGATGAAGCAGAGATCCTCGCCACCAGCAAGCTTGCCCTGGAGATCGGCGGCATCCGCGAAGTAATCACCCTCAGCGACAGCCGCGAGGTGCTGCCGCACCTCTCCATCAACCAGGTGGCGGTCGTGGTGCTCGACCTTTCCATGCCGCACGTCTCCGGTCTGGAACTCCTGGAGGCCGTGACGCGGGATTACACCCACATCCCGGTCATCGTGCTGACGGCCAACGACGAGATCGACACCGTCGTCGCCTGCATGAAGCAGGGGGCCTTCGACTACCTGGTAAAGCCGGTCAGCCCCGGACGTTTGCTGGCGACCGTCCGCAAGGCCCTGGAGCTTTGCAACCTGTCCAGCGAGCTGCTCTCCCTGAAGCAGCGCCTTTTGAAGGACAACCTGGACCACCCGGCCGCCTTCGCCTCGATCGTGACCCGCAACCGGAAGATGAGATCGATGTTCCAGTACATGGAAGTCATCTCCGGCAGCCGCCAGCCGATCATCGTCATCGGGGAGACCGGGGTCGGCAAGGAGCTGGTGGCGAAGGCGATCCATGATCTGAGCGGCTGCAAGGGGGAGTTCGTCGCCCTGAACGTCGCGGGGCTGGACGACCTGATGTTCTCGGACACCCTCTTTGGCCACAAGAAGGGGGCCTTCACCGGCGCGGACCAGGCGCGCGACGGGCTGATCGCGCGGGCGGCGGGCGGGACCCTGTTCCTGGACGAGATCGGCGACCTGAACGAGATGTCGCAGGTCAAACTTTTGCGGCTTTTGCAGGAAAGGGAGTACTATCCGGTAGGATCCGACCTCACCAGAAAAAGCGATGCCCACTTCGTCCTTGCCACCAACCGCGACCTGCAGCAGCGCATCGCCGCCGGAAAGTTCAGGCACGACCTGTACTACCGGCTCTGCGGCCACCAGGTCCAGGTCCCGCCGCTGCGCGAGCGCAAGGATGACCTGCCGCTATTATTGGACCACCTCATCCGCCAGGAGGCGGAGAGCCTGGAGATGGATCCCCCCGCCTACCCCAAAGAACTGGTCGACCTGCTGGAGACCTACCATTTTCCCGGCAACGTCAGGGAACTGCAGGGGATGGTATGTGACGCGGTGCCCCGCAGCAAGTCGAGGATGCTTTCCCAGGAGCCCTTCCGCCAGGCCATCTACACCGACCTCAAGCAACCGCTCCCGTCAGCGGCAACCTCCCCGGCAGACGACGCCTCACTGCAGAAAAAGCTGGAGGGGATTTGGGGACATTTTCCCACCCTGCACGAGGCCGAGGACCTGCTGATCAACAGCGCGCTCCAGGCCGCCAAGGGGAACCAGGGGATCGCCGCCACCATGCTCGGCCTGAAGCGCCAGACCCTCAACATGCGCCTCAAGGTTAAAAAAGATCTGGAATAACTGGTAAATCGACCTAGCGTTCCCACGCTCCCGCGTGGGAACGGACTCCCGGGACGCTCCGGAGTCCCGCCCAATCCGCCCAATCCGCCCAAACCGGTCCCGATCCTTCCGTTTCCTGCCCTGCAAATTAATTGGCTTACCTTAAAAACCCGACAGCAGGCAAAAAGCTATTGATTACAGCCTGGTAGCCTCTACCAGCGACTCTTTTTTAATAATGCACCACTCACCTGCCATCGAGCCACCTCCCGTCAGCGTCAACGTCAACATGCTGAAATCATGGGACAATTCGCGTCCAAATCAGATACGGCACGATCCCTGTAAAGGATTGAAATTATGTTAAGCGATGCGGTTCGTCCCTCACCGCATCCTACGGTCACAAACCGCCGTAGGATGCCGGTGAACGAAGTGAACCGCATCAACCCGAACGTCGCAAGATGAGGGCGCCAAGCCAACTGATCCTCCACCGGTCCGGGCGCGACGTCCTCTTCATGCAGCCCAGGGCTAGCATCCCGCCGGACGCGAGCGCCAGCCGGAATACAGCAAAACCGGGACAATGGTTGACCTGCGTGGCCAGTTTCCCGCAGCAATGCCGTTCAGATAAGGAGCGGGCCAATGAATAATTACAACCAGCTAGACAACCAGGTGCTTCTGGTCGATGACGAAGAAGAGATTCTCGCCACCAGTAAGCTTGCCCTTCAGATCGGCGGCATCCGTGATGTCGTGACCCTCAGCGACAGCCGGGAGGTCCTCCCCTACTTGGCCGACAACCAGGTCGCGGTCATGGTGCTCGACCTCACCATGCCGCACGTCTCCGGCCTCGAGATCCTGGCTGCCGTGACGCGTGATTACACCCATATCCCGACCATCGTGCTGTCGGCCAACGACGATATCGCCACCGTGGTGGCCTGCATGAAGCTCGGGGCCCTCGACTACCTGGCCAAGCCGGTCAGCCCCGCGCGCCTTTTGACAGCGGTGCGCAAGGACCTGGAACTTTCCCGCCTCGCCAGCGAGCTGTACTCGCTGAAGCGGCACCTGCTGACCGGCAAGCTGGACCAGCCCTCCGCCTTTGCCGCGATCGTTACCGGCAACCGAAAGATGAAATCGCTGTTCCAGTACATGGAAGTCGTCGCAGGCAGCCGGCAGCCGATCATCGTCACCGGAGAGACCGGGGTCGGCAAGGAACTGGTGGCTAAAGCGATCCACGAGCTGAGCGGCTGCACGGGTGAATTCATCGCCCTGAACGTCGCGGGGCTGGACGATCTCATGTTCTCCGACGTCCTGTTCGGTCACAAGAAAGGCGCCTTCACCGGCGCGGACCAACCCAGGGAGGGGCTCATCGCGCGCGCGGCGGGTGGGACCCTGTTCCTGGACGAAATCGGCGACCTGAACGAAGCCTCCCAGCAAAAGCTGCTGCGCCTTCTGCAGGAAAGGGAATACTACCCGGTCGGCTCCGACCTCCTCAGGAAAAGCGATGCCCACTTCGTGCTCGCCAGCAACCGGGACCTGCAGCAGCGCATAGCCGACGGCACCTTCAGAAACGACCTGTACTACCGCCTCTGCGGCCATCAGGTCCAGGTGCCGCCGCTGCGCGAGCGCAAAGACGACCTTCCGCTCCTTCTGGAGCACTTCATCCGCCAGGAGGCCGAGAGCCTGGGCATCCCCCCACCCAGCTACCCCAAGGAACTCATCGAGCTTTTGGAGAGCTACCATTTTCCAGGGAATATCAGGGAACTGCAGGGCATGGTGAGCGATGCCGTGCCCCGCAGCAAGTCCCGGATGATCTCGCAGGAGCCGTTTCGCCAGGCCATCAGCGCAGATTCCCGAGCGCTGCTCCCGCCGGCGGCGAGGTCCGCGGCGGCCGACGCCTCGCTGCAAAACAAGCTGGAGGGTGTTTGGGGGCATTTCCCCACCCTGCACGAAGCCGAGGACCTGCTGATCAACAGCGCGCTACAGGCCGCCAAGGGGAACCAGGGGATTGCCGCCTCCATGCTGGGGCTCAAGCGCCAGACCCTGAACGTGCGGCTCAGGGTCAAAAGGGGGACCTATTAGCGCGATCTCCCGCGGGACTGACGTTTGAGTAGGGAGGCACTGCCAAGGATACCCGCAAGGGGTATCCCTACCAAAAGCGTTATTTATAGGGGGCACCCCTTGCGGGTGCCCATTTGAGTGACACGCCCATCCCTGACTTAGTGCCAGTCACGGGCTCACCAGCTCCCGCCCGACCTCAGGGCGAGGGAATAGAGATCCTCTCAGGCCTTGCAAAATAATTGGCAGCCGATACAACGCTCCAGGCGGCAAATACCCCTAAATTCCAGCTAGATAACCGGCAACTACGACTTCCCCCCCGCCCTCGCCCCCTTGCCCCGCCAGCCAGTTGGCAGATCACTCAACACACTAAAATAATTGACTAAATTCAGCCTTGTCCGGTTGGCACGATCCCTGTAAAGGATTCCAGTAACGGGAAATCCTGTTCATTAATTTGCCGCTTCGAACCGGGCAAACAGATGGCAGGATTGGTAGCCGAAGCAGCAACCGCCCACGGCTGTTAAGGGAGGACACCTCATGAAGAACTTGTTGATATATTATCGGGTACTACTTGCACTAGCTGGCCCCATGGCGCTTGTCCCGGGGACGGTCCAGGCTTTGCCGCTCCAGACGGCGGCGCCGATCACCGGCGAGATCGAAGCGCTCACGCTCACCACGCCCAGCAATGTCTGGTCCGGCGGGACCATGACCATTGGGGGGCAGGTCATCATCCTGCCGGCCAACCTGCTCATCAACCTCCCCAACGACTACCAGTCCCTGCAGCAGATCTACGCCAACGCGCCCGCAGCCTGCACGGCAACCGGCGAATCCGGGCTTGCCAAGGGGGACCGCTGCAACGCGCGGGCGACCGGCGCCCAGGCGACGATCATCGCCAACCGGACCGACAGCGGCAACATCATCGCCGGCCAGGTCGACATCTTCAAGGCGCTGGAAAGCGTCACCGGGATTGTCAGCTATATAAGCTACAGCGACGGTTATTTCCGCCTGAACGGCATCCCGGGCGACTCCGGCACCGGCGTCATGGTCCGGGTGAACGATCCGGCGCTGGGAAACCCGGCTCTCGGTCGGCACACGGTCCAGAAGGGGCTTGGCTGCCCCGCCGGTGACACCCAGAACTGCAGCCCGGACGTGCGCTTTAAATTAGACCAGGACAACTACACCTTTTGCTACCTGACCGGCTACCCTGCCTGCATCCCGACGACCGCGAACGGGTTGGGGGATCCGAACTGCCCCGACAGTAACCGTCCTCCGATCGCCAACATTGTCAGCTCCAACCCCTTTGCGGGCCCTCCCGAGGCGGCCGATTCGCGGCGCTTCGCCCCGGTGAAGCTCGGCGACAGCATCAAGGCGGACGGCAGCTTCGAGACGGTGAGCGGCGTCACCTTCCTGTCGGCCTGGTCGGTGCGGGTACTGGTCGATCTCACCACCCGTATCCTGAACCCCCTGACCGGAGCGCCGGACCCGACCCAGCCCGAGTACCTGATCATCAACGAAGCGAGCTGGGACGGCGCGGCCTATCCGGCCGGACGGGTGCGCGGCAGACTCCTGACCAACTCCTCCAACCACAACACCGAGCTCGATTACTATTCGGTCCACTACGACCCGGTCAATAATGCTCCCCACGAGCAGATCCTCTACACGACGCAGTTCAACAAGCAGTTCGGCATCGTGGTCTTCAACGTCCCCAACGGCGTTTCCGACTCCCAGATCCGCTACGACTTTTTCCCGGGGGCGGCGGGAACCGCGGGTGGCAAAGCGACCCCCGGGCAGGAGCCGTGCTCGGGACTTCTGGGGACCGAGCCGAAGGCGACCGGGACACCGGTCTTTCCCGGCTTCAGCATCGCCAACTTCTGCACCGGCAACGGCCTCAACATCGTGCAGAACTTCAACCTCATGGTCCCCGCCTTTCGCGAGGTCATGGCCCGATCGACGCGGGAGCGGACCATCACCGGGGTGGCGCTCGACATTCACGGCAGGCCGACCCAGGCGAACCACTACAAGCTGCCGACCACGATCGCCTATGGCGCCTTCGAGGATATCAACCTCGGCATGGCCGCCTTTCCGAACAGTTTCTCCGGCACCCCATGGCTTATGGACCGCCGCCTCTCCCCGAACGGTTGCGTCGGCGCCTGCGAGGCGACCCAGCAACCGCTGGCCCCTTTCCCCTACGAGGGGATCGACCCGCGCAACGTGGCGAGCGCCTTCGGCTTTGTCGTGGCGGGAGTACCCACGACGCTGCCGACCCCCAACCGCATGTTCGCCTTCATGGATCCCGCGGGAAACATGACCGGCACCCTGGCCTGGCCGCCGTCGAACCCTCCCGCGTTCCCGATTCTGGCGACGCCGGGGCTCTCCTTCTTCCCGCCCATAGCGCTGGGTGACACCGCCTTCGCCAGGGCCGGCGTACCGGTGACCATTCCGGTGCTGGCCAACGACATCGCGGTTTTCGGCACCATCGACACGGCAAGCGTGAAGATCGCCTCCCCCCCGGGTTCCGGGCTGACCCAGGTGAACCCGAACGGGACCATCACCTACACCCCGACGCCGAGCGCGTCCGGCAGCATCAGCTTCAGCTACACGCTGGCCAACAACTACGGATCCGTTTCGCAGCCGGCGAGCGTTACCGTATCCATCGTCGCTCCCCCGGTTGCGGTCAACGACTCGGCCAGCGTGGCGGCCAAAAGCGCAGTTGCCATCAACCTGACCGCCAATGACCGAAGCGGCAGCAATTTCCTGAACATCGCCTCGGTCATCATCACCTCGCCGCCGACCTGCGGGAGTGTCGTGAACCAGCTGGACGGCACGGTCCTCTTCAGCGCGCCCGCGACGGTCCCCGCAGGGGGGAGCTGCAGTTTCGGCTACGTGGTGGGCGACGCCTCGACGCCGCCGCTCCTTTCCAATACGGCTACCGTGACGGTGGCCGTCAGCGCCCCCGGCGCCGCCCCGGTTGCGGCCAACGACTTTGCCGCGACGGGCAGCGGCTCGACAGTCAGCATCAACGTGATCGGCAACGACACGGCATCTCCCGGCACCCTCAACCCGGCCTCGCTGGTGCTGGATCCCCCCAATGGCGGGACGGCAACCGCAAACCCCGACGGCACGGTCAGCTATACGGCGCCGCAGCTCCCGGGAACCTATTTCTTCGCCTACACCGTGAAGGACAACCAGATCCCGCCGGTCACCTCCAACCCGGCGCTGGTCGTGGTGACGGTGAGCGGCCTCAACACCCCGCCGCCCAACCCGGCACCGACGGCCACTAACGACAGTGCCGCGCTGGCGACCAACGCGACGGTGGTCATCAGCGTGCTGGCTAACGACAGCTCGCCTGCCGGGGCGCTCAACCCGGCCTCCCTGGCGCTTTCGGCCCCAACCGGCGGTAGCGCAGTCGCCAACGCCGACGGCACGGTGAGCTACAGCGCACCGGGCGTCGCGGGGACCTACAGCTTCAGCTACACGGTCCAGGACACGGGCGGGCTCACCTCCAACGCGGCAACCGTAACCCTGACGGTTGGGGGCCAGACGGTCGCGGTCTCCCGGGCCCAGTTCACCGTGAACGGCGGCGCCTGGCGCGTGGACGGGACGGTCACTCCGGCCCCGCCCTCCGGAACCAGCATAACCCTTTTCAACAGCACGGCGGTCGGGAGCGCGGCGCTCGCCACGGTCCCGGTGAACGGCACCGCCTGGACCTGGTCTTCCGGCAATCAGAGTGTCACGACGCCCAATGCACAGCGTAAGATCAGCGTGCAGACGAGCCAGGTCCCGCCGGCCAAACTGGAAGGGATCACGGTCACCTTCAGATAAGGCAGCAACAAATCCCCCCTGTGGAACAGGGGGGAAGGCTCGCGCAAGCGAGACAGGGGGGTCCTCCTCCCAACCCAAACACCCCCCTGCCTCTCTTCGTTCGGCTTCCCCCCTATTTACATAGGGGGGACAGAGGCCGAGCTGGAAAGCTGAACAGTTACCAGTACTGCTGAACCGGGAGGTTCACATGAAAAACTTTAGCCGATACACAGGGTGGATACTCCCCGCGGCTTTGCTGCTTATCTCAGCCGGTAGCTGCGGCATTTCCTGGGGGGCGACTGCGCAGGTCGCAGCCGGATCGAGCCACAGCATCTTCCTGCATTCCGACGGCACCCTTTGGGGGGCGGGACAGAACGCGTTCGGCCAGCTGGGCGACGGTACCTTCAGGGATCACGACGTGCCGGCCCAGATCGGGACCGCCAGCAACTGGACGGCGGTCGCCGCCGGAACTGAACACAATCTCGCCCTTCGGTCGGACGGCACCCTCTGGAGCTGGGGCCTGAGCGACTTCGGCCAGCTGGGCGCCGTGCTCGGCAACGGCACCCCGGTTGCCAGCCGGACGGCACCGGTGCAGGTCGGCACGGGGAGCAGCTGGGTCGCCGTGGCCGCGGCGGGCGGGGCAAGCTCCTACGCCCTGAGAGCGGACGGCACGCTCTGGGCCTGGGGCGACAACAGCTTCGGCCAGCTCGGTAACGGCGACGCCTCCGGGACCCAGGTCAATACGCCGGCGCAGGTGCTGAACCCTTCCGGCATCCCGTTCGTGGCGGTCGCCAGCGGAGCGGGACATGCCCTCGCCCTGCAGGCCGACGGCAGCCTCTGGTCCTGGGGGTCCAACGACAGCGGTCAGCTCGGGCTGAGAGACTCCCAGGCCGCCCTGCCCTCCGGCACCCTGCCCCGGGCGACTCCCGTCCAGGTGCTGGTGCAGGGCGCCAACTCGGACAACGACTGGAGCGCCATAGCCGCAGGCGGCTCCCATTCGCTCGCCCTCAAGGCGAACGGCACGCTCTGGTCCTGGGGCTCCAACTCCAACGGCCAGCTGGGTCAGCCCGGCCTCGGCACGGCGCTGGACCAAAATGTCCCCGCCCAGGCCGGCACCAGCCAGGACTGGTCCCAGGTCTCCGCCGGTTCCCTGCACTCCCTGGCCCTGAAGCGCTCCGGCGCCCTCTGGAGTTTCGGGGATAACGGCTTTGGCCAGCTCGGCTCCGGACAGCAGACGCTTTTGAGCAGCAGCCCGGTCCAGGCCTTTCCCCTGAACGCCGACTTCGTGGCGCTGTCGGCCGGCGCCTTCCACGGCATCGCGCTCAAATCCAACGGCGAGATCTACGCCTGCGGGGACAACGGCAACGGCCAGTTCGGCTCCGGCACCAGGATCAGTTCCGGCACCCTGTCCCTCGCCACGAGCGACGCGCTCGGCTGGGTCGCCAGCGAACCGGGCGACCAGTTCAGCATCGCCCGCCGCTCCGACGGGACCCTCTGGGGCTGGGGGGACAACTCCAACGGTCAACTGGGCGACGGCAGCCTCGCGCAGCGCAGCGTCCCGGCCCGGATCGGGAGCGCGGACAACTGGAGAAGCCACTCCGCAGGGTTGAGCCACACGGTCGCACTGCGCTCGGACGGCACGCTCTGGAGCTGGGGCGACAACTCAAGCGGCCAGCTGGGGGACGGTTCCCTGAACCGGAGCCTGGTGCCGATCCAGATCAGCAGCAGCTGGCCTGTTTCCGCAGCAAACGACTGGGCGGCGGTCGCGGCAGGCGATGCTCACACCCTGGCACTCAAGGCGGACGGCACGCTCTGGAGCTGGGGAGACAACGCAAGCGGCCAACTGGGGGATAACGGATCCCCGCGCCACGGAACCATCCCCAACCAGGTCGTCACCGTCAACGCCGCCTTCGACAGCAATTGGGTGGCGGTCGCCGCCGGCGGGGCCCACAGCCTCGCCCTGCAAGCGGACGGCACCCTCTGGGCCTGGGGCGACAACACCAGCGGCCAGCTGGGCGACCCGCTGATCGTCGGGAGCATCAACACACCGAACCAGGTCGCCAATGCCGGCATCCTTCCCCCCAGCAACACCGGCTGGAGGGGGATCGCGGCAGGGGCGAGCCACACGCTTGCCCTGCAGGCCGACGGCACGCTCTGGAGCTGGGGCGCCAATTTCTATGGCCAGCTCGGTAACGGCAACACGGCAGGCCAAGCGTCCCCGGTACAGGTACTGAACCCCGGCGCCGCGCCCTTCGTGGCCCTGGCGTCCGGCTCCGGGCACTCCGTGGCACGCCAGGCGGACGGCACCCTCTGGAGCTGGGGTAACAATACCAGCGGCGAGCTCGGGATCGGCCTCACCGACCCCGACCCCCTGCATCCGCTGCCCCATGGCACCCCGGTCCAGGAAGCCCACCATGCCAACGACTGGACCTCCATCTCGGCCGCAGGCGGCTTCAGCATAGCGCTTGACGCGGCAGGAGCGCTCTGGGCCTGGGGAGAAAACCAAAGCGGCCAGCTCGGATTCCCCTTCGCCTTCAATAGTGACCTCAATATCCCGTCACCGCTTCAGGAAGCCCTGGCGGGGCTTGCCAGCAGCCTCGATTTCGGATTCCTGGCGGTAAGCGCAAGCCCGCTAACGAAGCCGTTCAGCATCAGCAATTCCGGAACCATCAGCCTCAGCATCACGGCGCTTGCCCTGTCCGGAACCGATGCCGGCCTCTTCACGGTTTCTCTCGGGAGCTGCGGCGCCGCCCTCCCCGCTGATCTTCCCGCCGGCGGAAGCTGCCAGCTCCAGGTAACCTTCACCCCGTCGGCCCAGGGTGGCGGGAAAACCGCTACCCTCAGCCTCAGCTCCAACGACCCGCTACGGCCCCAGGCGCAGCTGAGCCTCAGCGCACAACTGGGCCTGCCGCTCACCATCACGACGACGGTCTCCCCCGCCGGAGCCGGCAGCGTAACCGGGCCGCTCCAGGTGCTCCCCGGCGCCAGCCCGACCTTCAGCATCACGGCCGGCGTCGGTTATCATCTTATCGATGTCACGCTGGGCGGAGTATCCCAAGGTGCGGCCAGCTCGCTCACCCTGTCGGCCATCAGCGCAGGCACCAGCATCTCGGCCTTCTTCACCCTCAACCCGCACACCGTGACCCTCAGCCAGGGCGCCAACGGCGTCATCGCCGGGCCGAGTGCGGTGCTCCAGAACGATACGCCGAGCTACACCTTCACCCCGAGCCCCAACTACCATGTGGTCAACGTGACGGTGAACGGAGTCTCCCAGGGTGCGCTAACCTCGCTGACCCTGCCGCCGATCAGCGCCGACCTCACCATCGCGGCGAGCTTCGCCGTCAACAGCTACACCGTGACCCTCAACGCAGGGCTCCACGGCACGATAAGCGGCCCGACCACGGCCCTGGTCGGCAGCACGCCGAGCTACAGCATCATCCCCGATCCCGGCTGCTTCATCACCGACGTGACCATAAACGGCTTCTCGCAGGGTGCGGTCTCCTCGATCACCCTGCCGGCGGTAAGCTCCGACGCCACCGTGACGGCGACCTTCCAGATCACCACCTTTACCGTGAGCGTCACCAGCGACTCCAAGGGGAGCGTCTCCCCGTCCGGTTCACAGCAGGTACCCTATGGCTCCAACCCGACCTACAGCTTCACGCCTCAGGCGGGATACCAGGTTATCAACGTGATCGCCGACGGAGTGTCCCAAGGCTCGCTCGCCTCGTACACCTTCAACAACGTCACCGCCTCGGGGCACACGCTTAAGGTGGTCTTCATTCCGGACGGCGATCTGAACGGCGACGGAGTGGTCAACGTGGTCGATGCCCTGATTGCGCTGAGGATAGCGGTCCAGCTCAGGAGTGCGACTTCTTTTGAACTGCTGCACGGCGACGTGGCACCGTTTGACGCCGCAGGGGTCCCGACCCCGAACGGTCAGATCACGGTGGCGGATGCACTGGGCATTCTCAGAAAGACGGTGGGGCTTACCTCGGGATTTTGACAATGGTGCTGTCCCTTATTTTGCAGGCACTGTTAGGGGCTTTGTTTCCACCTGTTTACAACTACTCACCAACCTTAGAAAACTCTCCCTCCCCTTCAAGGGGAGGGCCGGGGTGGGGATGGGGGTGGCCATGCGCAGACGCCTTCGGTGTTAATTCCAATGAATCTGTCGAATTGTTGTTGCCTGATGTCGGAGCAAAAGTATATCATTACCTTTCTTTCGCTAAGTCAGCCGGATAGAGGTTCTTTATGAAGTTGTCAGCGGCCCTGCGCCTGACCGCGATGACCATTTTCTGTATTTCGTTCGCCCAGAGTCTCCTCTGGGCAAATCCTGTTCCGCTGAGCAAAATCCCGGTTCCCGAACCGGCCAACCTGTCGCTGTTCGTGAAAGACAAAAGCGCCGCTATCAGGCTGGGGAAGGCCCTTTTTTGGGACATGCAGGCGGGAAGTGACGGCGTCCAGGCCTGCGCCAGTTGCCACTTCAGCGCCGGCGCGGACAACCGCCTCACCAACCAGCTCAATCCGGGAGCGCCGAGCGCCCCGGCGACACTTCCCGCCTTCGACATCCCCGGCTCGGGTCCCAACTACACCCTGCAGCCGGGAGACTTCCCGTTCTTCCAGGTTTCCCCGGTGGACGGCAGGCTCGGCATTGATCCGGTGACGGGACTTCCCCTGGACCCGAACACGGTCATCGTGCGCAATGTCAACGACGTCGTCGGCTCCCAGGGGCTCTCCCTGGCCGACTTTCTCGCCGTCAACGCCGGCTCGGAACTCGACAGCGGCAACTCCGGGCTGAGCCCGCTCTTCGGCACCTCGCGCCAGGTTACCGGGCGCAACGCTCCTTCGGTCATCAACGCGGTCTTCAACTACACCAATTTCTGGGACGGCCGGGCCAACAACATCTTCAACGGCACCAGCCCGCTCGGCCCGCTCGACCTGAACGCGGGCATCTGGATCGATGACGGCGCCGGCCCGGACCTGGTGCTGCAGAAGGTCGCCATCCCCAACGCGAGCCTCGCCTCCCAGGCCACCGGCCCCCCCTTAAGCGGAGTCGAGATGTCCTTTGCCGGGCGCAGCTTCCCCGAACTGGGAAGGAAAATGCTGGGGCTTCCCCCGCTCGCGCTTCAGCTGGTGCACCCCAGCGACTCCGTGCTCGGCGCGCCGCTTGCCAGGGGAACCCTGCAACCGGACGGGAGCGTCGCCGGAGCCAGGGGGCTCAACAGCAGCTACCGGCAGATGATCCAGGACGCCTTCAGCGATTCCTACTGGAACTCCGTCAAGACCGTCACGCTAGCGGCCGGCCCGGGCGAGGTGAACCACCGCTTCACCCAGATGGAAGCCAACTTCCCCCTCTTCTGGGGGCTGGCGCTCCAGCTCTACGAGGCGACCCTGGTTTCCGACCGGACCCCGTTCGACCGGTTCCTGGCGGGCAACACCGATTCCCTCACGAGCCCGGCCCAGAGGGGATACCTGACCTTCGTCGACAAGTGCGCCGTCTGCCATGTCGGCTCCGAGCTCAGTAGCGCCGTCGTCGGGAGCAACGTGCCTACCTGCTCGCCGCCCGACTGCAACCGCACGGTGTTCACCAACAACACCACCCAGAGCCTGATCCGGCTGGACAGCGACCCGGTGACCTTCGCCGCGAAGCTCGCCGATACCGGCTTCTTCAACATCGGGGTGCGCCCCACGACCGAAGACCCGGGGCGCGGCGCCGGGACAGCGAACGGTTTCCCGTTCCCCCTGTCCTTCACCAGGCTCTCCCTGATGCAAGGTCTCCCCTTCGTGACGCCGAAGCTCCCCGGTGGCGGGGTGTTGGTGCACACGCCGGACGTCGTGGACGGCTCCTTCAAGGTCCCGGGGCTGCGCAACGTGGAGCTGACTCCCCCCTACTTTCACAACGGGAGCATGGCGACCTTGGACCAGGTGGTGGAGTTCTACACCCGCGGCGGCAATTTCCCGGGCAACCCGGAACTCTCCGCCACCATGCTGCCGATCCGAAACCTCAGGGGTAGCCCCGCCAAGAGGGGGGAGCTGGTGGAATTTCTGAAGGCTCTCACCGACGAGCGGGTGCGCAACCAGACGGCGCCCTTCGATCACCCGGAGCTGCGGATTCCCAGCGGCGACCTGGCCGGCACCCTGATCACCCTGGCCGCGACCGGGGGCGCCCCCCCAGTCCAGGCGCCGGCGCTCAGCATCAACCCGTTTCCCGCCCCGGGCACCGCGACTAGCCAGAGCTTCGGCGGCACGGTCGCCGCCCTGGCGACGGTCGAGGTGCAGGTCAACAGCCTTCCTGCCGCCTTTGCCACGGTGGCGGGAACCTCCTGGAACCTGGCGGTTACCGGACTGCCGGTCGGAACCAACACAGTCAGCTTCACGGCGAGAACCCCCAGCGGGGGGCTCGACACCCAAAGCCTCCCCCTGACGGTCCTGCCGAGCGCCAGCATCAGCGGCGCACCTCTGGGGGGAAAGACCAACCAGACGGGCGCCACCCTGACGATCGGGGGAACCGGGGTGGTGAGCTACCAGTTCAGCCTGGACGCCGGGGCGTTCGGCCCGGACACCCCGGTGGCAACTCCCATCGTCCTCAGCGCCCTTTCCGACGGCACTCACACGGTAAGTGTCCTCGGGCGCGACGCGGGGGGCGACCAGCAGCCGGCCTCCAGCCCGACAATCGCGACCTGGATCGTAAAGGCCACGCCGCCGGTGCTGACCCTCGATCCGGTCGCCGCGCTTTCCGGCTCGACCGGTCTCGCACTCGGCGGCACGGTCGAGCTGGGAGTTACCCCCTCGGTGCTGGTTGACACCGGCGCCGCGGCCGGTCCCGTCACCACGGTCGGCGGCAGCGCAATCAGCCGCTGGAGTTGCAGCATCACCGGTCTGCACCCGGGAGTGAACCTCATCACCGTTAGCGCGCGGGACTCCGTCTCCAACCTCAGCACGGTTTCCGCCCAGGTGCAGGTGATTCTTCCCGACGGCAACCTCAAGGGAAGCGGGACCGTCGACATTTCCGACGCCCTCAGGGCGCTGCGCATCGCGGTAGGCCTGGTGCAGCCGAGCGCCGCGGACCTGCTGCACGGCGACGTGGCTCCCCTTTTAAACGGCACCCCGGCTCCCGACGGACGCATCGACATTGCCGACGCCCTGACCATTCTCAGGAAGGTCGTCGGCCTCATCAGTTTTTAGTTTTGTTGATCACGGCGCCCGGGCGCCGGGAAAAGGACTGCCCATGAAGTCACGAACACTGCTGCGTCTCGTCGCCTCCACCTTGATCCTCGTCTGGCTTCCCGGCGCGGCCCTGGCGCAGGTGGTGCCGCCGCCCACCTTTCTCCCGCTGAACCAGGTGCCGGTCCCCGAGCCGCCCAGCCTCTTCCAGTACGTGAAGAACAAGCCGGCCGCCATCAGGCTCGGCAAGGCCCTTTACTGGGACATGCAGGTGGGAAGCGACGGCATCCAGGCCTGCGGCAGCTGCCATTTCCAGGCGGGCGCCGACAGCCGGCTGAAAAATAGCGTCAACCCGGGGACCAGGGGGGCGGTGCCGGACACCACCTTCCAGGTGCGCGGACCCAACGAGACCCTGCTGCCGACGGACTTCCCGTTCCACCAGCGCCAGAACCCGGAATTCCAGGCCTCGCCGGTAGTGCGTGACGCCAACGACATCGTCGGCTCCCAGGGAGTGAAGCTCGCCCGGTTCGTGAGCGTGACGCCCGGCTCCGCGGTGGACAACAGCACCCCCGTGGCCGACACCGTGTTCCAGGCGGGGGGCGTCAACATGCGCCGGGTCACCCCGCGCAACGCGCCGACCGTCATCAACGCCGTCTTCAACTTCAGCAACTTCTGGGACGGCCGGGCCCATATGGTCTTCAACGGGGAAAATCCCTTCGGCCCACTCGACCCCTCCGCGGGTGTCTGGTTCAATGTGAACGGCGTCCTGGTGAAGCAGCCGGTCGTCATCGAGTTCGCGAGCCTCGCCTCGCAGGCGACCGGCCCCCCGCTGGACGACACCGAGATGTCCTTCACCGGGCGCACCTTCCCGCAGCTCGGGCGCAAGATGCTGAGCCTCGCCCCGCTCGCCAAGCAGCTGGTGCATCCCGGCGACAGCGTGCTCGGCCCCCTGTCCCAGTCGGTGCTGCGCCTTGACGGCACCCCCTCCCCCGACAAGGGGCTCAAGGGAACCTATCAGCAGATGATCCAGGACGCCTTCCAGAACAACCTCTGGAACGCGAGCCAGCTCACCCCCGACGGCTTTAGCCAGATAGAGGCGAACTTTTCTCTGTTCTGGGGGCTCTCCATCCAGCTCTACGAGGCGACCCTGGTCTCGGACCAGACCCCGCTGGACCGCTTTCTGGGGGGAGACCAGACGGCCCTCAACGCTCAGCAGCAGGACGGCTTCAACCTCTTCTTCGGAGCGGCCGGCTGCAGCGCCTGCCACCTGAACACCGAACTGACCGGCGCCTCGGTGCGTAACGCCGCCTTCATCAGCAACGCCGCCCACGCCCTGATCGAGCCGATGGTCGTCGCGAGCGGCCAGCAGATCATCTACGACAACGGCTTCAGCAACACCGCGGTCCGCCCCACCACGGACGACATCGCGCGCGGCGGGGTCGCTCCCTTCACCAATTCCCTGAACGGGCTCCCCTTCCCGCTTTCCTACTCGGCGCTCGCGGAGCTCCAGGCGCTGGGAAACCTGGGATTCAACCCGAACCTGTTCGCGCTCGGCACGCCGGCCACGCCGCTTTTGCCTCCGCCGATCCCGGGCAACTTCCCGGTCGCCAATGACGGCAACTTCAAGGTCCCCGACCTGCGCAACGTGGAATTGACCGCCCCCTACTTTCACGACGGGGGCATCATGACGCTGGAGGACGTGGTCGATTTCTACACCCGGGGCGGGAATTTCCCGGCGGCCAACCAGGCGAGCCTCGACCCCGGCATCGTGGAGCTGGTGGTGCTGCAAAATGCCCCGGCCAAGCAGGCCGCCCTGGTCGCCTTTCTCAAATCGCTCACCGACGAGCGGGTCAGGAACGGATCGGCCCCTTTCGACCACCCCGAGATCTTCGTCCCCAACGGCGACCCCGGCTTCATCAACGTCCCCGCCCGGGACGCCCTCGGCAACGCGGCTCCGGCGCTCGGCGTCAGCATCAATCCGCTTACCAGCCCCACCGGCAACCCTTCCCAGCGGGTGAGCGGCACGGTGGACGCAGGGTCGACCGTGACGCTGGCGCTCGACACGGCGGCCAGCGCCGGCCCGGTGGCGGTGAACGGCACGCTCTGGAGCGCGCAGGTAAGCGGGCTCGTCAAGGGAAGTAACACCCTGACGGTCACCGCCAGCAACCCGTCCGGGACGGCGAGCGTCAAGGGAGTCATCACCCTGCTCGCCTCCCCGAACCTGACCATCAACCCGGTGCCGGCCCTGAGCGGCTCCGCCGTGCAGACCATTTCCGGCACGGTCGACCCGGGGCTCATCCCGGTGGTCGTCGTCAACACGCAGGCCTCCGTCGGCCCGGTCAGTACCAGCGCCGGTGGCACGCTCTGGAGTTGCACCATCTCCAATCTGAGCCCGGGCGCCAACCCCGTCACGGTCATCGCCAGCGATTTGGCCGGGGATATTGCTGCGAGAACTGCGAGCCTCTTCTACGCACCGCCCGACGGCGACCTGAGCCTGGACGGCAAGGTGGACATCGCAGACGCCCTCGGAACCCTGCGGGTTGCGGTCGGGCTGGTGCAACCAAGCGCCGAGCAGAAGCTCCATGCCGACGTCGCCCCGCTCCTTAACGGCGTCCCGGCACCAAACGGCATCCTCGATATCGCCGATGCCCTGCTGATCCTGAGAAAAGTCGTCGGACTGGTCAACTTTTAATTGTTGTTTAGCGGGGCCTTGTCCCCCCTATGAAATAGGGGGGAAGCCGAACGTTAGAGAGGGAGGGGGGTGTTTTGCCCAGGCCAAATGCCCCCCTGTCTCGCTACGCGAGCCTTCCCTCCTGTTCCACAGGGGGGACAAATGAACACCACTCCCTTAAACCCGCAGCAACCCTTCCGAAGACAACCCTCTCCCCCTGCAAAAAAATTGGCTCAATTCAAAACGCCGCAGTCAGCAACAATCGCGCAGACCCAGATAACCACCCGATTTATCAACAACAATCCTACTTAATCTCCTCATTCACCCCCTTCTCATCCTTAAGGCTTCATTTCTGACAACCCCATGAAAACAGCCAGTTAGCAACGGAACGCACATTGGCATGATCTATGTAGTTCACCTTCTCAAGTTAGCTGCTGTCACCCATTTTGTTTTGACCAATGTTCTCGAACAAAGACTGACAGAACGGCAGAAAAATCGGACACCAACTCATTCAAGGAAAGAGAAGCATATAAGGAGAGGGTCATGAGAGTGAGAAATGTAGCGGGATTTTTTCTCAGCGGGCTGTTATTGGCGGCTCTGGGTTGTGGCGGAGGCGGAGGAGGTGGCAGTCAGGGGAGCGGTCCAGGAGTCACGGCCGGCACAGGCACCACGCCCGCAACAGGCTCTACACCCTCAACAGGCACCACGTCCGGCACGACATCCGGGAGCGTCAGCACCAGCATCCCCGACCCCAATGCCCCCGCGAGCCTCACCCTCACTTCCGGAGCAACCCAAGGGGTCACCGGCGGCCTTCCGGTCCTGATCAGCGCCAACGTTACGCGCACCGCCGGCGGGCCGGTTCCCGATGGCACTGCAGTATCCTTCGCCGTCACCTCGGGAGCAGGAACGCTTTCCGGAGCCAGCACCACCTCGGGCGGGATCGCCACCGTGAGCCTGGCGAGCAGCACGGCCGGAGCTTCGGTCGTCGTCTCCGCGACGGCGGGGAGCCAGACCCAAACAGTCAGCGTCCCGTTCGTCTCGCAGCCCACCCAGGCTATCGTAAAGGTGCGCACCGTCGGGACCCTGCCGGCTGCGATCCTCATCGGCGGGATAAGCGCCACGATTACCTACTCAGGCGGCAAGGGGCTCAGCATCGTTGCGGACGCAGCCCACATCGCGCTTTCGGGCGTCGGCAGCGGCGCACTGATCCCGAACACCAATGCGTCGGGCCAGGTGGTGCTGGGACTCCTCAACCTGAGCGGGATGCCGGCCGGCGAGTTTGCCACGCTCACCTTCGCCATTGCCCCAGGTAACTTCCCAAGCGCCGCTGATTTCTCCGTCTCCAGTACTGGTTTGAGTGTGATCGACACGGCCACCTTGACCATCCCCGGCATGGGGGTCGCCATAGCAAGCACCGTGATTCAGTAAAGGCCCCTACATTAGGGAGCTACTATGTCATCCGAGGAGCGCATCGTGAAAAAGATACGATATCAAATAGTTTTAGTTGCCACTTTGGTCTTGACCCTGCTGTCCATTTCGGCTCAAGCGTCCATCGTTCCCCGGACTCTCAGTTACCAGGGGTATGTAACCCTCCCTGACGGAACACCGCTGACCGCACCGGTCAACATGACGTTCTCCCTCTACGCCGTGGCGACGGGGGGGACCCCGCTTTGGAGTGAACTGCACAGCAACGTGCCGATCAACAACGGCGTCTACAGCCTGGTCCTCGGGGACACCACGCCGGTCAATCTCCCCTTTGACGTCCCCTACTTCCTGGGCACGGCAATCGGAACCGACCCGGAGATGACGCCACGACAGCCCCTCAACAGCGTGCCTTTTGCCCTGAGGGCCGGCTGCAACTCCGGCGACATGATCAGCTGCTACACCGGGGACATCACCACTCTGGGCCTTGGCCTGGTCCGGGCCGGTGTGCGCACCTGCAGCGCGGACGGGACCGGATACGGCTCCTGCGTCGGCCAGGTGCTTCCCGACACCCCGGCCGGTATCGCAATCACCGCCAGCACCTCGACTCAGGTCATCAACGGTCCCGCGGTCAGCATCAGGGCCAGCGTCACCAACGCCTTGGGAAGCCCGGTTGCCGACGGAACCCCGGTGACTTTCTTTGCCACGTCCGGCACTCTCAGCTCGACGTCGGCGTCGACCGTGGCCGGCACGGCCCAGGTTACGCTGGGTGGCATCACCACGCCCAAAACGGTTACCGTGTTTTCCTCCGCAGGCGGCATCACCACGCCGGTCAGCGTGGACGTGAATTTCGTCAGTCCGGTCACCATTTCCGTATCGCCCTCGGCCCCTCTCAGCGCCAACCTGGCGGCCCCGGTCACCATCAGCGCCAATGTGCTGAAGGGAACCGGAGGCGCGGTTCCCGACGGCAGCACCGTGACCTTCACCACGACCTTCGGCACCCTCTCCGCGACCAGCGCAGTTACCACCGGCGGGGTCGCCAGCGTGACCCTCACCAGCGCAGCGGTGGGCTCCGGCAAGGTGACGGCGAGTGCCAGCCTGGCGGCCAGTACCAGCGCCCTGATCAGTTTCGTCGACCCCAATAAACCCGGCGCGGTCGCCTTGGTCGCCAGTGCGCCCTCCGGCACGACTTCGGCAGGCGGCGGAGTAACCTTGACTGCCACCGTCAGCCCGGTCTCCCCCTCCGGCACGGTTGCCAACGGCACCGTGGTGACCTTCAGCATCGGCTCCGGCGCAGGCACGCTGACCGCGGTCACTACCACCAGCGGCGGAATCGCCACGGCCACCCTCAGTTCCACCACGGTGGGCGCCGTCAGCGTCAGCGCCACAGCGGGGACGGCCACCTCCAACCCGGTCAGCGTCAACTTCATCGCCCAGCCGACCCTGGCGATCGTGAAACTCGCCACCAGCGGCACTCTGCCTGCCGGCCAGACCATCGGCGGCATCACGGCAAACCTGCTCTATCCCGTCAGCGGCGGGCTGACCATCGCCGCGAGCGACATTGCCGGCTCCGGTCTGGGGCTTGGTTCCCTGCTGGTCCCCAACACCAACGTGGCCGGCTCGACGAACCTCGCTCTGATCACCAGCTCCGGAATCCAGGTAGGCGAGTTTGCCACCCTGAACTTCCATGTGGCGCCCGGAAACTTTCCCAAGGCAGCCGATTTCAGCCTTGCCGCAGGTGCCTCCATTATCGATGCCACCTCCACGCTGGCGATACCCGGGCTCAGCGTGCAGGTGCTGAGCGTTACGCTTCAATAGCCACCAGGGGCTCAAGCCCCATGGTCCATCTGGAAGCGAAGGGGCAATACCATGAGACAGATAACAGTTACCAGGCTAGTCCTGTATATCATCATAGCGATGTTGCCATGCCCGGCGCTGTCGTTGGGAGCCGGATCAAGTCCCAGTTACCGGATGCAGCGAGATTTTTTCCTCTCAGTCGGGGGGCCGTCCAGTTCCCCCGGGTATCGCATGACCGGCGCCATGGGCAATCTCGCGGCGACGGCTAACGCCCAAAGCACGAACTACACCATGGTAGCGGGCGCTGCGCTGCCACACCAGCAAGCTGTCATGTTCGCATTGCAGCTCGTGTTTTCCGGCAGCGGCGGCGGCTCGGTCAACAGCCTTCCCGGCGGGATGGCCTGCACCGGCGGCGCCTGCAGTGCCAGCTTCATTCAGGGAAGTACCGTGACGCTGGTGCAGCTGCCGGATTCCAACTCACTCTTCAGCGGCTGGAGTGGTGCCTGCACCAATCTGAGCGGAAACTGCGTCGTTGCCATGACGGGTCCCAAGAGCCTCACCTCCGCCTTCACGGCTTCCGCGCCGCTGCGGCTGGTGGGAAGCACCACGACCGACTTTGCGCTGCTGCAGGGCGCCTACGATGCCGCACAAAGCGCCAATGTCATTCAGGGTCGCAGCGTGGTTCTCATCGGGGACCTGGTGGCAAATACGGCGAAGACGGTTACCATCAACGGCGGCTATGACCCCGCCTTTGCCAGCCGTAGCGGGAATTTCGTGGTAAGTGGAAAGATGCTCATCAGGAGCGGGAAGGTAATCGCGTCCGAGGTGAAAATAAGATAGCAGTCATTCTTGCCAGAGCTGCTTTTAACCTGTTCAAAGTTGAACTATTTTTGTCAGTCAAGCGACTGAGACCATTTTACTCTTCACAGTGATCAGATAAGGGTTTGCGCCATGAAAAAATATCTCTTTACGAGCCTTGCAGCCGCCTGCTGCATCCTGGCACTGTCAGGGAGCCCGGCCGGCGCCTGCGATCTCTGTGCCGTCTACCGCTCACTTGAGGCGAAATCCACCAATCCCGGATTCAATATCGGCCTCTTCGAACAGTTCACCCATTTCGGCACCATGCAGCAGGACGGCCACAAAGTCGACAATCCGGCAGGGCAGTCGCTTGACAGCAGCACCACCCAGTTCATCGTCGGCTATCAGTTCGGCGAGCAGTTCGGGCTCCAGTTGAATATCCCCTACCTGCACCGCTCCTTCCGGCGCCCCACTGAAACCGGAAGCATTGAGCACGGAACCGAGTCGGGGCTCGGCGACCTCACCCTGCTCGGTCATTACCGCGCCTACCGGCATGTGACGGAAGAAACCATTTTTGTCTGGGACCTGGTGGGCGGGGTCAAGTTTCCCACAGGAAGCAGCGACCGGATCAAGGAGGAACTGACGGAAACAGAACCCGCGCCCGGGGTGCCGGAATCCGGGATACACGGCCACGACCTGGCCCTGGGGAGCGGATCGTATGACGGCGTCGTCGGAACCGGGATGTTCGCCAGCTGGCAGCGGCTCTTTGTCTCGGGCGCGCTCCAGTACAGCATCCGCAGCCGGGGCGATTTTGACTACCGTTACGCCAACGACCTGAGCTGGCACCTGAAGCCGGGCTACTACCTCTGGCTTTCCCACCAGGGCAGCCTCGGCCTAGAGTTCCTGGCGTCAGGCGAGGTGAAGGGGAAGGACGACCTGGCCGGCGTGACCGCCGAGGACACCGGCATGACTTCGGTCTTTGTCGGCCCCGAGCTCTCCTTCACCTGGAAGGAGCGGATCAGTGCCGAACTCGGAGCCGAGTTTCCCGTCGTTAGTGACAACACCAGCCTCCAGCTGGTTCCCGACTACCGGGTCAAGGCCGCCGTGACCTGGCGCTTCTAAGCAGCTTTTTTCCGACCCCCGCGAAAACGTGCAAGGCACAAGGTCCGCCCCTACCAGCAGCAAGATGCGCGTAGGGGCGGACCTCGTCCGCACACCCCAACCCCCATCTGCTTAACTAATTTTCTTTCCTCGAAGTTTCTTGGTGGAACCGGCGCGTTAGGAGCGTATATTACCCGACTATCCGGCTCGGTGCCTTCGCGCAGCACATCCAGTTGGTCTGGAGATGAGCTGCCCTCGCGCAAAGTGTCTTAGCTGGGGTCCGACAACGCCCCGCCAGACTGATGGCCCAACCCCCTGTCGGGCAATGCGGGAAGGCGCGGCTGAGCAACAAAGCACACCTGACACATTGGAACACATTAACCGTACAAGAGAGAGGCATCTATTGCAATTGTCTCATAAGAGCAGTAAAATGCCGTGCGATTGCATTGCCTGACCCGATTAGCACCATCTTCTGGTCTGCGCTTGGAACTGTCAGCGAACGTTCTCCCTTCTGCCAGAGTACAAGCGATGGTGCCACCTGCGGCGCATCCAGTAACGGGCAAACAGTTGCTCCTTGATAGAGCGCCGCACGGCGGCGCGGTCACTTCTAAGGAAGTTCAGCAAGTCCGAAAGTCCCGACGGCAACGTGCAAAAGAATCCGCTACCAGAGGAGGTCAATCGATGATGTTCTATCCTTCGAGAAAGATTGTAGGTATCCTGGGCTTTTTTGACTTTGCACTCGCTTTGATACTCACCTATGAGTATCTGGTGACATTCAAAATAGTTTACGCAATTTGCGATGTTGCCGCCATCGGACTCTCCGTTTTCATTCTCGTTCCGGTTTTCCGTAATCAAATGGTCGAAATCATAAACGACAGCATCATCGTTCAAGCCTTCGGGGAAAAAAATTACCTGACTATCGACAACCTCACCGGAATCCGCCACAACAAGGATGGCAGCAATTCCTATCGTTTTACCAAACAGGGAAATCGCTTTCAGGTGACACCATCCGGTTATTCCGACAAAGAAAAAATGTCCTATGAGTTCATTCGGATTTTTGATAGACGCACGGAGAAGTAGCTCTTAAAGATTTCACCTGTCAAAGATACTGGTAAGTTTCAGCTCCCTGATAAACAGAGAGTCCTCGCAAATACGAAACAGGCAGTAATCCTTGCCAATTCATCTCCCGGGCGCCGAGGTCAAGGCGCCAGGGTCAGATCGTTTTTCCCCGTCCCCCACAAGCCTTTGAACAATTGCATGACGGAAAGCTTTGGGGAGTTCACGGCTTCAATCCCACCCCGCCCTGCCGCGCCGTTTTCTTTCACAGCCCCCCAGCAGCAATCCCCGCCCTTGGAACTGCCCACGGTCCAGACGGATCGTTGTTTCAGATGCCGGAACCAGCAGGAACCATCGCAGCAGTACCGGCCTGCGGGTGGCCTAACCTTGTGGTACTATTACCCTATACCCTGAATTCGGCATGGTGCGATTTCGGGCGAGGAACAGACTATGAAGCGATGGAAGAGAGTATCGCTTATTTGCCTTGGCAGTGCTCTTTTGCTGGCGGGCTTGGTCGCCTTCGTGCTCCCCGGAATCGTCAAAGATCAGGCGGTGCGGAGGGTGGAGGCGGCAACCGGCAGGAAACTCGGCATCGGTGCGCTTTCCCTCAACCCTTTCACTTTGACGGTAACTGTCCACGACTTTCGCCTGTCTGAGCGCGCAAGCGGAGTGACCTTCGCCGCGTTTAGCAGCGCCCGGGTCACGGTAAGCCCGGCATCTCTGTACCAAAGGACGCACGTCATAGCTGCGGCCCGCTTGACAGCACCCCGCCTGCGCATCGTGAGAGTAGGGACTAACCTCTACAACTTCACGGATCTTTTAAAGTTTCTCCCCCTGCACCCACGTCTGGCCGTCAGCAACCTCACGGTGACTAACGGCTCCGTCGACTTCCTCGACCGGGGGCTCGCCGTCGAGAAGCGGCATGAACTGCGCCAGGTCGAGCTTGCGGTCCCCTTTATGACGACCATGCGCGACTATGCCGACCGTTTCGTCGCCCCGCGCCTAAGCGGCATGCTGAACGGCGCGCCGTTTCACCTGGAGGCGAAACTCAGGCCCTTTCCCAGGGCTGTCGAAGCCACGGCCAGCGTCGAGTTCAAGGATGCCCCCCTCCCCTACTACCTCGCCTATCTCCCGGCACCGCTTCCGGTCCAGCTGCAATCCGGAAGCCTCTCGACGAAGCTGGCGCTGAACTACCGGGTGGCGCAGCAGGAAAAGCCTGAGTTCTCGCTCAGCGGCAGCTTGTCACTTGCCGACCTGAAGCTCGCCGACCGGACCGGTGCCCCCTTTCTGTCCGCGACACGCCTTGCCGCAGGGATTGCCCGCGCCGAGCTGCCGAGCGGCGATTTCGACCTCAACTCGCTTGCGGCGGACGGGTTGCAGCTCTTCCTGACGCGCGACCGGCAGGGGGTCTGGAGTCACCGCCGGCTGCTAAGCGCCGTTACACCGGGCGCCGCCCCGCGCCATAAAGTCCTTGCCAGGGTGCAGCAGGCGCAGCTCAGGAACGGACAGCTCCACTTCCGAGACGACCTCCCGCCCGGCGGTTTTTCCACCGACCTGGCGGGGATCTCCCTCGACCTGCGGGACTACTCGACCGCCCCGGGGAAGCGGGCGAACTACGCCCTTTCCTTTACCACCTTGCGCGGGGAGCGGGCGGACCTGAAAGGCGACTTCTCTCCCAGGCCCTGGGGAAGCTCCGCGACGGGGAGCCTCACCGGAGTACCGCTGGAAGCCTACTCCCCTTACCTTCCCTGGGTGGAGCGCTCCGAGGTGCAGGGAAGGTTCACTTTCACCGGCGACCTGGATTACAACCTGCAGCAGGGACTGAAGCTGGACAAGGTCTCCGTCCAGGCCCGCCCCTTCGCCACCTTGATCGGCGGCAAGGCGAGAATAACCCATTCCACGCTTTCCCTTTCCGGGCTCAAGTACAGTCGGGAGGCAAACCTGCTGGAGGCGGCCGATGCCAAGCTAAGGGGGGGAGACGTCAGTTTTTCCCGGGCCCGGACGGGGGGACTGCGCCCTCTTAGCAGACCGAAGGAAAGGAGCGGGGCATTCGGTAAGAAAAAACGACCGCCGCTACGCTACCGGATCGGGCGCGTCTCGGGGACCGGCATGAGCGCCCTCTTTACCGATGAGATGCTGGCGGCGCGGCCGGACTTCGCCCTGCAAGAGGTAGCCTTTTCCCTGGAGAAGCTCGACGGGCCCCACTTCGGCCCAAGCCCTTTCCGGATGACCGGCGCCTATGGGAGAGACGGTGCGCTCAGCGCCTCCGGCAGTCTGGTCCAGACTCCCTTGAGTTTTAAGGGAACGTTGGAACTGCAACGCTTTTCGCTGGCCGACTTCCGCTGCTATCTCCCGGATAAGCTCCACCTGGTCGTCGCGCATGGCAGCATCGACGCCCGCCTCGCCGGCTCTCTCATTGCTGCCAAGGGGCAGCGCCTGACCGGCAGCTACGTCGGGTCGGCAGGCGTACATTCCCTGCACCTGCTCGATGCCGAGGGTGGCGAGCTTTTGAAAGTGGCGGATGTCCAATTGGACAAAATCAAGGGGAGCCTTAATCCCAGGGCCATTGATATTGGCGCGGTTGCCATCACGCGGCTTCGTACCCGAATCATCGTTGCCAAGAACGGAAGCCTCAATCTCCAGCACCTTTTCACCCGGGAACCGGACGGTAAGGATGAGAAAGCAATAGCTGCAAGGAATCCGCTCCGGGTCGGCGCGGTCACCCTGCAGGACAGCACCCTGGCATTCACTGATAACCATGTGAAAGGCGGCTACACCACGACCGTTTTCCATCTGGGGGGACGGGTCGGCGCCCTTTCCCCGGATGAGGACCGGCTGGCCGACCTGGACCTGCGCGGCGACCTGGAAAACCGGTCTTCCCTCAGCATTACCGGCCTGATCAACCCGTTGCGCCAGAATCTCTTTGCCGATATCAAGGTGAGATTCAGCGCCATCGAGCTCCCCCCCATGACCCCCTATTCAGGAACCTACCTGGGCTACGCGGTCGACCGCGGTAAACTGTACCTCGATTCCAGGTACCGGATCGTGAACAAGAAGCTCGATTCGGAAAACCATGTCTTCATCGATCAGCTCGACCTCGGCAAGCGGATTGAGAGCGACAAGGCCACCAACCTTCCGGTGCGCCTTGCCGTAGCGCTCCTCAAGGATCGCAAAGGCGAGATTCGCCTCGACCTCCCGGTGCAGGGGCAGACCGATGCCCCGAAGTTCAGCGTCTGGGGTGTGGTTCTTAAGGCCCTGAAAGGCCTGGTAACCAAAGCCGCGAGTTCCCCCTTTGCCCTGTTCCGGGCCGCGTTCGGCGGGAAGGAGGACCTGAGCCGCGTCGAATTTGCGCCCGGCTCCGCGGTACTTTCCCCCGGAGAGCGGGAAAAGCTCCTGAATCTGGCGAAAGCGCTGAACGACAGGCCGGCGCTGCAGGCAAAAGTCGCCGGATTTGCCGACCGGGAGCATGACGCAGCAGGGTACCGCGAGGAGAACCTCCAGAAAAAGATGCGCGCCGCGAAGTTCCTGGTTCTGGAGCGGGGCAGGAAAAAGAAGCCGGGCGACTCTCCCGATGCGTTGCGCATCGACGCCGTGGAGTACACCAGGTACCTCAAGGCGGTCTACGACCAGGAGGACTTCCCCAAGCCGCGTAACCTCCTCGGACAGGTCAAGGCATTATCCGACGCCGAGATGAAGAAACTGATTCTGGCTCATACGGTCGTCGGGGAGCAGCAGATGCGAAGCCTGGCCGAGGCCAGGGCTGCCGGAGTCAGGGCGTTTCTGGTCGAGCAGGGAGGGATCGCCGCCGCACGGGTCATCCAGACCAGCGGGGATATCTATCAGGCTTCGGCGCTGGGAGGGGCACCCGGAAGCCGGGTCGAACTGGAGCTTGCGGTGGAGTGATCCGTTTGTTTTGCTAGCAATGTTTGTCCCTGGCTAGCGGCAATCAGTTCTTAATGAGATCGAGGCGCACCTCAAATGAGGCGCTCTGGGCGCATATCGGGTGACTTTAAGGTTCGGGTGCCAATGACTCGACAAAAAAACGTTGTGATTTCAGCGCGTCAATAATTTCATAACGTGGCACGATTAGTGTAAACAATAATAAAAGATTTACTAAAGACGTTCAAGGAGATTTACCCATGAAAAAGATTCTTTCCAGCATCGTAGCCGCTCTTGTTGCCGTTTCCTTCGCAGGTATCGTTTGCGCCGCTGAGCCGGCTAACTCCGAAACCAAGACCGAATCCACCACGACCAACGCTGCTGGCGCCAAGGTAGAGAAGAAAGAAGTAAAGAAGAAAAAAACCACCAAGAAGGGCAAAAAAGTCAAGAAGACCGTGAAGAAAGAAGAAACCGTTACCGCTCCTGCTGCTGCTCCGGCTCCGGCTGCTAAGTAATAATCGTTTAAATTTAGTACAAAAAGGCCGCTTCTTCGGAAGCGGCCTTTTTGCGTTTTGGGATGCCCACGGAGCCGGCATACGCAGCGGACGAAGTTCCCCGTACCCTTGAGGGGCGAGGTTCAGTTTTTGCCTGCGCCTGGCAGAGTGCGGGGAAACGGCAGCGCTCTCCGACAGCCCCCCGTGCAAAGGGGGGCTGTCGGCCTGAGGTAGGCGTGCTACATCATTTATTTCCCGAGGGGACGCGAAGAATCGACGAAGCCACGCACCAAAGCTGCGATTTCATCTGCCGCAGTGTCCAGGGCGAAATGACCGGCGTCGAGCAGATGAACCTGAGCCTTCGGCACGTCCCGGCGATAGGCTTCCGGCTCCGAGAGATCGAACGATGGGTCGTACTTGCCCCAGATCACCAGCAGGCGCGGCTGCTTCGCGCGCATCCAGGCCTGCCATTTGGGGTAGCTCTCGACGTTGGTGCGGTAGTCGTAGAAGAGGTCGCTTTGGATGTCGGCCTGGCCGGGCTGGCCGAGGAAGGCGAATTCGTCGGTCCAGAGATCCGGGTCGTAGCGCTCCGGGTTGGGATCGCTCCCGACATGGCGCGTCCGGGTCGTCGCCAGCGACAGGAGATTAACGCGCAGCGCGCTTTCGTTGGCGGCTCGATCCGCCCAAAAGGCCCGCCGCGGTTTCCAATTGGCTCCCAGCCCTTCATTGTGGGCCACCGCGTTCTGGATGATAAGAGCCTCGACCCGGTCCGGATGGGCCAGGGCCAAGCGGAAACCGACCGGACCGCCGTAATCCTGCAGGTACAGCGTGTAGCGCGTGAGCCCGAGCGCCTCGGTGAAGTGATTCATAATCTCGGCTAAATGGTCGAAGGTATAGGCGAACTGTTTCGGAGTCGGCCAATCACTGTGCCCGAAACCCGGGTAATCGGGTGCGACCAGGTGATAGCGCCCGGAAAGCCGGGCAAAGAGAGGCACGAACATGCGAGAAGAGGAGGGAAGTCCGTGCAGCAAAAGCAGCGTCGGCGCGTCTTTCGGGCCGGCCTCACGGTAAAAGATGGAGAGCCCGTCAACCTTTATCGTGCGGTAAAAAGTCGGGTATTCCATGGGTCGCTCCTTTCCCTGGGCCAGGGCTGGCAAGCAAAAACATGCGAGCAGGGCCACCAACGCCAGGCAGGGAACCTGCCAGCATCGGGTCCAGCAGTGCGGGTTGAAATGGCGCATCGTTCACCTCCACTGACAGTCGGTGCCCGCTGGCCGGGAGCCTGCGCCGGCTACCATTTGCCAACGTGCGCACCGCCGTCGACGTGCAGCACCTCTCCGGTCACCTGGCCGGCTTCCGTCAGATAAAGAATCGCGTCAACAATGTCTTTAACCTCGGAAATCCGTCCCATCGGTTGCAGCGTCTTGAGAAAATCCACCGGGTCATCCTTGTGCATAGGCGTAGCGACAATGCCCGGCGCGACTGCGTTCACGCGTATCCCCTGTTTCGCGTATTCCATCGCCAGACTCCGCGTGGCGGCTTCAAGGCCCCCTTTGGTCATCATCGCAACCGTAGCGTTTATTCCGGCAATCGGGTGCTCCACCATCGTCGAGGAGATATTGACGATGCTTCCACCGCTCTTTTGAGCAATCATCTGCTTAATCGCGAGCTGGCTGATGAAGAGAAAACCTTCAATGTTGACCGAGACCAGAGAGCGCAGATCTTCTACGGTGTAATCGATAAAGGGCTTCGAGAGATAGATCCCGACGTTGTTGACGAGCGCGTCGATCGATCCGAATTTTTCCTTGGCGACTTCGGCGATCTTCTCAGCGGTTGCCGCTTCGGCGATGCTTCCGTCGACCAGCGCCAGTTTGTCCGACGCCTCGAACGCGCCCGATGTGGTGATGTTTCGTGAGTTCGCCACCACGGAGTAACCGCGGCCCAGAAAGGCCTTCACCAGACCGGCTCCGATACCTTGCGAAGCGCCGGTCACGATTGCTGTATTCTGTGAATTTGCCATAAACACCTCGTAGAGCTGCGACCAATTTGGGCATTTGCTTCAGGCTGAAACCAAGAAGGTTACTTAAGGTATGTTTTCGAGACTGCCTTTTCAAAATGATATATGTACTTTGAATCTTTGAGTGACATAACTATACCCGGGTTCTTTTCATTGATCTCAATATGAAGCTTAAACTCATGATCCGGCTTCCCATTGGATAACCTCTGATAAGCCTTCAGGGCTTCATCTTCGTTAAAGGTTATTTCGCCGGTGAATGTTGTGCCGTATCTATCCTGCCAATCGATGTCAATATGCTTTGGGACTGCCCGTAGGGTTCTAGGGTTTGGGCCATTTTTCAAGAGGTCAATAAATTCACATTCTCCGTTATAGGTTTTAAGCCATAGATGTGTCGGCTTGCCTCCCGTCACTAGCGGATTCCAGGAGTACTGCTTGCCATGGGCCTCTAGGTTTACGTAAGGTATGCCGTTTTGGGCCAAATCAGAAAACTGCTCCTTGCTCAGACTTTCACTTAGAACCTCCTTAACGTAGGTACTTCGTGTGATTTCTTCATTCTCTGTAACCGATTTCCAATCCATCATTTCCTCTTTAGCTCTAAAGGTGGCGACCAGCAGCACCTCACCATCCGCCATCAGCCAGACAGATAATTCGCCTGCCGGGGCTACGCCGACAATTATATTCTGGTAAGTAATTTTTTCGCCCGTTATAGGGCTACGTAACCCCTCTCGGAATAAATTGCTTATTTTCTCGTAGGGCAGCGAAAAGACACCACTATAAAATTTATCTTCAGTGTAGGAAAACCAGGATATTTCAATTTTAACAGGTAAAGGTTTTAATCTCTCACCAACGACATGCGTCGACCCAAG
>Ga0209123_1000715_pt1 | contig 38862 bp, 32 predicted proteins | sample BarGraIncu00431A_FD_184500 | JGI IMG/M metagenome (GOLD analysis project Ga0209123, IMG submission 184500) | Arctic peat soil microbial communities from Barrow, Alaska, USA - Barrow Graham LP Incubations 004-31A (SPAdes) (version 2) | ecosystem: Environmental > Terrestrial > Soil > Wetlands >...
ATTTTTTTCATTTCATGTTCTAGCATATTTAAATAATTTGAATTACAAATTTTAGAAGAAGTATTAAAATTTGAAGCAGTATTAGGATAAATTTTATTAAATATATTGTTAAGTAAATTATTCATATTTATCTGATTTGGCATATTATATATATATTCAACTATTCTATAATCTAAATAAGGAAACATTATTTCTAGATTAATATATGAGGAAATATGATTTATTCTTTGTGTTAGAGAACTTATATACAATTTTAGATTTACGTATTTATTTCTTCTAATTGTTTTATCTTCTTCACTTTCATTATCTAAAAATGTTACATCTTTAATAACATCGTTATATACTGAATTGATATATTCTTCTAGTATTTGTTCGTTTCCTATATTTTTATTTATTAAATTACTTCTAATATCTGTAGAAAGGCATAATGGAAAACCAGTAGTAGATATATTAGGTAATTCATAAATTTCATTGCTGCATAAACTAGATATACATTTATTTATACCATTACCTTTGACAGAAGTTAAAAATTCAAGCATAGTAGAATCTAAATATGCCATTCCCGGTATATCTCTAGTCATCATAGCTGGAATAAGTAAAGAGTGAAGAACTTTAGTATCAGAAATTATGTTATAGTTATCAATATTATAATGTTTTTTAAACATATTTATATAATTTGAATTTTTACTTTTTTCAGATTTATTAATAATATTATAAGAGAATGTATTTATAGTAGGAACTATTTTATTTGCAATGTCAACAAGTATGCTTGAATTTACACTCTCTGGAAATAGTATTCCGATTTTTTCACTATCATCTATTTGAAGTTTAGTAGAATTTTTTAGTAATAAATATATGTTGTTAGTACATTGTAATTCATTATCATTACATTCTTTAGTTTGTAAATCCCAATACTTATGAATTATAAGACCTATATTAGAATATATTGCATAGTGTCCTGGTAATAATTGATAAATATCTTTAAAACAAGTAAACCCATGGTTGTTAGAAGGACCTATACCAATTAGTTCTAATGCCCCTTGTTTAACTAAGATTGCTTTAACAGTTGGAACATTTAGTATGTCTTTTATATTACTAGAAAATATAAAAGAATTATCTGCTTTATTTTTAGTATAATATAATGGTTTAATACCAATTCTATCTCTAGATAAAAAGACTATATTATTTGTTTTATCAAAAATACATATAGAAAAAGCACCATTTAAATGTTCTAAAAATTTCTCTTTATATTCATGATAACTTGTTAATAAAACTTCCGCTTCTAAATAGGTATCAATGCTTTGAATAGGTATGACTTTTTCTTTTTTTAAGTTTGTCTTAGTACTGAATTTATATCCTTTGGCACTTAATTCTTTTTTTATTTCCTTTATATTAAAAATGTTACCATTATACATAATAACATATCTATCTTTATCAAAACTTTTATTTAAAAAGCCATTTGATAGATTAATATGATTTGTTTTAAATAAATCTAATTTTTGATTTATATTAAATTTATTTTTTAAGTTCTCATATGTTTTTTCTATATAATCACTATGAGAAATATCACTTAAATAATTTACTATTCCTAAATACCTAATCATTTTAATTATCAACCCTTTCTATAACAATATATGTAAATAATATTAAATATATAACCATTTTAAATTGTGTTAAATTATGAAAAAAAGCTATAATTCTATTGATTAAATAAAATATATGTGATAAAATGTTACTAATGAAATATGGTAAAATAAATATCCTAATTTTTACTACAGAAAGGTAGGTGAATGCTAGTTATATATTAATAGCTAGTTAAAATATGTTAAATAATTCCAAAGATTTTCAAGAAACTTTACATGAAGTTTTAGATCAAAAATTACATTCGAGATCAAATCAAGAAATACAATTACAAAATATTTTAAAAAAATCTAATAAATCTTTTGGTAATGATTTTCAAGAAATGTTAAAGAAAAGTATAAAACCTTTATCTGAAGATAAAATTAAAAAAGATTTTGAACCTAAAATAAAGAAAGTTGATGATCAAGAAAAAAAGAAAGATATAAGACAGCAAATTAAATCTGGTGCTGATGTAGATAAGATAGTTGATGATGTAGATGAAGAAAAAGACGAAGATACTTCTAAAGATAATGATACACTTACAACAAGAGAAGAAACATTAAAATATATGTATTCTGTAGCACTTGAAGAGTATTACACTTTAAGAGAAAGTTTATACAAACATCAAATACAAGATGGTAATATAGCTGTAGATGATAGAAATTATTTAAAATTACTTCAGTGTGAAAATTACATTAGAAAATGTGATACATTATTTAAAGCAAGTAATGGTAGTTATATAGCTAATCAAGATGAAGATATATCGAAAAAAGAAAATAAATATGCATATGATGCTGCTAAAAGCGAAATGAAAGTTACAGATCAACATGAAGATTCAATAAATCAAATAGATAGATTAAATATTGAAATTGAAAATAAAGCTAATGAGATTATGGAAATTAATGAAGCAGCTAAAAATGGAACTGTTCCTAATTATGAGATGCAAATAGAATTACTTGAAAAAGAGTATATTGCTTTAAATGCAAAAATGCATATGCTTAAACCGGATCTTCTTGAACTACATAGACAAGAATATCAAAAAGAAGAGCAAGAAACAGTTACTACAAGAGTTGTTGGAATAATGTACGAAAAAAGAAAAGATAAATTAGTTATGGATTCAGATGTTGTAAGCTTAGATAAAAAAACCGAAACTAAACATGAGTCACTAGATAAGGCTGCTGAAATTCAAAAGGATGAATTACAAAGTACAAATGTAAGTCTTGCAAATTCATATATAGATGCTGCTGAAACTGCTTTAGATAAAAGTGATGTAAAAGAAGCTACTTTTATGGTTAATAAAGCTAGAGAATTAGTTGGAGAAAAGCAAGTAGAAGTTATTACGGGTGATAAAAGTTCGGATTTTACGGGTATTTTAAAAAATAATATCAATTCAGGAAATGGCGAATCAATTCAGACGGAAGCAATTAGTGAAACAGAAATAATAGATGCTCATTTAAGTGATGTATCAAATTCAGCTATTGAACTTACTAATGTTCAAAAAGAATGTGCAAAAGCAGTTTATACACCTGAAGAAAGAGGTAAAAATGCAATTGCTAGAGAAGCAAACGAAGCATTAGAAAAATTAAAACCTGAAAAAATTAGAGATCAAGATAAAACTAGATAAAAAAATATATGAAAGGTAGGTGAATTGATTATATATTATAATATATAATCAGTAAATATGGGATTAGTAACAACAAAAGAAATGTTTAAAAAGGCTTATGAAGGCGGTTATGCAGTAGGTGCATTTAATGTAAATAATATGGAAATTATACAAGGAATAGTAGATGCTTCTTTGAGAGCAAATTCACCAGTTATATTACAAGTATCAAGTGGAGCAAGAAAATATGCAAATCCAATATATTTAAGAAAATTAGTAGAAGCAGCAGTTGAATATACTGCATCTGTAGGTAAAGATATCCCTATAGTTCTACATTTAGATCATGGAGATAGTTTTGAACTTTGTAGAGATTGTATCGATAGTGGATTTACATCTGTTATGATTGATGGAAGTAAGTTTAGTTTTGAAGAAAATATAAGAATAACAAAACAAGTAGTAGACTATGCTCATCCAAGAGGTGTGGTAGTTGAGGCAGAACTTGGCAAATTAGCAGGTATTGAAGATGATGTTAAAGTAGACAATGATGATGCTTTATTTACTGATCCAATGGAAGCTAAAGAGTTTGTAGAAAGAACTGGATGTGATAGTTTAGCTATTGCAATTGGTACAAGTCACGGAGCATTTAAATTTAAAGGTGAACCAAAACTTAGATATGATATATTAGAAAAAATAACTAATTTATTACCGGGTTTTCCACTTGTATTACATGGTGCATCATCTGTACCACAAGAGTTTGTAGAAATGTGTAATAAATATGGTGGTAATATTCCTGGTGCTAAAGGTGTACCAGAAGAAATGTTAAGAGAAGCAGCAAAATATGGAGTTTGTAAAATAAATATAGATAGTGATATCCGTTTAGCTATGACTTCATATGTTAGGAAATGTTTTACAGAAACTCCTGAAGTATTTGATCCTAGAACTTATTTAGGTAAAGCAAGAGATGCAGTAAGTGAAATGGTTGAACATAAAATAGTAAATGTTTTAGGATGTAGTAATAAAATATAGGAGGCTGTTATGGGATTATTCAGTTTTTTAGGCATAAGTAAAGAAAAAAGTGCAAAGGGAAGTAATATTCCAACTAATGATGTAGATTTAAAATATAGTTCGCGGAGTACAAGCAAATGTCAACTTTGGGAATGTTGTAGATTATGATGGAAAGCATTTACAAGAAGTAATGTTAACATATATTAAGAATGGTAAAATGGTTGGAAATAAGATATTTATGGATCCACATATAGGACAAGATGAAAAAGGTAATAGTATATATAATACAAAAGAATATTATAAAGAGTTAGCAAAATTAAATAATGGATTAGTAAAAGGATTTTTCGAACAAAATTCAGTAGATGCTATGGAAACAAACTATATTGGTTCGATAGGTCATGATGAAAATGGTAGACCTAATAGAAGTTTAGATCATGCTTTTGTAAGAAAATATAAACAAATTTTGCAAGACGAAAAAGTTAATAAGAGAATGGAAACTGTAGAGAGAGAACAAAATAAAAGAGCAGCAGAAGATAATAGATTTAGAGATGGTTTAATAAAAGAAACAAATTCACCATTTTTAAATAGTGCTGAAAAAACTGCTGGATATCATTGTCAGTCACTTGAAGGTAGTACGTTTATGGATAAAAAATCTGACGGTGATGTTAGATAGTAAGTTATAAATAGGAGGAAAATATATGAGTCATTGTGAAGGTTGCAACGGTTGCAGTGTAGATGAAAAAGTAGTTGAAATAACTAAAAAATATATAAATGTAGATGGTGGTATAATAGCAGCTCTTCATGAAGTTCAAGATGAATATGGATATATACCAGAAAGTGTTCAAAAATATTTATCTAAAGAGTTAGATGTTCCTATGTCAGATATTTATGGAATTATAACATTTTATTCAAGATTTTCATTACTTCCTAAAGGTAAATATAACATTCAAGTATGTATGGGTACAGCTTGTTATGTAAAAGGATCTGAAGATGTTTTAAATAAATTTAAAGATGAATTAAATGTTAAAGTAGGTGAAGTAACAGAAGATGGAAAATTTTCATTAGAATCTATAAGATGTATAGGTGCTTGTGGACTTGCTCCTGCTATAGTTATTAATGAGGAAGTTTACGGTAAAATGTCACCTGATAAAGTAAAAGAAGTTTTATCAAAATATAATTAATGAAAGGGAGAAATAATATGCAAAAAACATCCAAAGAATTAAGAGATATAAGAACAAAGACTAAACTTGTATTTGAAAAAACAAGAATTATGATATGTTGTGGAACAGGTTGTACATCATCTAAAAGTGATAAAATATTAGAAGAATTACAAAAAATAAACAAGGAACTTGGAGCAAATGTAATTGTTGAAAAAACAGGTTGTTTTGGATTTTGCGCAAAAGGACCTATTATAGTTATAGAACCAGATCAAACTTTTTATGAAATGGTTAATATTGAAGACAGTGAAGAAATAATAAAAGCTGTTATGAATGGAACTAAAGTAGAAAGATTAATGCCTGAAGAAGATGATAAATTTATACAAAAATGGCATGAACTTAATTTCTATAAAAAACAAAAAAGATTAGCACTTAGAAATTGTGGATATATAAATCCAGAAGATATAGATGAATACATTGCAGTAGATGGATATTTGGCTTTAGAAAAAGTATTAACTGGTTTGTCTCCTGATCAAGTAATTAATGAAGTAATAAAATCTGGTATTCGTGGTAGAGGTGGCGCTGGTTTTCCTACGGGTAAAAAATGGCAATTTACAAAGTCTGCACAAAATGATGTTAAATACGTATGTTGTAATGCTGATGAGGGTGATCCTGGTGCATTTATGGATAGAAGTATATTAGAGGGTGATCCACATAGTGTATTAGAAGCAATGGCTATTGCAGGCTTTGCAATAGGATCTAATCAAGGATATATATATGTAAGAGCAGAATATCCTATTGCTGTTCAAAGATTAAATATAGCTATAAAACAAGCAACTGAATATGGATTACTTGGAGCAAATATATTGAGTACAGATTTTGATTTTAATATAGAGCTAAGACTTGGAGCTGGCGCATTTGTATGCGGAGAAGAAACAGCTCTTATGAACTCTATTGAAGGTAAACGTGGAGAGCCAAGACCTAGACCACCTTTTCCTGCTTTCAAAGGATTATTTGGAAAGCCTACATTACTTAATAATGTAGAAACATATGCTAATATATGTCAAATAATATTAAATGGCGGAGATTGGTACGCGAAAGTTGGAACAGAATCTTCTAAAGGAACTAAAGTATTTGCTTTAGGTGGAAATATAAATAATGTTGGACTTGTAGAAGTTCCTATGGGTACAACCTTAAGAGAAATAGTTTTTGATATAGGTGGAGGAATACCTGAAGGTAAAAAATTTAAAGCAGCTCAAACAGGTGGACCAAGTGGTGGTTGTATACCAACAGAACATTTAGATATACCAATTGATTATGAATCTTTAACAAGTATAGGATCTATGATGGGTTCAGGAGGACTCATTGTAATGGATGACTCAAAATGTATGGTAAATATAGCTAAGTTTTTCTTAGAATTTACTGTTGATGAGTCATGTGGAAAATGTCCAACTTGTAGAATAGGTACAAAAAGAATGCTTGAAATATTAACTAGAATTACTGAAGGAAAAGGTAAGATTGAAGATATTGAAAGATTAGAAAAACTTAGTAAAGTTATGAAAAGTGCTTCGCTTTGTGGACTTGGTCAAACAGCATCAAATCCAGTTATGAGTACTTTAAGATATTTTAGAGATGAATATATAGATCATATAGAAAACAAAAGATGTGCAGCAGGACAATGTAAAACTTTAACTAAAGTCCTTATAGATCCTGAAAAATGTAAGCAATGTGGTATATGTCAAAAAAGTTGTCCTACAAATGCAATTAAAGGTGAAGTTAGAAAAGGACCATATGAAATAGATCAAAGTAAATGTATTAAATGTGGTGTATGTATAACTAAATGTCCTTTTAAAGCAATAAGTAAGTAGTATAGGGGGAAGTATAAGTGGAAGAAACTAAAAAAATGATAAACTTAACTATCGATGGAAAAAATGTTTCAGTAATAGAAGGTTCATCAATATTAGATGCTGCTAGAAAAATAGATATAGATATACCAACTCTATGTTTCTTAAAAGAAATAAATGAAGTTGGTAATTGTAGAATGTGTTTAGTGGAAATAGAAGGTGTAAGAGGATATAAAACTTCTTGCGTTTATCCTGCTGAAGAAGGAATGAATGTTAGAACTAATACTAAAGACCTTATTGAGACTAAAAGAGAAATATTACAACTTATATTATCTGCTCATGATAAAAAATGTTTAAGTTGCGTTAGAAACACTAATTGTACACTGCAAGATTTATGCAAAAAATTCGAAATAGAAGATTATGATTATGAAGGTGAAATGCCAGAAGCAATCCTTGACGATGCATCAGAATGTATAGTAAGAAATACAGCTAAATGTATTTTGTGTAGAAGATGCGTAAGTGTTTGTAAAAATGTTCAAGGTGTATCTGCAATTTCAGTTATGAATAGAGGGTATAAATCAAGAGTAGGCGTAGCTTTAAATATGAGTATAAAAAAATCTACTTGTGTTGGTTGTGGTCAATGTATTTTACACTGCCCTGTTGGCGCACTTACTGAAAAAAGTAACGTAAAAGGATTAAAAGAAGCGTTAACAGATCCTACAAAACATGTAGTTATACAAACAGCTCCATCTGTAAGAGCATCAATTGGAGAAGAATTTGGTATGCCGATTGGTAGTTTAGTTACAGGTAAAATGGTTACATCACTTAGAAAAATAGGATTCGATAAAATATTTGATACCGATTTAGGTGCAGATATTACTATTATGGAAGAAGCAACTGAATTTATTTCAAGACTTAAAAATGGTGGTACACTGCCAATGATTACATCTTGTAGCAGTGGTTGGATTACTTTTGCAGAAAAATTTTATCCAGAACAATTAAAATATTTATCTACATCTAAATCACCAATGGAGATACTTGGAACATTAATAAAAACATACTACGCACAAAAAATGAATATTGATCCTAAAGATATATACTCAGTAGCTCTTATGCCATGTTCTGCAAAAAAAGCTGAAATAGTACGTGAAGAATTAAAACTTGAAAATGGACTGCAGGCAGTTGACAACGTTGTAACTACAAGAGAAATGGCTAGATTACTAAAAGAAGCAAATATAGATTTAGCAATGTGTGAAGATGGAGAATTCGATGCACCACTAGGAATTGCAACAGGAGCAGGACATATATTTGGTGCTACTGGTGGAGTAATGGAAGCAGCTTTAAGAAGTGTATCATACCTATTAGATGGCACAGAAATAGGAAAAGTAGAGTTTAAATCTGTAATTGGAAACAATAATATAAAAGAAGCAGATATAGAAATAGCTGGTAAAATTCATAAAGTTGCTGTTGCACAAGGTTTATTAAGTGTTTCTAAGGTATTGGATGAAATACAAGCTGGAACTAGTAAGTATAGTTTTATTGAAGCTATGACATGTCCAGGTGGATGTATAAATGGTGGTGGTCAACCACTAGTAAGCGAATATAAAGCTAGTAAAATAGATTATAAGGCTTTAAGAACTAAAGCATTACGTACTGCTGATAAAGAGGCAACATTTAAAAAGTCACATGAAAATCCTAATGTAAAGGAAATCTATAAAAACTTTTTAGGTGAACCTAATGGAAAGAAAGCGCATGAATTATTGCATACTACATACAGTAAACAAGATACATATGTAGATTAGTAAAAACAAAATAAAAGGAGATAAAATATGAACTTAGATGTAGAATTGGTAAAAGCAATTTGGATTGGTTTAATAGAATATCTAACTGTACTACTTATTGGTATGGTGCTATATAGATACTCTGTTTTACATAAGATTAAAGAAAACAAACAAATAAAAAAGCAAGCATTTACTGATCCACTTACTGGAAAAGGAAATAGACATAAATTTTTAAGTGAGATGGAAGATCATTTAGCTAAAAAAGAAAAGTTTGCAATTTGTTTTATGGATTTAGATGGTTTTAAACATGTAAATGATACGTTAGGACATGATGCTGGTGATTTGCTGTTAATTGAACTTTCAAATATGTTAGAAAAAAATTTACCAGCTACATCTGTACCATATAGATTAGGTGGAGACGAATTTGCTATCATAATCGATAAAATCAACACAATAGAAGAAATATCTAAAATATTAGATGTTTTAAAAGAAGGATTAAGAGAACCTGTTATAATAGAGAACACTAAAATTGTTCTTGAATATAGTCTAGGTGTATCAATATATCCTACTGATGGAACAACACGTAATGAGCTTATGACATATGCTGATGATGCTATGTATCACATAAAAGAAAATGGTAAAAATAGCTATTACTTCCACAATGATGCTTTAAAAGCACAGCTAAATAATAAAAAGAAAATGGAAATAGATTTGAAATCAGCTTTGAAAAACGGAGAATTTGACATTGAATTTCAACCTAGAATTAATATAAATAACTTAAGCGAAATATGTTTAGAAGTATTGATTTTTTGGAATCATCCTGTACTTGGAAAATTAAATTCAGAGTATTTTATAAAGCAGGCTGAAGAAATGGGTATTGTTATATATTTAGATGAATATGTTTTAAAAAGATCATGTGAAAAATTAGATAATTTAAATTTAAATGGATATAAGAATATTAAAATGTCAATTAACTTATCAAATACACATGCTAAAAGACATGAATTTGGAGACAGATTATACGATATTTTAAATGAATATAAGTTAAATAGAGGAGATATACAGATAGAGTTTACAAATAAAATCAATGTAAAATATCTAGAAAGTTATAAATATTTAATTGATAAATTAAAAGAAGCAGGTGCATTAATTTGTATATCTAATCTTGAACTAAGATATGAAAGTTTAAAATTATTTAAAGAGCTTAAAATAGATGAAATAAAGATAAATAGAGGATATATTTCTAATAAATCTAACTTTAATAAAAATATTTTAAGTGATATAATAAATATATGTAAAGATTTAGATTATTTAACTACTGTTATTTGTATAGAAAATGAAGAAGAATTAAAATATGCACTAAATGGCTTAGCTGATAAAATACAAGGAAATTATCTATTCAAAAAGATTGATAATACTAGCTTAGAAGAATTTTTAATTAATTATCCGAGTTTGCAAATTAACATTGAAAATTTAATAAAGAAATTACAGTATAAAGGGTGAGTATAATGAACAAAACAGTATTGATTACAGGAGCAGCAAAAGGAATAGGAAAACAAATAGCTATAGATTTTAAAAAAGCTGGATATAACGTATGTATAACATATAATAAATCAGAAAAAGAAGCAAAAGAAATGAAAGAAACTTTAGATATTGATATCTATGAGTTAGAAATCACAAAAAAAGATAATATAGATATAGTTATAGATCAAATAGTTTTAAAATACGGAAAAATAGATTGCTTAGTAAATAATGCTGGTATTTGTGATTATTCATTATTTACTGATATATCTGAAGATTCATTTATGAACATGATAAATACTAATTTAACAAGTGTATTTAATATTACAAAATCAGTTTTAAACAAAACTATGATAAGAGAAAAGAATGCTAGTATAATAAATATATCATCTATTTGGGGAATAACAGGTTCTTCTTGTGAGGTACATTATAGTACATCTAAAGCAGGAGTTATAGGAATGACTAAATCACTTGCAAAAGAATTAGGGTTATCAAATATAACGGTTAATAGTATTGCTCCAGGTGTTATTGAAACAGATATGATTGCTAATTTATCAAAAGAAGATATAAATTCTTTAAAAAAAGAAATACCTTTAAATAGAATAGGAAATCCAAGTGATATATCAGGGATGGCTGTATTTTTAGCAAGTGATAATGCAAGATATATAACAGGACAAGTAATAACAATTGATGGAGGTATGTGTATATAAATGAATATTATTGAAGAACAAAGAATAAAAGATATTCTAATATATGAGCAAGAATTAAGCAACTTAGGATATTTAAATATTGCAGGTGTAGATGAAGCAGGTCGTGGACCTTTATGTGGACCAGTTGTAGCTGCAGCAGTTATACTACCAGTTAATTTATATATTGAAGGTATAAATGATTCGAAAAAACTATCAGAGAAAAAAAGAGAAAAAATATATGAAGAAATAGTAAACAATAAAGATATTACATTTGCTGTTGGAATATCTGACATAGATGTAATAGAGAAAGTTAACATATTAAATGCTACAAAACTTGCTATGATACAAGCTGTAAATGGTTTAAATATAAAACCTGACTTTGTACTTATAGACGGAAATCAAAGTATCGATATTGATATTGAAAGTCAAACTTTAGTTTCTGGTGATAGTAAGAGTGCATCAATAGCAGCAGCAAGTATAGTTGCAAAAGTTACAAGAGATAGAATGTTGTATGAATATGATAAGGAATATCCAGAATATGGTTTTGCAAAACATAAAGGATATGGTACAAAAATTCATATTGAAGCTATAAAAAAACATGGACTTTGCAGTATACATAGACCAAGTTTTTGTAAACATTTTGTATAAGAGATTAGAGGTGTAATTGAATATGTTAGAAGAGATAATTAATAAGTTAGAAATTAAAGTAGCTAAGTTTTTTGAAAATGATAGCACAGGACATGATTTTTACCATTTAAAAAGAACAATGAATATTGCATTGCACATTAACGAACAAGAAGGTGGAGACAGAATAGTAATAGGAGTTGCAGCTTTTGTACATGATGTACATAGGATACTTTTTAAAAATAACAATAAATATTGTACTCCAAAAGAATCTTTAGAAACTATATTAGAACTAATCAGTGATTTAGATTTAAGTAAAGGACAAATTGAACATATATTACATTGTGTTGAATTTCATGAAGAATATGATTTTAGTGACACAGGTAAAACTGCAAACGATATTGAAACTTTGATATTACAAGATGCTGATAATTTAGATGCAATTGGTGCAATAGGAATAGCAAGAACATTTACATTTGGTGCATCACATAATAGAGATATGTATAATCCTGATGTACCGTTTGATAGAGAAATTTATAATGAAGAAGAAGATATAAATGTAGATCCTTCAACTATTCATCATTTTCATAGTAAATTACTGAAATTAAATAATAATATGAATACCAAAACAGGTAAAATGATGGCACTGAAAAGACATGATTTTATGAAATTATATTTTGATACTTTTCTTGATGAATGGAAAGGTAATTCGTAAATAAAAATTAATTAAGTTATAGCATAAAAGGTAACAGTATGATATATACAGAATTTTAGTATTGATTATAGGAGATGTAATTTATGAGGATATATGATATTATTGAGAAAAAGAGAGATAAAAAGGTTTTAAGTCGAGAAGAAATTGAGTTTTTTATAACTGAATATGTAAATGAAAAGATTCCTGATTATCAAATGTCAGCGTTACTTATGGCTATTTATCTTAATGGTATGGAAAACGATGAATTATTTTATTTAACTAAAGCCATGGCAAATTCTGCTAAGATACTAGATTTATCGGTGCTTAAAGAAGATGGTAGTATAATAGTAGATAAACATTCTACAGGTGGTGTTGGAGACAAAGTAACTTTACTTGTTCTTCCTATTGTAGCAGCACTTGGAGTTAAAGTTGTCAAAATGTCAGGTAAAGGTCTTCGGATATACTGGAGGTACAGCAGATAAATTAGAATCTATAAAAGGATATGATTTATATAAACCTTTAGATGAAGCAATTAAACAAGTACAAGATATAGGTGTATGTCTAATATCACAAAGTAGTGAAATTGCAGTTGCGGATAAAAAATTATATTCATTACGCGATGTAACAGCTACTGTATCATCAATTCCTTTAATCGCATCTTCTATAATGAGTAAAAAGCTAGCATCTGGTGTTGATAAAATAGTACTTGATGTAACTGTAGGTAGTGGAGCATTTATGCAGGATTTAAAAAGTGCAAAAGAACTTGCTAAAACTATGGTAGATATAGGGAAAAGAGCTGGCGTAGAAACTAAAGCAATAATTACATCAATGGAACAACCACTTGGAAAGAGTGTTGGTAATGTTGTAGAAATTAAAGAGGCAATTTCATTTTTACTAGCTGATGAGTCAGCGCTTGCACTTTATGAAAATAAAGAGTTAAAAGAAGTTGTATTTGAACTTGCAGCTCAAATGATGAAAATGGCTGGAATTGAAGATGACATTGAAAAGAATAAACTTGAAATTATGAAATGTATAACATCTAGAAAAGCATATGATAAATTTATTGAACTCATTAAATCACAAGGTGGTCACATACATACAGTATATATGGATTGGCTGAATTTAAGTTTAGACATGCCTGTTCTTTTAGATGAAGTAAAATATATGAAAGAAATATATGCAGATAAAGATGGATATATAGTAAGTATAGATAGTAAAAAAATTGGTCAATCGTTAGTAGCTTTAGGCGGTTCTAGAAATAAAAAAGATGATATAATTGATTATGCTGTTGGATTCGAATTTTCTAAAAAGGTTGGCAGTAAAGTAAAAAAAGGTGATATAATACTAACAGTATTATACAATGATAAACAAAAATTTAAAGACGCATTTGAATATATAACAAATGCAATATATATAGATAACATAGAACAATCAATGTCAAATGTTTTAAAATCAAAACCAGTAATTTTAGATATTATAAGTTAGGAGTTAAAATGAGAATAATAGCAGGTAGTTTAAAAGGTAAAAAATTAAAAAGTCCTACAACTGATAAAACCAGACCAACACTAGATAGAGTAAAAGAAGCAGTGTGTTCTATGGTTTCACCACACATTGAAAATGCTAAGGTTTTAGACCTGTTTTCAGGTACTGGTAGCTTAGCTTTAGAAATGATAAGTAGAGGCGCTAGTTTTTGCCTTATTAATGATATAGAAAAAAATGCTATTTCGACAATATTATTTAATATACAGTTGACTAATACTGAAAAGTATGTTAAAATATCAATGAAAGATTATTTGAAATGTTTGAAGAAGATAACGCAGGATGAAATGTTATTTGATATAATATTTATTGATCCTCCTTATAATAGTGATTATGCTATAAAATCTTTAGAGTATATTTCAAATAATAAAAGCAAAATATTAACTGAAGATGGTATAATAGTATACGAATCTGATAAAGGTTTTCTTGATGATAAATATGATAATATAGAAAACTTAGAATGTATAAATACAAAATTTTATGGCAGAGTAGTTATAAAAATATATAAATGGAGGTAAATTTTTATGGAAATTTTTACATTATTAGAAAATTTAGAAGAACTAGTTGAAAATAGCTCTAAAGTTCCCTTTTCTTCTAAGGTTATGGTAGACAAAGAAGAATTAGGTGATATTCTAGAAGAAATTCGTTTGAAACTTCCAGATGAGTTAAAACAAGCAAAAAGAATTAAAGACGAAAGATTGAACATCTTAAACGACGCTCAAAAAGAGTCTGATGAATTGCTTAAAGATGCAGAAAATAAAATTATACAAATGGTAGATGAGCATGTTATAACTAAACAAGCTATTATGCAAAAAGAAGAAATAGTTGAAAATGCTAACAAAATTTCTAAAGAAATATCTTGTGGTACACGTGATTATGCAGATGCTATTTTAGAAAAAGTAGAAGATGTTTTAAGAGAAACTATGCAAGTTGTGCATAACAACAGAAAAGAATTAAAATAATATCTACGGAAATGGGTTGATAAAATACTATGGGTAGAAAAAGAAAAAAACAAAAGCAAAAACAAACAAAAACAATAAAAAATGACCTATTAGGTGGAATACTTGTAGTAGTATCATTGATTTTTATTGTTTTTCTAACATTTGATAATATTGGTGTATTATCAGAGGTAATAAATAATATATTAAAAGGCAGCTTAGGAATAGCATCATATATTATTCCAGCTGTTTTAATGTTAGTTGGAATTTATTCTATAATGTCAGATAAAAAAGTGAACGTTACAGAAGAAATATTAAAAGGACTTGTATCTGCAATTACTATATCTTCAGTTATATATATATTTGCTGAATCGAATTATACTTTATTTGATAATGTATTCAAATTTTGTAGTGATACTTTTAATAATGGTATCTTAGGTACAAGTTTAGCAGGAACATTTGGAGGAATTATAGCCGCAGCATCTGTTAAAATGATGGGTATAATAGGTAGTAGAATTGTTCTTACATTTATAGCAATAATTGCTTCATTGTATTTTTTAAATATGTCACTTAGACAGCTTATATACGTTATATACAATATGTTAGCATTCGTAGCAAACGGTATATATAACATATTCAGTTCAGTATTTAGAAAAGAAGATGAATTTGAAATAAATAGTAATAAAGGATTAACAAAAAGAGAAATAAGACAACAGGAAATAAGTGAAAAAAAATTAGAAGAAAAAATGAAAGAAAAAGGGAATAGTGGGCCACTTACAAATATTAGTACAGATAAAACTGAACAAGTTGAGTTTGATTTCAATAAATTAGGTGGAAAAGTTAGTGAAGAACAAACCCATGCTAAATTACAAAGAGATGATTTTTTCAAAAAACAAATAGAGAAAAAAGAAGATAAAAGTATTAAAGAAGTACTTACATTAGATCATGCAAAACTTTCATTTGAAGAGAATTATGTATTTCCATCTATAAACCTTTTAGGTGTAAATGTTAATGCAGATAAAAATTTTGATAAGAAATCAATACATGCTACAGCTGTAAAACTTCAAAAAACATTATCTAGTTTTGGCGTTGATGCAAAAGTTACTAATATTACGAAAGGTCCGACTGTAACTAGATATGAATTATCTCCTAGCACAGGTGTTAAAGTAAGTAAAATAGTTAATTTAGCTGATGATATAGCTCTTAATTTAGCAGCAAAAAGTATAAGAATTGAAGCACCTATTCCTGGAAAAGCAGCAGTTGGTATCGAGGTTCCAAATCCTGAGCCAGAATCTGTATTTTTAAGAGAAGTAATTGAGTCTAAAGAATTTAAAAATAGTCCTTCAGCACTTGCGTATTCTTTAGGTAAAGATGTAGCTGGTGATATAGTAGTTGGAGATATAGGTAAAATGCCACATATGCTTATTGCAGGAGCAACAGGCTCTGGTAAAAGTGTATGTATCAACTCACTTATTATATCAATTCTATATAAATCAAAACCTAGTGACGTAAAAATGATATTAATAGATCCTAAAATGGTAGAACTTTCAGGATATAACGGAATACCACATTTACTTATACCAGTTGTAACAGATCCTAAAAAAGCAGCTGGAGCACTTAATTGGGCAGTTCAAGAAATGGTTAATAGATATAACTTATTTGCTTCAAAAGGTGTAAAAGATATAAAAGGGTATAACTCAGAAATAGAAAAAGAAAAAGATGCATCTAAACTACCTCAAATAGTTATAATAATCGATGAACTTGCAGATTTAATGATGGTAGCTCCAAATGATGTTGAAGATGCAATATGTAGATTAGCGCAAATGGCAAGAGCAGCAGGAATGCATTTAGTTGTAGCAACTCAAAGACCTTCTGTTGATGTTATCACAGGAATAATTAAAGCTAATATACCATCTAGAATAGCATTTACGGTATCATCTCAAATTGACTCTAGAACTATACTAGATTCAGCAGGAGCTGAAAAATTGCTTGGTAAAGGTGATATGCTATATTTCCCAGTTGGTGCTAATAAACCACAAAGAATACAAGGTACTTGGGTTTCTGAAAAGGAAATTGAAGCTATTGTAGAAAGTATTAAAAAAGATTCTGAAGCTGTATACAGTGAAGATATAATAGAAAGTATAGAAAAAGCAAATAATAAAACAAAAGATGGTGATCACGGTGAAAACGCTGATGAATCTGATCCAATACTAAATGATGCTATAGATATGGTAATTGATATGGGACAGGCGTCTGCTTCAATGTTACAAAGAAGATTTAAAATAGGTTATTCAAGAGCTGGTAGAATAGTTGATCAAATGGAAGCAAGAGGACTAATATCTGGTTATGATGGAAGCAAACCAAGACAATTATTAATATCAAAAGAAGAATGGCAAGAAATAAAATTCAGTATGCAACAAGCAGCTAAACAAGAATGAGTTTAGATAGGAGTTAATTATATGAAGGGTAAAATCTTACAGTTAGTTGGAATAATAATATATGCAATTTTAGCAATTATGTTTGTCTATATGTTAGCAACTCAAATTCCCTTTAAGAAGGTTGATTTGGGTGGAATTTCAAACTTTGTTCTTATTACCTTATTGTTTCAAGGTGAAATAATACTGTTAATACTAAATTACTTAAAGCCAGGAATTGGTAAGACAGGTGTTATAATACTTGCAACAGTCACTAGAATATGTTGTATAGTTATAATAGTTTGGATTGCAGCTTGTGTATATATGGGTGGTTTAGGAACTTTAGCATATTATATAGTATACACAGAAGTAGTAGCAAAAATCATTGTAGGAATATATAATACAATAGTTGCAATGTATGTTATTTCTAAAAAAAGAATTATAAAAAAATTAGTTGCAAAGCTAAAAGCAAATAAAAATGTAACAATTATAGCTAAATATGAAAAAGTCGAAAATATTAATACAATTACATTAGTATATAAAACAATTGATGGAGCAGCAATAGAAAATTCACAACAAATTCTTAAACATAATGATTCTCATTATAAAGTCAATATAATAAATATTAATGATATAAAAGATGAAGAAAAGTCTGATGATATAATGCTAAATTCAAAAAACTTATACAATGACGGAAGAGTAGAGAGTCCACATTATTAAATTAAATATTAGAAAGGAGTTAGGATATGGCAGTTAGAGAAATACGAAAACTAAAAGATGAAATATTATACAAAAGATCAAGAGAAGTTGAAAAAATAGATGATAAAATAAAAGTAATTACAGAAGATATGATTGAAACTATGTATAAATATGATGGTATTGGACTTGCTGCATGTCAGGTTGGAGTTTTAAAAAGAATTGTAGTATATGATATAGATTATATAAAAGATGATGGAGTTAAGTCACCTAAAATTTTAATTAATCCAACTATTACTAAATCATCAAGACAAATGGTAACTACCGAAGAAGGATGTTTAAGTTTTCCAGATTTATTTGGTTGTGTAGATAGACACGAAAAAATAACTATAGAAGCCACTAATATAAAAGGGAATAAAATAACGATAAATGCTAAAGATATAGAGTCAGTAGTGCTTCAACATGAACTTGATCATCTAGATGGTAAAGTTTTCGTTGACATTGCATACGACACATACGTAGGAGAGAAGGAAGATAATACTAAAGATAAAGAGAAAAAGAAAAAATACAAAAAAAGCAAATAGATAGAGTAGAAATTAAAGGAGTAAAGTATGGATAACAAAGTAATAACAGACAAAGTAAAGTTTTTTAAAAAATGTGTTATTGAATTATCAAATTTTTTGAAGCTAAATGAAAAAAGTTTTTGTGAAAATCCTAAGAATGTTGCTGCAGCTCAAACATATATGTATGGAGCAATACAAACCGCTATTTTTTTAGCTGTTCATACTACCCAAAAATTTAAGCTCCAAAATGGCTCAAATTATTATGAAATTTTTGATATACTATGCAAAAATGGTAAATTAGATCCTAAAAATTTGGACATGTATAATAAAATGCTAGATATTAGAAATAAATTGATTTTTAATTATGATGAAATAACATCTGGATACATGTATAATACAATTGTAAATGATTTACCAACTTTTAGTGTTTTTTTAAAAGACTTACACAAAAGAGGATAATAATATAAAATTTAAGAACCACCTTTTCAATATAGAATAGGTGATTTTTTATGCTAATTTGAAAATAATAAGTATATTACAAATTAAAAATCAAAGTCGAAAAAAGTCACAAAAGTATTGACAAAAAATGCTATATATAATATAATAAAGTTGTTAGGGTATGCATACTCTTATAATTTTTTATTTATGTAAAAATATGTTAATTTGAATATTAATGGATATAATATATATATACGGAGGTACTTATGAAAAAATACGATAAAAATGGGATATCACTAATAATGCTAATTATAACAATAATTGTTGTATTAATAATAGCATCTGCTGTAATAATAAATTTAACTAATACTGGTGGAGTGCTAGATAACGCCAAAAAGTCGAGATTTATGAGTGACTATAGAAGCGTAGAAGAAGGCGTAAGTTTGTACTCAACTAGTAATATAAATATGTCAAATCCTGATGTTTTCCCACTTCCTTTAGAAAGTAAATTAAGTTTAAGTGATAAACAGGATATAACAAATAATGTACCTACACTTAACACTAAAATAGAAGAATTAAATCCTGGTAAAACAATTGATGATATAGATCTTTACTATATAAATGAGGCTGAAGCAGGAATAAATAATTTAGCAAGTAACAAACAAGAAAAAGGATATATAATAGACGCAGCTACAAGACAAATTTATGATTATGTAGGAGATAGTTTTGAAGGTAAAAGATGGCATACATTAGACGGAGGAGTAGTTGAAACTGGATTAATTTCAGAACCTGGAAATATTCAAGAGATGTGGAATGGTTGGATTAAATTAACGTTATATTATCCAGCAAGTTCTACTGATAAAAAATGGAGACTTGGTAGTGAAGGTGAAATTAGAGTTGATCCAATGCTAATGTGGCAAAATTATACTGGACCTATAACAATTCCATTAGATAGAACAAAAGATGTTTGGATAAAATATAAATTAAATAATGTAGAAGTAACAATACCACCAGCAGGAACATTGTTAGTAGATATAGTACCAGATAAAACAGGAACAACTAAAGTGTCACAGGTAAATGTAAATATAAATTATGATGAATCTGCTACCATAAAAGAGTATAGAGTTGGTGAAAGTGGCTGGATGACATATACAGCACCTTTTGTAGTTACAGAAAATTGTATTATAGAAGCAAGAGGTAAAAAGACTGAAAACGTATACAATATAGACGGCTCACTGTTACTTACAAGAGATATAGCTGGAAGTGATATGGTATATATAGGAAATATAGGTATGGAAGAAACAACTTTAGTAGCGCCAACTATAACAAGGTTACCAGCAGTTGGCAGTGAAAAAGTTAGAGTACAAGTAACATATCCAGCAAATGCAGATAAAAAAATATATACTGTAAATTATGGAATAGAAGAAAATTATACAAGTGAAATAAATGTACAAAATTATGGGACATATATAATAGCATACTATTATGATGCAAGTGGTAAAAAATCAGCTTCTGTGTCAATATATATAAATGATACAACAACTGGAAGTTTACCAATTGAATCCAAACCACATGAACCGTTACCACCTTATGATCCAGTCAATCCACCACTATTCGATCCTAATACACCTACTAGTATAAATTTACCGGCTCCAACAATAACGAGGTTACTAGCGGTAGGTGGTGAAAAAGCAAGGGTACAAATAACATATCCAACAAATGCATATAAAAAAATATATACACAAGATTATGGAGTAGAACAAACTTATTCACAAGACATAGTTGTGAGTAGTTGGGGAACATTCATAATGGCATACTATTATGATGCAGATGGAAATAAATCACAAATATCATATATAAGGATAAATGAAAATGTAACGCCACCGGATACATATACACCACCTGAAACACTACAATCTATACCTATTGCTCCAACAATAAATATAAATCCAAATGTTGGATTAGTAACAGAAGTATCAGTTAGTGTATCATCACCAGGTAATGCTGGAAAAACATATATAAAGATTGGTAGATACGGAGATTATGTGGAATATACATCATCTATAGTTGTAAGAGACAATGTAGAGATATATGCATACTATAAAATATCAGATGGTACACAATCACAAGAAGCAAGAGCTAGAATTGAAAATACATATAAGCCTGGAGATACAGTGGTTTCTAATACCAAACCATACGTATATATAGATGCAGCAGTATATCCGTGGAGCGGAACATATGGTCAAAATGATGTAAGTGTAACAATACTATATAGTAACGCTAATAAGATTGAATATAGCGAAGATGGAATAGTATATAAACCATATACAGTTCCATTTAAAGTAACTGAAAACAAAAGAATATATGCTAAGGGAACTAATGTAAATGGAGTATCAGAAACATATTTGGATATAACAAATATAGGTAAGTTAACTGTTCCAAAAAGTGTTCAAAACTTAGCTATAAATATAAACGTAAATCCAGAACCATCATTAGCTACTGTGCAAGTAGCCAAAGCTACAGTTAGTATAGAATATGATGCAACAGCAGTAGAAAAATATTATAGAATTGGTGCTAATGGCGATTTACAGGTATATACAGCAGCATTTGATGTAGATAAGAGTTGTACTATATATGCATATGCAAAAGCACCTAATTCGTTAGGTCAGACGGCTAAAACTATAGATAATATAATTGATGGAATATCAGATCCTGTAATAACGGCGGCACCTTCTAATCAAATACAAGCAAGTAAAGTTGGCGTTAAAATAGATTATGATAAATATGCAACAATTAAAAGATATAGTATAGACGGAGGATCACTTAGAGATTACACAGGTGATATTGAAGTAACTAAAAATGGAACTAAAATATATGCATATAGTCAAAATGTAAAAGGACAAAGTTCAAACGCCACATATACAATAGAAAATATAGTTCCACCATCTCCAGTACTTGCTTTAGATAAAGGTAATTACTATATATTAAAATTAAATTATCCTGAAGGTTCAGCAGGTAAAGAATATAAATGGACAGCTACTGGAGCATGGAATAGTTATAAAGATGCAGGAATAATGTTAATAAAACCACAATTTAAAGATCAAGTAATACAAAACGGGACATTAGTAAAAATCGAAGATGAAAATGGAAAGTTAGTAACATTCACAGGAGATTATTACTTAATAAACGTACCAATAAGTGAAATGTTTGAAAACATATTCATGAGATGGGATAGAGTTACTCCTGGTGCGCCACAAATTATATTAAATACAACTGATCCAGCTATACAAGTAACAGCAACTATTGTTTATGATCCATCATTAATAACAAAACAGTATAGAGTACTGAATCCAGGTGAAATACTTGGAGATTGGCAAGATTATACAGGGCCAATAACAGTAGATAGAAATAATGCAATAATATATTCAAAGGGAATGGATGAAAGTGAATTATGGTCGTCTGAAGGAATGTTAAAAGTAAGCAATATAGATGAAAATCCACCAGTTATAAATTTAACAGCAGATTTAGATACTGCACAGCAAAAAGTAGCTGTAAAGGTTAGTATAACAGATGATGTGCTAGTCGGAAAAGTAAAATGGGCACCAGGTATCCAAGGTGAAAGTTACTTTACAAACTCTGGAACAGAAATAGCAAATAATAGTATAGTAAATATAACAAGTAATGGATACTATACATTTTACGCTGAGGATAAAGTAGGAAATAAACAAGTATATACGCTAAATGTAACTAATGTAGACTTAAATCCACCTCTAATAGACATAGCAGTAAGCCCAGAAAGTACAGTAGGATTAACAGCAAATGTAACTATTAACTATGGTGATTCAACAATAAAACAATATAAGGTTGGAACAAGTAATGCAGTATGGACTAATTATACTACCACCTTTGTAATATCATCATATACAATACTTGCAAATAACTGGCAAAATACAGATGGAACGGTTACAATATATGCAAAAGGAAAAGATACAGCGGGAAATGAAATAACAGTTCAGAAAAAAGTATTAAGTTTAGATTTAGATAAACCGATTTTACCAGTTATAAATTCAAGGGCTAGTTATCCAATACTTGCACCATATGGAACAATATTTGATGATGTAACAACCATAACATATGATAGTAGAACAGATATAGATAATTACTATAGTATAGATAATGGAGTAACATGGAAAGCTTATACAACTTCAATAAATGTTACAAGTGGAACTATAATAGCAAAAAGCATTAAAAAAGGTAGTGGATTAGAAGTATCAACAAGTCAAACAGTGACTGCACCGGCAGATGCAATGAAATCACAAGCCTACGATGGCAATGTAAGTACGTATATATCTAACGCGACAAATCAATACATGGCTGTCGATAATAGTATGCAAGGAAAAAATATTAGAGTTAAATGGAATGTTGCTGCTAATACTGCTTCAACTCAAAGTATTGTATTTTTGGATGAAAATAGGTTGGTAATAAGTCAAATTAATAAAACTATATATAATCAAAATATTATGTATGACGAAGTATATAATATTCCATTAAATACAAAATGGATAAAAGCTCTTAATATTTATGGTTTATATGAAATACAAACAAGTAACGAACCAACATTTAGTAGCACTAATGAATATATGTTATTAACGTTTGATCCTACAAAAGCTATAAGAGCGCCATATCAATTAGTAACAATTAATTATTTTCCAACAAGTGTACAAAGATTATATAAAATAGAAACAACTGGAAATTGGCTAAATTACACTGATCAACCAATAAAATTAATACAGGGTCAAACAATATATACAAAGGGTATAGATCAGTATGGAAATGAAACTAGGATTATATCAAGTTATACAGCTATTATGCCTGATGCTATAGCAGCGGAATCTTATGATAAAAATAATACTACATATACATTTGCTAATAATAGATATATGAAGGTTGATAGTAGTGTGCAAGGAAAGAAAATATGGATTTTATGGAATAGGGGAGCAGTTGGTAATACTGGTTCAATATACTTGAAATTTTTAGATGAAAATAAGAATGTAATAGATACATTAAGCAGATCAGCTATTGGTACATATAACGATACATATACAGTTCCTATTAATACTAAATGGATAATGTATACGTATGATGCTGTTCTTGGTAATTACAATGCATTATATGAAATCGGGATGACTGATGAACCAACAATTAGTAGTACAAATGGTTATATGCTACTAACAGCAGACCCTATAAATGCTATTAAAGATCCTTATCAATCAATAACAATATCATATTTCTCAACAAGCGTACAAAGGTTGTACAGAATAGGAACAACAGGAAGTTGGTTAAATTATAATGATCAACCTATAAAAGTAGCACAAGGTCAAACAATATATGCGAAAGGTATAGATCAATATGGAAATGAAACTAGATTAATACCAAGTTATACAGCGATTGTTACAGATGCATTAACTAAAGAAGTATATGATACCAATGATGCTACCGGTCTATCAAATGTAACAAATAAATTTATGGAAGTAGATAGCAGTATGCAAGGAAGAAATATTAGAGTTAAATGGAATGTTGCAGCTAATTCTTCTTCAACTCAAAGTATTGTATTTTTAGATGAAAATAAGTTAGTAATAAGCCAAATTAATAAAACTATATATAATCAAAATATTATGTATGATGAAGTATATAATATTCCGTTAAATACAAAATTTATAAAAGTCGTTAATATTTATTATCTTTATGAAATACAACCGAGTAATGAACCAACATTTACTAAAACAGATGGATATATGTTTTTATCACTAGATGCATTAAAGCAAGTAAGAGAACCATACCAAATGATTACAGCAAATTATTTTCCAACAAGTGTACAGAAACTATATAGAATAGGAACAACAGGAAGTTGGTTAAATTATACTCAACCGGTAAAACTAAATCAAGGTTTAACAATATATGCAAAGGGAGTAGACTTAAATGGAGTTGAAACGAGAGTAATATCTAGTTATACATCAAATGTACCAGATGCATTAAAAAAGGAAGCTTATGATGGTAATGATGTAACATATGCTATAGGTGGAGCAAACTCTTATATTGAGGTAGATAGTGCATTACAAGGAAGATCTGTTAGATTTAAATGGGTACTTGCATCGGGTCTATCTGGAAATGCATATATAATTTTTTTAGATCAAAATAAACTAGAAATTAGTAGAATAAGTAAAAGTGTTAATAATAGCATAGGAAACTATAATGAAATGATTACAATACCGATCAATACTAAATGGATTTCATATCTTGCCGTTGTTAATGGATATTCATATATGTATGAAATACAACCATAACCATTTACTTTTATGTAAACTTATGGTATAATAGGTAATATGTAATAAAGAGTTTCTAAATTATAATTAATTGGAGGAATTAAATTGAAAAAAATGTTAAGTAGCTTTTTAATGGTATCACTTATGGTTGTAATTTGTTCAGGATGTGGATCAGTTAAAGGGCAAGAACCAGTTGTAAAAGCTACAACAAATCAACAAGAGACAACTGGAAAATCTACAAGTAAAATAAAATATTTAGAAGGGACTTTAGAATCTAATAATTATACTTATAAAATAGTTTCTAAAGGAAAATATTTTGTTTTTAGTTGTGATTCAGCAGAGGAATATGTTATGTTTCTTGATGAACTTGATGAGTGGACTTATGATATTGTTGATATCCAGTTTGAACATTTTAGTGATGTAAATTATTTTGTAACTTATAAGAAAAAATAAAATAACAGTAACGCTCGCAGTTAATATCTGCAGCGTTATTTTTTGTTTATATATTTGTAACATGTACCTAATATATTGTAAAATTGACCTTTATGTAAACTTGTGGTATAATATATAACGTAAAACAATGAATTTCTAAATTATAATTAATTGGAGGTGAAATAATGAAAAACTTTTTAATTACTATACTACTAATATTCACAATATTTGTATTATATACAGGTCACGCAGTTAGAAGTTATGACATCAAGCAAGGTATTGACAAAGCTACAGTAAAAATAGAAGAGGTGGATAAAAAATTAGCAGCTGAGACAAGTAAAATTGTTACTAAAGATGATTTTTTCACTTTGTGTTCTGAAGTTTCAGATGCGTATGTTAAATTTTTAGTTGGAATTCGTGAAAACATTAGGAAAGGGTAAATATTCTTTTGTAATATATAAAAACAAATAATGTGAAGAATAACGCCCGCAGTTAATAACTGCAGCGTTATTCTTTTTTTGTGCTATGTTATGTTATGTATTTGTATAATAGTATTGCTAAGTATAGATATATGTGGTATAATTAATAGAATTAATTGGAGGATATATGAATAGAAAAGATATTAAAATTGTTTTTATGGGAACACCGGAATTTGCCAAATGTTCATTAGAAGGTTTGTATGATTCAGGATATAATATAGTTGGTGTTTTTACAAATCCAGATACTTTGAGTGGTAGAGGTATGAAACTTAAAGCTTCGCCAGTAAAAGAATATGCTAATGGAAAAAATATTCCTGTATTTCAACCCGAAAAGATAAGAAATAACGAAGAAGTAATTAGAATATTAAATGAGTTAAATCCAGATATTATTGCAGTAACAGCTTATGGCAAAATATTACCAAAAGAAATATTAGATTTTCCTAAATTGGGTTGTATTAACGTTCATGGTTCGCTACTTCCTAAATATAGGGGAGCTGCTCCAATACATCATGCTATAATGAATGGAGAGTCAGAAACAGGTATAACAACAATGTTTATGGATGTTGGTATGGATACTGGTGATATGTTACTTAAAGAGGCAGTTGTAATAAATGATGATGATAATTTAGAAACAATGACAAACAAACTCATGAAAGTAGGATCGGAGTTATTAATTACAACTTTAGATAAATTAATAATTGGTGATGTAGTTAGAATTAAACAAGAAGGTGATTTTTCTATTGCACCAATGATAAGTAAAGAAATGACAAGAATAGATTTTAATAAGAGTAGTAGAGAAATTTTTAATTTTGTAAGAGGACTTTCACCATACATTGGTAGTTATATAGTTCATAGTGATGGAACAAAATATAAGGTGTTGGAAGTTAAAGAGGCTGAAGATATTAAAGGTAATATAGGATCTGTAGTTTTAGTTACAAAAAATAGATTAGCCATCAAATGTAATGGTGGTTCAGTAGAAATAATAAAAATACAACCATTAGGAAGTAAAGTAATGGAAATAGTGCCATTTTTAAATGGTAACAAAATAGAATTAGGAGAAATGTTTGAATGATAAATATAAATGAATACACATTAGAAGAATTAGAAGAATATATAGAAATGTTAGGTGAAAAAAAATTTCATGCAAAACAAATATTTAAATGGTTACATAAAGAAAAAGTAGAAACTTTTGATGAAATGACTGATATATCTAAAAGTTTAAGAGATAAATTAAAAGAACAAACTTACATTCTTAAATTATCAATTATAAGTGTACAAAAATCTAAAAAGGATGGTACTGTTAAATTTTTAATTAAACTAGAAGATGACACTGCTATAGAATCTGTGTTTATGAAATACAACTATGGTAATTCAATGTGTGTATCATCTCAAGTTGGATGTAAAATGGGATGTAAATTCTGTGCTTCAACTAAAGAAGGTTATGAAAGAAATTTACTTGCTAGTGAAATTGAAGGACAGGTAATAGCAGTAGAAAAGTATACAGGGGAAAGAATCTCTAATGTAGTATATATGGGTATAGGTGAACCTTTAGATAATTATGATAACGTAGTTAAGTCTATTAGATTAATTAACTATCCATTAGGACTTAATATTGGTGCTAGACATATAAGTTTATCAACATGTGGAATAGTTCCTAATATATACAAATTAGCTGATGAAAACATACAATCTACTTTATCAATTTCTCTTCATTCTACTAAAGATAGTGAAAGAAAAAAGATTATGCCAATAGCAACTAAATATTCAATAAATGAATTACTAGAAGCTTGTAGATACTATATAAAAACAACTGGTAGAAGAATTAGTTTTGAGTATGCTTTAATTAATGGTGTAAATGATACAAAAGAAGATGCACTTGATTTAGTTAAACTTTTAAGAGGAATGATTGCTCATGTAAATTTAATACCTGTAAATACGATAACAAATGCATTATATACAAAATCAAAAGAAAAAAATATAGAAATATTTATGAATACACTAAATTCATCTGGTATTGTTGCAACAGTAAGAAGAGAATTAGGTAGTGATATAGATGCTGCTTGTGGACAATTAAGACAAAAACATTTAGAAGAAAATAAAGAAGAAGATTTAATATAATAATAGAAAATAAATCATATCAACTTAATATTTAAATTTAAGTTGATATGATTTTTGTATATTTAAATTATAATACTTTTTATAATGTAGAATAATATATAGTATACAAATATTAATATATTTAGTAATTAATGTACTAATACACTTAATCGTATTAATTACTAATAAAATACATAAAATCTTTTGACAAGTATTGCAATATAATGTATTATGTAGTAGAATATATGATATGAGAGTAGGTGATTTTTATTCATGTATGTTGTAAGAAGTGATGTTGGCAGAAAAAGAGAAATAAATGAAGATTATTACCTAATTAGAAAAATAGGCAATGAATGTGATATATATATTGTAGCTGATGGACTTGGTGGATATGAATGTGGCGAGGTTGCAAGTAAAATATGTGCAGAATCTGTATATGATAGCATTTTAAATGAATACTCTAATATTGCTAAAAGTAAAAACAAAGATAAATATATAACAAATATGATGAAGAATATAATTGTAGTTACAAACGATAAAATATTTAACATGGAAAAAACAGATGTTAAATATAAAGGTATGGGTACTACATTATTAGTAGTATTTAGATATTTAGATAACTTATATTACCTATCTGTAGGTGATAGTAGAATATATTATATAGATAGAAACTTAAGTGAAATAGTACGTTTAACAGAAGATGATACGTATGTAAATACATTAGTTAAAACAAATATAATAACATATGAAGAATCTAAAAATCATCCACAAAGACACATACTTACAAAAGCTGTTGGAGTATTTAAGGATATAGAAGTTGATGTCAGTAAAATAGATGATAAACTTAATGGATATATACTTATGTGCACTGATGGTGTAACAAATATGATAAAAAAACATGAGTTATTGAATATATTTAAAGATAACGAATTTGATATAATAGCACAAAAAATAGTTGAAGAATCAAATAATAGAGGTGGAACTGATAATATTACAGCTCTAATAATTGATATTTCAAGCTTAAACTAAAAGGGGTAAAAATTATGGAACTTATAGGTAAGGTATTATCTAATAGATATGAGATAATTGAAGAAATTGGAGTAGGCGGAATGGCTTTTGTTTACAAAGCCAAATGTAGACTACTAAATAGAAATGTTGCTGTTAAAGTCTTGAAACCAGAGTTTGCAAAAGATGATACATTTGTAAAGAGATTTAAAACAGAAGCACAATCAGCAGCTTCTTTAACGCATCCAAACATTGTTTCTGTATATGATGTTGGAGAAGAAAACGGAATAAATTATATAATTATGGAACTTTTAGAAAGTAGAACTTTAAAAGACTATATACAAGAAAAAGGTGCTCTTAGTACAGAAGAAACATTAAAAATCTCTATGCAAATAGCTTCTGGATTAGAAGCTGCTCATAAGGAGCATATTATACACAGAGATATAAAACCACAAAATATAGTTTTAAATAAGAATATGGTTGCAAAAGTTACAGACTTTGGTATAGCTAAGGCTACAACTTCTTCAACAATAACTAATTTTGGAACAACAATGGGTTCAGTACATTATTTCTCACCTGAACATGCTAAAGGTGGATATACAGATGAAAAATCTGATATATATTCATTAGGTGTAGTTATGTATGAAATGGCAACAGGTAGAGTACCTTTTAATAGTGATTCAGCTGTTTCAGTTGCATTAAAACATATACAAGAAGCGCCAATTGAACCAATAGATATTAATGGAAATGTATCAGAATCATTAAACAGGATAATACTAAAAGCAATGGCAAAAAATACTGCTAGTAGATATAAAAGTGCTACTGAAATGTTACAAGCAATTCATGAAGCTATGAATGATTCTAATAAATATATTAGAACTAATTCATCTGTAGAAGCTGGATCAACACAAGTTATCCCTATCATAACAGATGAAATAATCGAGGAAAATATTGTACCAAATTTAAGAACTAGAAATCCTGCACGTAGAATGAATTTAATAACATCTAAAAATCTTAAAGGAGATTCAAATCAAGAAATTTTAAATGGAGATAATATAGATAAAAATCCAAAGAAAACAATGAGTAAAAAGAAAAAAATAATTATTATAATTATTGCAATTATAGCTGTTATAATTTTATCTGTATTAACATTCTTTACTGTTAAAATCATAAAAAAGATTCAAGATGATAATAAACCAGCAGTTACTTTTGAAGTTCCTAATTTAGTTGGTAGAAGTTTTGAAGAAGTACAAAAAGAATATATGAATCAAAATATTGAGGTTATTCAAGATAAAACTGAATATGATTTAGTTTTAGCGGAAGGTTTAATAATTTCACAAACACCTGAAAAAGCTACAACTGCAACTGATAGAAAAATTTATGTTGTAGTAAGTAAAGGACAAAAAATGGTTACTGTCCCTGATGTTACAGGAAAAGATATAAAAGTAGTTAAATATGAACTTGAAGATACACTTGGATTTGTAATAGAATCAGTAGAAGAAATAAGTACTAAAGTACTAGCAAATATAGTTATATCACAAGATCCTATAAAAGATACACAATTACCTTTTGGAAGTACTATAAAAATTAAAGTAAGTAAAGGTGATGGAAAAGCTAGAATAATTATGCCTACAGTTATAGGAAATACAGAAGCTGTTGCAAACAAAACTTTAACAGATTTAAAATTAGCTGTAAAGGTTATATATGGTGAGGACCAAACTAAGGCTAATGGTGTAGTTACAGCTCAAAATTATCCACAAAATCAAGAACTAAAAGAAGGTGATTTAGTTGAAATAACAGTTAATAAACTTTTAGTTACTAAAGTAGTATCATTAGATTTAACTGAGCTGAAAGGTACAACTGATTATAAAAATGATATTGAAGTAAAAGTTATTGCAAGTATTGATGGTTCAGCTGGAAATACTGTATTTGATAAATCATTTAAGTTATCAGCTACTAAAGCAGAATTTTCTTTAAATGGATATACATCAGCATCATTAAAAATATATATAGATGAAAAAGAAGTTAAGACTCAAACAATTAAATTTGCTGAGTAGAGGAGATAAATTTGAATAATGATTTTATTAAATCAAAGGTAATAGAAATATTATTAGATAAATATATAACTGTTGATGAAGAGAGTAATTCTCTTCATACAGCTATATTACCTGGTAATATGAAGAAAAATAAAATATATGTTGGAGATAACGTTTATATAAAAAAAAGTTATGATACTTATCTTATAACAGAAATAATTAAGAGAATGAACTTTGTTATACGTCCACCGGTAAGTAATATTAATCAAATGATACTTTTAATATCTATCAGTAATCCTAAGCCGGATTACATTTTATTAGATAAGCAGATAGTTTTATGTAGAAGTAAAAATATTACTCCAATAATATGTATTAATAAGATTGATTTGTTAAATGATAAACTAGATATTGAATTAGAATATATAATAAATACATATTCAAAATTAAATATAGAAATTTTGCAAATAAGTAGTAAAAATGAAATTGGTTTAGATAATTTAAAAGATAAACTGAAAAATAATACATCTGCTTTTTCAGGTAATTCTGGAGTTGGAAAATCTTCTGTAATTATAAAGTTATTACATGACAGTTCACTTAAAATAGAAATTGGTTCAATAGGTGCTAAGACAAATAAGGGTAAACATACAACAAAATATGTTAAACTATATAATATAGATAGAAATTCATTTATTCTAGATACTCCTGGATTTTCAAGTTATGAGTTATACGATATAGAGTCAGAAGATTTAAAAAAATATTATGATGAATTTAAGTCATATGAATGTAATTACTTAGATTGTAATCATATTAACGAAGGTATATCAGAATGCAAAATTAAGCAAGCAGTAAACAATAATGAAATTGATTTATTAAGATATGAGAGATATAAGTATATATATGCTTCTTTAAAAGATAAAGAAGATGTTAAATATAAATAAAGAGGTGTATATGGATAATTTTTTGAATGAAAAAACTATTTCAATATCTATTTTAAATGTAAAGGATTTAAATTCTTTTCTGAGTAATTTAGATGAAATAGCCAAGAAAAATAAATTTGATAATATAACAATTCATTTTGATATAATGGATGGTGCGTTTGTACCAAACATTGTATTGACACTAGATTCAATTAAACTTGTTAAAGAATACAATTTTTTTGTAGATGTACATTTGATGTGTAATAAGCCTAAGGTATATATAGATAAAGCTATTTTACTTGGAGCAGATAATATAACAATACATTACGAAATAGAAAATATATATGAAAATTTAAAGTATTTAAATAAAATCAAAAGTGATCTCAAATTAAAAAACAGGGATTTATCTATTGGTATTTCTATAAAGCCTGGAACAGATATAAAAAAAATATTTAATTACATTGATATGTGCGATGTTATCCTTTTAATGAGTGTTGAACCAGGACTTGGCAGACAAACATATATGAATAATATAAATAAAAAAATAGAAATAGCTTTAGATACGAAAAAAATGGTACAAATAGACGGAGGCATAAATAATATTACAATAATTAAACCAAATAATTTAGGTGTAAATAGTTTTGTTATTGGAAGCTATTTTACTAAAGATATATCTAACATGTCACCTAAAATAATTAAAATTGAAAACATAATAAAGAAAGAAAGAGGTAATAATGGTAGGAATATATAAATGTGATATATACGACGAAAAATTACTTGATAATGTAATCGAAGAAATCTTCATTAAATTAAAAATAAATGAAAAAATTGTAAAGGATATGAATGTAGTACTAAAACCTAATTTATTAGCTATAAGAGATATTAATACTGCTACAACTACACATCATTTATTTGTGAAATCTATTGCAAAAAAAGTAATTTCTTTAGGAGCTAAATGCACAATTTGTGATAGTCCACCAGGAAAATATAGCAGTAAAAACTTACTAAAATCATATGAAAAACTAGGATATTTGGAAATAGAGAAAATAGGTGCTATTTTAAATATAGATACTACATCTAAAGTAGTAAATATAAATGGAAAACTTGTAAAAAACATTGAAATTATATCTCCAATATTAAACGCTGATTTAGTTATAAATCTTCCTAAATTAAAGACACATGCAATGATGAATTTAACATGTTCAGTTAAAAATTTATTTGGTATAGTGCCGGGAGAGAGAAAAGCGGAAATACATTCACTTTATCCGGATTATGATAGTTTCGCTGATGCTATGATAGACATTTCAAGCTCTGTTAAAAACCAGATAACAATAGTAGATACTATATACTCAATGGAAGGTAATGGACCTAATTCTGGGGCTCCTAGACATACTGGTTTAATAATTGCTTCAAGTAACCAATTTGAAATTGATTATGTAGTATCTAAAATAATAGATTTAAAATTAGAAGATTCATACATAGTTAAAAATAGTATTGAAAGAGGTATACTTACTAATCCAAGTAGTATAGAAATAATTGGAGAAAAACTAGAAGATATAATAATAAAAGATTTTAAATTTCCAGATACTTTAGCTAAAAAAACTTTTGCAAGAGCTTTTAAGTTAACAAAATTTATTAAACCATATCCAATGTTTGATAGTAAAAAATGTATCAGATGTAAATTATGCATAGATAGATGTCCAGTAAATGCTCTCAAATTAATAAATAACAAAGTTGTTTTAAAAGATAAAAATAAATGCATAAGATGTTTTTGTTGTAGCGAGCATTGTCCAGTTCATGCAGTTGGTATTAAACACATATTGACATTTAAAAGAAAATAAAAAATAATATAAAAGGGGTTATTAAATGGATAGAAATAATAAAAACTTTGAAAAAACTTTGAATTTGCATAAAAAAGTTTTAAATGTATATGCAAGTTTAGAACTGAGAACTGGGTATTTTACTAATAAGCTATTAACAAGTGATAATTATAAAAAATCACTAGAGAAAAATTCTAACTCTAGATATAAAACATATATATCTGAAATGCCAATTGAATTAGATTACAAACTTAATAATAATGATCTTTTAGGTAATATTTTAAAAGATATTATAATTAGATATTCCCTTATAAGTGGACAAGTAACTGAAACAAAATTGTTATTTTCGTATACAAATAGCATGACAAACGAAGATAAAGAATATAAAAAAATGAATGATGTAATTAAAAACGAAATTAATACTATAAACAAATCAGGGAGTATTATTGATTTTTTAAAAACATATAGAACTACTATTAATACTGAATTTGCAACAAAAATGGTTGATTTGTTTTTTGAATTATATAATACGAATAAAATATATAGTGAGGACATGCCTACTAAATGTTGTACAAAATGTAAAAATGTTAAAGTTGCTAAAAATAGAATAAACGTTTCAAACTATCATATATTATTCAGAGTTGAAGAGGATCCTGATTATATTTTAGCAGAATATAATAATTTAAGAAATACATTTCTAGTTGCTTCAACCATAAGACCATGGACTTTGGTAGGAATCAGCAATGTTGCGGTTCAAAGTAATGTAGAATATAGTATAGTAGAAACTAAATCAGGTTTTGGAATAACAGTTCATTATATAATTGCAAGTAAATATGTAGAAGATTATATGGCAAATGCACTGGTTTTTGAATATACAGTTAAAAAAACATTGTCAGGAAAAATGTTACAAAAAATAATATGTGCTTCTCCTATTGATTATGATAAAAAAATTGAATGTATAACTACTGATGTTGATTTATCAAAAATTAGAACTGCTACAATGACAATAACACCTGCACATAGCTATTTAGAATATACAATATTTAGAAAAAATAATTCAGGTCAAATAAGAAATTATATTGATATGGATGGTAAAATAAGTGCTTTTGGATACGATTATAAATTTAGAGATTATAAGGATGTAGAATTAGAAATAATTGAAAGCCTTAGAATATCAGATTTATTGTTATTTATTGATACAGATAAAATTAATATGACTAAATGTGCTAATTGCGGTAGCACGCTTGTATATAGATATCTTTCTGAATGGTATATAAATGAAAGTAATAATGATTCTGTAGAAAAAGATATAAGTGAAATATTAAAAAAAGCAAGTATTACAATTAACATACCAGATAAAAAATCTAAATATTTGAAGATATCAAAAAATACAAATAAAGGAGTTACTATTCCTGTAATAAGTTGTGCTCTTTGTAATCAGAAAATAATTAACGATAAAGTAATTAAACAGTATAAAGAAAAGATAGAAAAACATGGGGTAGAAAAATTATATAAAATGACTCCAGAAGAACTTTTAGATGGAGCAATAGTTTGCGAATGTGGAGGTACTTTCTTTTTTAAAAATGAAAATTTGTTTAATGAGTCATTTGAAATATTATCATCAGATGTAGCTACTGAAAATACAGAATATGATAAAACATACAATATATTTATTTCTAATATTGATAAATTTATTAAAAGTGTAGAGATAAATAGATACTATGATAAATTTAATGAAGAAATGAAAAAAATAGATAAATTCTTTATATACGGTAATATACTTAAAAACAAAAAGATATTAGGAGCACCTAAATTCTATCTTGAAGAAGATATTAAAGAAACAGAAGGATTTCTAGTAACTAATATAGATATAGCTGATATAATAAATAAATATGGTCCAGACATATTAAGATTATGGGCTCTTCATAAATCTAAAAATAAAACTATATTGATAGATGAAAATAATTTAAAATATGAAGAAAGAATATATACTAACATAAGAAAAACAATTGGTTTTATCATATCAAATATACTAGATTTAGATTATGATAAAAATTATATTGATATTGAAAATAGAACAGATTTAGATAAATATATTCATGTTAAAACTAATGATTTACGTTTAAAACTTATAAAATGTTATAATGAATTTGATTTTTACAAGGCATATGTTTTAATAAAAGATTTTTGTTTAGAAACATTATGTGAAGAATACTTCAATGCCATAAAATATAACTTGTATATATTAGATACAAATAATAGCATTAGGAGATCAACACAGTCAACATTATTTGATTTATTTAATATGCTTAAAATTTATCTTGGACCTATTATTCCTTACCTTTTCATGGAGTCTTGCTCATATTTAGAAAATTCTAAATCATTATTAGTTGAAAGAGACAATGATGGTAAAGATACCTTTAGTTATGTACAAGAATATGAAAAGTGGGATAACATATTTAAATTTAAAACAAAAGTAAATAAATATATAATAAAAGCTCAAAACGAAAAAATAATTGGAGATACATTACAAGCTCATGTTATAGTAAAATGTACAAAAGAATTAAGTGATTTTGCAAATGAAAATATCGATGATATTTTAAGAGCATTAAATATATCACAAATAGATGTAGAAGTTTCTGAAAAATTAAATGTTTCTGTCCAAAAATCTGATGGACAAAAATGTGAAAGATGTCATAACTATAAAAATGATGTTGGAAGGCACGTTAAATATCGTTATTTGTGTAATGATTGTGCTAATATTTTAGAAAATAACTAAAGGAGGCAACGAATGGAAAATTTAGATAATATAATAGAAGCGGTACTATTTGCTTTAGGTAGAGATGTTACTTTTGATGAACTATCGCAAACTTTAAAAGTTGATTTAAGTGATATCAATATTGCTATAGAAAAATTAAAAGAAAAATATAATGATAATAATACTATAGTTCTATATATTACAGAAGATAGTGTACAACTTGTAACAAATAAAATATATTATGAACATATAAAGTTATTTGTTGAAAATACTAAAAGACAAAATTTATCTACATCAGCTATGGAAACACTAACAATAATTGCATACAATCCTAAAATAACTAAATCAGAAATAGAAAGAATAAGAGGAGTTAGTAGTGATTTTGCAGTAGGTAGATTATTAGAATGTGGACTAGTTGAAGAAGTTGCAAGATTAAGCATTCCAGGAAGACCAGCTATATATTCAGTTACAAAGGAGTTTTTAAAAAATTGTAACATAAAGGATATATCAGAACTTCCAAGTTATGAGGAACTTAAAATTAGAGATGAACAGATGATGATAAACGATATAGAGAATTGAAGGTGAAGTAATGAATTTAATACTTGGTAAAAGTAAAACGGGTAAATCTAAATATATATTTGATAAAATAGATAATGATATATCAGAAGGTAAAAAGATTATATATTTTGTTCCTTCTCAAATGAGGGTTTTATCAGAAGAAAATTATATTAAATTTCAAAACAAACCAGGTATAATAGATGTAAATGTAACAACTATAAGTTCATATATTAAAGATTTTTTGAGTCAATATAATATAAATCATCAAGATAAATATATATCTAAATTAGATAGGAAACTTATATTAACTAAAATAATACTTGAAAATCCTAACCTTTTTAATATGTTTAAGAAAGTAAAAAATAAAGAAGGATTTTTAGAAAATCTAAATATATATATGGATATATTTAAAAAAGAAGATATAAATATAGAAGATATAAAAAATCTAGAACTTCCAGATAAACTATTAGAATATAAACTAAAAGAAATAACTAATGTGTACAAAGAATATATTAATTACACAGAAGATAAATATATAGACTCAATAGATGAAACAGATATATTTTTGAAGTTGTTTGAAAGTTCATATTTAAATAAAGATGTAAGTAACATATGTATATATTTTGATGCATATAACAATTTCACACATCATGAACTTAAATTTATAAAGTTATTACTTAAACTTAAATTAGATGTTACATTTAACATAACAACAGATATAGCCGAAAAACTAGATGATATGTCAAACTATAGTATAAATGAAATTTCAAATTTAATTATAGGTGATATTACAAATATATTCACTCAATCAAATTTAACTGTACTTAAACTACTTAAGTATGCTAAAAAAATGAATTTAAATATTTCATCTGAATTTATGCGTACTAACTATTCGAATGCTAAAGGTGATATAAAATATTTAGCAAATAATATATTTGTATCAGATTCTATTAGTAGTAAATTTAAAGCAGAAAATATACACATAAATTTAACTACTAACATATATACTGAAATTGAAAAAATTGCAAATGTTATTTCGCAAAAAGTAAGAGAAGGGTATAGATATAAAGATTTTGTAATCTATACATCATCTACAGATGAATATTCATATGTTGTTCATAAGATATTATATGAGTATAACATACCTGTATATATTGATTCTAAAATATCAATTCAAAGTAATATATTAATCAAATATATACAAAAATTCTTTTTTACTATCAAACTTACATAATAATTGCTAATTCATACACGCACCACATAAAAATCGGAGACCGCAGCCTTAACTTTATAGTGCGAACGAGCTCGAAGCTC
>Ga0209123_1000716_pt1 | contig 38858 bp, 34 predicted proteins | sample BarGraIncu00431A_FD_184500 | JGI IMG/M metagenome (GOLD analysis project Ga0209123, IMG submission 184500) | Arctic peat soil microbial communities from Barrow, Alaska, USA - Barrow Graham LP Incubations 004-31A (SPAdes) (version 2) | ecosystem: Environmental > Terrestrial > Soil > Wetlands >...
CAGCTCGACTATCGTTCGCTGATATGCCATCCCGTTCTTTTTCAGGCGCATCAATGCTCTCATCTTTTCTTCTTGGGAATACATGGCGGACCTCCTGTCCTGCGTCCAGGATTTCGTCCGCACCCCCAATAACCACGTTACAATAACTTGAAAGCCTCGGGATGTCCTGCTGGTAACAGGACTACAACACCCGGGACTTTCGCCTTTCTGTTAGAATGTCATTGACAAGTATATCCGGAAAATGGCGTACAGGAAACTCCGACAGCACAAGGACACATTACGCGGGCACAAGCACCTGATAGCAGTGCTTTCGGGGGTTTTACTATAATCAGAAAGCATTAGTAGTCATTGTAGGAATTGTAGTAGCGTTTGCAACGGCAGAAAAATAGCAGTATTTCGACCCGAAATTCGAGGGATTTCACTCTGATTTGTGTTTGCAATGATGAGTAATCCGTGCCATTTAGAGCCATCGCAGATGGCTCTAAGCCTCCGCGCTTGCTCTTTCAAAACGCTATACGCACGATTCTTATATCAAAGAATAAACGAACCCATATTTTTATTGAATTGCCACGCTGAAAAACAGGAAAAACGGTTTATCGGCCACCTTCCCGGCGCGAGAAAAGAATAAATATTTAATGTATTACGTAAAATAACTATTGTATTACGTAATTTTATGCGTTATGATGGCTTCAACAAAAGAAATGGAGGGAGAAAAATGAAAAGACAAATTGAATTTGAAAAAAACAAAAATGTGTTTACCGTAGGCCAACTGCTCATCGGACTAACGATGGGTGTGGTCGTTATCTCCATGTTGTTTACGATTCTTTCTCATTATGTTGAGTTTAACATCAACACCCTGTTCGGAAGATTTGTAGGTTCGATGATCGGCACGCAGAACAATTTCACCGCTATCCAGGGGTGGCTGGCAATTGATATTGCTGCAACCTCGACGCATTTTAAGCAAATTGCCCTGTATTCCAGCGGAGATCGACTGATGCTGCTGTTGCTCATTTTCTATGTCATAACGAAGTTCAAAAAAATCGTGAAGGCATTTGAAGATAAAAAGCAGATTTTTCTGGAGGAAAATATAAAATCCCTGCAACACATCGGCCATGGGGTCCTCTTCTATATGCTTGTTTCGTTTACGTATAATTTTCTGTGCAGCGGTTTCCTGCATATGTTATTGAACAGCGAATTTGAAAAAGCAGGTCTGCATACCCGTGCGTCCATAATCGTAGGCCCATACTTCTTCATATATTGTTTAGTATCTGCGGGTGCGGCCTATGCATTGTCAGGTATCTTCAAAAAAGGACTGGAGCTCCGTGAAGACAGCGAGTCTTTTGTTTAGGAGGAAATCGAAATGATCATCGTAAGATTGGACCGCGTTATGGCTGACAGGAAGATGTCACTGAATGATCTGGCCGAGCGGGTAGGCATTTCCAACGTGAACTTGTCTCAGCTTAAAACCGGAAAAGTGAAGGGCATTCGTTTTCAGACCGTGAATGCTATTTGCAAAGCACTTCACTGCCAGCCGGGAGACTTGTTTGATTACGTAGAAGACGTCAAATAATTCTGTACCACATGCCAAAATGGAAAAACAAGAGGCCGTTGCTCAGGTGATTTTTCGATCACTTTTGCAACAGCCCCTTTTTATGCGGTTTTAGGTGTGAAAGCCTCAAATAGCCTCTCTAGTGCGCCACGCATGGCGATTAACTTGACGGTGAAAGTCCGTTATGGGGGTATGTAGCGACCAACTGCGAATCGCGGCAACCCGGAGCCATCTGCGCGAAGGCTTAGTGCCAGCAGGATATCCCGAGTCATTCAAATTATTGTATCAAGTTTTACGAGAAAATGGGAGAGGGAATTTTTGTTATTTCGGGGACGGAAGCGGTATGAAGGCGCAAGATTTTCTGTCGACATTTGGATTATTGGCGAGATGGGTCCGGAAGTTGCGGTCAGAGGCTGTGCATCAACGACGTAGCTGCTTTTTGTAGAGACTGCGGCACCACAATGCGAAGATTAGGAATGCGAATTGCAAGAGGATAAGTAGAATTATCATTATCGTACCCAGGAGTACAAACAGGAAGTGATGCCAGAGGTCCGGTATGTTGGTAGAGGGACTTGAGGTCGATGAGTAGACTGTGATGAGGCGATGCCTGTTGCACGGAGACGGGGATCAAGATCGTGTTTATGTATACGGAGAGGATGACCGGAATATAGCAGATGAAAAACATGAGCCACATTTCTGAGGCGCGTTTGTATCGCCCCGCTTTGGAGGCCGCGTCGGAGAAGATGTCTTCGTTGGCCTGCTCGCGGGTTTTTTTGAAGTAGTGGATACCGATCGACTTGTATCCGGCTATGTGCTGCCAGCCGCTGTCTTCAAAGAGTGCGATGTAGTCCAGATAGTCTTTTTTGCGCTTGAATAGGCGGAAATCGACACGGATGGATGTATCTTCCTGGGCCGTTTTCTGGAATGTGTAGGTGAATAGGACGCTTTTCAGAGCCCATCCCTTTTGGGCCATGGCATGCAGCCAATTCTCTTCTTTCTCGTAATCAAGGAATAATCGAAATTTCTTCATGCTATTCACCTACTTTCTGAAGATATGCATCGGTTAGAAGAATCATGTATTTCATGCGTTCATAGTCCAGTGTGAGAACTTCGTGTCCTTTGGGCGTGATTGCATAGGTCTTGCGGCGTGCATCCTGGCCGGGGATCTGGCGGATCATCTTCTGTTTTTCAAGATTCTCGAGGGCTCCGTACAGTGTGCCGGCAGCCAACCGGACCTGACCGCTGCTGAGTTCTTCGATCTTCTGCATGATGATATAGCCATGAGCCGGACTTAAGAGAGTGAGCAGCACATAATAGGTGGTTTCTGTAAGTGGAAGATTCGCGTCACGATTCATAATGCGTCTCCTTGTTGCAATCGTTATTCAGTCAATCTGTATAGTTGAATTATATACAGTTGAACTGATTAAGTCAACAGGGTGTGAAAATTATTTTTGCAAAAATCGTATCCTTTCAACCGGTTATGAATTTCAAAGAAATATACAAAAAAACCTGCACTTCAAATTGCGTGCAGGTTTAGCAATCATTTTACAGGAGAATGCGTTAACAGGACTACAACACCTGGGGCTTTTGCCTTTCTGTTAGAATTTTATTGACAAGTATATCCGGCAAACGACGGACAGGCAACTCCGTCAGCACAAAGACACATTACGTGGGCATAAGCATCAACAATCAACAGCACTTGAGTGATTTCAACAATAGCAAACGGTTCAAAGACTTCATACTCATGGAAGTCCACATCCGAAAATCATTCTGCACATTTATGTAAACCACAGTACTTTCCAGTACCTTTTCTTAAAAATTATGCTCAAATTATGCTCAAAACAACAGTTCTGCCTTGAAAAACTCGCATTTTCAGACAAACAAAAAGTCCCACAAACCTTACAGGCTGTAGGACTTTGAGATGGAGCCGATTAACGGATTCGAACCGTTGACCTGCTGATTACAAATCAGCTGCTCTACCAACTGAGCTAAGTCGGCGTATAATGCGCAATCATTGCCTGCTGTCTTTGCGGGAAGCTGTAACCCGACGCGCACAATGTATTTTATGTGAACCGGGTTGTATTGTCAAGGGATTCGGCTAAAAAGTGTAGCTGCTGTAAAGAGATCTGCGGGCGGGATTTCATATTTTCGCAAGAAGGATTGAACCGCCATGTTCCTTTATATAATTGACGACTTCAACCGGCGGAGTTTCTTCCGTAATCAGGATATTCACTTTACTTAAGCTGCAATAGGTTATCAGTGAGACAGGGCCGCATTTGCTGCTGTCGGCAAGAAGATAGACTTCTTTGCTTCTCTGGATGGCCATGCGCTTCAAATCGGCTTCAAGGGGGGAAGAACAAGTCAATCCGCTCGCAATGGAATATCCGGTAGTGGCAATAAGTGCTTTGTTAATATTGAAGGCCTGCAGAAGTTGTACGGCACTTGATCCGATCAATGAAAGTGTTTTGCGGTTGAGCGTTCCTGAAAGTGAAATAATATTAATATTATTGAATGGAATTGCCCTTGTAATCACTTCAATATTATTTGTGAGAATCGTAATATTCTTTTTGTGAATAAGGTGGTTTACTAAATGCGTCATTGTCGTTCCGGAATCGACAAAAACAATGTCGCCGTCTTCAATCAGGCTTGCGGAGACGGCAGCGATCGCTGCTTTTGCCGACTGATTGGAAAAATATCTTTCTTCAAATGACGACATCTCTTTTTTGGAAAGAACGGTAACTCCACCATATATTTTTTTGATGTCACTGTCCTCGATTATTTCACTCAAATCTCTGCGCAGAGTGCTTTTTGAGACTTCAAAGCGATTGCAGATTTGATCAAGCGTAACAGTCTTGTTTTCATAAATATAGTTTCTGATTTCATCAATACGCTTAGGCCTCATTTTGCTATCACCCCGCACATGTTCTATTAATAGTATCTATACAGTTCACGTAATTTTATCATATTAATTGATGACTTTCTTATAGAATTACTGAATTTCGGATAAAGAGGGGAGGGTAGAACCTCCGTAAGGCATGGCAATAATTGTTGCGTTTTGGCCAAGTGCCCTGAAAGCTTCCTGTAATGCTTCTTTTGCGTCGCTGTATGGCTCAAGATGGCATCCGGTTACAAAATCTGCAGCTAAATCACTTACCAGGAAGATGCGGGCAGACTCCAGAACAATCGCAATTGCGGCGGCTTTGTGCCCGCCAAGTTGAAAATCCTGCTGGATGTGAGGAATCATGTCACATGCATTTTTATGTCCAAGCATCCATTTTTCAAAGGTGTGTTCGCCCAGTCCTTCTTTGGCAGATGCAAGCCAGATTACTATGCCGCCTTTTTTGACCGCATGCTTTGCATTGTCCAAAGCCTTTTGTGCCTGATAAAGATTGATGTCTTTTGGATATCCGCCGGGGGAGACGATCACTATGTCGGCTCTTTTGGGAATGTTCACGAGATACATGCTGTCAAGATACTTGCAGCCAGCCCTGTGCGCTTTGACATGATGTCCGGCTACGCTTTTGACAATATGTTTTTTTTCATCAAGTACGACATTCAGAATAAAATCAATGGGGATAAAATTGGCAACTTCTTCTATGTCTTCCCGAACCGGGTTGCCATCCAGTGCACCGGCCTTTGCCTCCGGCATAACCATTTTGCTGTGATTGGCTGAGATAGCAGTCCTCGTCGATACGCCCGGCATAATGGCTTTTGCACCGCCGCTGTAACCGGCAAAATAATGAAATTCAATATTGCCGATACAAATTCTTCTGTCGGCACGGACAACCGGTCCGAATATTTCGTAGGGCGTGCCGCTTGAACTTGTGCCGACAAGGACGAAATCATCCACTGAGTCTATACACAAAACACTTTCATATACCTCGTCGCCAACCATCGTCCGCATCTCTTGTTCAGTATGCGGACGATGGCTGCCTAAGGCAAAAACAATGGTAACATCCTGTTTGCGTATTCCTGCGCTATAGAGTCTTTTCAGAAGTACCGGAAGAATTTTGTAAGAGGGAACAGGGCGGGTGATATCACTGGTAATGATTGCAACCGTCTCACAGGGCATTACGATTTGCTCGATTCCGGGGGAACCGATCGGCTCGTCCAGGGAACGTTCCAGTTCCTTCACTTCACTGAAGTCTGCTTCATATGACAATACATTTGGCTTTAACACAGCGACAACATTTTCTTCCGGAAGATCCAGTTCAATTATGCTTTTGTCGTATCCAAACTCTACTATCATTTTTCTCTCCATAATTCAGATAATTGACGTCACCGTTCTGTGCAGTCCGGCTTTCTGATTCAACTTTTCTTTTGTTGCTTTTCTCTGCGTTGCAGTTTTGACGGAAATCATTACTGCTTCTTTATTGCAATTACTTCATGGACTTTACTGATAATTTTTGCGGAGGTTAATTCATATACTTCACGCAGGTAGCCTTCTTCGCCGACCTGGCCGAAACGATCTTCGACCCCGACAATACGCATGATTGTCGGATGGTTTTTGCTGAGGAATTCTGCTACAGCGCCGCCGAGCCCGCCGTTAATATTTGCATTTTCGGCAGTGACTACGGCGCCTGTTTTTTTGGCGCAGGCAAGTATGGTTGCCTCATCAAGGGGCTTGATTGTCACGATATCGACAACCTGGGCCGAGATGCCCTCTGCCGCAAGGGTTTCTGCAGCTTTGAGAGCTACTGCAACCATAATTCCGGCTGCAATGATTGTAACATCCGTTCCGTCGCGAAGTACGGCAGCTTTGCCGATTTCAAATTCACTTCCGGCTTCATACACGGCAACGCTGTTTTTGCGGGGGGTGCGGATATAGGTGACGCCCGGCCTGTCCTTTGTCTTCAGGAGGATGTCCTGAAGCTGGACGGAATCGACCGCATCAAAAATGGCAGCGCCCGGAATGACCCGGTACATTGCGACATCTTCAAAAGGCATGTGTGTTCCGCCGTTATAGGCTGCGGTTACGCCCGGATCCGACCCGATGATGCGGACATTATTTTTGGCATATCCGACGGAAAGGAAGACCTGGTCAAAACAACGTCTGGATGCAAAAGGCCCGAATGTGTGTACATAAGGCTTTTTACCGGCGGCGGACATTCCTGCGGCCACGCCGACCATGTTGGCTTCCTGGATTCCGCAGTCGATCGCCCTTTCAGGGTATTTTTTGCGGACTTTGGTTGTGGACATCGAGTTCATCAGATCCGCGTCAAGGTATACCACCTTGGGGTCGAGCTCAATCAGGTTTTCTATTGCTGCAGCGAAGGCATCCTTCATTGCAATTTTTTCTTTATCGCCATTGTAAATTACTTTATACACGCTTAGAACCCTCCAATCACTTTGTCGAGTGCGGCTATCGCTTCATCCGCCACTTCGGCGCTGAGAACGATATGATGGTTAAATTCAATTGCCTCAACGGCAGGAACACCGGCACCCTTAATTGTATTCAGCACGATCATGGCAGGTTTATTGCCCTGCTCCTTCTGTGCTATACGGACAGAGGCCACCACCTTGTCCGGATCGGATCCGTCAATAGTCTGGACATACCAGCCGAAGGATTCAAACTTGGCGCCGATGTCACCCATATTCATGATTTCATCAGTCGTTCCATCGAGCTGCTTGTGGTTATAATCGACAAAAGCAATCAGGTTGCCAAGCTGCTTATGTGCCGCAAACAGAGCCATTTCCCATACCTGTCCTTCGTTGCATTCACCGTCCCCCATGATCAGATAGACTCTGGAGTCGGATTTATCATATTTAAGTGCAAGGGCAAGTCCGGCAGCAGTTGACGCACCCTGGCCAAGGGAGCCTGTCGTCATATCGATACCGGGAGTGAGATTCCTGTCACAGTGACTGGGAAGACGAGTCGCCGGCTTGTTTAAGGTCATAAGCCATTCCATCGGGAAAAAGCCTTTGAGCGCCAGTGTTGCATAAATTGCAGGCCCTGCATGTCCTTTTGAACACACGAGACGGTCCCGCTTATCCCACGAGGGGTTTTTGGGATCATAGTGCATGATTTCACCGTACAAAGCCGCAATCGTATCCGTTATCGACAACGAACCGCCGACATGTCCGAAACCGAGTTCCTTGAATTCCTTGAGCTCTTCTCTTCTGATTTGTGCAGCAAATTTCCTGAGATCTGTCATTTTATACCTCCATATGCCTTTTCCATTGCATCGACGAGCGGGAGTTTCTTGCCGGACATAAACCGGATAAGGGCACCGCCTGCCGTACAAACATAGCTGATCTTATTCATATCAATAAAAGCTGTAGCTGAATTAACCGTGTCACCGCCGCCAATTACGGAATAACCGTCGCTGTCTGCGATTGCCTGCCAGATACCCTTCGTTCCGAAAGAGAAGAGGGGCTCCTCATATACTCCGGCCGGCCCGTTTGCAAATATTGTACCAGCTGACTTCAAAATGTGCGAATATTTCCTGACGGTTTCCGCGCCGATATCCGGGTAGAGGGTATCCATCGGCATTTGCGAGACAGGAATTTCAGCACGTGTCCCGTTCACTTTGACAGCGACATCGACCGGCATCTCAATCTGGCCGGAATATTCCGCCAGGTATTTTTTAGCGGAATCGACGAAGACGAGAAGATCCCTGTCCTTAAGGAATTTGAGCATTTTGTCACCGACTTCGACTCCGGATGCGATCAGCATGATGATGCCCGTAATTCCTGTCGTCAGGATTTTATCGGCGGTACCGTTTTTCAGTACAGTCTCCATCATTCCGAAGGCATCACTGATTTTGGCACCGCCAAGGACAAATACGGCGGGGTGCTTTGCATTGTCACGGACGGCGCTCAGTGCAGAGAATTCGTCGAAAAACTGAAAACCTGCAGCACTTGGCATAATCTGCTGGAAACCTGTCATACTGGGACAATTTCTGTGGGCTGCCGAGAATGCATCGTTGACATACAGGTCAAAAAGAGGGGCAAGCCGCCGGATCAGATAGGTGTCCTTCATTTCTTCCGGGGTCAGCTTCACGTCCTTTTCGAACGTCGATACTTCCTCCGTCAGATAACGCAGGTTGCCCAGAAAGACGCATTCGCCGCCCTTAAGATTTTTAACGGCATCAACAGCCGCATCACCGCAGACATCATCGATGTAGCGTACCGGGTAGCCGGAAGCCTCCGATATTTTTTGCGCATGCTCCTGCATGGATATCAGATTCTGATAGTCGAGGGTATCGCCCTGGTGGGCAATAATCGCAACTGCTGCTCCGCTGTCCAAAAGGAATTTGAGCGTCGGGGCATTCTTCTGAATCCTGTTTACATTCACAATTGATTTCGTGACCGGATCGATCGGCGAATTGATGTCCGGGCGAAAAAGAACCTTTTTGCCTTTGAGATCGAATTCCCTGACTGATTTAATTTTTATTTCCATTTTCCTATACCCAAATATTTATTTGTTGCAGCAACGGCTTCAAGACGGTCTGTCTGCATGCCCATTGCTGCGCGGATGGCATCGATTGTTTCCGGGATGGTTACTGATTCCTGCGGAATATTGATGGCATACATGATCTCATCGCCGTATTCTACTATGGAATCGGTCCAGAGGCCGATTTCATACATATCACCGCGGGGATTACCGAGGTCACGGGCGTATTTGAAGAAGGAGGCATTACCCAGGAATCCGTCATCAATATTTACGACACGGATACGGTCGTGCTTCAAAAAGGCATTAACCGCCATCTCTTTCGTGATTTTGACCTTGCCTTTGGCAACTACGGTAATGATATGCCCGTGCGTTACAGGAGTATGTATTAAGATTCCCGTTGCTTCGACATGCGGCATAATCGTCATCAGGTCAAGTGCCTGATGGGAGGGTGCCTTGTCAATCTGCAAAGCGTTGGTCAGGCCGCGGTGATAATCCCCCGGGTCAGCTACCCTGCGGACAATCGTTATCGCAACTCTTTCGATTCCGAAAGCGCGGTCAAGGCAGTCAACCGACCGGATCAGTCCGGTTGTGTTGCAGCTTGTCAGCTTTAAGAAATCCACATTCAATCCCTTTTCGTAATTTGCATATCCATGGAAAAAAACATCGGCAACGGAATTCTTTTCTCCGCCCTGAAACACGGCTTTGACGCCCTTCGCAGCATACAATTCCTTGTTTTTGGCACCGATGCCTGCCGGGGAGGAATCAAGCATAATATCCACCTTGCCGACCAAGTCTTCAAATGTCCCGGCAATTGGAATGTTCAGCGCATCAAAACTAGCTTTGTTGCTTCCGCTTACAAGGTAAAGATCATAAGGCATCCCTTTTTCCTTGAGTGCGCGGATTGCGAGTGTAGGGGCGAGATCCGCGACACCTACAAGTTCCATATCACCCTGCAGCGCTACACCATCAGCGAGACGCTGCCCAATTGTACCATAACCGGCTACACCAACTTTAATTTTTGCCATTTTTCGTACCTCCAAAATATTTTAAATTAATCATATTGCCGCATCGCGACTTTTTCTATTTGCGGCCCGGCATCTACTTCCGGTGAAGTAAGAATGCCAGGGCTGCAAATAGAAAATAAAAAGGGAAAGAAAAAAGAAGACAACATCATTAAATCAAAATGCAACAAACATGTCAACATACTATCAAAATGTTGTCATAATTTATCGTCTGTTATCCAATTATTAACAGAAATTTATATATAATTACTGGTTTTTCGAAAAATAGAGGAATAATTTGATGAAATTGAGACTTTTAACTGGATTACTGCTGAAAAACCCGCTGGTTTTTGTTATTATACAGAAAAAGAATCATGTTCTGCCAGCAAAAAGGTATTAAGCGGAGGATTTAGTTATGTATATAGAAAAAGAAGTAAAACGCGGATATAACGAATATACACGGATTGAGGTCAATAACGGAGAAGGCACTTTCATGGATATTGCACTATTAGTCATGGAAGACGGCGACGTATTTAGTTTTGATGAAAAAGATAAAGAAGTATCATGGCTGTTGATTGAAGGGAATGCAGCTGTTATATTTGACGGCCAAAAAATAGAAATGAACCGCCCAAATCCATTCACATGCAACCCTTACTGCATGCTGCTTCCGGCAGGGAAAAGCTGTTCCCTGAAAGCGTATAAGCACTGTGAGATTTATGTTCAGAAAACATTGAATAACAAATCCTTCCCAGCACACCTGTATACTCCTGCCGAGGTGGATACCTGGCGAAGAGGTGCAGAGGGTGAGCTGGACGGAATGATGGAGCGTGATGTCCGTACCTGTTTTGACTATGATTCTGCTCCGTACTCCAATATGGTTTTAGGTGAGGTCATTAACCTTCCCGGTAAGTGGTCCAGTTATCCTCCTCATTATCATCCCCAGCCGGAGGTCTACTTCTATCATTTTGAACGTCCCGAAGGATTCGGGGCGGGATGGTCAGGCGGCGAAGTGCATGAAATTCATCATAACGGCTGCTGTATCATTACAGACAGTTCTACACATTCCCAGGTGATGGCACCGGGATATCCATGTTGTTACATGTGGGGAATCCGTCATCTGCCCGGTAATCCATGGATAAAAACAAGAATTGATGACCCGGCTTTTACATGGCTTCTTGAGAAGAATCCCACCTACTGGAATGGTAAATAATGCATTGGTAATTGCCGGACAGGAGCCTCCATCATGATATTTTCATGGGACATTTTTATTCTGGTTTTTTTGATTCAGTTTGTATGTTTCTTCATCAAAGGGCTGGCAGGTTTTGGCGATCCCCTTATTTCAAACCCGCTTTTATCAATGATGATGGATAACAAAGTTATTTCACCGATGAATCTTTGCCTGCAGATACCGACAAATGCATATATCTCTTGGAAAAATCGCAAAAATTTTTCAATAAAAAACTCGATTCCAGTCGCAGTCAGCATTTTGTGCGGTGTTATCCCGGGTACGATCCTTCTGAAATATGGGACGCCCTGGATTCTGAAGGCATTACTGGGTATCATAATCATTGGAATTGGAATAGAGATGTTCACGAGAAACCGATCCAAGGATTTTAAAGAAAACAAAATTGTTTTATGCATTGTTTCGTTCTTTTCAGGTGTGACCGGCGGACTTTTTGGGATCAACTTATTTTTTGTTGCGTATATCGAGAGGACTTCAAAAAACAGAGAATCCTTCCGAGGCAATATTTGTTTCATTTTTTTGATCGAGAATATTTTCAGATTCATTGTCTATGCAGTAACCGATATTTTTACCAAAGATATCTTCTATTTAGTTTTAATAGCCATGCCGGGAATGCTTCTTGGCTTTGCACTCGGTTCGCATGTTGATAAAAAGCTGAGCGATCTGGTAATCAGACGCATCATTATTTCATTGTTAATGTTGGGAGGAATCAGCGTTCTGATTAAAGCCCTTTTCTCGATTTAGTTATCCGAATTTGTTGGGCTTGGTGTAAATTCCTATGCGGAAATATAATATCAGCAAAATGATTATTAGACACAACCACATGCATTAACAAACTGTCGATTAAAGAAAGGAGAAAAATTATGACATTAAGAGTAGGCCTGGTTGGTACAGGTGCGATAGGCCGGACCCATATTGACCGTATCAACAATCATTTACAGGGGGCACTTGTAGTTGCCTGTTCCGATATTAATACCCAATTTGGTAAGTCGGTTGCTGACAAATATGGGATCCAGTTTTTTGAAAACGGGGCAGACATGATCAGGGATGAAGGGATCGACGCCGTTGTTGTTACTACGCTGGACCCTGATCATGAGCCATATGTCTTAGCGGCAATCGCAGCAGGGAAATACGTTTTCTGCGAAAAACCTCTTGCACCTGAAGCGGAAGCATGTAAAAGAATTGTTGATGCAGAAATCTCCGGCGGGAAAATGCTGGTGCAGGTCGGATTTATGAGGCGGTTTGATCCGGGTTACCGGCAGCTGAAAAAATTGATTGAGGACCGTACCTACGGCGAGCCTCTGATGCTGCACTGCGCACACCGTAATTTTTCCTCGGGTGACAACTATGATACCCCCATGGAGGTTGAGAATTCCATGATTCATGAGATCGATGTTCTCAGATGGCTGCTGAATGAAGATTATGCGACTGCAGAAGTCGTTTTTCCCAAAAAGACAAAGTATGCAAGCGCCATTCTCCAGGATCCCCAGATTATGATATTAACCACAAAATCTGGTGTCCGCATCGATGTAGAAGCCTTTATCAACTGCCATTACGGCTATGACATTAAGTGTGAAGTGTGCTGCGAGGAAGGCATAATCAACCTGCCTGAACCCAGTAATGCCATGGTGCGTACGAAGGCTGCCCGTATTACCCCCATATGCACGGACTGGTCTGAGAGGTTTGTAGATGCCTATAACATAGAGTTCCAGGAATGGATTCATGCATGCACAGCAGGCCGGGTGGACGGCCCCAATGCCTGGGACGGCTACGCAGCCCAGGTTACTGCCAAAACCGCTTCACGTGCCCGGGATACCCAGACAATCGTGCCGATTACACTTGATGATTGCCCGGATTTTTATCGGAAATAATCGAGAGGTTAATAGTAGAGGAGTATGAGATTATGAAATTGGCAATTTGCACGGATGTACTGGCGAACTTACCTTATCCGGACATGCTTGATAAAGTAAAATCCTTGGGAATAAACGCAGTGGAAATGACGTCTGGCGGTTGGGCAGACTGCCCCCATGTCAAAACAAGTGAACTTCTGTCTGATGCAGGTAAACGAAAATCATTCCTTGCTGAACTTGAAAAACGCGGTATGGAAATAGCTGCATTTAATTGTTCAGGAAATCCTTTGGCACCGGGTGCCCTGGGGGAGCAACATACCAGGACATCGTATGAGACTGCTGAACTAGCAGGGAAACTGGGTGTTAAAAAAATAGTAATGATGTCGGGTCTTCCGGCAGGTTCGGCCGGCGATAAGACTCCTAACTGGATTACATCTACTATAACTTTGCCGGATTACATGCCGGGTGTTATCGACTACCAGTGGAATCAGGTTGCTTGTCCCATGGTGGAAGAAATTTGCTGAGTTTGCAAAGAAACAGGGAATTGAACGTATTGCCATCGAAGAGTTTCCCAATCAGCTTGTGTATAATCCTGAAACGCTGATACGTTTACGCAGCGAAATCGGGGACATAATAGGTATAAACTTGGATCCTTCGCATCTGATAATCATGGGTGGTGATCCGATTGCGGCTGCACGGGCATTAAAAGGAATGATTTATCATGTACACGGCAAGGACGCGCGGATCGAGCGTGGCCTCTGTGATATAAACGGCCTGTTGGAATATAGGCCCGTCACTGACATTGCAAACCGAACCTGAAATTATGTAGCTGTCGGATGCGGCAAAGACCTTCAGTGGTGGAAAGAATTTTTTTCTGTCATAGGAATGATGGGATATAACGAATATGTTTCACTGGAGATGGAAGACTTGACAATGAGTGTTGATGCCGGTATAAATATATCCGTTGACTCGCTCCTGCAAACGATCAGCCGGTAGCCGACATAAATCATCAGCATTTAATCATATTTGAAAAACTTAATGTGCTAAACAAATCAGCCTGGTACGATTTTACATCGAGCCAGGCTGTTCATTTTATAGAGTTAATTTTCAATAATATAGAATAACAATCTTATTTCAGCGCCATAATGGCCATGACAGCACTGGCATTGTCGAATTCCGGGAATAACTCAAAACCGATACGATTCTGATATCCCAACTGTTCCAGGCACGTGAAGACATTCCTGTAATTGATTTCACCAGTACCGGGTTCGTGACGTCCGGGAGCATCCGCAACATGAATATGACCGATCTGGTCAAAATGTTTTGCCAGATTGTCACATATGCTGCCCTCATTAAGCTGCATATGGTAGACATCATAGAGGAGCTTCAATCGATCACATTTGATCATACGTGTCATTTCGGCACCCATTTGAGTAGTTTTTAAGAAGTTTCCCACATGATCGGTTGTTATATTGAGGGCTTCCAGATTCATGTTAATGCCGCTTTGATCAGCGATCTGTGCGCAGGACAAAAGCATGTCATACATGGAACAGATTTTCACTGTATCGGAGAGTTGATCATAATGGTTGACGACGATACCTCCGTCACCCAGTGCATTGGAGTGGATAGTTACACTGGACGCGCCGATGGTTTGGGCAAATTCGACAGACCCTCTCAGGTATTCCAGGTATTTTTCCTTGTGTGTTGGATCAACCAGCGAATAGGCAGCATCACCGTTGAATCCGGAGATACTGATTCCGATCTTGCTTGCGATCCGACTGATTTTGGCAGGGTCCTTATCATCGCGATTCCAGAACTCGACAGACTCAAATCCTTCGTCATGTGCTGCCTGGAAACGGTCATAGAACGGCAAATCAGTAAACAGTGTGTCGATACATGCACAAAAGTTCATTTTGAATCCTCCTTATTTTGCAAGCTCGGAAATTTTCACCGGACGGCCTTCGTGCAGTGACTTTGTGGCTGCGGCAGCCATTAATACCGGATATAAGCCATCGATACCCGTGACAGGTGTCTCAAGGTCATTGACGATCGCATCGGCGAAGGCTTTCATTTCTGCAACAAATGCGCCGGTATAACGATCCCACATTACCTTGTATGCCGTACCGTAAGTGGTACTGTCGGCGCCAAAGAGCTTTGCAGTGGACGGGATATCATTCTCATTCAGAGCACAACCGTCTGAGCCGAAGACTTCAATACGCTGGTCGTATCCATAAACAGCTTTACGGGAGTTGTCTATGACAGCGATACACCCGGATTCAAAACGGAGAGTGACCACAGCGGTATCCACATCACCTGCTTCACCAATCGCAGGATCAATCAAAACGGAACCCTGGGCGTAGACTTCTGTCACTTCACTGCCGGCCAGAAACCGGGCCATATCAAAATCGTGAATCATCATATCATAGAAGATACCGCCTGAAACCTTGACATAGGAAATTGGCGGCGGCTCAGGGTCACGGGAGCTTATCTTGATAATATGTGGGGTGCCAACTTTTCCAGCCTGTACAAGATCATATACAGCACGATGGTTATGGTCAAACCGGCGGCAAAAACCAATCTGCAGTTTGACGCCGGCATTTTTTGCAGCTTTGATTGCAGCGTAAACATTGTCAAGGTTATAGTCAATCGGTTTTTCACAGAAAATATGTTTTCCGGCTTCAGCACTTTCAATTATGTACCTGGAATGCGTATCTGTTGAAGAACAAATGAGAACCGCTTCAATTTCTTTATCACTGAGGATATCATTCGCGTCCTTGGTAACATAGGGTATACCATAGCGTTTGGCAAATGCTTCCGTTTCCTCATTTGCATAGGGATCAGCGATCGTTTTTATTTCTAATTCCGGAACAAACATCGAGATATTCCTGGCATGTACCTTGCCGATGCGGCCGGCACCGATAATTCCAATTTTCATGTAAGTACCTCCCATTTTCCATTTGATAATTTTGAAGGTGAATAATAGTGTTCTGTTTAAGTAATGATTCCGAATCGGTTTATAGCAGTGTTGTTCATACAATAGCAGGAGTACGCACACGTGTGCGTACTCCTGCTATTGTATGAACAACACTGCAGCTTGTCAATACCAATTGCGGATACAATGAACTTGTGTTTTGATTTGTCAGGAAATTTGCCTTGTTGTTGATCTGATAATCAATTCAGGTTTTAAAACGATTGATCTGTTTTTTGTCTTTACCGGTTCAGTTATTAAATCAAGCAGCAAAGAAGCTGCCTTTTCGCCGATTTTTTGTTTTGGCTGTGCAACTGTCGTTAGTCGGGTCATTGGTAAACCGGCAAAAAACATGTCGTCAAACCCCACAAGACCAAATTGACCCGGGATATTTTTATTGTCTCTCAAGGCTCGATCAAAAACACCCAACGCAATCATATCATTCTCACACAAAGCAGCGTCAAAGGGCAGACATGTTGCCAGAAGTTTCTCATAGCAATGAACTCCTGATTCAAGTGAATATTCGCCAAGGGAGATCAACCGGCTTTCGATCTTTCTGTGATATTTTTTCATCGCTGAATGATAGCCCTTAAGTCTTCCTTCCGTTGTCTGTGCATCCTGTGTACTTCCAATATATGCGATATGCTCATAACCGCATTGTATCAAATGTTCAGTTGCTTTATATGATCCAAGGACATTATCAATATCTATTGAAGAAATCCCCGGATCCAGTGCCGGATTCATCTTTACTACCGGAATGCCAAGGCTGAGCAGATGCGAGTCATCATCACCAAAAGATTTGATAATTATTCCGTCAACACGCTTTTCCGACATAAGCTTTATTTGCTTCAGCTCCTCCTGATGGCTCCAAAGTGTATCACACATAATTGTATTGAACCCTCTGGCAGAAGCTGTTGAATTTACTGCGTGGGCAATCTCGACAAAAAACGGGTTGGAAAAATCAGGGACTATAAAAGCAATCGTCATACTCTGTTTCATAACAAGTCCGCGTGCAATGGCATTTGGTGAATACCCTAATTTTTCTGCTGTTGCAATAATCTTTATTCTCAAAACCGGGCTGACGCCTGCTTTGCCGTTCAGCGCCCGGGAAACAGTTGAATGAGTGATCCCTAATGCATGTGCAATATCCTTGATTGTAGCTGACATGATGTGACTCCTTTGTGCGGGGGGATATAAGACAGCATATTTCAATCAATTACAGACGTCAATGAAGAAATAATGAGAAGGCTGATATCTGTACTATTTATAAATACTTCTCTGTTACATATTTCATGCACAAATCTTTTGGATGAGCTTAGAATGTGTAATGAATAATCTTAATATTATCGTTAGATGATCAAAATATACTAATTATGCATTTGTAGTAGTGGAATATGCGAAGATAGTGCTAATGTTACAGTCCCCGGATAGGTACAAATTGATACAATTATTGTGAAAATAAGCTTATAAGTTATATAGATTTGCGCATAAAAACAATAAAATTCAAAAATACCACATTGATTTTGTTTAAAATACACAAAAAAATGATTTGAATAACTTGACAAATACATTTCTAATCAATAAAATGTGACTGTAAACGTTTGCAGAGTGCATTCAAAATAAACTGCGAATTAATTATTTATGAAAGTGAGTGACAAAAATGGATCGGATGAAAATTGGCGTCATTGGAACAGGCAGGATCGGCAAGCACCACATCAATAATTTGACGAGTCTTGTTGAAGGTGTGGAAATCATTGCGGTAGCCGATATATTTATTGATTCGAGCAGGGAATGGGCAGAATCGAAAGGGATTAAGTTTATTTATAAAGATTATCAGGATCTTCTTTCTAATCCTGAGGTTGATGCAGTAATTATCGCTACTTCCACTGATACACATTCCGAAATTGCAATCGCTGCTGCGAAAGCCGGCAAGAATATTTTCTGTGAAAAACCAATTGACTGGAATGTTGACCGGATTAAAGAGGTTATGAAGGCAGTTAAAGAGTCGGGTGTTCGTTTTCAGACAGGCTTCAACCGCCGTTTTGATCATAACTTTAAGCGTGTCCATGATCTCGTTGCAGACGGTACAATAGGCGATCCCCATATTATACGTGTTACTTCCCGTGACCCCGCTCCGCCGCCTGTATCCTACATAAAAGTTTCCGGAGGTCTTTTTTGCGACATGATGATTCATGACTTTGACATGGTTCGTTATCTCAGCGGAAGCGAAGTCGTGGAAGTGACTGCACATGGTGCATGTCTTGTGGATCCTGAAATTGGTAAAGCCGGAGACGTTGATACGGCTGTCGTCACGATGAAAATGGCAAATGGTGCATTGGCAGTAATAGACAACAGCCGCCAGGCTGTTTACGGATATGATCAGCGTGTGGAGGTGTTTGGCTCCAGGGGCGTTGCTGTCGCCATGAATGATAAACCTTCAACAGTAGAAGTAAGTACGGCCGACAGCGTGACTACTGATAAGATTCCTTTCTTCTTTCTGGATCGGTATACGGGTGCATTTGTCGGTCAGTTCACGGCATTTGTCAACTCAATTAACAATAATCTTCCAATGGTAGTTGATGATGATGATGGCCTGAAGGCAGTTGAAATAGCACTTGCGGCGGGAAGATCACTCAGGGAAGGCTGTACCATAAAGCTTTAATACCCAGGGGTCGGTTACACCAATAATCAGGAAGGAAATGAAAAGGATGACTAAGCGTATTCGATTAACAATGGCTCAGGCACTGCTTACATTTTTGGATAATCAGTATGTTGAGCAGGATGGCGTAGAGACGAAATTTGTAAACGGCATTTTCGGTATCTTCGGACATGGATGCGTGACCGGCGTTGGTGAGGCTCTTGAGTTTATGGAGCATAACCTGAAATTCTATCAGGGAAAGAATGAACAAGGTATGGCCCTGGCCGCTATGGCCTACGCAAAACAGATGAACCGCAAGTCTATTATCGCCTGTGTTTCATCAATCGGCCCCGGCGCTACCAATATGGTAACGGCAGCTGCCTGTGCGTCAGCTAACCGGATCCCACTCCTGGTCATTCCGGGTGATACATTCGCTTGCCGCCAGCCTGATCCTGTTTTACAGCAAGTCGAGATATTTTCAAGTCTTGGAACGACAGTAAATGACGCTTTCAAAGCAGTCTGCCGATATTTTGACCGCCTGACCCGTCCGGAACAACTGATGGGCGCTGCAATAAATGCGATGAGAGTTTTAACAGATCCGGCAGATACCGGCGCAGTCTGCCTGGCATTACCCCAGGACGTTGAGGCGGAGGCATATGATTATCCCGCGTATTTTTTTGACAGGCGTGTTTGGCATATGGACCGTCGTCCGTTGACAGTAAACCAAGTACAACGTGCAGTTGAACTCATTAAATCCAGTAAAAAACCGATGCTTGTCTGCGGCGGCGGTGTTCGTTATTCAGGCGCGGAGAAGCTGTTTGCTGAATTTGCGGAGAAACATAATATTCCTTTCGGTGAAACACAGGCGGGGAAAGGCATGATTGCCTGGGATCATAAGATGAACCTTGGTGGCCTGGGTGTAACCGGTACATCTGCAGCAAATAGGATCGGCAGCGGGACGGATCTTGTTATCGGAGTCGGCACACGGTTTTCTGACTTCACGACGGGTTCAAAATGGATTTTTCAAAATCCTGATGTTAAGTTCCTGTCCCTGAATATCTGCCCCTTTGATGCATATAAAATGAACGGAGAAGCTATTATCGGTGATGCCCGGGATGGCTTGGCTGCTATAGATGCGGCCCTTGATGGCTATATTACCGAATATTTTGATGAATTTTCCCAGGCAAAGAAAGAATGGGACGATACAGTTGATGAACTATACAAGGAAGAACTTCCTGATGGGTTAAGCCAGGTTCTTGTCGTTGGCGAAATCAACAAATTTGCCCGCGCACAGGATATTGTCGTCTGTGCTGCCGGAAGCCTGCCCGGTGATCTGCAGCGTGTCTGGAGACCGGGTCATCCGGGCTCGTATCACGTGGAATATGGTTACAGTAATATGGGATACGACCTTAACGGTGCATTGGGTGTTAAAATCGCATCCCCGGAGTCAGAAGTCTTTGCAATGGTCGGTGACGGCGGTTACCTGATGCTGAACAGTGAAGTATATACAATGGTTCAGGAACAACTCAAAGTAAACATTTGTCTTTTTGACAATCAGGGTTGGGGCTGTATAGAGAATCTTCAAAATGCGAATGGCGGACATAGTTTTGGTACGGTCTTCACTTCCAGGGATCAGAAGACCGGCCGTCTGACAGCGCCGAACATTCCGGTGAATTTCGCGATGAATGCTGAATCATTGGGCTGTAAAGGATACAGGATCAGTACATTGCAGGAGCTCAGAGATGCTTTGGAAGATTCGAAAAAAGTAACTGTTCCGGTTTTATTTGACATTAAAGTTGTTCCGGGAAGTATGACTAATGGATATGAATCCTGGTGGCGTGTCGGTATAGCCGAAGTCTCCAATTCAGCTTCCGTGGAAGCTGCCTGCAAAAAAATGCGCGATCATATTGATCAAGCAAGAGATTATTAGGAGATAGAAGTATGTTGGATAAGAATCAGGTGAAGCTTGCAATTGCCCCGATTGCCTGGACAAATGATGATATGCCTGACCTGGGTAAAGAGAACACATTTGAACAATGCGTCAGTGAAATGGCCCTGGCAGGTTTTTCTGGCAGTGAAGTTGGCAGTAAATATCCTAAGGATCCGTCTGTTTTGAAGCCAATGTTGGATATTCGCAATATTCAAATATGCAATCAGTGGTTTTCATCGCTGCTTATGTCGGAGCCGTATGAGGTGACCATACAGAATTTTAAAGAGCAACTGAAATTTCTAAAAGCAATGGGATCCGGCATTATAGGTGCCTCTGAGCAGGGAAACTCCATACAAGGGACAACACTTCCGATTTTCAAAGCAAAGCCTGTTATTAACGAGGAGCAGTGGAAGAAACTAGCAAAAGGTTTCAATGAAATGGGCAAGATCGCCCACGATAATGGTATTACTTTCACCTATCACCATCATATGGGAACCTGTATTCAAACCATGTCCGAAGTTGATAAGTTTATGGAATTGACTGATCCGGAATTAGTTTTTCTGCTGTATGACAGCGGCCACTTTGCCTTTTCATCGGAAGACCCGGTAAAAGCACTGCAGAAATACATTAAGCGTGTCCGTCATGTCCATTTGAAGGATATTCGCCGTCCGATTGTGGACAGGGTGCATGCTGAAAAGATGAGCTTTCTTGAAGCTGTCCGTGCCGGTGCTTTCACAGTTCCGGGAGACGGGGACATTGATTTCAAGCCTATATTCGATATCCTTGCAGAAAATAATTATAAGGGATGGATGGTAGTGGAAGCAGAGCAGGATCCAGCAAAGGCAAATCCTTTCGAGTATGCACTGAAGGCGAGAAAGTATATCCGAGAGATGACAGGGCTGTAATTTCCATTGTCAGGAACATGCCTGCGCAGTCTGGCTGTAGGAATAATAAAATAGATGAATGAAAAAAACCAGGAAAAGAGAAGCATATTATGATAACCATTAAAGACATCGCTAAAACAGCCGGCGTCTCATATGCATCGGTATCAAGGGCACTCAATAATCAGATGAGCGAGGGCAACCCTGCGAAGGAATACATTCAGAGAATAGCGAAAGAAATGGGTTACGAAAAAAATACTCTTGCTTCCGGACTTGTTACACGTAAAACAAATACGATCGGTTTCGTCCTTCCTGATTTGAGCAACCCGTTTTTTACCAATATTCTGTCCTCCATTAACCGTATAGCAGATATGAACGGTTACCTGCTTCTGATATGTAATACAGGATGGGACAGGGAAAAGGAAAAAAAAGAGCTAAAAGCACTATCTGAGAAAAGAGTCGACGGAATTTTGCTTTATCCTTCTGTCGATATCTATGATGATCAATTTTACAACTCTGGCATTCCAATGGTTATTTTCGGAAAGACAATCTCGAAACGCGCTTCGGGTACCAGTTTTGTGGAAGTTGATAACGGGCAGGGAGGAAAGTTGGCAGTAAACCATATGATTCAGTGCGGATACAAACAATTGGCTTTTCTTGGAGGCCCATGTTACTCCTCGTCAAATGCAGCACGTCTGGAAAGCTTTTGCGAAGTGCAGGAGGCTGCAGGAATTGAATTATGTACTGATCTGATTTCGGAGGAATCGTATACCATTATAAGTGGATATGAGCGCACAAAGAATCTCATGAAACTGCCCAAATCCCATCGGCCGGATGGACTGGTGTGCGCTGACGATTTGATTGCATTGGGCGCAATGCAGGCTATCTCGGAAGCGGGTTTCAGTATACCGGAGGATATTGGAATAATTGGATTTGATGATGTTGCGTATGCGTCGCTTCCGCAAATCCAACTGACTACAGTTAAAATCCCATGCAGTGAAATGGGCGAGGCAGGTATGCAGCTTCTGATGTTATCGATGGATTCAATGCAAAAAAAGAGCAGCAAAACAGGCCGGATAATAACTTTGAATACAAAACTTATAGTAAGGCAGACGACACGAAATGTTACTCTTGCCAAATCTGCAGACTGTGAAAGTGCACAAAAAGAAAATGGCAAATAGAAAATAACTGTGATAATGTTCAAGAAAAATGAAACAAAATCTTTACAAATTAATTGAGAGTGCTATTATTAACTTAGAATTAATTGCGAATAATTTTAAATCAACAAACGCTGTAAAAATGCAAATTATTGCATCCTGCATACATTTGGTGAAGAAAAAATGGTGATGTAGAAAGCCTGACAATATTGGACCATTATTTTGCTTTCAAGATACTTGATAAGTATCTTTATTGAGAGGAGACGCAGACCTGGAACACAGACTATCTGAAGAAGAATTTGATTCATTGAGGTTTGATTTGGTACATAAGAGAGGAGGAAAATTACCCGATTAGCTTTAATACAGAAGTAAGATGAAAAAAAACAGGAGGAAAGATCGATGAAAAAAAGATTATTAGCTATTACAATTTCCGCTGTAATGCTGGCTCCGGTACTTGGTGGGTGTGCTTCTACAACAACAACAACTACAACAACTGCAGCTCCGGCTGCTACAACAACAGCCAAAGCAGGGGATACAACAGTAGCTGCTACGACTGCCGCAGGGAAAATCACAGTTGGTTTTGTAGTCAAATCTCTAGCTGACCAGTATTGGATTCTTATGAAAGCCGGCGCACAAGTTGAAGCCGACAAAGAAGGCGTCGAGTTGAAATTTATTGCACCAAACTCTGAAAGCGATGTTCAGGGACAGGTTGATATGATCGATACTCTTGTTGGTGATGGCGTGAGCGCACTTTGCATTGCTCCCTCATCCCAGGATGCAGTACTTCCTTCACTTGCCAAAGCAACCGAGGCAGGAATTCCGGTTCTCGCCGTTGATACAAATACAACCTATGAGAAATCACTGACATTCATTGGAACCGGCAACGAAGCTGCTGGTAAAATGGGTGCTGAATATGCTGCAAGTATCGTAGGTAAAGGCGCTAATGCCATAATTCTCCGCGGCAGACTGGGCGATACTACGCATGATGAACGTGAGAAGGGCATTACAGATGCATTAAAAGCTGCTGGTGTTAACATTCTTGAGGTTCAGGCTGCGGACTCCACAGAAGAGAAGTCCCTCAATGTTACTCAGGATTTACTTACGAAATATGATAATGTCGACCTGATCATCACAACTGCCGACTCAATGGCAACCGGTGCCCAGCGCGCTGTAGAAGCTGCCGGATCCAAAGCAGTTGTTATGGGCTTTGACGGAACAATCCCGGTTTGTAAGTTGGTTATAGAAGGAAAAGTTCTTGGAACAGCCGCTCAGAATCCTTACCAGATGGGTGTTCTTGCCGTTCAGAATGCTGTAAAAGCAGCCAAAGGTGAGACAATCGAAAAACGTATTGATTCCGGTGCAACTGTTGTTAACAAAGATAATGCAGCTGCATTCCTTGCTGATCTTGAAGCAAAAGTTGCTGCAGTTAGCTAATTATTAGAATTACATGGATGAGTGGAGATTCCATTTTTGGAATCTCCACTTGTTTCGTAGAAAGATGGTGGTTTAAGCTAATGGGCGACGTAATTTTTGAATTAAAAAATATTTCGAAATATTTTCCTGGTGTTGTTGCGTTGAATGACATGTCCTTTGAAATCCGTGCAGGTGAGGTCCATGGCTTGATCGGTGAAAATGGTGCAGGAAAATCAACGCTGATAAAGGTTTTAACCGGAGTAAATAAACCGGATAAGGGTCACATTTTAATTGATGGTGTTGAGACCGTCTTTCATAATCCCGCTGTTGCGATGGAGCATGGCGTAGGCTGTGTTTATCAGGAATTGAATATTGTTCCCTTCCTTAATGTAACGGACAATTTGTTTATAGGAGATCTTAAGAAAAAGAAAAACTCCATATTACTTGACTACAAAGCAATGAACATCAAGGCAAAAGAGCTCATGAGCGAGATGGGTGTCGATCTTGATCCATTGGCGGAGTGTTCAACATTAAGTATAGGCGTTTGGCAGACAATTGAAATTGGAAAATCCGTATTGCACAATTCGCGCTTGATTATTATGGATGAGCCAACATCCAGCCTTTCGGAAAAAGAAACAGTTCAGTTAATGCAGACAATCAAGAAATTGAAAGAAAAAAATATCGCAATCGTATTTGTTTCTCACAAACTCGAAGAAATATTTGACATATGTGATGTTGTTACGGTTATGCGGGATGGAAAGCATGTAAGTACGACCCCTGTTGCAGATATGACAAAAGATAAACTGATATCTGATATGGTTGGAAGAAGTCTAGAAAATTTGTATCCTAAAATACATTCTAAACGTACGGATGAGTTTCTCCGGGTTGAAAACTTTTCCAGTATTGGAGTATTCAAAAACATCAGTTTTACAGCATATGCCGGTGAAGTTCTTGGCTTTGGAGGTTTGGTCGGTGCAGGAAGGACAGAGGTTTTCAGGGCTGTTTTCGGTGCAGATCTTCATGATGAGGGATCGATTTATATTAAAGGAAAAAAGGTCTATATAAAGCAACCACAAGATGCTATAAAAAATAGAATCGCCTTTCTAACTGAGGACAGAAAAATAGAAGGTCTGATTCAAGAAGCTTCTATTCTTAATAATTTGAATTTAGCCACTATTGATGCCGACAGGAAGATTCTTTTTCTCGATCAGAAAAACCAGAAAATTAGAGCTGATAAAAACGTTAAAGACTTACAAATTAAGGTTAGTGATTTAAATCATAATGTCGCTACCCTCTCCGGCGGAAATCAGCAGAAGGTAGTTATCGGTAAATGGGTTAATACAGATGCTGAAATCTACATTTTTGATGAGCCTACCAGGGGTATTGACGTAAAGGCAAAAATTGAAGTTTACAATATTATCAACAAATTAACTGAAGCTGGAAAGTGTGTCATTATGATTTCCTCAGAGCTTCCTGAACTTATTGGCATGAGCGACAGAGTCATAGTGATGCGCGGCGGTGAAATAAAGGGAGAAGTTGATTATCAAAGCGAATATTTTAATCAGGAAAGTATCATGAAAGCTGCATGGGGAGGAACAATAGAATGACTTCAATTGAGTACAATAAGAGATCATTAAAAAAGATGCTTGGAAAGTTGGGTCCGCTGCTTGCATTGGTTGTTTTGGTTATTGCTTTGACAATCTTTACAAACGGAAAATTTATATCAACAAATAATATATCCAATATTTTAAGACAGGCGCCTATTGTGTGTCTTATGGCATCCGGAATGCTATTGGTTATCCTGACGGGTGGTATCGATTTATCTGCCGGTTCATTATTAGCGCTTTCGATTTCTGTAATGGGAGTTATGGTAAAGAACTTTAAAATTATGAACCCCGTTGTTCTAATATTAATTGGCTTATGTACAGGAACAGTTCTTGGACTCATAAATGGTCTTTTGCTGACGAAATTGCATCTGCCTCATCCATTTATTTCAACATTAGGTACAAAGAATATTGCACGCGGTCTGGCCTTGCTCATTACCGGAGCTGCTGCGATTTCTGGGTTTCCGCAAGCGGTTCTGTTTACAGGTGTGTTTGATTTTGACTTTGGGAAGGTATCCATTCCATTTAGTTTTCTTTTAGTAATTGTTATGTTTATCATTTTCCACTTTTTCTTAAACAGAACAGCACTTGGAAGAAAAATATATTGTTTTGGAGGAAATAAGGAAGCAACCAGATTAGCCGGTATCAACGTAGAAAAGATTCAGTTATTTGTTTATGCAGGATCCGGTTTCATGTGTGCCCTGGCTGGTATCGTATATGTAGGCCGAATGAATTCAGCCGTTCCGCTGGCATCTTTGGATGGTGATCTGGATGCAATCGCCTCGTGTATCATCGGAGGAGCGTCCTTTTCCGGAGGTAAAGGAAATATCTGGGGAACTCTCATTGGCGCCATGATGATTACGGTCATTCGAAATGGTTGTAATTTGTTGGGTGTATCAAGTGATTTGCAGCAAATTGTTATCGGTACTGTTATTGTCATAGCAGTTGCTATTGATGTATTCAGGGCTACTCTTCAGGCTCGTGCTAAACGCCTGGCAGTTGCAAAATAATTAGTAATCGGGTGTACCGGGCATTATATGTTCCGGTATACCTTGCTTTTTCGGTCCGGCAGGTTAATTCTTCGCACACTCATTCATTTTTGAATGAGTGTGCTTGATTGCTTCCAGAAAATGGTAGTACTGATATAATTCGAAATAAATACCGACTTGTTGCCGGACTGGTGCAAACATGTGAAATTCAATTAAAATATCCAATGAAAATTGAATTGTTGAAAGGACGTAATATGGACAATATATTTGCAGGTAAGAATGTCCTGATTACCGGAGCAGCAGGCGGTATTGGTCAGGCAGTGGCAAAAAGATTTGCTGAGGGCAAAGCTAATGTTATTCTATTGGACAACCGTGAGCAGCTACTGATTCAGGTTGCCCGGGATATCGAAAAGACTGGTGTCAAAGCCTTTCCGTTTTGCGTCAATTTAAATGACATGAACGATATTACCTCTGTTTTCAATAAGATTTTCGCTGATGAAATAGCAATAGATGTTTTAGTAAATTGTGCCGGTATCTCGACATCAAAACTACTTATAGAAGTAGAAAACGATGATTGGGATAGAATTATGAATGTTAATCTTAAATCTGTCTGGTTAATCAGTAAATTGGTTGCCCGGAATATGATTGAGAAAAATACTGTAAATGGGAAAATTGTATCTATCGCATCACAAGCTGCACGCATTGGCGAATATGGAAACGGCGTGTATTCCATTTCCAAGGCCGGCATTGTTATGCTTACGCAGGTTCTTTCTCTTGAGCTTGCAAAATATGGAATTTCAGTGAGCGGCGTATGCCCGGGCTATATTAATACGGACATGATGCAGGAAGTTTTCAAAAAACGCGGCCCGATTGAAGGTATGACAGCAGAACAATACGAAAAGAGACTGGTTGAATCAGTGCCTATGCAGCGGATGTGTGAATCGGATGAGATTGCTGATTTGATTGCATATCTTGCTAGTCCGAATGCAAATTATATCACAGGAGTTTGCATTACGATTGCTGGCGGAAAGACTTTGATCTAAACATATTTTGGTCAAAAAGTAATCTACAGTAAAAATATTTAAATAAATTTACAATAAATGAATTAATTCTGTTTACACCCAGACGAAAAACGTATATAATTAATTTATAATTAATTATATACGGAAGTTTATTGTTTTCTGAAAAACACATACATCAAGATTGTGTAAATTGCAGGGAGGGTTAATTAATGAGAGCATTTTATGTGGAAGCCGATTGGGCCCCCAAAGAAGGCTATGTTCTTTCAGAAAGAGAAAAGTCAACTAAACGCGCACTCAGAGGCAACTCCATTTGGAAAAACATCAAAGGCTCCGTTGTGGACAGACCGATACCTGATTGTAAAGAGGATCAGGTACTGGTAAAAGTTGGCGCAGCAGGTATCTGCGGAACGGATGCCCATCTGCTTCGTAAGGATGAAGACGGTTATTCAAAATATGACGGACATTCCAAATATCCGATTATTACCGGACATGAATTTTCCGGCAAGATAGTTGAAGTCGGAAAAAACGTGAAAAAATTGAAATTAGGAGACTTGGTCGGAATAGAGTCTATGCATTGGTGCGGAGAATGTGACGCATGCAGAAGGGGAATGTTCAACCAGTGCAAGGAACTGGAGGAGCCGGGTCTCACATATGACGGCGGTTTTACTGAGTATGCAGCGGTAAAAGCAAAGTACTGTTATCCGCTGAATGACATTGTAGATTTTTACGGCGATGAAATGACCGCATTTGAACTCGGTGCCATGATTGAACCTACAGGGGTGGCATACAATGGATTGTTTGTCCGTGGAGGGGGTGTTCGACCCGGCGGACACTGTGTAGTATTCGGAGCCGGCCCCATTGGACTTGCCGCACTCTCCCTGCTAAGAACATCAGGTGCAGCAAAGCTGATTTGCTTTGAAAGTATTCCGGAGCGTATTGAACTCGCAAAACAATGTGGTGCGGATGCCGTATATAACCCTATGGATTTCAAAACGGCAGATGAACAGGCCCAATTCCTTATGGATATGACCAATGGAGTGGGTATCTCCCTGTTCGCTGAGTGCGCCGGTGCAACGAAATTCACATATCCGGTCATGGGAAAATCTCTTGCCATCGGCGGAAAGACAATTCAGATCGGACACACGCTTGGTCTCACACCGGTAGATATTTTTAACTGGCAGTGGAATGCTGGTTCGATCAGCGGTTCAAATGGCCAGTCAGGGCAGGGGATCTATCCTGATGTAATCGCACTGATGGCATCCGGAAGAATTGATATGAGAAAAATGGTAACCGGAAGATACAATCTCGAAGACATTGAAGAAGGCATGAAAATCACCGCCGGAAAGGTGCTGGTCAGCACCTCGTATCCCAGACTCTAATCAGCAGACAGCGAATCGCTCTACGTAAGAATAAAATCGTTTGTAAAGTAAATGCACATTAAGGAACAGTAAATTTAAGGAGGAAACGACAATGACAAAATGGCAAATTCCTGCAACTGGCGGCCACATGGAAGTAAACGACGGTATCTACTATCAGAACATGACAAATAAGGATGTCGCAGAGCGACTAAAGAAGAATGATGTTATTCTGATACCTGTGGGATCAACTGAAAACCACGGACCGAGTGCGCCTTATGGCGAAGACACCTATCTTGATACACGACTGTGCGAACAGGTCGCAATGGCGACCGGTTGTACGGTTGCCCAACCTGTCTGGTACGGCTCACATCCCTATCATCATTTGGGTATGCCCGGTACCATTATGATCCCTGAAGAGACACTTGCAGACTATCTTGTATATATTTTTGCAGGGTTCTGGAACGCTGGATTCAGGAAAATGATTGTTGTAAACGGTCATGGACAAGATTATGTTATTCCGTTGGCCATTCATAAATTCGGTAAGAAGTTTCAGGTTCCGGGTATAATTCTCTATGTTCATTTTTGGAATTGTGCTAAGGAACAGCTTGATACTACAGAAAACGGCGGTCCTTATCTGACACCTTTCATTCATGCCGACGAAGTGGAACAGTCATGGGCACTTGCCCTCTTTCCTGAACTCTGCAAACAAGTGGATGCAGTTAAGACCAAGGCTGCACCGATGCTGCCGCCCGGGCACATCAACAATTCTGCAGAACGCGGAGTAGGCCCGATCAAGTGGTATAACGCGTATGGCAGTGTCGGAATGGAGTGTATCTGCACACCTGAAGGTGTCATTGGAGATGCAACCCTGGCAGATGCTGAAAAAGCAAGGCTTGGTATTGAGAGGACGCTCACATATCTGGAGAAACTTGTAAATGACATTTTGGGAAAATATCCCGCAGGCGTCCTTCCTCCTACCGATAAGGTAACACAGCGCAATCCTGCTGATATCGAAGCAGTTATCAAGGGACCGGCCAATGGCGGAAGGCACATCTACACATTAACATACTAAATAATTCCAGAGTTTAAGGGTATAGCGAGTATCCTCAAAATAGTAATCAAAAAAACAGGAGGAAATAAATATGAAGGCTAAAATTGCATTTCTGTATGGTCCGGAAGATCTTCGTATTGAAGAAGTCGAGCTTCCATCCCTGAAGCCAAATCAGATTTTGATCAAACTCAAAGCCTGCGGTATCTGCGGTTCTGACGTGGAATGTTTTGAAGGTGAGTCAGCAGAAGGCCGTTATGACATCGCGCCTTATACCCCAGGACACGAATGGGCTGGTCAGGCTGTTGAAGTTGGTTCTGCTGTTACCAGCGTTAAGCCCGGCAACAAAGTTGTCGGCGATTGTGTGTTGCCTTGTTTCAACTGTGCTAACTGTAAAGATGGCAAAATGCCATCCGCCTGCCTGAATATGCGCGAAGTTGGCTTCAAACCCGACTCTCCCGGCGGTATGGGGCAATATATGATTCTTGAAGAATCATATACACACGTAATTCCGGATGACTGGCATTATGAACTGGGTGCCTGGGTAGAAACTTTCAATGTAGGATATTGGGGAGTCTGGGGCAACAATACCCATCCTGATGCTTCCGACGTATGTGCAATCATCGGCGGCGGTCCTATCGGCTTGACTGCAGCAATGACATGTAAGGAAGCTGATGCCACAGTTATCGTGCTCGATCCTATGGAGAGCAGACGCCAGAATGCACTCAAGTACGGTGCTGACTATGTAATAGATTCATCTAAACCGGATTACCTTGAAGAAATTTCCAAATTGACGAACGGACGCATGGCGGATGTAGTTATTGAGTGTTCCGGCAACGATAAGGGAATCGCATCGTTGTTTGATATTGCAGGACATTCTGCTCGTGTAGGTGTTATTGGTCATTCAATCGGCCGTAAAGTTCCGGTTGAGATTGGTAAAACTATTTGGAAGACACTGCAGATTTCCGGCAGCGGCGGCACAAAGAACTGGTTCCCCCGTACCATACGTTTCATGTCAAAGATCAAGGATAAATATGATTTTGCAGCACTCAACACGCATCATTATGATTTTCAGGATATTGACAAAGCGTTTGATATGGCATGCCACCATAAAGATATTGCCCGTAAAGTAATGCTGACGTTTGATTCGACAGACAAATAATTTGTTGATGGCTGTCCATTTACATATGGGCAGCCATCAATTTACTTTAGCAGATATCTAATCGATTATCAGATGTTACTTTCTAGTTAAACTGATTATTTCTTTTTGATTAGAAAAAAGATTGAAATTGAATGAGTATATACAAGTAGTTATGAATCTCTTAATTTACAATTAATTTCCATTATTACTTGTGTTATAATTTATTTCAACTAACGAAGGTGGTAATTGTAAATGGGAAAAGCGACAAATCCTAAAAAACCGCATGATGCCTTGTCAATCAAACTTGGTAAAAGAATCAGAGATCTGCGACAATCCAAAAATATGCGAATTCTGGATTTGGCAAATATGACCGGTCTGACATCCAGTATGATCAGTCAGGTTGAACGGTCCGGTATTTCCCCTTCGATAGAGACACTCAAAAAGATCGGAAATGCACTAGCTGTACCGGTTGGTTATTTCTTTGAAGAAGATAATGAAGAAAACCAGCCCATTGATGTGTCAACTGATTCGGCCCGCGCAGGCAATACTTCAGATCCCCAGATAATCAGGGGTATGCAGATCATGGAAATTTCACCGGTTGTCCATGAACACCAGCGTAAAGTGCTGTCACCCGGTAAAGGGGTACAGTTTTATTTACTTAATCCTAATTTGGATGGGCCCATTGAATTTATATATAATATTTATGAAGCCGGTAGCGGGACCGGTCTTGGTTTATACTCTCATCCGGGTACAGAGTGCGGACTTATTCTGGAAGGCGAACTTGTTGTCAGAATCCTAGATAAAATATATCGCCTCCAAAAAGGAGACAGTATTACTTTTGACTCATCACAGCCTCATTCAAAGGTAAATGAGGGTGAAGTTCGATGCACATGTATCTGGGCTAATTCTCCTCCGTATTTTTAAAATGAAAGAGATGATAAATTGATGAAAGACTGGAAATATGCAGTGTCTTCGGCTGAAGATGCACCTTCTACAGCTCCGATTCTGTTTTGCGGTGATATATGTACGAATATGCAGGCAGCCGGCAAGCTGGGGTACAGCGCAATTGAAGTCCATATTCGTGAAACGGCAGATATTGATTATGATGCCATCGCTAAAACCCAAATGGAAAGCGGTACAAAAGTTGGTATGATCATAACCGGACGCCTTAACACAGAAGGAAAAGTCAATCTAATGGATGACATCCCATATATTACGGATGCTGCTATTGAAGGAATGAAAAAATATATTGATATTGCATCTAAACTCCATGCGGATATCGTTGTGGGTTGGATCAAGGGGAATATACCTGCCGGCGGCATCAGGGCAAAATATTTGAATCGTCTTGCGCATAACCTGAAGATCCTTGCAGAGTATGCGATGGATAAAAACGTTAAGATTAATCTTGAAGTCATTAACCGCTATGAGGTCAATGTATTCACGACCTGCCGCGAGATTGTTGACTTTCTGGATGCATATGACTTAAATAATTGCTACATTCACCTTGATACGTTCCATATGAATATAGATGAAACCAATCCAGTTGAAGCAATACAACTTGCAGGCAGTCGATTGGGATATTTCCATCTTGCCGATAACTCGCGCAGGTATCCGGGCAGCGGTCAACTGGACTTCGTTAAACTCATAAAAACATTAGAAGATATTGGATATGATGGTTATCTCTCCGTCGAATGCCTGCCATACCCCAGTGGTGAAGAAGCTGCCAGGCGGGCGATCAAATATCTCAAATCCCTTAAGTATTAATGTGCATTGCTGATAATATAAGCATGAATTTACTGCTTCAGCATTGTTTTTTCTTATTATCAATTTGGTGAAGCTTCCGCTTCAGATAAATGTCTGGCATAATATTAACATTCGGACGGTCGCTGCTGTTCTGATGGTTATGCCAGTCATTTATTTTGTTCGAAAATCGGAAATCGAAGAGCATAACTGCTTTCGGGGAAGCTTTTCGTTATATAATTATAATTGTAACTGGCAAATGACCAGTATTATGCCTTTCAATAAATTTTGAGTAAGGGGATCCCAATGAGAATATTATACTATGACTGTTATGTGGGAATAAGCGGAGATATGAATCTCGGTGCCCTCGTCGATGTCGGTGTTGATCCACAATACCTCACAGGTGAAATTGCCAAACTTCACCTGGAATCCGAATACAGGATAGAGATCAGAAAAACGCAGAAAATGGGAATCAGCGGTACGAAATTCGACGTGATCCTGCCTCATGACGAACCCCGTCACGAGCCGCACTCGGACGGTCATACCCACGGGGACGAACATATCCACGGGGACGGCCATACCCATGGGGACGAACATATCCATGGGGACGAACATATCCACGGGGACGGCCATACCCACGGGGATAACTACCATTCAAATGCAAATGAAGTGTGTCCCGGTCAGGATGAAAATCATGATGAACACCTGGATACGGACCGCCGTCAGGCTCCGGCTCATGAAGCTCACAGGAATATTCACGATATTGAGGCTATTCTTCATGCGAGTACTTTGCCTGAAAAAACTATCAGTGAAAGCCTGGGGATGTTCATGCGGCTCGCTCAGGCTGAAGCAGCCATTCACGGAAAAAAAGTGGAGGAAGTACATTTCCATGAAGTGGGTGCGATAGATTCGATCATTGATATTGTCGGAGCGGCCATTGCAATTGATTACCTGAAGGTTGATAAAATTCTCTGCTCGCCTGTCCAGGTCGGCGGCGGATTTGTTAAATGCGCCCATGGCCTGCTTCCCGTACCGGCTCCTGCAACGGCAGAACTCCTGCGCGGAATCCCTATTGTTTCCGGTCTGGTGCCGTTCGAAGCGACCACTCCGACGGGAGCGGTCATTTTGGCTGAAAATGTCGATGAATTTACGGAGAAAATTGAATTTGCCATAGATAAAATCGGCTATGGGTTCGGCAGCAAGGATTTTGAAGTACCTAATGCCTTGCGTGTCTATCTGGGTACTGCAGATGACGCCCCGGCTGATACCACGGCTGACGCCGCGACTGCCGTACCGGCGAAGTCCCCGGGCGAGCTGCACGGGCAGAACAACGACACGCAGGACAACAACATGCATAACAACGTGCATAACAACAACGTGCACGAAAATACCGGACTGGAAAAAGAAGTGCAGTTTGTCATCGAAACGAATATTGACGACATGAATCCGGAATTTTTCAGCTTCGTAGAAGAGAAGCTTTTTGAGGCGGGGGCACTGGACGTGTATACCGCATCGATCACAATGAAAAAAGGACGTCCTGCCACTAAACTGAGTGTGCTGGTGAACCGGCAGTCCGAAGAAGGTGTGCTCCAGGTCCTCTTTACGGAAACAACTTCCATCGGGGTCCGTAAAACAACGGTCGAAAAAATGATGCTGAAAAGAAAGTTCATGAAGATAGGGACAAAGTGGGGCGCTGTTGCCGTGAAGATCTCTTATTTCCAGGGGAAACCCATCAAATACAAAGCAGAATATGAAGACTGCCGCAAAATTTCCTGGGAGAGAAATCTCCCGATTGACCAGGTGTATAAAGAGATTGACAGAATAATGGACAGAAATATATGGAGGAATCATACAAATGACAACACATGAAAAGCTTGAATCCCTCAGGGAATCCCTTAGAAGCAAGGGAAGCCTTGCCGTTGCATTCTCAGGGGGCGTCGACAGCACCTTTTTACTCGGTGCTGCACAGGATGTTCTAAAAGACAATGTCCTTGCCGTTATCGGCCGTTCCTCATCTTTTCCTGCAAGGGAATATCAGGAAGCCGTGGATTTTGTGACGGACCGGAAAATAAGGTTTGTAGTTATTGACTCCGATGAAATGCAGATCAAGGAATATGTGGAAAACCCGGTGAACCGCTGCTATTACTGCAAACATGAGCTTTTCGGCAAAGTTATCGCAGCCGCGAAAGCTGCCGGGATCTCCTTTGTTGCCGACGGCTCAAACGCAGATGATGCCGGGGACTACCGGCCCGGGATGCAGGCAGTCAAGGAACTTCATGTAATCAGCCCGCTGAAAGATGCCGGGATGACAAAAGAGGAAATCAGGATCCTGTCAAAAGAGATGGGTCTTCCGACGTGGAATAAACCGGCATTTGCATGCCTGGCATCCCGGATTCCATACGGACAGAAGATTACCGTCGAAAGCCTTGACCGGGTGGGCAGGGCGGAGCAATTCCTGATGGATCAGGGTTTTCGTGTTGTCAGGGTACGTGCCCACGGTGATCTGGCAAGAATCGAAGTTCATCCAGATGAACGCCGCCTGTTTCTTGATGAGGATTTAATGGATAAAGTGTATGATGAGCTCAAAGAACTTGGGTTTGCCTATGTCACGCTGGATCTGAAAGGATACCGGACCGGCAGCATGAACGAGGTAATCCCAAAAGGATAATAAGGAGCAGGAAAGGAAGGGTGATTGCAGTGAATAAGAAGGATTTGTATTCCCTTCTCGAGTCTTTGAAAAACAATGAAGTAGGTATGGATGATGTGGTTAATAAGCTTGCAGAGCTGCCTTTCAAAGATCTTGGGTTTGCCAAAATAGATGAGCACCGTGAAATCCGGGTCGGTTACCCGGAGGTTATATACTGTGAAAGTAAAACATCGGAACAGGTGTGCAAAATCATCGGGCACATGATGACAAAAGAGAGCAATATACTTGCGACCCGTGCCAGTGAGCAGATGTTCCGGGATGTGCTGGAAATCTGCCCCGAAGCCCGGTACAATTCACTTGGCCGGACCATTACAATACGCAAAAGGGAAGAAGCCATACCGGACAGTTATATTGCCATTGTTGCGGCAGGTACATCCGACCTTCCGGTTGTGGAAGAAGCATATGAGACGGCAGTGATTCTCGGCAACCGTGTGGAGAAGGTTATTGATGTGGGAGTCGCCGGCATCCACCGCCTGTTTTCCACAATGGATGTGATAAGGGGTGCGAAGGTAGTTATTGTTGTCGCAGGAATGGAAGGGGCGCTGGCCAGTGTGGTCGGCGGACTTGTTGATAAACCGGTGATTGCGGTTCCGACCAGCGTCGGATACGGTGCCAACTTCGGCGGCCTGTCTGCGCTTCTGAGCATGCTCAACAGCTGTGCGAGCGGCGTAAGTGTCGTTAATATTGACAACGGGTTCGGGGCGGCCTACTGTGCCTCCATGATCAATAAATTATGACGCAGGAGATACTCTGATTTAAGCCGATACATAAAGATGCCGGACTCCGATTTTGGTCGGATCCGGCATCTTTTTCTCATTCAGCTGTTACATAATGATCTTTTTGAGCGATTCTTATTTCGCAACGATATTGGCAAGTCTGCCTGGTACGTATATGAATTTAACAATGTTACGCCCGGCAAGACCCTCTTCCATACGCTCATCAGCACGGACCATCGCCTCGACGGACGCTGCGTCGAGATCCGTGCCGACATCAACACGGAATTTGATTTGTCCGTTGACCTGGACTGCGATTTCGACGGTGTCAAGTATGAGTGCAGCCGGGTCAAAAACGGGCCATTTCCGGTTGAATATCGAATAGGGATGACCGAGCATTTCCCAGAGCTCTTCTGTGAAGTGAGGAGCGAACGGGGCGGACAGAAGCAGAAGTGTTTCGCCGGCTTCCCTGATGAGTGCCGGCTTTTTGCCGGACAGCCCCTGGTATTTATTCACTGCGTTGAGGAGCTCCATCATGCGGGCAATCGATGTGTTGAACTGGAATCTTTCCGTGTCCGTTGTCACGGCACGGATTGTGTAATGAAGGACGTAGCGCAGCTCTTTATCGGCCGGACTCAGATCCTGCAGACCGACGGAAGCAGGATTTGACTGCATGTTTTTGATTTCATCCATCAGGCGCTCAAGGCGGGCTGTGAACTTAACAATCGCCTGGATTCCTTTATCGCTCCACGGACCGCCGTCTGTGTAGGCGAATCCGAATGCAAGATAGGTGCGGAACACATCGGATCCGTATTTGTTGACATATTGATCCGGGGCGACGGTATTGCCCTTTGATTTGGACATCCGGTTGCCGTCGGGTCCGAGGATAATGCCCTGGTGTACAAGGGATTTGAAAGGTTCATCGAAGTCCAGCAGACCCATATCGCGAAGTGCTTTGCATACAAAGCGGGCATATAAAAGATGCATCGCGGCATGCTCAGGCCCGCCGACATATTTATCGACAGGGCACATGTGGTTGATGAGGTCCTTGTCGAAAGGAGCCTTGTCGTTTTTGTTGTCCGGATACCGGAGCTCATACCATGATGAGTCGACAAATGTGTCCATTGTATCGGCTTCGCGTTTGGCAGGGGCACCGCATTTTGGACATGTTGTATTAATGAACTCAGCGCTTTTTGCAAGAGGCGACTCTCCGTCCGGCCTGAATTCCACATCATACGGAAGAAGGACGGGCAGCTGGTCGTCCGGAACAGGTACGACGCCGCAGTGCGGGCAGTGCACGATCGGAATCGGCGTGCCCCAGTAACGCTGACGGGAAATCAGCCAGTCGCGCAGACGGAAATTGATTTTGAGTTCACCCATGCCGATTGAGGAAAGCTTCCCGATAATCGCTGTCATGGCATCTTTGAAATTCAGGCCGTTGAATTCGCCGGAATGGACAAGGACACCTTTGGCGCAGAAAGGAAGATCATCCTGGGCATCCGGGGCTGAGGCGATAACCCGGAGGATCTCGAGACCGAATTTCTTTGCAAAATCGAAGTCGCGCTCGTCGTGGCCCGGAACAGCCATGACAATGCCCGTGCCGTAACCGGCGATGACATAGTCGGCAGCCCAGATCGGGACCTTTTGCCCGGTAAGCGGGTGGATCGCATAGGATCCGGTAAATACGCCGGTTTTCTCGCGGGTCGTCGACATGCGGTCAATTTCGGTAGCCTTCTTTGTGAAATCCTGATACTCCGATACAGCCTTACGGCATTCGGCGGTTGTCAGGCGGTCGCACAGTTCGGATTCCGGGGCTACGACGACATAGGTGACGCCCATCAGCGTATCGGCCCGGGTTGTAAAGACATCGAGCTTCATCGGTGAACCATCTTCGGCCAGCATAGGCTGTCCGTCTTTTTCACAGTAAAAAGAAATCTGCGAACCTTCTGAACGGCCTATCCAGTTGGTCTGGATCTTCTTGGTTTTTTCAGGCCAGTCGAGTGCAGGGAGGCAGTCCAGAAGTTCCTGTGCATATTTTGTTATGGCAAAAAACCACTGTGTCATATTCTTGCGTATAACTTCACTGCCGCATCTCTCGCAGGCGCCGTCAACGACCTGCTCATTGGCAAGGACTGTGCTGCATTTCGGGCACCAGTTGACCGGTGCATTTTTACGGTAGGCAAGACCTTTTTCAAGAAGGCGCAGGAAAATCCACTGGTTCCAACGATAATAATCCGGCATACAGGTAGCAAGTTCGTATTTCCAGTCGTATGTTGCGCCCATTTCCTTGAGTTGCTTTTCCATCGTTTTTATATTGGACAGAGTCGAATCCATTGGGTGGATGCCCGTCTTGATTGCATAATTTTCCGCCGGGAGGCCGAACGCATCGAAGCCCATCGGATGGAAGACGTTATATCCCTGCATTCTTTTCATGCGGGACCAGGAATCGGTAAGTGAATAATTGTACCAGTGTCCAAGATGCAGATTAGCGCCGGACGGGTAGGAAAACA
>Ga0209123_1000717_pt1 | contig 38841 bp, 36 predicted proteins | sample BarGraIncu00431A_FD_184500 | JGI IMG/M metagenome (GOLD analysis project Ga0209123, IMG submission 184500) | Arctic peat soil microbial communities from Barrow, Alaska, USA - Barrow Graham LP Incubations 004-31A (SPAdes) (version 2) | ecosystem: Environmental > Terrestrial > Soil > Wetlands >...
GAAGCTCGCTGAAGCCGCGCACGCCGAACCGGAGAAAAAGACCGCCTAAATATACCGAGTTAGCACGGGAAAAGGCGGGGGCCACCCCGCCTTTTCCCGTTGTACCTCAGAGCCCCCCCCCACATCCCTGTCATCCCCCCAGTTACCTCCGGAATATTCAGCTTTTAGTACTTCACCTGATCCAAGCTCCCAATCCCGTTTATTTCTTTTTGAGGGTTTCTCTGTGGCTTCAAGCTGTGCCGCCCTTCGACTCCGCTCAGGGAGCAGGTGTTCGCTTAGCGGAGCCGAAGCGCAAACGAACAGCCCGAAATGACCCGTAGTTAGCGCCGCCGAGGTTTACCCTAGGCAAACGACCAAAGCCGGGTATAGTTTAGCTTCCTTCTCATCAGGGTGGTGCCATGTTCGTTTGGTTTCGCAAGAAAGAAGCGCAGCGGCTTGAATTCCCCGACAACGAAGCCGCCTTCGCGCATGCCTGCACGCTCGGCTACCGTCCGCTCATTGGAGCCTTGATCCCGGCTCTCGTGCAGGAGGAGGGGAGCCCCGGACGCGACGGCGAACACACCTACCGGATCAGGCTGGCCGTAGGAGAGGGCATGCTGCTCTGGAGTTCCACCCTCAAAGAGACGCATGGGGGTCCCAAGGTTGGGGATTTAGTCGGTTTTCGCATCGTCATGATCGCCTCGGATCTTCCCGAGGAGGCGAGCCTGATCGGCTACCTCGCCTGCCGTCTCGATCCGGTGCTCGTTGCGGGAAAAGGGTGGCTCGCCGCCCTGCGCTACACGCCCGATAACATCAAGCCCGCGATCCGCCTGTAAGAACAAAAAGCAGCCCCCTTTTCCAAGGGGGCTGCTTTTTGATGGATCACCGAACGTGCGAGGTGACTTGAGTCCGAAAGTCCCCTCTCCCTCCTTCGCCGTAGGCTTCGGCGGACAGGCCCGGAGGGGGAGGGTCAGGGAGGGGGAAATCAACTGTCCCCCGACTAAACGCCACCGGCAGGCAGGGTTGGCTGCTAATCCGGCCTGTTAATGCGTGGAAACGTCATTCGCCCGGGCTGAACTGCAAAAAGACCGGAACCGGGTCGGAATCCCAGGTCACTTCCGGATAAAGCGACTTGTCCAGGCGCAGATAGGTGCCGTCTACCCCGGATTCAGCCCACCAGCACTCAGCCCCCTTGAGGGGGAGTTTGTCGAAGAGATAGAGATCGTTATTTTTGTCTCGGGCGAGGAACATAGCAGTAACTCCTTTGTTAAGTGGCCGGGGTGGTCACACCCGGGCTCCGCTGCCAACGGGAACGGTCTCATAAAGTAGGGCCTGGAACTACCACGCAAAGCGAGGGGTGAGAATCCGCAAGCTACTTGGTGCGCAGCTTTTCCCGGGCGATTTTGGCCTCTTCGGACTTGGGAAACTCTTCGGTCAGCTTCTTGTAGATGTAGAGCGAACTCTTGCTGTCACCCATCTCCTTAAAAGCCATCCCCTGCTTCAGCATGGCCGCCGGGACCTTATCCTTCTCAGGAAAGTTCTTGATGACCTCCTGAAATTCCAGGATGGACTGCTCGAAATTCTTTTCGCTGTAGTAGGTCTCACCCAGCCAGTAGTGCGCGTTGGCAGCCAGCTTGTGCTTCGGGTTCTGGTCCAGGAACTTGGTAAAAAGCTCCCGGGCCTTGCCCGCGTCCCCCGCCTTCATGGCGTCGAGCCCCTGCTGGTAAAGGGCCTCGGGAGTCTGCTGCAACTCGGCGGACTTCTTCTGCTGTTCAGCCATACCCGCCAGCCCCTGCTCCAGCTTGGTCAAGCGCTCCTCAAGAAGAGCCAGGCGCTTGCCGGTATCGTCTTTCAAAAGCGCCAGGTCGTCGGCGGGCTTCTGCGCCTGAATCCGCAGGTCATCAACCTTGCCGGTCAAAAGCTGCATGTCCACCCGGGCGCTGTCCAGGGTCGCCTGCAGATCGGCTCCGCCCTTGCGGATGGATGCCATGTCTTTCTGATATCCCTCCACTTCCCTCTGCAGCGCCTCCAGGCGCTCCCGGTGCCCGGCGAGCGACTTCTCGACCCCTTCCTTCACCTCGCCGCGCACTTCGCCCAGCCCTTTTTCTATGGCGAAGATGCGGCTCTTCGTCTCGTCCGAGTCGCGGCGCACCGACTGCAGGTCTGCCTGACTCGCGCAACCGACCATAGATACCATCGCAAAAGAGGCCAGCACGGCCCTCACTGACTGCATGACAATCCTCCAGATTGAGCGCCCTATGAAAAAAGGAGCCCTCAGGCTCCTTTTTTTGCGGCGCAGTGTGTGGCTACTTTATGATGACGAATTCGTCTCTTCTGTTCTTTGCCCACGCCGCTTCGTCATGGCCGGGATCGACGGGCTTTTCCTCGCCGTAGCTGATGACGGAGAGACGCTCCGGCTGCACGCCGAGGTTCACCAGGTAATCCCTGGCGGCCTTCGCCCTTCTCTCGCCCAGCGCCAGGTTGTACTCGTCGGAGCCGCGCTCGTCACAGTTCCCCTCGATCCTCAGCGAAAGCGCAGTCTGCTTGGTCAGCAGTTCGGCGTTTTGGGAAAGGGCGGACCGGGACTCCTGCGAAAGGTCGGCAGAGTCGAAGTTGAAATAAATCTTCTGCAGTTCGTTTTGCAGCGCGGCGGGAGCCTGCCCGGTGACAGCCTCTTTACCGGTTTCCTGCTTGACGGCGGCTTCCCTGGTCGGGGTCTCGGCGATCGGCTCGCCAGTGACGGCCCCGGGGGTCCTCTCCTTCGATAGCGACGACCTGCCGGATTCTGGCGTAGCAGCCGCGGGGGGGGCTGCCTGGACCGCAGGGACCTGCTCTTCGGTCTTTACCATATCCTTCTTGGCACAGCCACCCGACACAACTGTTGCGAAACAAAGGACAACAATGCATCCGAACACTCTCTTGCGCATTCCCCCACTCCTTTTAAAAGTTAGTATATGGCATCTACAGCTTTCGTGATGCCTCAATGAAGCGGAACCAATTATACCAATTTTTTCAGCTTTCGCAACGGCTCTTACGTCACAGCGGGGAAAATTCACCAGCCGGAGGACCAGGTCGGGTGCGTCTCGCGCGCGCCGCCGCGGGATATCCGGGTCTGGGCAGTCCCGTCGGAGCGCATCAGGTAGATCGCGTCGCCGCCGTCGCGCGTCGAACTGAACACCAGGAAGCGGCCGTCCGGCGACCAGCGCGGGTGCTCGTTACTGCCGAGGGTAGTGAGCTGGGTATCCTGGGAGCCGTCGGGGTTGATGGCGTAGATCTGGAAGCCGTTCCCCCCCTGGCGCGCATAGACGATGCGGTCCCCGCCGGGCGACCAGCGCGGCGTCACGTTGTAGCTGCCTGCTGTGGTGAGGCGCCGCGCACCGGTCCCGTCGGCATTCATGATGAAGACCTGGGGCTTTCCCAGACGGTCCGAGACGAAGGCTATCTTGCTGCCGTCCGGCGACCAGGCCGGCGACACGTCGATGGCCGGGTTCTTGGTGAGCCGCGCCAGCTCCTTGCCGTCCTTGGCGATCAGGTAGAGCTCGGAGTTGCCGTCCTTGGTCATGACCAGGGCGATCCGGCTGCCGTCGGGCCCGTAGGCGCCCATGGCGTTCAGGCCGGTACGCGCCGAGATGCGCGCTTCCAATCCGGTGAAGAGTTCGCGGCGGTACAGGTCGGGGTTTCCCTTCTTGTACGAGGTGTAGATGATCTCCCTGCCCGAGGGTGCGAAGTCCGGGTTGAGGTTGATGGAGCCGTTGTTGGTGACCCTTTGCGGATTGCGTCCGTCATAGTCCATGACGAAGATCTCCTTGTTGCCGGAGGACTTGGTGACATAGGCTATCTTGCCGGTAAAGGGACCCTTCTGGCCGGTGCGCACGCGCAGCACCTCGTCGGAAAAGGAGTGCCCCATGCGGCGCAATTCCTTCATGGCGCCGGTGTAACGCTTGGCGGCCAGGTCGCGGTTCAAAAGCGGGTCGAAGAGACGGCACTCCAGGGTGAGCGCGGAGCCGTTGACCGCATAGGCGGTTTTCAGCACCAGGTCGGCTCCCGCAGCTCCCGCCTGGGGCGCCGAAACGTTGAAGGGACCGGCGAATCCCAGGTCGAAGGCGAGGAGCTCGGCCAGCTCGCGTCCCAGTTCGGGGGCGGCAGCGCCGGAGAGTGCGGTGGTGGGTGCAATGTAGAGCTGCTGCTTGCGGCCTGCCGGCGCGGTGACATCGAGGAACCTCTCGGCCGCCCGGGATAGTTCGGGGGAGCAGAGCAGGAGCAGCAGACAGAATAGGATAATTTTCATGGTAAACCGACCCCTTCGGGTTTGAAGCGAAATACGCGTTCGTAGCTACCCCCGCCCGGAGGCGGCTTGAAGTTGCGACCGGCAAGGGTAACCGCCCGGGACACCGCTTCATCGAAGACGGGGTCGCCGGACTTCTTTTCTACGCGGTAGCCGGTAATCTTACCGTCGCTGCCGATGGTGATCCGGACCAGGGTCTGGGGAGTACCGGTCGTTAAGGCGATCACGTCCCGAAAGGCGTCCTTCAGCCGGGACTGGATGTAGGCGGAGTAGTCGCTTCCCGCCTGGTTTCCTTTGGCGCCGGGCATACCGACGGCCTTGCTCCCGCCACCCTTCTTGAGGCGGGCCAGCACCTCGGCCTGCCGTTTGTCCTCCGCCTGCCGCTCGATTCTTGCCATCCGCTCGTCGAATTCCCGACTATCCTCAACGGGCGCCGGCTGCGGCTTCTCAGTCTTGCCTTTGGCCGTGGCGGGAGGCTTCGTCTTGGGCTTTGCCGCGGGCAGCGCCATGGTGGCGGCCGGGGGACGGACCGGAGCGGGTGCGGCGGGAGGCGCCTGACTCTTTTCCTCCGCCGGGGCCGGGGTGCCGGCCTGGGGCGAGGCTACCGGCAGGGTCACCATGTCGACGTAGGTGACCGGCTCTTCCGCCGGGTGAAACACCAGGGCGGCGTTGGACCAGATTATGATGGAAAAAATGACCAGGTGGCAGACAAAGGAGAGCGCGAACATCCCCCCGGGCCCGGGATATCTGTCCTTGGGTATCATTTCCGCTGGGGGGACTCCGTGACCATGCCGAGGCGCTCGACGCCCGCCCCTTTGATCTGTGCCATGACCTTGACCACTTCGCCATAGGGGACCGAACTGTCGGCTTTCAGGAAGACCTCGCGCTTCTCATGGCCGGCAAGCATGGAGTTGAGCTTGTCCTTCAGCTGGTCGCCCTGGATCTCGCTCGTGTTGATGAAGGTCTTGCCGGACTTCTCGATGGAAACCACCAGCGTGTCCTCCTTGGGGGCGAGCGACTTGGTCTCCGCCTTGGGGAGGTTCACCTTGACCCCCTGCTGCATCATCGGCGCGGTGACCATAAAGATCACCAGCAGCACCAGCATGACGTCAACCAGAGGAGTGACGTTAATCTGCGACATGGTGCCGCGGTCGCCGTTATCCCTGTTGCCGAAATCCATGGGCTATCTCCCCGAGAAGTTACGCTGCACGATGTTCAGGAACTCGGTCGAGAAACTGTCCATCTCCGAGATGAGCACCTTTATCTTGTGCTGAAAGTGATTGTAGCCCATGACCGCGGGTATGGCGGCGACCAGGCCGATGGCCGTGGCGATCAGCGCCTCGGCGATGCCGGGTGCGACCACGGCAAGCGAGGCGGAGCCCGACTGCCCGATCTTCTCGAAGGCGCTCATGATACCCCAGACCGTGCCGAACAGGCCGATAAAGGGGGCGGTCGCGCCGGTCGTCGCCAGGAAGGTCAGGTACTTCTCCAGACGGGTGATCTCGGAGGTGGTGGCCCGGCGCAGGGAGCGGGCGATGTTGTCCACTCCGCCCAGGTCCGTGCTGATGATGCTGGGGTCCGCCTTCTCCTCCACCTTCGCCTGCAGCTTTTTCAGCTCGACATGGCCGTCCTGGAACAGCCTCGCGAGCGGCGAGTTATCGAAGCGGTCCAGCTGGGAGCTGATCGCGTCAAAGCTCTTGGCCTTGTAGAAGAACTCCAGGAAGCGCTCCGAGGCGCTGTTGGCCCGGGAAACCTGCAGCAGCTTGTAGAAAATGATCCCCCAGGAGACCACGGAAAAATAGAGCAGCACCATTAATACGAGTTTTACGACCAGGCCGGTCGAAGCGAACATACCCAAGGAACGTACCTCCGGTTAAAGTGTGGTCCAACAGATCAAACCGAAAAAATATGCTTTACTCATGGCGAAGTCAACAGGAAAGCGCGTTCAGGCAACAGCCTCAGTAGCAATCGGGCCTGCGGTCCTTGAGGCAGGTGATGCTGGCGCGCCAGGTTTCCATCTCTGCGGCGTCGAGGGTGGCCACCGGCTCGCAGCTCTGATAGCCGCCCTGCGCAAGGATTTCCCCCTTGGGGTCGATGATCAGGCTGGCCCCGAAGAAGTCCAGTTTCCCGACCATCCCGCAGCAGTTGGCCGCGACCACGAAGAGCTGGTTCTCGATGGCGCGCGCCCGCAGCAGGATACGCCAGTGCTCCTCGCGCGGCTTGGGCCACTCCCCGGGGACGGCGATAATTTCAGCACCCTCCAGGGTGAGCTTCCTTGCGAGTTCCGGGAAGCGGAGGTCATAGCAGATCATGACGCCGACCTTGCCGATGCTGGTCTGCGCCACCAGGGTCCCGGTGCCGCTATCCAGGGATCGGTCCTCTCCCATGAGGGAAAAGAGGTGCATTTTGCGGTAGCTCCCGGCGAGCCGGCCCCGATCCATCAGGTAGGCCGTATTGAAGACCTTCTCGCCGTGGGCCTCGGGGAGGCTTCCCACGATCACCATGCCGAGGTCGCGGGAAAGGGTCTCCAGTTCTCCCAGCAGTTCCGGGGTGCGCTGCGCCAACTGGTTCAGCTCCCGATAGGCAAAACCGCAGCTCCACATTTCCGGAAGCACTGCGAGCTCGACCCCGTGCTCTGCCAAACGGAGCAGCGCCCCCTTGACCTGAAGAAAGTTGGCCTCGATATCGCCCAGTTTGATGGTGAACTGCACCGCGGCGGCCTTGACGGTTTCCTTCATACGCCCTCCTTGTCTCATGACAAAGCAGCAAGTGTAATCCGACAGCGCTCGTTTTTCAAGGGGTTCCCGGCACTCTCGGCGCTTTTCCGTGACAAGGGGAGGCGGAATCTGGTAGAAATTGAGAAGCCGCTGGCCTTGGCGAAAGGACACCAAGGACCTTCAGGGACACAATGGAAAGCTGAGACTGAAGCTCTGCAAAACTGCTTTAATGATAACACGAAGGATACCACCATGCGCGCAGGTCTTTATATACACTTCCCCTTCTGCCTCCAGAAATGCCTTTACTGTGACTTCAACTCGGCGGCCTCGGCGCCTTCCGAGCGCAAAGAGTACGCAGGACTCCTCCTGAAGGAGATGAAACTGAGGCAGCAGTTCCTCCCGGCACCGGTCCGGGCCTCAACCCTTTACCTGGGAGGCGGCACACCTTCCCTCATGACCCCGGACGAGATCGGCCGCATCATCGATGCGGCGGCGCTCCGCTTCGGATTGGAAACCAACGCCGAGATTACCCTGGAGGCGAACCCGGGTACCCTTACCCCCGAGAGCCTCGCCGGCTACCGCGCCGCTGGCGTCAACCGGCTCTCGCTCGGCATCCAGGCCTTCGAGGACCGCCTGCTGGCGCGACTGGGGCGGGTGCACTCGAAAGAGGAGGCGCTCGTCGCCTTCGACGCCGCGCGCCGGGCCGGCTTTGCCAACATCAGCATCGACCTGATGCACTCGCTTCCCGAACAGTCCCCGCAGCAGTGGCGCCAGGCACTGGCTCAGGGGATCGCCCTCTCCCCCGAACACATCTCCGCCTACGCCCTCTCGGTGGAGGACGGCACCCCCTTTGCCGGGCTGCTCGCGGCAGGCAAGCTTCCGCTTCCCGAGGAGGAGGAGGCTGCGGAGATGTTCGAGGCGACGGCGGAACTTTTACAGGGGGCCGGCTACCAGCATTACGAGATCTCCAACTTTGCCCGTCCCGGCTGCAGCTCCCGGCATAACGGATCCTACTGGGATCGCACCAGCTACCTGGGTTTTGGAGCCGGCGCCCACTCCTTTTGGAACGACAACCGGCTCGGGGAAAGGTGGTGCAATACCAGCGACCCCACGGAATACCGGAATGCGATCGCCGGCGGCAGCATGCCCGAACGCGAGCGCCAGGCCCTCACCCTGGAGCAGGCTGTCGCGGAGAGTTTTTTCCTCGGCCTCAGGGTGCTGACCGGGCTTCACCTGGCGCGCCTGGAGTCGCTCTACGGCGCCGCCGCACTGGCGCCTCACCTGGCAGAGGTGGCGCGCCTCACCGCAAGCGGCACGCTGCTCAGGGAAGGGGAGTTGGTGCGCCTCGCCCCGGATGCTGTAATCCTTGCCAACAGCGTCTTCTCCCGTTTTCTTTGAGGGCGTTTCTTTCTTGAACCAATCTTCCTGCGAAACTGTCGTAGAGAGCCCTTGACAAACGTGGGGTCCCATTGCTAACTTAAGCTCGTTAGCACTCGAACTTTTTGAGTGCTAATCTGCATTTATAAGGGGAGTGTATGGCGGAGCAGCTTTCAGACAGGGGCAAGCGCATCCTCGAGGCGGTCATCGAGGACTATATCGCGACTGCCGAGCCCGTCGGAAGCCGGAGCATAACGCGCAGCCACGCGCTCTCCCTTTCGCCCGCAACGGTCAGAAACGTCATGTCGGACCTGGAAGAGATGGGCTTTCTCATCTCCCCGCACACCTCGGCCGGCAGGATACCGACGGACAAGGCCTACCGCCTGTACGTCAATTCCATCCTCGAGGTGAAGCACATCGCCCGGGACAACAAGGAGGAGATCCAGAGGCGCTGCCGCCTGGCCGGAAAGGACATGGGGGAAATCCTCAAGGAAACCAGCCGCCTCCTTTCCTCCACCTCGAGCTACATGGGGGTGGTGATGGCGCCGCGCTTTGCGGCCAACGTATTTCGGCAGATGGAGTTCGTCAAGCTCTCCAGCCGACGGATCCTTGCCATCCTGATCTCCCAAAACGGCACCGTGCAGAACCGGCTGATCCAGACCGAGGAAGAGATCGACCAGGAAGACCTGGTCCGGATGGCAAACTACCTCAATGAACTGTTGCAGGGTCTCACCATATCCCAGGTACGGGAGCGGCTCCTGACCGAACTGCAAAGCGAAAAGGTGCGTTACGACACCCTGATGGCCCAGGCCCTGGCTCTTTCGAAAGAGACCCTCGGCAGCGACGATCGCGAGCTGTTCCTGGAAGGGCAGGCTAACATCCTGGAGCAGCCTGAGTTCGCCGACGCGGGAAGGATGCGCGAGATTTTCCGGGCCTTCGAGAGCAAGGGGCTGATCCTCGACCTCTTGGACCGCTCCATGAAGGCCGACGGGGTTCAGATCTTCATTGGAGCAGAGTCCCACCTGCTCCGGATGGAGGGGATGAGCCTGATCACCTCCACCTACATGACCGGCAAGGATACCGTCGGTGTGCTTGGCGTCATCGGACCTACCCGGATGGGGTATGGCAGGGTGATACCGATAGTCGATTACACAGCGAAACTGATAAGCCGTCTGCTCGAAGTCGAGTAGCGCACAAAGGAGAGAGTACCCGGATGGACATCAAGAAAAAGCACGGCACGCCCCACCAGCACGAAGGTAAGAAAGATGAGGCAGCTCCCCAGGACCACGTAGAGATCGCGGCGCCAGCCTCTGACGCGGATCGCATCAAGGAACTGGAGGAAGCGCTTTCCGCCAAGGGAATGGAATCCGCGGCCAACTGGGACAAGTTCCTGCGCGAGCGGGCCGACATGGAAAACTACCGCAAGCGGGTGCAAAAGGAGAAGGAGGAGATTCTCAAGTACGGTAACGAATCCTTCATCCTGGAAGTGCTCCCTGCCCTGGACAACATGGAGCGCGCCCTCTCGCACGCCTCAGGGGAAGGGGACCCCTCCGCGATCATCGAAGGGGTGAAGATCACCTTTTCCATGCTCCTTGGCACGCTGAAGAAGTTCGGCGTAACCCCGCTGGAGACCGCTCCGGGAACCCCGTTCGACCCCGCCCTGCACCAGGCTATGGCACAGGTGGAGAGCGCGGACCAGGAACCGGGCACCGTGGTCGCCGAGTTCCAGAAGGGCTACACCCTGAACGAGCGCCTGCTGCGCCCAGCCATGGTTTCCGTCGCCATCGCGCCCAAGGAATAGAACTTTTTTTCGGTCCCCCCTTGTTTTTTAACCAGGGGATGACTATTTTCCCAATACTAGTTACCAATAGGAGGAACACATAATATGAGTAGAGTAATCGGAATCGACCTCGGGACCACTAACTCCTGCGTATCAGTCATGGAAGGTGGGGAGCCGGTTGTCATAGCGAACGCAGAAGGTAGCCGCACTACCCCGTCCGTGGTGGCATTCACCGAAAGCGGCGAGCGTCTGGTAGGCCAGCAGGCCAAACGCCAGGCGGTCACCAACCCGGAGAACACCCTGTACGCCATCAAGCGCCTGATCGGACGCAAGTTCGACACCGACGCGGTTAAGCGCGACATCGCCATCTCCCCGTTCAAGATCGTCAAGGCTGACAATTCCGACGCCTGGGTTGAGGTGCGCGGCCAGAAGTACTCGCCCCCCGAGATCTCGGCCATGGTGCTGCAGAAGATGAAGAAGACTGCCGAAGACTATCTCGGCGAGACGGTCACCGACGCGGTCATCACGGTTCCCGCCTACTTCGACGACTCCCAGCGTCAGGCAACCAAGGACGCCGGTAAGATCGCCGGGCTCAACGTGCTGCGCATCATCAACGAGCCGACCGCGGCAGCGCTCGCCTACGGCCTGGACAAGAAGAAAGACGAGAAGATCGCCGTATTCGACCTGGGCGGCGGCACCTTTGATATCTCCATCCTGGAACTCGGCGAAGGGGTCTTCGAAGTGAAGTCCACCAACGGCGACACCTTCCTGGGCGGCGAGGACTTCGACCAGAAGATCATCGACTGGATCGCGGACGAGTTCAAGAAGGACCAGGGCATCGATCTGCGCGGCGACAAGATGGCGCTCCAGCGTCTCAAAGAGGCGGGCGAAAAGGCGAAATGCGAGCTCTCCACCTCGCTGGAAACCGACATCAACCTCCCCTTCATCACCGCCGACGCCTCCGGCCCGAAGCACCTGACCATGAAGTTCACCCGCGCCAAGCTGGAAACCATCTGCGCCGAGCTGATCGGAGCGCTGGAAGGCCCCTGCCGGATGGCTCTGAAGGACGCAGGGCTCACCCCCGCCGACATCGACGAGGTAATCCTGGTAGGCGGTATGACCCGTATGCCGATCGTGCAGAAGAAGGTTCAGGACATCTTCGGCAAGGTCCCCAACCGCGGCGTCAACCCTGACGAGGTGGTCGCCATCGGCGCCGCTATCCAGGGGGGAGTCCTGCGCGGCGACGTGAAGGACGTGCTGCTCCTCGACGTTACCCCGCTTTCCCTGGGCATCGAAACCCTGGGCGGCGTCATGACCAAGCTGATTGAGAAGAACTCCACCATCCCGTGCAGAAAGAGCCAGGTCTTCTCCACCGCCGCGGACAACCAGCCCGCCGTCAGCATCCACGTGCTGCAGGGCGAGCGCGAGATGGCTTCCGACAACAAGACGCTCGGCAACTTCGAGCTTTCCGGGATTCCTTCCGCTCCCCGCGGAGTGCCCCAGATCGAGGTCACCTTCGACATCGACGCCAACGGCATCGTGCACGTCTCGGCGAAGGACCTCGGCACCGGCAAGGAGCAGTCCATCAGGATCACCGCTTCCTCAGGTCTTTCCAAGGAAGAGGTCGAGAAGATGGTCCGCGAGGCCGAAAGCCACGCAGCCGAGGACAAGAAGAAGCGCGAGCTGATCGAGGCGAAGAACCAGGGGGACAACCTGGTCTACTCCACCGAGAAATCCTTGAAGGAGTTCGGCGACAAGATCGACGCTTCCGAGAAGGCGAAGATCGAGGAAGGCATAACAGCCCTCAAGAAAACCCTCGAGGGAACCGATACGGAAGAGATCAAGAAAGCGAGCGAGAGCCTGATGCAGGCGTCGCACAAGCTTGCCGAGGCGGTCTACGCCAAGGCACAGCCGGGCGCCGAGGGTGGCGAAGCTCACGAGCACGAGGGTGAGGCAGCAAACGCCGGCGCCGCCAAGGGCGAGAAGGTCGTCGACGCCGACTTCGAAGAAGTAAAGGACGAGAAGAAGTAACCATTTACCCCTGCAGGTGAGGGCATATTTGATCGACAATAACGCGTTCAACAAATAACATTGCGCAACGGGCAGCGTCTCTTTTTAGGGACGCTGCTCTTTGTGTACCAAGGGACATATTTTGGCAAACGGCGACAAGCAGGATTATTACGAACTTCTCGAAGTGAACAAGAACGCTTCCGAGACCGAGATCAAGAAGGCGTACCGGCGCCTGGCGGTCAAGCACCACCCGGACAAGAACGCCGGTGACAAGGCGAGCGAGGACAAGTTCAAGGAGGTCTCCGAGGCCTACGAGGTGCTCTCCGACCCGGAAAAGCGGGCGCGCTACGACCAGTTCGGGCACGCGGCCATGGGCGGCGGCTTCAACTCCGGCGGCTTCGGCGGCGGCTCCCCCTTCGGTGACATCTTCGGCGACATCTTCGGGGAAGTGTTCGGCGGCGGCAGGCAGAAGGCCGGGCGCGGCCGGCGCGGCGACGACCTGCAGTACAACATGGAGGTGACCTTCGAGGAGGCCGCCTTCGGCATCGAGAAGAAGATCGACATCCCCTACGCCAAGCGCTGCGAGCCGTGCGGCGGCTCCGGCGCCAAGGCCGGGACCACGCCGAAGACCTGCCCGACCTGCCAGGGTGCCGGTCAGATGCGTTTCCAGCAGGGATTCTTCTCCGTCTCCAAGACCTGTTCGCACTGCAACGGCGAGGGGCGCGTGGTTGAGCATCCCTGCCCGAGTTGCCGGGGCGCCGGCACCGTGCGCGACAAGAAGAGCATCTCCGTGAAGGTCCCCGCCGGGGTCGAGACCGGGATCAGGCTGAAGCTTACCGGGGAAGGCGGCCAGGGAGCCAAGGGTGGCGCCAACGGCGACCTCTACGTGGCGCTGACCGTGCGCGAGCATTCCATCTTCCGGCGCGAGGACAACGACGTCGTCTGCGAGATCCCGATCAGCTTCACCCAGGCCGCTCTGGGCTGCGAGATCGAGGTGCCTACCCTGGACGGCAGGGTCAACATGAAGATCCCGGAAGGGACCCAGTCCGGCGCCATGTTCAGAATGCGCGGCAAGGGTGTGCCGGCGTTGCAGGGCTACGGGCGCGGCGACCACCTGGTGGTGGCCAAGGTCGAGACACCGACCAATCTGAACCGGCAGCAGCGCGAACTGTTAGAGGAGCTGGCGAAGATCAGCGGCGAGGACGTCAACCCGATGCGGAAAAACTTCTTCTCCAAGGTCATGGACCTCTTCAATTGATACGAAGCGCCGCCAGGAGCGCAGCATTGCTGCTGGCGGCGCTGTTACTGAGCGCCCTCCCCCTTTATGCGGCAGCCGCTTCCAGCGAGCCGCAGCTGCTGGAAAACGGAGCCTATGGTTTCGCGCTCATCAATCAAATTCACCATGCTAAAAGGCGCATAATCTGCGCCTTTTATCTTTTCAAGATAACGGAATCCCCAAGGAACCTGCCGCGCACCGTGGCAGGCGAGTTGATCGCGGCCCAGAGGCGCGGCGTCGACGTGACGGTCATCCTGGAGGGAGGCAAACCGATTGAGAAGGAGAACCGGACCGCCACGCGCCTTCTCGCGCAGGGCGGGGTACGGGTGATCTTTGCTCCCGCAGGGGTGACCACCCACGCCAAGGCGATCAGCATCGACGACCGCTTCGTCCTGATAGGAAGCCACAACCTCACCCAGTCCGCCCTCTCCCGCAATAACGAGCTCTCCCTCATGGTGGATTCCCCGCAACTCGCGGCACAGGTGAGGCGCTATCTGGAGCGGCTTAGATGAGCTGCGGTCCCGACTGCTTCGGGAGTCGCCATTTTTTCTATCTGCTTCAACTTCCCAGGTGCCTCCTCTCCCGGAGGGCGAGGGGCTCCTCGTAGGATGCGGTGAGGCACGAACCGCATCGCTTTAACGATGCGGTTCACTCCGTTCACCGGCATCCTACGGTGATGTACTTAGATTGCGGTGCCGAAAACAAGCAATAATAACTTTATAGAAATTTTATGGTTTGTTTAGAACCAGTTTAGAACTGTTCTGTAGAGTACCCTCATACCAAAAACAAGGAGGTTACTTTATGAACAAGGCGAAACTGTTGTATGATGTGGCGAGGGTTCTTAAGAACAAGGAAAAGATTAATGGTGTGTTGACTGCCAACCTCCAGAAAGACCAGGCGGAGGTGTTCTCCCTGAAAAACGTGTTCGCGAAAAGCGGGGAAGAGGCCAAGACCACGGTTTCCTGCCAGCTCGACCTGGACGGCAAAAAGGTTAAGCGCGAAAGCAGCACCGAATTCTCGGGGTCTAGCGTAGGCTGCCACGGTGGCATGATGCACCGGTTCTTCCACCACCGGCGCCACGGCGCCGAGGGTGGCTGCGGATTCAAGGGTGCGCTTTCCAGGATCTCCTTCGTGTTCGGACTTTTCAGCAGCCTCAAGGTTGAAGAGAAGGAGGGTGGAGCGGCCGTGCTTTCGCTCAATTTGAGCGAGATGCCCGAAGAGATGCAGACTCAGCTCATCGACAAAATGAACCAAAGAGCTGCCTGCCACCCGGGCTGCGGCGTCCTGGAAGGGAGCCACACCCTGGAAACGCTCAATGGCCTGCTGCTTTTGACGGTCAACAAGGAGCGCGAGATCGAAAAAGTCGCGCTGCATCTGGATGGCCAGGTCATTAATGAAAAGAGCGAGTCCCACGCCCTGACAGCAACAGCCGACGTACAATTTGCCTGGTAGCAACGACCGGGGGCGCAGAATGCGGCCGCGCTTTGCGCCCCCTTCCCGATTGTTTTCCGAAAAGCAGGAGTTTCACGATGAACGGTCATGACGCACGGTTGAAGAGGTGCCTGGAAAACGAAAAGTGCGACGAGTTCCAGGAAAAGCTGAGGCAGATGCACAGCCGCATCCACCGGCATCACCACGAATTCCGGCAGTACCACCGTTATTTCCGCTACGCGCGCCCGGCGGTACTGGTCTTCAACCTGGTGATCCTCTACCTGCTCTTCAGCTGGGCCGGCGTCAAGGCTTTCGGCATCTTCTTTGCCATTCTGATCATCATAAAGGAGGTCTTCCAGTTCGGCTTCCTGCTGCGCCTGGAGAGAAGAATCATCGTCCCCATCGAGCAGTTGCGGCAGGGGGTTGAAGAAATCTCCAAGGGGAACTACGACGTGCAGGTGGAATGTCACATTCCCAACGACCTTGGCCTCTTGACCGCATCCTTCAATGAAATGGCGCTCAAACTGCTGCAGGGTGAAAAGATGCAGGCCGAGTATGAAGAAAACAGGAAAACCCTCATCGCCAACATCTCGCACGACCTGAAAACCCCCATTACCGCAATCCACGGTCACGTCGAGGCGCTCTTGGACGGAGCGGTCGTCCCGGCCGACAAGCAGGAAAAATACCTGAAAGTCATTCACCATAACGTGGCGTACATGAACCGGCTTATCGACGACCTCTTTCTTTTCTCCAAACTGGATATGCAGAAGCTGGAGTTCCACTTTGAGCGGAACCCGATCCGGCAGTACATGAGAGATTTGATGGAGGAGTACCAGATTGAGCTGGAGGGAGCGGCCATCGGCTTCCATTTTTCCGACCTGCTGGAAGATGAGCCCCAAGTCTTTCTCGATGGAAAGAGGCTGTACCAGGCTATCAACAACATCGTCCGCAACGCGCTGGCTCACGGGCGCAACCCGGGGTTGTCGCTCCAGGTCAAACTGTACCGGCACGACACCTTCATCGCGCTCGACATCCAGGACAATGGCCCGGGCATCCCTCAGGACAAGCTCCCCCATATCTTCGACCGCTTTTACCGGATCGACAGCGAAAGGACCAAGGATCTGGAAAGCACCGGGCTCGGACTCGCCATCACCAGGGAATTCGTGCAGGCCCATGGCGGAGAGGTCTCCGTGACCAGCGAGCTTGGCTCCGGCGCCTGTTTCACCGTCATGCTGCCGGAATCTGCCGAGAGCGCAGAAAATCTATGAAAAAAGTGCTCATCATCGAGGATGACCTCAATATTGCAGAACTGGAGCGTGACTACCTCCAACTCAACGGGTATCACGCGGAAATCGAACAGGACGGGGCAAACGGTCTGAAAAAAGCGCTATCCGGCCGCTTCGACATCATCGTCGTCGATCTTATGCTCCCGCGCACCGACGGGTTTGAAATCATCCGCGCTATCCGGAAAACCCACGAGATTCCGGTCGTCATCGTTTCTGCCAGGGACGAAGATATCGACAAGATCAGGGGACTCGACCTCGGGGCCGACGATTACCTCACCAAGCCGTTTAGCCCGGCCGAGTTCGTGGCGCGGGTTAAATCGCACCTGAAGCGCTACCAGCGGCTGAAGGGCGACAGCGTCGGCTACGAAACCATCCTGCACAAGGGACTCGAAATCAACACCGCCTCCCGCCAGGTGATTGTGAACGGCAGGGAGGTCCAGTTGACGACCAAGGAATACGAACTGCTGGTGTTCCTGGCCTCCCATCCCAACATCGTTTTCACCAAAGACCGCCTGCTGGACGCCGTCTGGGGCAGCGGCTACTACGGGGACACGGCGACCATTGCCGTGCACATCCAGAAGGTCCGCAAAAAGATCGAAACCGACCCCGCACTTCCCCTCTACATCGAGACCATCTGGGGCGCGGGCTACCGTTTCAACCCCTAGCCGCCCATTAGGACTCCGTTGTCAGCCTCCCCCCTCCACCCACCCCCACGAGCGATAAGTCAAAGAATATCCGGCGCAGGGACAGCGCCATGTCCCCCCTATGAAAGAGAGGGGAAGCCGAACGTAAACGCACTGCATAGGTCTCCTTCACCTGTTCAAGCTTAGACCAGCTAGAGCGCGAAAGTGCGTAGAGACGCATTGCATGCGTCTCCTTCACCTACCCAAACATAGACCAACCAGTGCTGAGACGCATGCAATGCGTCTCTACCTTGATGGTTCTTTCAGCTGACACATAGGAAACTGAGCCCCCCGCCCGGTTGATGGACTACTCCATGAAAGGCCACCGGAGGTAATATTCATTAAATATTAGGCCCCCAAAGACCCTTTCAACAAAAAAACCATTAATGTTCGGTCGCGGGTTTTCTTAGCGTTTTTTTATGTCATAGTATGACTATTCAACCTAATGGGAGCCCTGCATGGCCAATCACCAGATGAAAACGCAAATGGGTGTATCGGTTTCTCTGCTCATGGTTGGGGTCATCTTCCTGTTTTCTTATGTGATCAATGACAATTTTGAATCCCAGCTGAAGCAACTCATCTCCAAGCAGCAATTCTCCATGATTACAGAGATTTGCGAGAGCATCGACGCCAACCTCCAGCAGTCGCAACAGGCGCTGCTCGCCGAGGCGCCGCTCTTTCGCACTCTGGACATGCAGAATGCCACTCAGGCGCAATTGCTGCTCGACTCCCGTCCGGCGCTGCACGCCATTTTTGACAACGGCCTATTTCTTTTTTCCCGCGACGGGAAAATCATCGTCGAATCCCCCTATATGCCGGGGCGCCGCGGGCGGGATATTGCTTTTCGCGAGTATTACAAGAAGACCGTTGCCACCATGAGGCCCCAGGTTTCGGACCCCTACGATTCCACCCACAGCCCGGGAAAGCCTGCCGTCATTTTGACGGCGCCGCTCCTCGACAGCAAGGGGAACCTGCTGGCAATTCTGGCCGGAAGCCTGGATCTGACCAAGGGTAACTTTCTCGGCAAGCTGTCCCAGGTAAAGATCGGCGACACGGGCTACCTCTACCTCTATAACTCCGCCCGAACCATCATCATGCACCCGGACCAGCGCCGCATCATGAAGAAGGACCTTGCCCCGGGGGTCAACCGTGCCTTCGACAAGGGGATCGACGGCTTTGAAGGGACGGAGGAGTCGGTAAATTCCAAGGGGATCAATTCGCTCACCTCGGTGAAGCACCTCAAGGTGACCGACTGGATCATGGCGGCGAATTTCCCCACCAAGGAAGCGTATGCACCGATCTTCAAGGCAAAGCATTATGCGAACATCGCCGCCTTCCTGGGAGCGGCGCTGTCGGTGCTGATTGTCTGGCTGCTCATGCATTTCCAGATGGCTCCCCTATCACGGTTCACCCACCGCATCAGAACTCTCTCCATGAAGGACGGGTTGCTGGAGCAGGTGCCGGTCTCTTCCTCGGGGGAAATCGCGGCCCTCGGTTTGGCGTTCAACGACATGGTGACCCGCCTCGGCACGGAACACTGCGCCCTGCAGGATGCCATCACCAGTGTGGAAAATGAAAAAGCCAAGACGCAGGCCATCATCGCCGCCATGGGTGTCGGGCTCACCATCATGAATACCGACTTTAAGGTGACCTTTCAGAACCAACAGGGAATCAGCCTCATGGGAAACCACGTGGGGAAGTTCTGTTATGCGGCCTTTGAGAACCAGGAGAGCGTCTGCCCCGGCTGCCCTATGGCTCTAGCCTTCGAGAATGGCAGGATTCACTCCTCGATTAGAAGCGTCAGCCCCTTCGGGCAGCAGCTCTTTACCGAGATCACCGCATCTCCCTTGCGAAACGCCAACGGAACGATCATTGCGGGGATAGAAGTGGTTCGTGACATCACGGAGAAAAAGCGCCTGGAAGAGACCATAGAGCATCTGGCCTTCCACGACACGCTGACCGGACTGCCCAATCGGCACCTGTTCCATGACCACTTGAGGCAGGCCATCGCTTTTGCCGCCAGGAACAACCATCTGCTGGCGGTCATGTTCATCGACCTCGACTGTTTCAAATCGGTGAACGACGAATTTGGCCATGCCATCGGCGACCTGCTGCTTCAGGGCGTTGCCAAGCGTCTCAGGGCCTGCTGCTGCCGCAGCGGGGACACCATTGCCCGCTACGGGGGAGACGAGTTCCTGATCATACTTTCGGACCTGCAAAATAGCGAGAACGCCGCCGTAGTCGCCAAGCATGTTCTGGAAGAGTTATCCAGAAGTTTCATCCTCGCAGAGCACGCGGTCCATTCCAGCGTGAGTGTCGGGATCAGCCTTTACCCGCAGGATGGTCAGGACAGCGAAGCCCTGGTGCGAAACGCGGACCTGGCCATGTACCAGGCAAAGGAGAAAGGGCGCAACGACTACCGTTTTTACAGCCCGTCTGCTGACCACTTACTAGAGGAGGATGCGACCGCCTTCGGGATGAGCGCCGAGGTCTACTTTCCCAAATAACAGCCGTCTCAGCGAGAGGAGCGCCTGGTCCGGGAGGACCGGGCGTTTCGCGTGCCTCCGCACTTCACCGGACCACGCCGGCACCGATAGCCCCCCTTCCGGTTTGAGCATTCCAGCTCCCGCAGGGGAAGGTAGCTCGCCAGAATGACTCAAATATGCGCTGGTCGAACATTCTTTTCGTCTTACGCTCCGAGCGCGGCAGTGTCCCCTGCTCAACCAGTTCGACGCTGCTCGATACCTGCATGGCATGTTTGATCCCCGCCACGCCCCACCTCTCGAGCTTTTCATCAGGCGAAATCCCGCCGCCGCGCCCCCGTTCCACACGCACCAGCAGGTAATCGCATCCCTCAGGCCCTTGATCAAAGAGCACCTGGTACTCGCTGCCGGTGGCAACTCCCGGTAAATAAAGAAGCTGCAGCACGCCCGCTCCGGTCACGTTGAAAAATGCCGGTCCACGCTGGAAAATGCAGAACATTAGCATATACTTACAAAAGCTGCCTCAGCAACAGGGCCAACTCCCTCAAAACGTCCCCAGTGCTCTGTATATCCCAGACACGGGCAGGCAAAAGCACCCCCTCGGCAATCATCCAGAAAGCACGCACTGCGTGCGGGAAACGGTCATGACAAGTGAGACTGATCAAAAAACTCCGATGCCTGAAGCTGACCAACAGTTGCGCTTCATAGGCCGGTTCCAAGAGATCTCTGCACTGGATGCAGCCACAAGCTTGACACTCACCAACATCTACCAGGAGTTGCCCATTACCCACCCTGCCAGCATCACCGAAATCAGGGGGAGGCACCTCGAACTGAGCACCTGCGAGTTGCAACTTGCTGCCATCATGCATTGCAACGAAGTGTACCTTCGTTCGCCGCACTTCGATTTACCGATACTTGGGCAGATGGACAGCATCGATATCCGGCGCGGCCTGGTTCGGCTCTCCAACTTTTGCTACGCCGAGTTGCAATCGGAAAATCGCGAGACGGTACGGGTACGCTTCAAGCGGCCGACCAACATCACCATACACTGCGCCTTGGACAGGATCTCGGGCGTCATTCACGACATCTCCCTGGGTGGCTGCCGCATCAACACGCTGATACGCAAGGGGCTGGAGGATGCCCAGGAGATAGCGATCGAACTCAAGGTGATTGACAAGACAACCGGCCTGCCGAACTGCACGCGCATTCCCAGCAGCATCATCAAGATCAGCGGTGACTCGGCGCCCTTCCAAATGCATATTCAGCTTTAACCACACCAGTCAGTCGGAACGGTTCCTGTCCGTCCTCATAAACCAGCGTCAGCTCGAGATAGTAAAGGAGCTGCGCGATTCTCTCTAACAGAGTCCTCCCTGCCGCGTTTCCTCAACCAATACCTGCACAATCACGCGATTTCCCTAACCAGTGCCCGGAGCCCCTCTCACAGTTCAGCCTCGCGTATAGTGACATTCACTGGTTGTTGTCCGCCCTGATGGCCAACATCCCGCTCTGGAGGACTGACAAGCGACTCAACCAGGTTTTCTTGCAGCTGCGACAGCTGTGATTCAACGCTTTCTGTGTCCAGTAAAATCCTATTTTTATGCAGCGAAGTGGACGGTTCTGTGTTAGCCTTAATGGGTTTTTCACCAACCGGAGGGGACAGCTATTATCATGGAGAACGCAAATATTGAAAAGATCCTCAAGGAAGTGAGCGAGGGGACCCTAAAAGTAGAGCAGGCACTGGAAAGCCTCAAGCACCTGCCCTTCGAGGACCTGGGCTGCGCCACGCTGGACCACCACCGCACGCTACGTCAAGGGTTCCCCGAGGTGATCTTCGGCCAGGGGAAAAGCATCGCCCAGATGCAGGTCATCATCGCCGCGCTGCTGAAAAAGGGAAACAACGTCCTGGCGACCCGGGTTAACGGCGCCAAGGCGAAGAAGCTGAGAGAGTCTTTCCCGGAGGCGGTGTACCACAGCGACGCCCGCGCGCTCACGGTCGAACAGCATCCGATCAAGATGCGCGGCAGGGGAAAGATCCTCGTGGTCTGCGCCGGCACCTCCGACATCGCGGTCGCAGCTGAAGCGGCCCTGACCGCGCGGCTGATGGGAAATGATGTGGAGCAGCTCAACGACGTCGGCGTCGCCGGCCTGCACCGCCTGCTGGCGCGCAGAGATCTCCTGTCCGAGGCCTCGGTCATCATCGTGGTCGCGGGAATGGAGGGGGCGCTCCCCTCCGTGGTGGGAGGGCTGGCGGACAAGCCGGTCATCGCGGTCCCCACCTCGGTCGGCTACGGTGCGGCCTTCGGCGGCGTGGCGGCCCTTTTGGGGATGCTCAACTCCTGCGCCGCGGGGGTCACGGTGGTGAACATAGATAACGGCTTCGGCGCGGGCTACGCGGCGAGTCTCATTAACAGGAAACCGGCATGAAGATACTTTATTTCGACTGTTTCGCGGGCATAGCTGGCGACATGACGGTGGCAGCACTCCTAGAATTGGGCCTGCCGCTCGAACTGCTGCGCGCCGGGCTCGCCTCCCTCCCCTTTTCCGGCTACACCCTGGAGAGCCAGCCGGTGCTGCGTCACGGCATCGCCGGAACCTCGTTCAAGGTAAACCTCACCGAGGCCGACCAGCCGCACCGCCACTACAGCGGCATCGCCGCGATGATCGAAGCGGCACCCTTGAATGCGCGGGTTAAGGAGCTCTCCGGGCGGATCTTCCGGCGCCTGGCCGAGGCCGAGGCAAAGGTGCACGGTGTTTTGGTGGAGCGGGTGCATTTCCACGAGGTGGGCGCGGTCGATTCCATTGCCGACATCGTCGGGGTCGCCATTGGACTCGATTACCTCGGGGTCGAGAAGGTCTACTCCTCCGGCCTTCCCTTCGGGCGCGGCTTCGTGCAGACCGCGCACGGCCGGCTCCCGGTCCCGACCCCCGCCACGGCCCTGCTCATGGCCGGCATCCCGCTGACGGGCGACATCGGCGAGGGCGAGCGGGTGACCCCGACCGGCGCGGCCATTCTGGCGGCCCTCGCGGAAGGGTTCGGTCCCCCTCCCCAGATGGTTCCGGAGCGCATCGGCTACGGCGCCGGGGAGAAGGATTTTGCCGAGGTCCCCAACCTGCTGCGCCTGGTGCTGGGCGAGGCGAGCGGGGCGGCAGCGGTCGCGCCCCCGGATGAGGTGCTTTCCATCGAGACCCAGGTGGACGACATGAATCCCGAGCTGCTGGGCTTTTTGATGGAGCGGCTTTTGGACGCCGGCGCCCTCGACGTCGCCTTCTCCGCGCTCCAGATGAAAAAGAACCGCCCGGGGACCCTGATCAGCGTGCTGGCAAACCCCGGCGACCTGGAAAAGCTCTCGGGAATCATCCTTTCCCAGTCGACGGCCATCGGCCTGCGCTATTACCCGACCCGGCGCATCACGCTTTCACGCCGCATCGAGGAGCGCGCGACCTCGCTGGGACCGGTGCAGGTGAAGGTGCTGGGCAACGGGCGGGTGGCGCCGGAGTTTGAGGAGTGCCGCCGAATCGCCCTGGAAAAGGGGCTAGCGCTTATCGAGGTGTACCGGACCGTGGAGCGGGAGACCTGGCGGGGATGAGAGAGGCTTCGGTGAAAATAGCGACCCTCTCCATCGGAGATGAGCTCCTCACGGGCGAAGTCGTGGACACAAACGCAAGCTTTATCGCGGGGGAGCTGTACGACGCGGGATTCCGGGTTGGGCGGCACCTGACGGTCGCTGACGACGAGGAGGCCATCGCGGCCGCGCTTCGCGAGCTTGCGGAGGGTTTCGACGCGGTGGTCGTGACCGGAGGGCTGGGCCCTACCCCCGACGACCTGACCGCGGCGGCCGCGGCTCGGGCGGCTGGGGTGCCGCTGGAGACCTCAACCGGTGCCCTGGCGCACCTGGCTGGCTTTTCCGAGCAGATACCTGGCGGCCTGCACCCCTCAAACGACCGGCAGGCGCAGCTCCCGCTGGGCACCACGCTCATCGCGAACCCCCTGGGGACCGCCTGCGGCTTCACCCTCCGGCTGGGGAACGCCCAATTCCATTTTCTCCCCGGCGTTCCCTACGAGATGGAGCGGATGCTGACGGAGAGCGTGCTCCCTGCCCTGCTGGAAAAAGGAGGAGCGAATTCGGGGCTGCGCACCACGCTAAAGCTCTTCGGCATTTCCGAGGCGGCGGCCGCGGCGGAACTTACCGGGATCCTTCCGGAGGGCTCTCCGGTCCAGCTCGCCTACTGCGTGAAGTTCCCCGAGATCCACCTGATCCTGCGCAGCTCCTCAGAGCACGCCGCCCCGCTCGCGGCGGCCGCGGCGGCGGTACGGGAGCGGCTCGGGCGCTACCTCTTTGCCGAGGATGAGCAGACCATGGACAGCGTGCTCGCCCGGCTTTTTCTTAGCAGCGGCGCCACGCTGGCGCTCGCCGAGTCCTGCACCGGCGGACTGGTCGCGGCCCGGATCACCAATGTGGCCGGCAGCTCCGCCTGGTTTCTGGAGGGATCGGTCACCTACAGTAACCAGGCGAAGGTCAGAATGCTGCAGGTACCCGCCGAACTGATCGAGCTGCACGGTGCCGTCAGCGCCGAGGTCGCCGCCGCCATGGCGAACGGCGCACTCTTCGCCAGCGGCGCGGACCTGGCAATCTCGGTGACCGGAATCGCCGGCCCCGGCGGCGGAACCCCGGAAAAACCGGTCGGTACCGTTTTCATTGCGCTCGCGGACCGAAACTCCTACGACGTCAGGCAGTACCAGTTCCCTGGTGACCGTGACCGGGTCAGAGCAATCACCTGCTTCGCCGCCCTGAACCTGTTACGTAAAAATCTCCTTCCCCTCACGGGAGCCTCCGACCCGGTCTAGCCCGTCCCTACCGGGAGAAATCGCTGTAAAAGGTACCTCAACCTTGCACTTTGCGGCCCTCACCATTTTTATTGCCGGCGACCTCCTGCTCCTTTTGGCCGAGCGGCTGACTCCGCTTCCCGGCTGGCTTCACCTTGCCGCGGTCATCCTGCTCGCGCTGGCGATCCTGATGCTCTGGGCAGCCCTGCGCCGGCGCGAAGTGCACCAGATTTCCGGGCTGCGTAGCGAGATCAGCGGGATGCAGCAGGAGTTTGCCAAAGCTGCCCGGGTGCGCGACATCACAGCGCAGGCGGCCGCCGAAAAGGAAATCTGGCAGAGGAACCGCGAGCTTTCCATCCTCAACAACATTCTCATCGGGGTGAACCGGGGGCCCCGGCTGGAGGATGTGCTGCAGGAGACCCTCGTCGAGGCCCTGGAACTGTTCCAGGCCGGGGGGGGAACCCTGCACCTCTTTGACCAGGAGGGCGCCGCGCCGGTCCTCACCGCCTCGCGCTCGGTTTCGAGCTGTCTGCAAGAGCTGATCCTCAGGGAGCTTGGGGAGCGCTCGGGGCGCCCCGCCGAGGTGACCGTGTCGGGTGCGCCGGCCAGTCCCGGCCTGCCGGCGAGCGCTGCGGTAGAGGGATGGTGCGGGCTGACCGCGGTACCCCTTGCGGCCCAGGGCGTGACCGTCGGGGTCATGCATCTGCTGCACGCCGCCCCGCGCGACTACAGCAAAGAGGAGCTGCGCTTTCTGGCAAGCGTCGGCACCCAGCTGGGAAATGTCATCGGGCAGACCAGGCTCTTCGCCGAGCTGAACTGGAAAAGCGCCGAGCTCTTGCGCTCCTATCGGCTGCTGGAGGGGAGCAGCCACAGCCTCGGGCTTTCCGAGATCCAGCTGAAGCAGAACCTGGCACTCGTCGAGCAGGCCAACCTGGATCTAAGCCGGCTGGACCGGATGAAGAACCAGTTCCTCGGCATGGTCTCCCATGAGTTCAACACCCCGCTCACCAGCATCCTTTCGGGGACCGAGTACCTGCTGCAGCTGGGGAGCGGGACGGAAAACGACCAGGTGCTGGAGATGATCCGCGGCGGCGGGTTGCGGCTCAAGGAACTGGTGGCCGACATCCTGAAGCTGATCAAGCTGGAGGCCCAGGGAGGCGAGCTCGCCACCAGCGCCCTCCATCTGGATCTTTCCCTGAAGAGCCTGAGGGATCAGCTCCAGCCGCAGCTTTCCGAACGCGGACAGACCCTGAAGCTCACCGACCTGGAGACCCTTCCCTACTTCGACGGCGACTGGAAGTATCTGGAGCGCGTCTTCAGCGAGCTCTTGCTGAACGCCATGCGCTTTACCCCGGTCGGCGGCGAGATCGAGGTGACCGGCCGCGTGGTGGACCGGGCCGCCCTCGGGGCGCGCCGGGAGACCCTGGAGCGCTTCAGCAGCGGCTTTCTCGGGCGCTGCGGCGAGCGCTGTTTTCTCGAAGTGGAGGTGCGCGACAACGGGATCGGCATCCCGGCCGGGGAAGAGCAGGGGATCTTCGAGATTTTTTACGAAGTGGGGGAAATACGGCACCACTCCAGCGGCCGCGGGGGGCCGCGGGGGAAGGGAGCGGGGCTCGGGCTCGCCATCGTGAAGGGGATGGTGGAGGCCCACGGCGGCATGGTCTGGGTCGAAAGCGGTCAGGGGAGCAGCTTCTTCCTGGTGCTCCCGCTGGAGCAGGAACTGACCCAGCCGGAACTGTTTTAACTCGCCCAGATGGGCGCGATCGGTCCGATCCGGCCGAACCGACTGATTAAAGAGTAAACCCCAGAGGATAAGCTTGAAATGGCGCGCTCGTATGTGCTATGTGTGGAGGGATTTGGCTTTTAGCAACAACAACCAACGACGCCACTTGGCGACAGGAGATAAACTCGATGGCAATCCCCGACAGAGAAAAAGCGATAGACCTGGCCCTGAGCCAGATAGAGAAGCAGTTCGGCAAGGGTGCCATCATGAGGCTCGGCAACGATGAGCCGCTCCCCGACGTGGACGCCATCCCGACCGGGTCGCTCTCCCTCGACATCGCGCTCGGCGTGGGCGGGGTGCCGCGCGGGCGTGTCATCGAGATCTTTGGACCGGAATCCTCCGGCAAGACGACCCTGGCGCTGCACATCATCGCCGAGGCCATGAAGCTCGGCGGCATCGCCGCCTTCGTCGACGCCGAGCACGCCCTCGACATCGGCTACGCCAGAAAGCTCGGGGTGCGCACCGACGACCTGCTGGTCTCCCAGCCGGACACCGGCGAGCAGGCCTTGGAAATCGCGGAAACGTTGGTGCGAAGCGGCGCCATCGACGTGCTGGTGATCGACTCCGTCGCGGCCCTGGTCCCCAAGGCCGAGATCGAAGGCGACATGGGCGACTCCCACATGGGCCTGCAGGCACGCCTCATGTCCCAGGCGCTCAGAAAACTGACCGGCATCATCTCCAAGTCGAACTGCTGCGTCATCTTCATCAACCAGATCAGGATGAAGATCGGGGTCATGTTCGGCAACCCCGAGACCACCACCGGCGGCAACGCCCTCAAGTTCTACGCCTCGGTGCGCATGGACATCAGAAAGATCGCGGCGCTCAAGCAGGGTAACGACATGATCGGCTCGCGCACCCGGGTGAAGGTCGTGAAGAACAAGGTCGCCCCCCCCTTCAAAGAGGTGGAGTTCGACATCCTCTACGGCGAGGGAATCTCCAAGGAAGGGGACGTCCTCGACCTGGCGGTGGAGCGCAACGTGGTTGACAAGAGCGGCGCCTGGTTCTCCTACGGCAAGGAGCGCATCGGCCAGGGGCGCGAGAATTCCCGCATTTTCCTGAAGGAGCACCCCGAAATGTGCGAGGAAATCAGGGCCAAGCTGATCGCCCCGGCGGAACCCGCGGCCAAGCCGGAAGTCGCCGCCAAAAACGCAGCAAAGCCCGCGGCCTAAGCCGATGGAGCTCAACGAGATCCTCGCCATAGCCATGCAGGCCAAGGGCTCCGACGTGCACCTGAAGGCGGGAGTTCCCCCCATCGTCAGGATCGACGGTAAGCTGCGCTCTATTCCCAACGCGGAGCGGCTCAGCGCCGACCAGGTGCGCGGCATGGCGTTCTCCATCATGAACGAGCGCCAGAAGAGGATCTTCGACGAGAGCTACGAGGTGGACCTTTCCTACGGCGTCCCGGGACTGGGACGCTTCCGGGTGAACGCATTTGCCCAGCGCGGCACGGTCGCACTGGTGCTGCGGGCCATCCCGATCGCCATACCCTCGCTGGAGGCGCTGAACCTCCCGCCGGTACTGACCAAGCTCGCCCAGGAACAGCGCGGGCTCATCCTGGTGACCGGCACGACCGGAAGCGGCAAGTCGACGACGCTCGCCTCCATGATCGACTTCATCAATGAGAACCGGACCTGCAACATCATCACTATCGAGGATCCGGTCGAATACCTCCATAAGGACAAGAAGAGCCTGATCAGCCAGCGGGAAGTCGGCTTCGACACCCTCTCCTTCGGTAAGGCGCTCACCTCCTCGCTCCGACAGGACCCGGACGTCATCCTGGTAGGCGAGATGCGCGACTACGAGACCATCGAGACCGCGCTCACCGCCGCCGAGACCGGGCATCTGGTGCTTTCCACCCTGCACACCCTCGACGCGGCCGAGACCATCAACCGGATCATCTCGGTCTTCCCCCCCTTCCACCAGCGCCAGGTGCGGATGCAGCTCTCCGGGATCCTCAAGGGAGTAGTGTCGCAGCGTCTGGTGCCGCGCGCCGACGGCAAGGGGCGGGTCCCCGCCGTGGAGGTCATGATCGGAACCGCGCGCATCAGGGACTGCATCGACGACAAGGAAAAGACCAAGCAGATTCCCGAGGCGATCGCCCAGGGTTTCACCAATTACGGCATGCAGACCTTCGACCAGTCGCTCATGCAGCTTTTGACCAGGAAACTGATCACCTACGAGGAAGCGATGCGCCAGTCCAGCAACCCGGACGACTTCGCCCTCAAGGTTTCCGGCATCTCCTCCACCTCGGACTCGAGCTGGGACGACTTCACCGAGGAAACAACCTCCGCCGACGGCAAGCTGATCATCGAGAAGTTCTAGGTGCAGCGCGGCTCCTGTTTCGATTGCGCCCTGCGGGTGCTGGCGCTGCGCGACCATTCCGTGGCGGAACTGCGCCGCAAGCTGAAGACCAAGGGGTACGAGGAAGCAGAGATCGAGGGGAGTATCGCGCGCCTTTTGGAGCTAAACTACCTGGACGACGCCCGCTTCGCGCGCGGCTTCGCGGAAAGCTCCATCAGAAACGGCCGGGGGTACGGGGCCCGGCTCAAACTGGAGCTATCCCGCCGCGGGGTCACCGGGGATATCGTACAGGAAACCCTCGCGCAGGCCTCCGAGGAGTTCGGAGAGGCCGAAACGCTCGCCCGCACCATCGAGCGCCGCTATCCCGGGTTCGACCCCTCTACCGCGAGCGACAAGGAAAGACGCAAGATAGTCTCCTACCTGCAGCGCAAAGGGTTCAGCCTATCCGCCATTTTGGCAGGGCTTAAAATTCATACCATTTTTTGAGGTTTTTATGACAGGCAGAGAAATCCGAGCACAGTTCTTCAACTTCTTTCAGGCCAAAGGGCACACCCTGGTGGAGAGTTCCAACCTGGTCCCCAGAAACGACCCGACACTCCTTTTCACCAACGCCGGGATGAACCAGTTCAAGGACACCTTTCTCGGTCTCGAAAAGCGCGACTACAATCGCGCGGTCAGCTCGCAAAAGTGCGTGCGGGCGGGCGGCAAGCATAACGACCTGGAAAACGTGGGGCGCACCGCGCGGCACCACACCTTCTTCGAAATGCTCGGCAACTTCTCCTTCGGCGACTACTTCAAGAAAGAAGCGATTCAGTATGCCTGGGAATTCCTGACCGTGGAACTGGGACTTTCCAAGGACCGCCTCTACGTCACGGTCTACACCGACGACGACGAGGCGGCCGCCATCTGGAACGAGCAGGAAGGGGTGCCGCTGGAGCGGATCTACCGCTTCGGCGAGAAGGACAACTTCTGGTCCATGGGCGACACCGGCCCCTGCGGCCCCTGCACCGAGATCTTCTGGGACAACGGCCCCGGCACCGGCTGCGGCAGCGAAGACTGCGCCGTCGGCTGCGACTGCGACCGCTACATGGAGATCTGGAATAACGTCTTCATGCAGTTCAACCGCGACAAGGACGGCACCCTGAACCCGCTTCCCAAGCCTTCGGTCGACACCGGCATGGGTCTGGAGCGGGTCTCCGCAGTCATGCAGGGAGTCACCTCCAACTACGACACTGATCTTTTGCAGGGGATCATCCGCCACATCGAGATGCTCTCCGGCAAGAAGTACCGCGCCGACGCGAAGGACGACGTCTCCATGCGGGTCATGGCGGACCACGCCCGCGCCACGACCTTCCTGATCTGCGACGGCGTGCTCCCCAGTAACGAAGGTCGCGGCTACGTGCTGCGGCGCATCATGCGGCGCGCCGCGCGCCACGCCAAGATGCTCGGAGTGGGCGAGCCGGTGCTCTACCGGATCGTCGACGCGGTGAACCTGATGATGGGGGACGCCTACCCGGAGCTTTTGGAGCGCGAGGGTTACGTGAAGAAGGTCATCCACGCCGAGGAAGAGCGCTTTGCCGAGACCCTGGACCGCGGCCTCGCCATCCTGAACGAGGAGACCGCCCAGCTGAAGGCCAAGGGCGAGAGCGTCATCTCGGGCGAGGTGATCTTCAAACTGTACGACACCTTCGGCTTCCCGGTTGATCTCACCGCTGACATCGTGGAGGCGGAAGGGTTCACCCTGGACGAGGACGGCTTCGCCCTCTGCATGGACCGCCAGCGCATGAAGGCCCGCGAGCATTGGAAGGGCTCCGGAGAAGAGGGGCTCGCCGCGATCTACAAGGAACTGCACGGCTCCGGGGTCAGGAGCGCCTTCGTGGGTTACACCGAGCAGTGCACCTTCGCCCCGATAACGGCGATCATCCGTGACGGCGTCCTGGTCGAGGCCGCCGGCGAAGGGGAAGAGGTCGAAATCATTACGGTTTCCACCCCGTTCTACGGCGAGAGCGGCGGACAGGCCGGCGACACCGGGACCATCTCCACCGGCCGCGGGCATTTCACCGTTTCCGCCACGGCGCGCCCCTTCACCGACCTGATCGTGCATCGCGGGGTCGTGGTTTCCGGCAGCCTCGCAGTCGGGGATAGCGCGGACCTGAAGGTTTCCGAGACCACCCGCGCAGCCACGGCGCGCAACCACACCGCGACCCACCTGCTCCAGGCCGCGCTGCGCGAGGTGCTGGGCGAGCACGTGAAGCAGGCGGGAAGCCTGGTGACTCCGGATCGGCTCCGCTTTGACTTCACCCATTTCCTTCCCATGAGCGCTTCGGAACTGCGCCAGGTGGAGACCCTGGTGAACGGCCACATAATGGCGAACGCCGCGGTCGAGTCGGTCGAGATGGCAGCCGCCGACGCCCTTGCCGGGGGAGCCACGGCTCTTTTCGGCGAGAAGTACGGCGATCGGGTCCGCGTGGTCCGGGTCGGCGAGGTGAGTAAAGAATTATGCGGCGGGACCCACGTCCATGGCGCCGGCGAGATCGGCCTCTTCAAGATCGTCTCCGAAGCCGGCATCGCGGCGGGAGTCAGAAGGATCGAGGCGCAAACCGGCACCGGGGCGCTCGCCCTGGTGCACGGACTCGAGGACGAGCAGCGCGGCATCCTGACCCTCCTGAAGGCCGAAGGGGGAAGCGCGATAGACAAGGTAGACAAACTCGTGGCGGCCCAGCGCGAGCTGAACCGGGAGATCGAGAGCCTGCAGGCGCGTCTCAACGCCACCAAGTCCGCCGACCTGATCCAGCAGGTCAGGGAACAGGGAGGGGTCAAGGTCCTCTCGGTCAAGGTGGAAGGAGACCCCAAGGGACTGAGGGAACTCTCCGACAACCTGAAGGATCGCATCGGCTCCGGCATCATCGTCCTTGGCACCGTGGACGGGGTGAAGGCGAACCTGCTGGTGGCAGTGACAAGCGACCTCACCGGGCGCTGGAAAGCAGGCGACCTCATCAAGGCGATAGCGCCCATCATCGGCGGCAACGGCGGCGGCAAACCGGAACTGGCACAGGCCGGGGGCACCAAGCCGGAGCACCTTGCCGAGGCGCTGGAAGCGGTGTACCGGATCATCGGGTAATTTTGGTTCAACCGGGGGCCCCCCTTGCGGGCATCCTGGAATAACCCGTAGGATGTGGTGAGGAACGAACCGCATCAATTGTCACCAAGACACCCGCAGATTGCAGGGCATCTCGATGCGGTTCGCTTCGCTCACCGGCATCCTACAGCTTATCCACGTACCAACGTAGGGGCGAGCTCCGCTCGCCCCTACGAACCGTTCTCAACAAAAGCAGGAAGTGTGATGTTCAAGCTCACCCAGAATTCCGACCAGGCGCTGCTGCAGGACAAGGAGCAGAAGACCATCCTCATCGTCGACGACGAGGCGGTCATCCGCGACCTCTGCATGCGGGCGCTGCACGACTACAACGTCCTGGAAGCGGCCAATGGCGAGGAAGCGCTCCAGATCTTCGAGCGGGGCGGGGTCGACGCGATTCTCACCGACGTCATGATGCCGAAGGTGGACGGGCTGGAGCTTTTGAAAAGAATCAAGGAGCTGGAGCCGACCCTGGTGGTCATCATCATGACCGGCTACGCGGACAAGGAACTGATCCTGAAGGCTCTCAAGGCGGATGCCGACGACTTCATCACCAAGCCCCTGAACCTGCTGCAGTTAAAGAGCGCCGTCGACAAGGCGCTGGTCAAGAAGGCGCTCAAGGAAGAGATCGCCAACCTGAAGAACCTGGACCGTTTCAAGACCAACTTTCTATCGCTTATTTCTCATAAGTTCCGCACTCCGATCACCTCCATATCGCTTTTTCTGCAGAACCTCTCGGCTGGCGTCTATGACCCGAGCGACGAGACGGCGCGGGAGTACATCGACCTGGTCCATGGCGAGGCGTGCTACCTGGGCCGCCTGGTAACCGACCTCCTTACCTTCTCGTCGGTCATGGATAGCGGCGGGCCGCTGCGCCTGGAGCCGTGCGACCTGAACTCGCTGCTCCCCAAGCTGCTGGCAGCCTCCAAAGAGTGGAGCGAAAAGCGCGGCGTCTCCCCGGCCTGCGAGCTGGAGCCGGCCCCGGAACTGCTGCTGGACCGGGAAAAGTTCAGCTTCGCCATGCAGCAGGTCATCGACAACGCCGTCAAGTTCTCCAGGCAGACCGGGACAGTCTGCGTCAGCCTCAAATATCTCGGGGAAAGCTACCAGATCTGCGTCGAGGACCAGGGGATCGGCATCGCGAAGGATGCCCTGCCGAAGATTTTCGAAAAATTCTACCAGGTGGACGCCGAGCGGACCGGCCAAATCCGCGGCTTCGGCCTCGGGCTTTTCTACGCACGCGAGTTCATCCGGATGCACGGCGGCAGCATCGGCATCGAGAGCGAGCCGGGCGTCGGCACCCGCGTCATCATCAGTATCCCCAGCAAGAGCAGCCATTTAGAGGCGGGGCTGGGGACTAGGGGCTAGGGGCTAGTACCAGGTCCAGCTTTCATCGTTCCCACGCTCCAGCGTGGGAATGCATCAGGGGACGCTCCCGCGTCCCGGTTTGGCTTAACCTTAAACTCAACCTTAACCTTATATACAAGCTCGCCCTTCGACTCCGCTCAGGGAGCAGGCGTTCGCTGAGCGGAGTCAAAGCGTAAAGTATCACATTTTAAGTCGGACTTGGCACTAGGCCTGGGAGCCCGGTTTTCCCCGAGCCACTGCCTCTACTCTTCCGTGCCATGCTCTTCTGCAGGTTGTACCGGCACCAAGCCCCCCTTATCCTGCGCCAAATCCTCTTTGAAGGTTGATTATTTCCCCCTATCTGCTATATTAACGACTTTCCATACGGTATTAGCGACTCAGAGGCTCACATGCAAAAACTCATAGAGAAGGCGAGCACACTCATGGAGGCGCTTCCCTATATCAAGCGCTTCTCGGGTAAGACTATCGTCATCAAGTACGGCGGCCATGCCATGGCTGAGGAGAAGCTCAGGAAGTCGTTCGCACTCGACATCATCCTGCTTAAATACATTGGTATCAACACCGTGGTAGTTCACGGCGGCGGACCTCAGATCAACGAGACACTGAAGCGCTACGGCATCACCTCGGAGTTCGTCAAGGGGATGCGGGTGACCGATGCCGAGACCATGGGGGTCGTGGAGATGGTGCTGACTGGCCAGGTGAACCGGGAGGTCGTCGGCTACATCAACCAGCACGGCGGCCGCGCGGCGGGAGTTTCCGGCAAGGACGGCGGCCTTTTGATCTGCGAGAAGATGCTGCAGCAGGTAAAGCGCGACGACGGCAGCACCGAGATGGTCGACATCGGCTTCGTGGGGGATGTCGTCCAGGTAAATCCCGACATCCTGCTCGCCCTGGAAAAGGGTGGCTTCATCCCAGTCATAGCACCGGTCGGGGTCGGCCGCGACGGCGAGAGCTATAACGTTAACGCGGACCTGGTGGCGGGAAAGGTGGCGGCGGCACTAGGCGCCGAGAAGCTCATCCTGCTCACCGACGTTTCCGGGGTGAAGAGCAAGGGAGGCGAGCTGCTTTCCAGCGTGCCGCTCTCCGACGTCGCCACCCTGATAGAAAACGGCACTGTCACCGGCGGGATGATCCCCAAGGTGACCTGCTGCACCGACGCGCTCGCCGCGGGCGTCAAGAAGGCTCACATCGTCGACGGCAGGATCGAACACGCAATTTTGCTGGAGATTTTCACCAACATCGGGATCGGAACGGAAATACAGGCTTAACGACAGTTCTAGGTGCTACGTTCTACGTTTTATGTTCTACGTTCAAAATCAACGTTCAGAGCTAAGACCTACCACTACCTGTCATCAGCTTACCGATAAGCATAGAACCTGGAACCTGGAACCTAGAACGTAGAACAGTTTTAAGGGGTTGTTATGAATTCAGCACAATGGATCGAAAAGTCGGACAAGTACATCATGCGGACTTACGGCCGCTTCCCGCTGGTGCCGGTGAAGGGCGAGGGGTGCTACCTCTGGGACGCGGAGGGGAAGCGCTACCTCGACTTTCTGGCTGGCGTCGCCGTCAACAATCTGGGGCACTGCCACCCAGCCGTGGTTGCGGCCCTCTGCAAGCAGGCGAGTGAGCTGATCCACTGCTCCAACTATTACCAGATCCCCCAGCAGATCGAGCTTGCCGAGCTGCTCTGCAGCGTCAGCTTTGCCAACAAGGCGTTCTTCTGCAACTCGGGCGCCGAGGCGAACGAGGCTGCCATCAAGCTCGCCCGCAAGTACAGCCGCGAGAAGTTCGGCCCGGACCGCTACGAGATCATCACCGCGCTGGCATCCTTCCACGGGCGGACCATGGCGACGGTCTCGGCGACCGGTCAGGAGAAGGTCCAGAAATTTTTCGATCCGCTTTTGCACGGCTTCCGTCATGTCCCGTTCAACGACGCGGCCGCCCTGAAAGCCGCCATCTCCCCGGTCACCTGCGCGGTCATGCTGGAGCCGATCCAGGGCGAAGGCGGGGTTGTCATTCCCGACGCCGGATACCTGCAGGAAGTGCGCGAGATCTGCAACGAGCACGGCCTGATCCTCATCTTCGACGAGGTGCAGGTCGGCATGGGGCGTACCGGGAAGATGTTCGCCCACGAGCATTTCGGAATCGTGCCGGACATCATGACACTCGCCAAGGCGCTCGCCGGCGGGGCGCCGATCGGGACCATGCTTGCGACCGACGAGCTGGCGACGGCGTTCACCCCCGGGACCCACGGTTCCACCTTCGGCGGAAACCCCTTGGTATGCGCTGCCGCGGTTGCCACGGTACGCACCATCCTCGAAGAGGGAATCCTGAACCACTGTGAAGAGATCGGCGAATACCTCGTGGGAGAGCTCGAAGCCCTGATGAGAAAGTTCCCGACCATCATCAGCCAGGTGCGCGGCATCGGCCTGATGATCGGGGTGGAACTCGCCATCCCCGGAGCTGAGATCGTCAAGAAAGCGCTGGAGCGCGGGCTCCTTTTGAACTGCGCCCAGGAAAAGGTGCTCCGCCTCGTGCCCCCCTTGATCGTCGGGAAAAAAGAAGTGGACGAGATGCTCGTCATCCTCACCGGCATTCTGGAAGAGCTGGCAAAAGCGTAGGCCCGGCTGGTTGTTGAAACAGCTCGAGTAATGACTGACATTTCCGGATATTTTGGCAGTGCCGGAGACGCATGCAATGCGTCTCTACCTGATGAGCCCCTGACTCCGCCCAGGGCGGTGTTTTGCAGAGGGGAACGTTGGCTTCCCCCTCCCTGACCCTCCCCCTCCGGGAGAGGGAACGCTTGGTTGAACTTTCTCAAAAGCGCCGCACCAGCCTCCGGGCTGAAATATCAACGAGGCTGACAAGCCGATTGAGAGAACTCATATAATGAAAAAAGATTTCCTTGCCCTGAGCCAGTTTTCCAAGGCCGAACTTGACGCCATTTTCTCCCTGACCAAGGAGCTCAAGCATAAGCAGAAAAGCGGCGTCGAGCATCACCTGCTGAAAGGGAAGACGCTGGCCATGATCTTCGAGAAGTCTTCGACCCGGACCAGGATCTCCTTCGAGGTCGGCATGTACCAGCTGGGGGGCCACCCGCTCTTCATCAACGGCAAGGACTCCCAGATGGGCCGCGGCGAGCCGATCAAGGACAGCGCGCGGGTCATCGCCCGCTACTGCGACGGCGTCATGATCCGTACCTTTGCGCAAAAGACCGTCGAAGATTTCGCCAAGTACGCCTCGGTGCCGATCATTAACGGCCTCACCGACCTGCACCACCCCTGCCAGATCATGGCCGACCTCTTCACGGTCATTGAGCACAAGGGGGGCTATCAGGGGCTGAAGTTCGCCTGGATCGGGGACGGCAACAACATGGCGAACACCTGGATCGAGGCCGCCGCCATCTTCGGGTTCGACCTGACCCTCGCCTGCCCGATTGGCTACGATCCCGACCCCAACGTTCTGGAATGGGCGCGCACCCACACCTCCGCGCAGATCGTCATCACCCGCGACCCCAAAGAGGCCGCCAAGGATGCCGACGTCCTCAGCACCGACGTCTGGGCCAGCATGGGACAGGAAGAGGAGCAGAAAATCCGGGAAAAGGCCTTCGCCGGCTTCCAGCTGGACGAGGAACTGCTCGACCTGGCCCAGGGAAACGCCATGGTGCTGCACTGCCTTCCCGCGCACCGCGGCGAGGAGATCAGCGAGGACGTGCTGGAGGGACCGCACTCCGCCGTCTGGGACGAAGCAGAGAACCGGCTCCACGTGCAAAAAGCGATCATGGCTACGCTCATGAAGTAACAGCTGCCCTCAGCGCTACAATGCTTTTGATCCGACCTATCCGTCGGATCCGACCGATCGGTCCGACAAAAGAACCAGCAAACCAAGAAGCCTAAAGGAGAACCCATGGCCAAGAAAGAAGTGAAAAAGATCGTCCTCGCCTATTCCGGCGGACTGGACACCTCCATCATCCTCAAGTGGCTGAAGAACGAATACGGCTGCGAAGTGGTGACGTTCTCCGCGGACCTCGGACAGGGCGACGAACTGGACCCGGTCCGTGAAAAGGCTCTGGCCACCGGCGCCGACAAGGTCTACATCGACGACCTGCGCGAGGAGTTCGTGCGCGACTTCGTGTACCCCATGTTCCGCGCCAACGCGATCTACGAAGGGCACTACCTGCTCGGTACCTCCATCGCGCGCCCGCTCATCGCCAAGCGCCAGATGGAAATCGCCGCCATCGAAGGATGCGACGCCGTCTCCCACGGCGCCACCGGCAAGGGGAACGACCAGGTCCGCTTCGAGCTCGCCTACTACGCCATCAACCCGGCCATCACGGTTGTCGCCCCCTGGAGGGAGTGGAAGCTCAACAGCCGCCAGGCGCTGATCAACTACGCCAAGAAAAACGACATCCCGATCCCGATCACCAAGAAGCGTCCCTGGTCCAGCGACCGCAACATGCTGCACATCTCCTTTGAAGGTGGCATCCTGGAAGATACCTGGCTGGAGCCGCCCGAGAGCATGTTCGTCCTGACCAAGTCCCCGGAAAAGGCGCCCAACAAGCCCCAGTACATCGAGATCGAGTTCGAAAAGGGTAACGCGGTCGCGGTAGACGGCGTGCGCATGACGCCCGCCGAACTGTTGGGGCACCTCAACGTCATCGGCGGCGAGCACGGCGTCGGCCGGGTCGATCTTTTGGAGAACCGCTCGGTCGGCATGAAGTCCCGCGGCGTCTACGAGACCCCGGGCGGATCCATCCTGCGCGAGGCTCACATGGCCGTCGAGCAGATCACCATGGACCGTGAGGTCATGCACCTGCGTGACTCCCTGATCCCGCGCTACGCCGAGATGATCTACAACGGCTACTGGTTCTCGCCGGAGCGCGAGATGCTGCAGGTCCTCATCGATGATTCCCAGAAAACGGTAAACGGTGTGGCCAGGCTGAAACTCTACAAGGGGCATTGCCGCACGGTCGGCAGAAAGTCGCAGAACGATTCGCTCTTCAACCTCGACTTCGCCACCTTCGAGAAGGACCAGGTCTTCAACCAGGCGGACGCCGAAGGTTTCATCAAGATAAACTCGCTGCGGCTGCGCATCCGCGCGCTGATGCTGGCAAACAAGAACAAGTAGGGTCGTCCCTACATTTTTGAGGAGGTCATAGGGGCACGAGACATCGTGCCCCTATCCGCTTTATATGGAGCAAAACGGTTTCAAGGAAAGCCACATCGTTACCTCCGTCGTCGCGGTCATCGTCGACCAGGACCAGCAGGTACTGCTCACCAAGCGCTGCGTCCCCCCCTTTCAGGGCGAGTGGGTGATGCCGGGCGGGAAGATCGACCTCGGCGAGCCGATCGTCGCGGCGCTCAAGCGCGAGGTCTGGGAAGAGGTCGGTCTCGAGGTTGAGGTGGGGCGGCTGATTGACGTCTTCGAGCATGTAACGCCCGGGGCCGACAACTACCACTTCATCATCATCTATTACCTCTGCACGCCGCTTTACTGCGACGTGAACCATAACCGCGACGAGGTTGCCGAAGCGCGCTGGGTGAAGGGCGAGGATCTGGGGCAGTACAAGATACCGGCCGGTGCCCGTTTCATCCTGGGAAAGCTCTTCCCGGAGACGGTCTGAACTCGTCAAACGCACCGTTTCGGTTCTTCATCCCCTCGCCCTCCGGGAGAGGGGCAGGGGTGAGGGATTTGCCACAAAGCGCTGCCCTGCCCCCTTGAGTATCGATCCCGAGTGCCCCTCCGTCGGAGCCAGCGGGAAACAGTCTGCGACTCCCTCACCCCTGCCCTCTCCCGGAGGGCGAGGGGGAGTCTTTAGCAAGTGGGATGAGTTGGACAAAACAAAAACGGACCATACCCGCGCCTTGCTAAGCGGGGAACCGGTACGACGCAAGGCAGTGAAAAATTTGAGGCACGTTTTCCGGGATACCGAGCCAACTTATGGTCAAGATCATCGAGCAACATGTCCACCTCGAGTTCCCCCTGGGTCATCACCTGCACTGCCTCATCGCCCAGATACCCAACCGGCTCACGCGCCGGGACCACCTCTTCGCGCTGAGCGATCCCGAAGAGCAGTGGCGCAAGGTGCAGGGGATCCTGGAACTGGTGGTTGCGGGCG
>Ga0209123_1000718_pt1 | contig 38828 bp, 39 predicted proteins | sample BarGraIncu00431A_FD_184500 | JGI IMG/M metagenome (GOLD analysis project Ga0209123, IMG submission 184500) | Arctic peat soil microbial communities from Barrow, Alaska, USA - Barrow Graham LP Incubations 004-31A (SPAdes) (version 2) | ecosystem: Environmental > Terrestrial > Soil > Wetlands >...
AGCAGAGGGTCACAGGTTCGAACCCTGTTGTTCCCACCATATATGGCCCAGTAGCTCAGTTGGTTAGAGTGCTGCCCTGTCACGGCAGAGGTCGAGGGTCCGAGTCCCTTCTGGGTCGCCATATTCCTGCTAGCATGGCTCAACGGTAGAGCAGCTGACTTGTAATCAGCAGGTTGTAGGTTCAATTCCTATTGCTAGCTCCAAAAAAATCCTAAACATTTGTTTAGGATTTTTTTTTTATAGTTGAGAGTTAATGTTGCTAGCTAACCAATATTTTTATTCGTAAAAAAAAGTATATATTACGTTTAATGCATTGAAGCGAGCTTTAGAACTTCTTATTTTATTTTTAATTAAGATGCGTTAAGAAAAACATATGCTTGAGCGCTAGCGAATTTATATCTTGCGGCAGCGAGTTTATGTTTTTTAGCAGATTAATTAAAAATATAATTAGTAGTTCTTAGGGAAGTGAATGCATTAATAGTAATATATACTTTTTTGAATTATTTTGATTTACTTAGATTTTTCTTTATTCTTATATCGTCTCCAAAAAATTTACAAAGTGTAAAATTTCCAATTAATCTAGATGTTATCCTTTCAGAATAGGTCTTAAGTAAACTTTCAAGAGTTAAATTAGTTGATACTAGCATTTTCTTTTGTTTTAATAGTTTGGTATTAAGAAGGTTAAACATTTCAGCTTTAGTAAAATCTGAAAGTTGCTCAGTACCCAAATCATCTATAATAAGCAGATCACAATTTATTAGTAGCTCCTCTAGAGAATTGTCATTATTAAATCTAATTTCTTTTAAAGCTTTTATTAATTCTTCAGCAGTCCTATATACCACAAAAGAGCCCTTATCAATTAATTCCTTTGTTATGCAATGGGACAGAAAGGTTTTTCCTGTGCCAGAACTTCCATAGAACAGTAGGTTTTCATCGGTGGTATCGAAATTTTTGAGAAAACTCATAGATTTAGATAAAATCTTTTCTATGTTTTTTCTTGGAGATTCTGATTGGAGTTCACTCTTCCTTGGAGGGTAGAAATCCAATTTAAAATTATCAAAGTTATGGGTTTTTAACATACCGCGAAGTTCAGAACCAGTGTAATAAACATCTATAATCTTTTGTTTAAAACAAGAGCATTTAGTGTTTATAATAAAACCAGTATCATGACATTTACTACATCTATAATGCAAATTCAAGTATTCCATATCAAAACCATTAGAAACTAATAGTTCTGATTTTTTCACTCTTAGATCCATTATTCTTTCTTTTAAAGCATGCAAATATTGATCTCTGTTATTTATACTTTTAAGAGCACTAATAGATAATTCAATACATAACTTACCTATTGTCTGATCTAGCTTAATAATTTCAGGATGAGTTTTTTCTATATGAGCTTTTCTTTTTCTAAAGTCAGCTTCTTCTGTTTGCCTTATTCCATCATATATAGCTAATATTTTTGTTTGATACCCTTTAATCATTATTATCCCATCCTAGCAGTTTTTTTTCTAATTCATCAAAGTCATATGCTCTTTGTTCATAATCATTAAAACTTCCCTTGGCAGGTTTGCCACCGGCAGTATTATGTTTAGTAGTAAGGGATCGTTTTTTATCTTTTTTCTCTATATCCTCTAGTGAAGTTATGCCATCTTTAAACCAACTATTTAAAATCCCATCTATATATTTAAAATCAGCTCGGTTAAGCCTATCAAAACAAATATCGCAAGCTTTAAATATAATTTCTAGAGAGAATTTATAAACATTAATCCACTTATCTAATATTTGTTCTTGAGGTTTCATTATTTCTGGCGCTTTTATTCCTAAGTAATTTAATATTTTTCTAATATTAATCCATTTATCTTCATGTTTTTTTATATAGGATTGAGCATCTTCAATATTTTTAATATTAGCTTCATGCCATGCAATTGCAATGGTTTCAATGTATCTATAGTCAACTTTACCTTTTGATACACAATATTGGATTAAAAGTAGTATTAGTTCTGGTGGAAAATTATAATCCTTTTGCCAGCTTAGGTACATGGTCATTTCTTTTGGTGATAAAGGTTTGGCTAATAGCTTCTCAATATCTTGAAGCATTCCCTTTATTGAAGAATTAGTTAATTCCTCGAGTAAATTTATGCCTTGAATGTTTTCAGTAGGAACATCTAATAAATCTAGAAATTCAATATTAAAGTTACCCATATTATCAATGGGAGTCATTTTAATTATGCACTCATCATTCCAGTAGTTCCAAGCATTAACAACATCAGTTTCAAGAAGTCCAAGTGTATTTGCTATAACTTGCGAGGTAGCACCTATTTCTCCAGAGGTGCAATATTTTAGCCCAAGAAGATAGACTTTGACGAATTCTCCTCTAGCTTTAGGCATAAATTTATCTATAAAAATATTACTCACAGGAGTATATTTATAATTTTCATTTTTAAACATGAAAGTACTCATAAGGTCACTACCTTTCTTTTTATATTATAAAACCATGATTTTATAATTTAAAATTGGTGTACATGTATGTATAGAAGTATATATATATAATGTACACAATAAATTATAATTACTATTTTAAGTTTATATAAATTTTATTATTCAACCTATAGTATACCATATAGTGCGAAGTTCAATTTAAAAAAAATAATACTATAATGGTTAATATTTGGTATTAAGGGCATATTAAGTAAGAATGCAGGAGGTATTATATTGAATGGTATAAAACGAAACAAAGCAAATATATATGTGGTAGTTACAACGCTTTTGGTTACTGCGACTATTTTGTATTTCAATGTATATAGGTTTTATGGCTACAAAGTTTCTATAGGAACTAATACCATAACCTTTGTAAAGAGTAAGATGGAATTTAATAGAACATATAAAAAATTACAAAGTGAAATTGAATCCAAATATAAAACCGTTGTTACAACAAAAGATTTTACTTTAAGTAAAGTAAAAGTAGATGATGTGGATGTTTTTATAAGCGGAAATAACCTAGAGAAGAAAATGCTTGAAAATTTCAATATAGTAGTGGATGTGTTTCTAATGAAATCGGATAATAAAAAAATGGCATATGTGGAAAGTGTAAATCAAGGAGAAGTAATTCTTAAGGCTTTAAAAGATTATTATTATAAGGAAGCCAAGTTAGGTAATCCTAGCAAAATAGATATAGAAAATAAAATTAGTTATGAAACCGTTAAAGTTAAAACAAGTAATTTACAAGAAAATTCTGAAATCGTTAAAGAAGTAATAAAATATAATAATAAAGCACAAACACCAATTATAACTGTTAAGTCAGTAGGAAATAAAAGCACAGAAGTATTAGTTGGAATTAAAAAATCAACAACAATTCAAGTGGCGTCTATAAGCAGCCCATCAAGAGGCAATATAAGTTCGAATTTTGGTATGCGTTGGGGAAAAATGCATAAAGGAATTGATATAGCAGCTGATGCTGGTTCAACAATAAATGCAACGCTAGATGGGGTTGTTTGTTATGCCGGTTGGGAAGAAGGGTATGGAAATGTAATAAAAATTGATCATGGTGATGGTATAGAAATTACGTATGGACATTGTAGCGTTATTAACGTAAAAAAAGGTGAAGCAGTTAAGAGTGGAACAAAAATAGGGGAAGTGGGAAGTACCGGGAATAGCACAGGACCTCATTTGCATTTTGAGGTAAGAGAAAATGGTGTAGCAATAAATCCTGAAAAATATTTAATGTGAAGAAAAATATATGAATAAAAATATCTTTAAAGTAAAAAATACTTTATGAAGGGGTGATTTTATGCCATATAAAGAAATGAAAACACCAGCAAAGGAAAAGGATAATAAACCTACAAAGCCAGAGACTATTGAAGATTCTGATATGCAAAAGAAAAAACGTAAGTCTGCAATAACCTTTAAATAATTAAATTATTTTGTGTGTTTTTAATAAAGAGAGCTTTAATGCTCTTTTTGTTTTTAAAGATTTATTCTTAATCGCGTCTACCATAGTAATTAATTTGTAGTAATACCTAATTTGGTAACATAGGGTACAGTAATCACAAGATAATTAGGGTATTATTAAATTATAGATTTGTAGACAAAAAGAATAAATAGATATTGGAGGAATAATAATGAGCGCTTTTTTAGCACCTATTCACACATGGTTATTTGATAGAATTTTATTAGCAGAGGATTTAGAGAAAAACTTAAAAAAAGTTTATATAGATAAATACGGAGACGTTGCAAAAGACATTGCAGAAAAATCCGAAGCTTACGGATGTCCAATAGATACCACTAAAAGTATTGAGGATATAATTGATGTATCAAATATACATGGCTGGTTACAAGACAAAATTATCAAAGTAGAAACTAGAACAGCATTTACAATAACAGAAATGATTAAGAAATGTGGACAAGAAGCAGAGGTTATTGCTAAGGAATGTTTTGCTCTGCAAGGTAAAATTGTTGGGGAAAATTTAAAATTAAAAGAAATACCAGGAAGCCCAGAAGAGGTATTTAAAAACCTTAATAATTATTTATTAGAAGGTATGCCTTGTGATAGAGCAACAAGACTTATAAAATCAGAAACTGATATATATGAATGGGAAACTACAAGTTGTATTCATAAAAATTATTGGAAAATGGTAAACGGTGATGTAAATATATTTTATAAACTTAGGTTTGCAATGACTAAAGCATTTGTTGAAAATTCTAATGAGGAATATACCTATAAATTCATTAGGGGTATAGAAAATGGTGGTATAATTGGAGTAAATCAAATTATACGAAAGTAAATATAATGGGGCCTAATAACTATTAGTTGTTAGATTTACTATGTAATAGGAGGAGATTTAATGGAACAACCTAAACATGCTGTACTTCAAAAGGTAAGGGATGGAAAAAGAACTTATGCTGTAACACCTCATATTCCTGGAGGATTTATAACGTCAAAACAACTTTCTAAAATAGCTGAAGTAGCACAAAAATATAAAGGAATTTTAAAAATGACCTCAGGTCAGAGAATTGCAATATTAGGACTACAAGCTCAGGATGTTGTTAAAGTTTGGGAAGAATTAGGAATGCAGCCAGCTGTTAAATCATTAAATTCTGTAAAAAACGTTCATATGTGTCCAGCAGCGTTTTGTAAAAGAGCGAAACAAAATTCCTTGAAAATTGGAATGATTTTAGATAAACGTTACCATGGCATGGAGATGCCTTGCAGAACAAAAATAGGAGTGGCTGGTTGTAAAAATGCTTGCACTAGTGTTTACGCTAGGGATTTAGGCGTAATAGGTCACAAAGAAGGGTACATGATAGTTGCAGGGGGTAGTGGAGGATTTACACCTAGGGTAGCTGAAATTATTGCAGATAATTTGACAGAGGAACAGGTATTACTTGTAGTTGATATTTTAATGGAATATTATAAGGCTAATGGAAACATGGGAGAAAAACTAGGGGATTTCATTTTGAGAATAGGACTCGAAAAATTTAAAGAGGATATACTTAATAAATCCATTAACTAAAAATAATTCTATAGACGCTTAATAGGCGTCTTTTTTTTGCAAATAAAAAATCAACCCTTTCGGCAAAATCATATTGAAGTGCATAAAAAAAATAAAAATGAAGAATTATATAAGCAAATGCATATTGATAGACTTATGATTAAAAGGAGGGTTGGATTTTGAGAAGAATAAATGGTAGAGGATTAAGTAATGGACAATTTGAAAAATTTAGAGATCGATTAGAGAATGATAAACTTGAAGATGTAGAAAGTATGTTAGTAAATATACCTACAATAGTTACAGGATTTAATGAAGATGGAACTCTAAGTGAAGAAGAAATAAAGTCCTATGCGTCTGAGATTGTTGTGCAAAACAAAAAGTTTATAGACTAGTATTTTGGGGTATACTTGCCACAGGCAATTCCAGAGGACTGCTTTACTAATATGGAAGGTAAATTTGAAGATTTGAAACCATAAAACTTACAACCTTTAGGGAAGAATGCGTCCCAAGTAATATAGTAATATATACATTTAGTACAATTTATTTTTTCATTAACCATAAATAACTCCTTTAAAATATAAAATAAAATTGCTTTTTTAAAAATAAAAAGCATACAATATTTACTCAATAATAGCACATTTTATGGCAAAAAAAAATAGACACAGTTTTTTTAGAACATATATCTATTTAAAAACAATAAAATAATGACTTAATAAGGAGATAATTAATAGCTCCGTAGGAGATAATTTAACCACCAAGAGTTAAATCTTGATCATTATACCAACTTAGAGCATTTAATAAATGTTCAGGTTTAAAATCAGGCCAAAAGTCATCTATAACAAAAAAGTCCGAATATATTGATTGTAAAGGCAAAAATCCACTAAGACGCCTTCTTCCACCCCAACGAATAATTAAATCTACTTTAGAAATATCATTTGTTTTTATGCAATTAATTATATTGCTTCTTTTACTACTTTTGTTTTGATCTAAATTACTTAGGTCCCATTCCCAACCATAATTAACAAGAAAGTTTAGTTTTATACCACCTTTACCAAAGGTTTTTCTGGTGGTGTAAGGAAGTAGTTCTTTAGGAAACATAGGTGAGTCACTATTTCCTACTACTAATAAATCAGCATCCTGTGTACTTAAAAGCTTTACTGCATCAACGCAAGCTTTAGCAAAAGCCTCTCGCTGAAGAGCTGGCCTTTTTGTATTATCAGTTGTAAAACCGTAATAAGTTATTTCTTTTACACCCATGCTTTTACAAATTTTATACAAAGCCAGACCAGGGTCTAGTCCGAAGGTATATCCTTTGTCTTTTGATAAACCGTTATCTACAGACCATCTTCTATTTCCATCCGGAATTACTCCGATATGATTTGGTATTCTCATATTATCACCCTTTAATCGTTAATTTTTGAACCTATAGGAGATAGTATATCCATTATTACTATATTAAACCATGTTATTTTTAAGTTTAGCAATATTTAAAAAATTTATATGTCATTAAATCTTTTTCTATATCCGCATTTTCTGCATAATTCTTCAACCACTTCTCTCCTAGAAAAACCATTAAAAATGTTCATTGACCTTTGACTTTTAACTATTTCAGAAAAATTGGTTTTATGAATATTGCCTAGATTAATTATACCTTCTCCATCAAGGCAACAAGGGACTACTGTTCCATCTACTAATATGGCTACTTGGTTGCGAAGACCATAACAAAAACCGGGGTTATTATCTTCTGCGGCTAATAAATCTGGCCACTGAAATTCATGATCTTGATTTAAATATAATTTGTCTTTGATTTTAATACCCCTACCTGGGAGTATTTTTTCTTCAATTTTATAAGATAAATTGAATGCATTTTCAATTACAGAAAGTAAGTCACAATTCTTCTTAGCTTTAATATTTGTAGTATTATCCTTATCTAAATTCCATAATCTTAAAGAAAATAAAGTATCTGTTTTATTTATGGATTGTTTAACAAAGGAAATAATATTATTAATATATTCATCTTTATTAGAAGCACCTTCATTTCCATCAAAACTGTGCAAGGAGAAATTAATTTGCCTTAGTGAAGGTTTCAGCATTATTTTGTTTTGAACTTTGCTTATTAGGGTTCCATTGGTGGTTATATTAACCTTAAAACCTTTTTCAAAGCTTATATCTAAGAATTCATCTAATTTAGGATGTAGAAGTGGCTCCCCTTTAACATGAAAATATATATAATCCGTATGAGGTTTTATTTGGTCCAATATTTTGATGAAGGTATCTATGCTCATAAATTCAGGTTCTCTACATGTTTTAGGGCAAAAACTGCAGGCAAGATTACATACATTTGTGATTTCTATATAAAATTTTTTAAATCTTTTCATCTGAAATACTCCAATCATAACTAGACTTTAGTTTATTTTCATAAGAAACTATAATACTTATAAATAAATCAAAGTTTACATAACTACTTAAATCAATTACATGATGTAGTCAAAAATATAATAACATAGTTTTTCATTTTAATCACAATCTAAATATATAAATGAATAATATTTTATTATAAAGCTAAAAATAGAATAAACATCTAAAATCAAAAGGAGGAATATAAAATGGCGTTATTAGGAAATCCATTTATTGCAAATGAACCAAAACAAATGTCAGATAAAGAGTTAGCACAAGCGATTAGAGTAGATATTGCTGGTGAAATTGAAGCAGTTATCGCTTATGAAGCTCATACAATGGCTACAGGTGATGAAAGAGTAAAAAAGGTTTTGCAAGAAATTGCAAATGAAGAAAAAAGGCATGTTGGTCAACTTGAAGAAGTTTTATATATGTTATCACCAAATGATTCTCAATTTATTGAGGAAGGTAAACAAAAAATTAAAGATCAGCAATCTAATGATAAAGATTTTCATAGTCCTATGAGTAACGCTACTTTAAGATAAGTTTATAATATAATTATCTTAGATAGCGAAATAATTAATTTTTGCCATCCTTTTGGATGGCATTTTCATTTTTTATTAGAAAGTTTGTGGCCACTTGACCCAGCCTTATAGCTCTTTAAAAATAAATTGTAAAACTCATCTACTATTTGTGAATTTTCAACCTCACCATTTATTTTTAATACTTCTATTGCCGATTCTATTGTGCATAGATTACCATCCTGCACACCTCTTCTTAAATCATATTTAGATTTAAAATCCGGCTCTAATGAAATAATTGGTAGTTTTTCAAGATAGGCACTTCTTCTAAATATTTTTCGGGCTTCCTTCCATGTACCATCTATAATAATAAATGCAGGAATTTTCCCTGTATTTTTATATTCAACTTTTCGGATCGCAGTTTCAGAATTTTCTATAGGAAAAAGTAAGAAGGGTTCATATAGTTCATTATTTAAATTGGATACTAACTTTTCAGGTATATTTGTTCTTTCCCAAAGAAAAATCTCTGTTGAAGTTGGATTAATTATCTCTAATAGTCTTGCGGTATTAGAGGCCCTATAAAATTCTTTTTCCGTAGACAGAATCCAAATCTTAACATCAGTTTTTATTTTAGGCGTTTTATTACAAATGCAATTTATAATAGGCAACCCACACTTATTACAACTATCATATAGACTTGTTATTTGTTTTACTTTATAAATTGAATTCATATGTCCTCCTAAAATTCTTTTATGATATAACTCAATAACTCCATATTATATAAAAACCTCATAATTTCTTGCAACCTAGAATTAACTAAAGAATTAGTATACCATAAACGAATTAGAGAACATAACAACACCTAATTCCATAATGAACATAATGTATTCTTAATTAAGCATCCATATAGCATAATTTAAAACTCCGGCAAAGGATACCCAAGCAATATATGGAATCATAAGATAAGCCGCAGGTTTATCTATGCTATAAAATTCAAAAGTAGTTAAAAGAATAAATACTAATAGTAGAAGTAACTCTAAGAAAGCTATTGCATATAGTCTAAATCTAAAAAATATAATAGACCAAAGGAAATTTAAAAATAACTGTATTCCATATAAAATTAATGCTTTTTTTACATCCTCGCCTGATTTGCCTTTCATCCAAATTCTATAAGCAGCTATAGCCATTAAAAAGAATAGTATTGTCCATACTACAGGGAAAACCCAGCCGGGAGGTGAAAATGCAGGTTTATTAAAATTTTCATAGGCGTTTGATGGACTTATACTCAAAAATCCACTTAAAAAACCTACACCTTGTGCTAACAAAACACTAACAATAAGAGCGACAACATTTTTTTTACCGTCTACCTTAAAGATATTAAACATATTTTATCTTCCTTTCTATGATTATTTTAATAGAGTTCTCAGTAATAACTTGTTATATTTAAAATATAGTTATTAATATTGTATTTATTTAAGGGTTATTTTATACCTATAAGGGTTTTAGTAATTGGTGAAGTATGCCCATTTCTTTAACTTGAATATTTCTTTAATTACAAAATATCGCTAAACTAGTAAATAATTATTAAGATATAGCAAATACTATAAAGTATGGATATATAAAACTATATTAACAAAAGAGTATAGGAAACAGTCACAAGATTTTTTTATCTTGACATAGATTATAAAAATATATATACTTTGACTATCAAACTAGTTGAAAATCTAAGCAAAGGGAGAGGATAATTATGAAGTTACCTCCTTTAAAAATTGGAGAATTAATAGCAAGTATTCCTATAATTCAAGGCGGTATGGGGGTAGGTGTATCTCTATCAGGCCTATCATCAGCTGTTGCAAATGAAGGCGGAATTGGGATAATATCTACTGCTCAAATCGGATATAGAGAAAAGGACTTTGCAACCAATGCAAAGGAAGCAAACAAAAGAGCACTGAGAAACGAAATTAGACGCGCTAGAGAATTAAGTCCTAAGGGAATAATTGGGATAAATATTATGGTAGCTATGAATAATTATGATGAATTAGCAACAGTTGCTTTAGAAGAAGGTATAGATTTAATAATATCTGGTGCAGGTCTTGCGCTTAATTTACCTAAAGTAGCAAAAGGATTTAATACTATGATTGCACCTATAGTATCATCAGCAAAGGCAGCTACAGTTATATCAAAAATGTGGGATAGAAAAAATAATTGTGCCGCAGATTTAATTGTTGTTGAAGGCCCTGAGGCCGGGGGACATCTTGGTTTCTCTATGGAATCATTAGTGGAAAAACAAACACAAAACTTAAAGGAAATAGTTGAAGAAGTTATTGAAGCAATTAAGCCTTTTGAAGAAAAGTATAATAAAAAAATTCCTGTAGTAGCTGCTGGTGGAGTTTTTACTGGAGCAGATATTGCTGGGCTTATAAAAATTGGGGCTGCGGGCGTCCAAATGGCAACTAGATTTGTAGCTACTGATGAATGTGATGCTAGTTTAGCTTTTAAAATGGCATATATTAATTCAAAACAAGAGGATATAAAGATAGTAAAGAGTCCTGTAGGTATGCCAGGAAGAGCTCTTAACAATAAGTTTATGAAGGACGTTATAGAAAAGGGTTGCAAAGTAAATAAATGTTATTTATGCATAAAGGAATGTAATCCTAAAACAACACCTTATTGTATTACAGAAGCATTAATACAGGCAGTAACAGGTAACTTAGATAAGGGTCTTATTTTTGTGGGAAGCAATGCATATAAAGTGAATAAAATTGTGACCGTTAAAGAACTTATGAATGAACTAGTGACAGAGGCAGAACGTATTCTTTAGTTTTACACACTTGAATTTTGTGTAAAATTATTCAAATTTATGGTAAAAATATTGACAAATAACCATCTCATAGATATACTTTGATTATCAAAGTATATATAATTTAAAGTATCTGAAAATCGAAGTATGGGAAATGGTGATAAATATGAGGAAATCTGTTGGGGTTGTAAATGAACTTTTAGTGGAGTCCTTTAGCGATATATCACAGATAGAACAGCAGGCACTTAAAGAAGGTCTACTTAAAGATATAACTGTAACTGAAATACATACTATTGATGCAATAGGAATGTACAAATACAGAACTATGTCTCGAGTAGCTCAGGATCTTAGAATTACAGTAGGTACCCTTACAACGGCTATCAATAAACTGCTGAAAAAAGGATATGTTGATAGAAAAAGAGGGGAAGAAGATAGAAGGTCAGTAATGATTGCACTTACTAGAAAAGGCAAACTCGCCTATAGAATACATGATAAATTTCATTCTCATATGGTGCACGCAACTATAGATTGTCTAAGTGAAGAAGAAGAAGAGGTATTAATAAAATCTCTAGAAAAATTAAATGCTTTCTTCAGAGAAAAATACAGACTATAAAGTTAGATGATGGGGGGAATAGGTATGAATGAGGTACAAATAATTGGTACAGGAAGTTATGCACCTCTAAACATAATGACAAATAATCAATTATCAGAAATTGTAGATACTTCTGATGAATGGATATTTACTATGACAGGTATAAAGGAAAGACATATATCAACTGGTGAAAACACATCTGACTTAGCTACAAAAGCAGCATTTGAAGCATTAAAGGATGCAAATGTTAAAGCTGAAGATATAGATTTGATAATTGTTGCAAGTACATCACCGGATCAATTTGTTCCAGCCACAGCATGTATAGTTCAAGGAAATATTGGGGCAGATAATGCTATGGCTTTTGATATATCAGCAGCATGTACAGGATTTATATTTGCACTTAATATAGCAATGCAATTTCTTAAAACTGGTCAGCGCAAAAGAGCATTAATAATAGGTGCTGAGGTATTATCAAAGATAGTTGATTGGACTGATAGAAACACTTGTATACTCTTTGGAGATGGTGCAGGTGCGACGATACTAGAGGCTGGTACTAAAAGAGGGATTATTTCTATAAATTCAGCTTCAGAAGGCAAAAAAGCTAAATTTTTAACTTGTCCAACTGTAGATGTAAAAAATACTTTTACAAAAGGAACTGAAAATTTCAAATCAACAATAGGTATGGATGGTAAAGAGATTTTTAAGTTTGCAGTAAAAACTATTGCAAGTAGTACAAATAAAATCTTAATAGAAAATGACCTTACATTAGACGATATTAAGTATGTAGTTTGCCATCAAGCAAATTTCAGAATAATAGAGTTTGTTGTTAAAAAATTAAAGGCTGATAAAGATAAATTTTTTGTTAATCTAGATAAATATGGAAATACTTCAGCAGCAAGTATAGCTATAGCTTTAGACGAAATGAATAAAAAGAATTTATTGAAAGCTGGAGATAAAATTATACTTGTAGGCTTTGGTGGTGGATTAACCTACGGAGCTTCATTAATAGAATGGACAATTAGCAAATAAAATATTAGGAGGAATTAATAATGGTATTTGAAAAAGTTAAAAGTGTAATAGTTGAACAATTGGGAATAGACGAGGCAGAGGTTAAAATGGAGGCAAAATTTGCAGATGATTTAGGTGTAGATTCTCTTGAAATATTTGAAATAGTTATGTCGCTTGAAGAAGCTTTTGAAATAGAAATACCGAATGAAGATATAGAAAACATTAAAGATGTAAAAGGAATTGTTAAATATATAGAAGAAAAACTTAAATAATAAAATTAGGGGTTAGATAATTAGAGAGATGATCTACCAAGTACATTAAAATTTAATTTACTTGAGTATGTCAAAAGGCATATATTACATGAAATGTTCTTTTAGTAATATATGCTTTTTTCTATAATCATCTGACTCTAACTATATGTTTTTAAGGAATCAAGGAGGGGTAAAATGTTTAATTCCATATTTTTTGAAAATTTAGGTGTAAAATATCCAATAATACAAGGTGGAATGGCTTGGGTTGCAGACAGTAGCTTAGCATCCGCGGTATCCAATGCAGGGGGCTTAGGAATAATAGCAGCAGCAAATGCACCAGTTGATTACATTAGAGATGAAATTAGAAAAGCAAAAAAGTTAACAGATAAACCTTTTGGAGTTAATATAATGCTTTTAAGTGATAATGCAGAAGAAATCGCACACCTTGTATGTGAGGAAGGCGTTAAAGTTGTTACTACCGGAGCAGGAAATCCAGGTAAATACATGGAACTTTGGAAGTCACACGGAATTAAAGTAATACCAGTAGTAGCGTCAGTTGCACTCGCAAAGCGTATGGAGAGAGCAGGGGCAGATGCAGTTATTGCAGAAGGGTGTGAATCAGGAGGACATATTGGTGAACTTACGACAATGGCACTAGTTCCTCAAGTTGTTGATGGGGTAAGTATCCCAGTAATTGCAGCAGGTGGTATTGGTGATGGTCGTGGCGTTGCAGCAGCCTTTATGCTTGGGGTACAGGGAATTCAAGTAGGAACAAGGTTTTTAGTAGCAAATGAATGCACAATACATGAAAATTATAAAAGAAAGATTATATCAGCAAAGGATATAGATTCTGTAGTTACAGGAAGATCAACAGGTCACCCTATTAGGGTACTTAAAAATAAGTTATCAAGACAATTTCAAAAGCTTGAGAAGGAAAATGCTCCAATAGAGGCTTTAGAGGAACTCGGACGAGGATGTCTACCTAGAGCAGCAAAAGAAGGCGATATTGAGATGGGATCTATTATGGCAGGTCAAATCGCAGGTCTTGTAAAAAAAGAACAATGTTGCAAGGACATTATAGAAGAAATGTTTACAGAAGCAGAAAATGCTATTATAAAATTTAAATAATAAAGAATATAATTATTTATTATTGGTGATGATTTAAGGAGAGAAATTATGGGTAAAATCGCTTTTATTTTTCCTGGACAGGGAGCTCAATATATTGGTATGGGCAAGGAATTATATGAAAATATAGAGGAATGTAGAGATATATTTAATATTGCAGATAAAGAACTTAATTTTGAATTAAGCAAACTTTGTTTCGAAGGCCCGCAAGCAGAATTAGATATTACAGAGAATACTCAACCAGCTATTCTAACTACTAGCATAGCTGCTCTTATGGCATTGAAAAAGCGAGGCATGAATTGCGACGTAACTGCAGGACTTAGTCTTGGAGAGTATTCAGCACTTGTTTGTAGTGGAGTTATGGACTTCAAAGATGCTGTAAAACTTGTTAAAAAACGTGGAAAATTCATGCAAGAGGCAGTTCCAGTGGGAATAGGAACTATGGCAGCTATCATAGGACTTGAAGCTAATTTAGTTGAAGAAGCTTGTAGTGAGGTTAGGAATTCTGGAATAGTCGAAATTGCCAATTTAAACTGCCCTGGACAAATAGTGATTGCCGGGGAAATAGCAACCGTAGAACTTGCTTGTGAAAAGGCTACTCAAAAAGGTGCAAAAAGAGCTATTGTATTGCCAGTAAGTGCACCTTTCCATACTTCTATGCTAAAACCAGCAGCGCTGAAGTTAGAAATTGAACTTGAAAATATAGAACTTAAAGATATCACTATTCCAGTAATGACAAATGTAAATGGTGATTATATAAAAAGTATAGATGATATTAAAGGTAATTTGAAACTTCAAGTAATGAGTTCTGTTTTATGGGAAACAATTATAAGAAATATGATAAAAGATGGTGTTGATACTTTCGTAGAGATAGGACCAGGTAAGGTGCTTTGCGGCTTTGTTAAGAAAATAGATAGAAAACTTACCGCCGTTAATGTAGAAGATATTGTATCTTTAAATAAAGCAGTAGAACTTATTAAGAGGTAGAACCTATTAAGAGGCAGGGCAATTATTAGAGATGTGAAGGGAGTGTCGGTTTATGTTAAAAGGAAAAACAGCAGTAGTTACAGGAGCTAGTCGTGGTATTGGAAGGGCTATAGCTTTAAAGCTAGCAAAGCTTGGAGCCAATATAGTTGTTAACTATAGAAAAAGCCAAGATGCAGTGGTTGAAGTAGTTAAAGAAATAGAAGCTTTAGGAGTAAAGGCATTGGCAGTTCAAGCTGACATAAGCAGTTATGATGATGTGGGAAATATGATGAAAAAATGTATGGAAGAATTCGGATCTATAGATATCCTAGTAAATAATGCTGGTATAACTAAAGATGGTCTTTTAATGAGAATGAAGGAAGAGGACTTTGATAGCGTTATAAATATTAACCTAAAGGGTGCATTTAATTGTACGAGGCATGTATCATCAATAATGCTTAAGCAAAGATGCGGAAGAGTAATAAATATATCTTCAGTTACTGGTATTACAGGAAATGCAGGCCAAGTAAATTATTCATCTGCAAAAGCAGGGATTATAGGTATGACAAAATCTGTAGCTAGAGAATTTGCAAGCCGTGGAGTTACTTGTAATGCAGTAGCACCAGGATATATTCAAACAGATATGACAAATGCTTTACCTGAGAAGGTAAAAGAATCTATAATGAACACTATTCCACTAAAGAGACTTGGAACTGCAGAAGATGTTGCAAATGTAGTAGCATTTTTAGCATCTGAGGAAGCTGCATATATAACCGGCCAGGTTATTAATGTAGATGGCGGAATGGTAATGTAATATCGAAAGATGAATTATCATATAAATATGATGATTAAAGGAGGATTTACTTTATGAAAAATAGAGTCGTTATAACAGGAATGGGAGCCGTTACTCCTATAGGAAATGATGTAAACAATTTTTGGGATAATATAAAAAAGGGCAAATGTGGCATAGATGTAATTAAGTCTTTTGATATTACGGACTTTAAATGTAAGCTGGCTGCAGAGGTTAAGGATTTTGATGTAACAGTAGCACTTGATAAAAGAGAAGCTAGAAAAATGGATAAATATTGTCAATATGCAATGGTTGCAGCAGCAGAAGCAGTTAATGATTCAGGACTTGACGTGCAAGCTATAGATAGTGAAAGAATGGCAGTAATAGTTGGTTCAGGAATAGGCGGGATTGGTACTATTGAGAGAGAACATACAAAGCTTATGGAAAAGGGACCAAATAGAGTTACGCCGTATTTAATACCTATGATAATAGGTAATATGGCCGCTGGAAACATTGCAATAAAGTATGGTGCTAAAGGTATGTGTTCCAGCGTTGTTACGGCTTGTGCTACAGGAACTAATGCAATAGGAGATGCTTTTCATATGATTCAAGATGGAAGAGCAGACATAATAATAGCTGGAGGAGCAGAAGCTTCAATAGAACCTCTTGCTTTAGCAGGGTTTATATCGCTAACAGCTTTAAGTAATAGTGAAGATCCTTTAAGGGCGTCAATTCCTTTTGACAAAGAAAGAAATGGGTTTGTTATGGGAGATGGCGCAGGTATAGTTATTCTTGAATCGTTAGAGCATGCTCAGAAAAGAAATGCAAAAATATATGCAGAGGTCAGTGGTTATGGATCAACTTGTGACGCTTATCATATAACATCACCATCACCAACTGGAGAAGGTGCGGCAAGATCAATGGTAATGGCACTTAAAGATGCAGATATAAAGGCAGAAGAAGTATCATACATCAATGCACATGGAACAAGTACTCCATATAATGATAAATTCGAGACTCTTGCTATAAAAGCTGCTTTTGGAGAATATGCTTATAAAATACCTGTAAGTTCAACAAAATCTATGACAGGACACTTGCTAGGAGCATCAGGAGCAATAGAAGCTATAGTATGTGTAAAAGCATTAGAAGAAGGTTTTGTACCAGCAACTATAGGATATAAGGTGCCAGATGAGGACTGTGATTTGGATTACGTTCCAAACGTTGGACGATCAGAACAGCTTAAATATGCTATGTCTAATTCATTAGGCTTTGGTGGTCATAATGCTACTATATTATTAAAAAAATGGGACGGTAGATAATTATGGATTATAAAAATATTCAAGAGTTAATAAAAACTGTAAGTGATTCACAAATTACTTGTTTTGAAATAGAAACAGAAGGTATTAAGATAAAAATGGAGAAAAAGGAGCAACAGGTAGTAGTAGAAAGAATGCCTGTAAATGCAACATCCGCTCAGAGCGTTACTCAGGATTTATTAACTAGGGAAAATGTTGCTACAAATGAAGTGTATGCAGAAAAACTAGAGAAGGATATAGCTAAAACTATTAAAAATTCAGATAGTGAAATGCCACAAGAAAACGTATTTGTAGTTAAATCACCCATTGTTGGAACTATGTATTCGTCTCCTAGTGCTGAATCAAAAAATTTCGTAAAAGTTGGTTCTAAGGTTAAAGTGGGAGATACCCTTTGTATATTAGAAGCTATGAAACTTATGAATGAAATTGAAAGTGAAGTAGATGGAGAAGTTGTAGAAGTATTAGTTTCTAATGAAGATATGGTAGAGTACGGACAGCCATTATTTAAAATAATTAAAAACTAGTGGCTAAAGATGGAGGTAATAACATGGAAGATATAAAAGGTACTACTTTAGATATAAAACAAATTCAAGAGATTATTCCTCATAGATATCCATTTTTATTCGTGGATAAAGTAGAGGAATTAGAACCAGGGAAAAGAGCTGTAGGATATAAGAATGTTACAATGAATGAGTATTTTTTTCAGGGACATTTTCCAGAGGAACCTATACTTCCAGGAGTAATAATCATAGAGGCTTTAGCGCAGGTTGGAGCAGTAGCACTTTTAAGCATGGAAGACTATAAGGGTAAAATTGCTTACTTTGGTGGTATTAATAAAGCGAAGTTTAGAAAAAAAGTTGTTCCAGGAGATGTACTAAAACTTGAGGTTGAAATAATCAAAATGAAGGGACCTGTTGGAATAGGTCTAGGAATAGCTACAGTAAACGGAGTTAAAGTGGCACAAGCTGAAATTACATTTGCGGTAGGAATATAAATACTAAAAACACTTTAGTTAATAATTTCAAGTGTGGGGAAGGTAAACAATATGTTTAAGAAGATATTAATTGCTAATAGAGGCGAGATAGCTGTAAGAATAATCAGGGCGTGTAATGAAATGGGTATTCAAACTGTTGCAGTGTATTCTGAGATAGATAAAAATGCCCTTCATACTCAGATGGCTGATGAGGCTGTATGTATTGGACCTGCTAAATCTAAGGATAGTTATTTAAATATGCAAAATATTTTAAGTGCAACAGTGCTCACAGGTGCTGAGGCAATTCATCCTGGTTATGGATTTTTATCTGAAAATAGCAAGTTCGCTCAGATGTGTGAGGAATGTAATATAAAATATATAGGTCCAAGTTCACAAAATATCGATAATATGGGAAACAAACTAAAAGCAAGAGAAATCATGATAAATGCTGGAGTGCCAGTAGTTCCTGGTTCTGACGGAGCAATTGTCTCTGAAACAGATGCTTTAAAAGCAGCTGAGAAAATAGGTTACCCAGTTATGATAAAGGCATCAGCAGGAGGTGGGGGACGTGGTATAAGAGTTGTAAGTACAGTAGAAGAGCTCGTGCCAGCATTCAATACTGCTAAAGCAGAAGCGAAAACCTCTTTTGGTGATGACACAATGTATATGGAAAAATTCATAGAAGAACCAAGGCATATAGAGTTTCAAATACTTGCAGATGAGCATGGAAATGTGATTCATCTAGGTGAGAGAGATTGTTCTATTCAAAGGCGTAATCAGAAGGTAATAGAAGAGGCACCAGGAGCCGCAATGACGGAAGAACTTAGAAAACAAATGGGTGAGGTTGCAGTTAAGGCAGCTAAGTCTATTAATTATAAAAATGCTGGAACTATAGAGTTTTTATTAGATAAGTACGGTAAATACTATTTTATGGAAATGAATACACGAATACAGGTGGAGCACCCAATAACAGAAATGATAACTGGGGTAGATTTACTTAAAGCTCAGATAAGAATTGCTGCGGGGAAAGTTCTTACTTATAAGCAAGAGGATATAGAAATTAGAGGGCATGCTATTGAATGTAGAATAAATGCAGAAAATCCTTCTAAAAATTTCATGCCTTGTCCTGGCGTTATAAAAACACTTCACATTCCTGGTGGATATGGAGTGAGGGTTGATAGTGCAGCATATCAAGGATACAAAATTCCACCAACTTATGACTCAATGATAGGAAAACTAATTGTTCATGGAAAAGATAGAGATGAAGCAATATGTAAGATGAGAAGAGCATTAGGTGAGTTCATAATAGAAGGTGTGGATACTAATATAGACTTCCAATTTAAAATAGTTAATAATAGCAATTTTATTAAAGGTAACTTTGATACTAGTTTTATTAGTAAAGAATTTCAAAATCTTTAAAAGTAGCTAAATGCATGCTAGAATTTATTATTTAAAAGTTTTATACTATGAGGATGGCATTAATTTTGGGTGCCATAAATTGTAGTGTAGGTATGTTTTTAGAAAGGGGTAACAATATGTTTGAGTTTAAACGTATATTTCAAAAAAGCAAATACATTGAGGTTCAAAATTTAGGAAATGATGGAGAGAAAAAACCTAATATCCCTTCTGGAATGTGGGTTAAGTGCGAAACTTGTGGTAAAATCCTTTATAATAAGGATTTAGAACAGAACATAATGACCTGCGATAATTGTAGAACCCATTTTAGAATTGGTTCTAGAGAAAGAATAAATTATACAATAGATAAAGGGACTTTTATAGAATATGATGAGTTTATGACCTCAGATGACCCTATAGAGTTTGAAGGATATAAAGAAAAGCTACAAAATATGCAAGATAAAACTTTATTAAATGAAGCTGTGATAACTGGAGAAGGAAAGATAAATGGACAAGATACGGTAATTGCAGTTATGGATAGTAATTTTATGATGGGAAGTATGGGGTCTGTTGTTGGAGAGAAAATTACAAGGGCCATTGAAAGAGCAACAGAAAATAAAAAACCAATTATTATATTTACAGCCTCAGGTGGGGCAAGGATGCAAGAGGGTATATTTTCACTAATGCAAATGGTTAAAACTAGTGCTGCTATTGCAAGACATAATGAAAAAGGTAATCTTTATATAACTGTGCTTACAGACCCAACTACAGGTGGTGTTACAGCGAGTTTTGCTATGCTTGGAGATATAATTCTCGCAGAACCTAATGCGCTAATAGGGTTCGCTGGTAAAAGAGTTATAGAGCAAACAATAAAGCAGCAATTACCTGAGGGTTTTCAAAGGGCGGAATTTTTACTTGAGAAGGGTTTTATAGATAAAGTAGTGGATAGAAAAGATATGAAGGATACTTTAACACAAATATTAAAAGTTCATTCATAACATGGAGAGAAAGACAAAAGTAACACAGAGGGAGTGAAAATTTATGGCAACTTTACCTTTTGAAAAAAACATGTATGAACTTAAAAGTAAAATAGATGAACTTAAAAATTTAGCAATAGATCAAGATATGGATTTAGGAAAAGAAATAAGACAAATGGAAATTAAGCTCTACAATATGCAAAAGGAAGCCTATAAAAATTTAACTGCCTGGGATAAAGTAAGTATTGCAAGGCTGGTAGAACGCCCTACCGCTCTTGATTATATAAACCGAATATTTGATTCATTCATGGAGTTGCATGGTGATAGGTATTATGGTGATGATTCTGCAATTGTGGGTGGAATCGCTCTATTTAATGGTATTCCTGTAACTGTAATAGCTCAGCAAAAGGGGAAAAACACTAAGGAAAACATAAAGAGAAATTTTGGAATGCCAAATCCAGAAGGATATAGAAAAAGTTTAAGGCTTATGAAACAGGCAGAAAAATTTAATAGACCAGTTATATGCCTTATAGATACCCCAGGAGCATATTGTGGTTTAGGTGCAGAAGAGAGAGGTCAAGGTGAGGCAATCGCAAGAAACCTTATGTCCATGTCAACACTTAAAACACCAATAATCTCAATAGTTATTGGTGAGGGTGGAAGTGGCGGAGCTTTAGCTATGGCGGTAGCAGATGAAGTTTGGATGCTAGAGCATGCAATTTATTCTATTTTATCACCAGAGGGTTTTGCCAGTATATTATATAAAGATGCAAGTCTTGCCAAAGAAGCAGCGTCAGCAATGAAAATAACAGCTCAGGATTTAATTAATTTTGGAACAATAGATAGAATTATAAAAGAGCCTTTAGGTGGGGCTCATACCAATATAGATGAGATGGCATCAAGGATTAAACGTAATTTAGAGGAGTCAATTACTAGATTAAAAAGTGAACCTATAGAATCCTTACTTACCAAGAGATATTATAAATTCAGAAAGATTGGAAAGGTAATAGAATAACTTTTATTTTGTTTTTTCAAGAAAAGTATATATACTTTTCTTTTTTTTGTCTTGAAGTATTTAACAAAATCATACATAATAGAAGGTAAGAATAATATTTATGAAAATGGTAAAGGGGAATTAAGTTATGAGTAAAACACATAGTGAGATAATTCTAGTAATAGATTCAGGATGCGATTTGCCTTTAGAGTATATTAGACAGGACAATATAGTACCATTAGGTTTGGTTTGTAATTTTAAAGGCAAAGCACTAGAGGATGACTTCGGAGATAAATTTACTCGAAAGGAATTTTATGATGCTTTAAGGCAAGGGGAAATGCCAACTACATCACAGATAAATAGCGAAAGGTATCTTGAGGTATTTCGCAAGTATGCCACCGAGAAAAAACCTATTATATATATTTCCATGTCTTCTGCACTAAGTGGAACTATTAATAGCGCAAATATAGCAAGAGAAACTATGCTTGAAGAGTTACCTGGAGCTGATATAAGTATAATTGATAGTAAATGTGCCTGCCTTGGACAAGGGCTTTTAGTTTATTATGCTTATGAAATGTTGAAAAATGGGAGTTCTAAGGGAGAGATAGTTACATGGATTGAAGAAAACAAACTTAATATTAATCATTGGTTTACAGTTAATGATTTAAATCATTTAAAAAGAGGTGGAAGAATATCAAGTTCTGCTGCAACAGTTGGTACATTATTAAATATAAAACCTGTGCTGTTTGTAGACAATGAGGGGCAACTTACTCCATTTTCTAAATGTAGAGGAAGAAAAAAGGCAATAAATAGCTTAGCTCAAAAATTCAAGGAAAAAACTGATCCAAATAAAGAGCAAGTTATTGCAATAAGTCATGGGGATTGTCTTAGCGATGCATTAGCTTTAGAAGTTTTAGTTAGAGAACATGGAAATGTTAAGGACGTCATTTTAAATTACGTAGGAACTGCAATAGGGTCACATACAGGACCAGAAATGTTAGGATTGTTTTTCATAGCTGAGGAAAGATAAAACCTCAAAACCTCATATATAATAATGGATATAAAAGCGCAATCATAATTTCACATTCACATTAATTCGATTAAATAAATTAAAAGGGAGATGTCATAGTGCATCTTCCTTTTGATTTTTATAAATTATTTATTCTCTTTTCCGAGTTTTTTAGATTCTTTAGAAACACCTATTTCATTGGCAGTTTCCATTCTCATTTTATCTAATTCTTTTTTTGTTTTTTGACCAGCTTTTTTATTATCTTTACTATTTTTGTTATCTTTATGTGACATATTAGGAACCTCCTTGTATCGCTTAAAAGCGAAAAATAAATAACAATTGTTAGATCTTAATATTAAACTTCTAAATATCATTATGCCCGAATTATTAATTTACATACGAAAAAGTATGTTTTTAACATATGAGTATGAATATACCACAATGTTTTTTTGTTATTTATACTCCAGTGCATTTTAATGATATAATTAGTATTATTAAAAGAGATTACGTAAGAAAAAATAAAATTATAAATAAATAGGAGGAATTTTAACATGAATAAAACAATAGGATTTATAGGTTGTGGTAATATGGCTCAAGCCATGATTGGTGGAATAATAAAATCAAATTTAGTTTCTAATGAAAAGGTAATAGTAAGTAATCCATCAGGTAGGGGTTTAAATAACGCACACGAGAAATATAATATTTTAATAACTAATGATAATGATGAAGTTGCGAGAGTTTCTGATATAGTGATATTAGCTGTAAAGCCATATAAATATTTTGAAGTTATTGATTTAATAAAAACGTATTTAAAGAAGGATGTAGTTATAGTAACCATAGCTGCAGGGATTACATTAGAACATATGAGTAAAACACTGGGAGACTCTGCAAAGGTTATAAGAACTATGCCCAACACCCCCGCACTTGTAGGAGAAGGAATGAGTGCACTTTGTGCCAATAAAAATATAACCACCGAAGAATTACAAGACGTAATAAAAATATTTGAAAGTTTCGGTAAGATAGAGATATTAGAGGAAAAGCTTATTGATGTAGTTCCAGCGGTAAGTGGTTCATCTCCAGCTTATGTGTATATGTTTATTGAAGCTCTAGGAGATGGGGCTGTGCTCCAAGGAATGCCAAGAGATAAGGCTTACACAATGGCAGCTCAAGCGGTGCTAGGAGCTGCTAAAATGGTACTAGAGACTGGAGAACATCCAGGAAAACTTAAAGATGATGTATGCTCACCAGGGGGAACTACTATTCAAGCAGTGTACACACTAGAAAAGAATAATTTTAGGGGCTCAATAATTTCAGCTATGGAGAGTTGCACAGAAAAGGCAATAAAAATGGGTAAGAAATAGTATTTATATTTATTATAAGTTGTAAGCATTATATGTTAAGTGAACAAAGTTTATACTTTGTTTATAATTTGTTTATGGAAAGTAGAGAGGTGTACATTAAAATAGAAATATGAAAGGCTTTCATATTCAAATGCAAATTTAAAAAAGGAGATTATGCAAAATGAAATTAAATAAAAAAACAGCAACAATAGTTAGTTTTGCTATAGGAACTATAATGTTTACAACCACTGCTATGGCTCAAGTATTAACTAAAAGTGGATACGATCAACTTAAAGATTCATTTAAATATACAGCAGAGAGCGCTACAACTAAGCTTTCAAGCTATACTGGGGATATCTCCTTTATTATAAAAGATAATAGTAATATTGTTTATTCTATGGATGAACTTAGTAAAGCTGATGTTACAAATGGGGTAAAGGAAACTGTAACAACAAGAACAGAGGGATCAACTAAAAGCGAAGATTATAACTATGCTGATAAGAATAGTATTATATCTAAAAATGGTCAACAAAATATATATTATTTGAGTGAAGTCACAAACCCTCAAAACATTGCAGTTTCTAGTAATCCTTTTAAACAAGCAGGTGCTGCGGACATTGAAAAAATTGCAGACGCTATTGTTGGTAATTTAAAAGACGCGGTTGTAGTTACGCAAAATTCAGATGGAAGTAAGGCTTTATCTGGTTCTCTAAGTGAATCACAAATACCAGCTCTCATTAATGCAGTGGTGTCATTACAGTCTAAGAGTCTATTTGGTAATACAGCTAATAATCCTAATAATAACAGCAAAATGCCTAATATAACAAGTGATATATTTGTAAAAGATGTTAAAGGAAATATGGTAACAACTAAAGAGGGATTTATTCAGAGTATTCTTGGTAGCGGAGTGATTTCTGGTAAAGATGCAAAAGGAACTGAGCATAAGTTAACTTTTGAGTTACTAGCAAAGATGACAAATGTGAACGCAACTAAGGTTAGTAAACCTGATCTTTCTGGTAAGAAAGTAGAAAAAAACATACAACAAGACTTTAGTAAATTAACTAATCCTGAAAAATATATAGGATTGTTTAAAAATGATATTTTAATAGAAAAGGATGCTAAATTTATAAAAATAGGTGAAAGATTCATAGATGTTACCGCAGTAGATGACAAGGCTATTAGTGGAAGATATTATGAAGAATATGTTAAGGGATATGAAGAATACGTTACAGATAAAAAAGACTTAAAGTTTGATGCTAAATTCGATGTAAATAATAAAACTAATGCGACTTTTAGTGGAATAGACTCTTCAAAAAATACAACCCAAGGAAATATATATATCAACCAACAATCAGCAAAAATTGGCTTTAGCACGAATGAAGTTATGAGTGGAAATAAGATTTTTGATGATCAATTTAGTAAGGTATTCAAATAATATATAATATAACTTATATTAAAGGCAAGGGACTCTAAACTAAAATGTACACATGAGGCAGGAGCGCTCTGCCTCATTAATTTACTAAATATTTGATTTATATTATGGTTTTCAAATTTAAAATCTTTAGATTTGTAAAACTAAATTCTGGGGGGACACAATTGGAAAAAGCTATTGAAATTAAAAATCTTTCCAAGTTATATAAAAATGGAAGAGGCATAACAGATATTAATATTGACATACATAGAGGAGACATCTTTGGTTTTTTAGGACCTAATGGAGCTGGTAAAACCACTGCAATGAAGATAATGACTGGACTTATAAAACCAGACAGTGGAGACGTTAAAATTTTAGGACATAGTATCTTGGAAGAATACGAAAAGGTAATGGAAAAGGTAGGTTGCATTATAGAAACAGCGGAATCTTATCTTTATTTAACGGCTTTTGAAAACTTAAAACAGGTTTCAAGATATTATAAAAATGTTGATGAGAATAGAATCAATGAAGTTTTGGAAATGACAGGACTTTTAAAATACAAAAATGAGAAACCAAGAAAATTTTCTCTTGGAATGAAGCAAAGACTAGGAATTGCTGCTGCAATACTATCACGGCCGGAAGTAGTTATTTTAGATGAACCCCTAAACGGACTTGATGTTGAAGGAATGATTTCTATGAGAAATATAATAAAAGACATGGCAGAAAAAGAAAATACTACATTTTTTATTTCAAGTCATCTTATCCACGATGTTGAACTTACTTGTACCCATATTGGTGTATTATACAATGGGCGGATGCTAAATGTGGATACTATGAAAAATATATTAAACAATTACGCAACACTAGAAAATTATTTTGTTAGCGAGGTAGAAAGAAATGGTAGAATTTAAAGCTGCTTTAACAAATGAGATTGAAAAGTTATATAAAAGAAAAAAGGTTTTAGTTGCAGTGATTATATCACTTATTTTTATAATAATAGGACAACTATCTATGGTAGTATTAAGAACTGGGTTTGGGTTACGTGGCGTTTCAAGTATGGAATTTCCTATACTTGTGTTATCAGTCGTAGTGAATACAATTCTTCCACTATTTACGGCACTAGTTACAATAGAAACTTTCTCAGGAGAATTTTCACAAAATACTATGAAAATTGCACTTGCAAGGCCCATTTCAAGATTTAAGTTTTATGCAGCGAAGTTAACTGCAATTATGTTATTTATTCTCGCAAACCTTTTATTTGTAATGGTTTTTTCTATAATTGCTGGTTGTCTTTTTAATTCAAACTCCTTCACATTTAGTAGTTTTATTAAAATCCTAATTTCTTATCTTGTAACACTGTTGCCTATGGTGATTTTGTCAATAATTATTGCATTTTTTGCAAATATAATTAGAAGTGGTATAGGAGTCTTTTTCTTATCTATTTTTATGTTTGCTATATTTAAAGGTCTAGGGATTATTTTTTATAGATTCTCTGGTGTTTTTATTACATCAATGATGAGTTGGTATACACTATATGTTATGGAAACCGTTCCGATTTTTAAGATTTTTCTTCAGTTTATGATGATGATTAGTTATGGTATAATATTTTTTACAGCAGGATATTATATATTTGATAATAAGGAATTCTAAGAATATTTCAGAAGGTCTTATTAATTCTATCTTAGTAGATTAATCTACTAAGATAGATATACGAGGTGGAAAATGAATATAAAAAAAAGATTAATTCTTTCTAATACTATAACTATAGTAATTCCTTTTGTTATTACAATTATAGCTGCTTTCCTATTTATTTTTGTTTCCTCAAGAATTTTCAGTAAAGATGTAAATTATGATAGTTTTAAAAGATTCATATTTATAAAAACTCAGTTATCTGATACTAGTAATGCCATAAAAAATCAAAGTTCTTCTGATATAGAAGATCCAAAGTTTCAACAATATTTGTACCTGAAGTTATCAAATATAAATGGAGACCTTATAATACTTAAAAACGATACTGTTTTATTTAAATCCAAAGATGTAAATAAAATTGATATGGAAAAATGTCTAATGCAATCTAAAAATAGCTCCCAAGAAAAGATAGTCACAATTGGAATTATAGATTATATGGTTGAAGTAGCACCCCTTAGATTTAAAGATAAAGAGATAGGTTATGCCATATTATTGGCACCAACATTTCAGCAAGTTGGCACTTTTGAAAAGTTTATTATATTTATTTTTGGTGTATTTCTTATAACTTTTATAGCAGTTAACATATTTATGTCTTATTTTCTTTCAAAGAGGATAATAAAACCACTATCACTTTTGAAAATGGCGGTAGCAGATATTAGTAAAGGCGATTTAAATCTGGAAATTGTTGAAGTAGGTGACCAAGAAATAAGAGATTTATGTGCTGATTTCGAAAAGATGAGGATACAACTTAAGGATTCTATTCGCTTAAAAAAGAAGTACGATGATAATCGGACAATGTTAGTGTCAAGTATATCTCATGATCTTAAAACACCTATAACCTCAATAAAAGGTTATGTGAAGGGTGTTTTAGACGGCGTTGCCAATACACCTGAAAAGGTAGAACGCTATTTAAAAACCGTTTATTCAAAATCGGAACAAATGGATGTTATGATTGATGATTTACTTTTATATTCTAAATTAGATTTGAGTCAGCTTCCATTTAACTTTGAAAAAACGGATATTATAGATTATTTTAATTACTGTATTAATGAATGCACACTAGAACTTGAAAAATCAAATATAAAAATCAGTTTGAAAAATGATTTTAAAGGACCAAAATACGTAAAAATTGACAGAGAAAGATTGATGAGGGTTATACTAAACATTATTGATAACTCTCGTAAATATATGGATAAAAAGCAAGGTGAAATTACAATACTTCTTAGAGAAACCAATTCTAGTATTATTATTGAGATAAGGGATAATGGTTCTGGCATAAAAGAGAATGATGTTAATAAAATATTCGACAGGTTTTACAGGGCTGATTCTGCAAGAAGCGAAGCAAATGGAAGTGGACTTGGACTTGCTATTGCAAAACAAATTGTGGAGGGCCACAAAGGTACAATTTGGGCTGTAGGTCATGAAAATAAAGGTACAAGCATTTTGATATCATTAGGGAAAATATCATTTGAATAGAGGCGGATTATGAAAAAGATTTTAATAATTGAAGATGATGTAAGTATTGCTGAGCTTCAAAAGGACTATTTAGAAATTGAAGGTTTTGAAGTGAAAATATGTAATGATGGCATAAATGGGTTAAATGAATTAAAAACAAATGAGTTTGACTTGTTAATTCTCGATGTTATGCTTCCTAAAATTGATGGTTTCACTATTCTACGCAGTATACGTGAGGAGAAAGATATTCCGGTTTTAATGGTTTCTGCTAAAAAAGAAGATATTGATAAAATTAAGGGGTTAAGCCTTGGAGCTGATGACTACATTACAAAACCCTTTAATCCCAGTGAACTTGTGGCTAGAGTTAAATCACACATTCGAAATTATGAAAGAATAAAGAAGAAATTCAGTACAAGCGTAAAAAGTAACACTTTAATAATAAGAGGACTGGAAATAAGAAAAGATTGTAGACAGGTATTTATAAATGGAGTGGAAATAAATTTAGCACAAAAGGAATTTGATATATTATTGTACCTTGCTGAAAATCCCAATAGGGTATTTAGTAAAGATGAATTATTTGAAAAAATTTGGGGATTTGATGCTCTGGCTGGTACTGCAACGGTTACAGTGCATATTGGCAGGGTAAGAGAAAAAATTGAGAAATCTACATCGCAACCACAATATATTGAAACTGTTTGGGGAACTGGGTACAGGCTTAGGGCATAATACATACCCTAAACTTGTACCTTTTTATATTCTTCTTTTTATTTTAAAATTACTCGTAATAGGTATTACGCGTAATAGTCATTACGGGTAATAAGATTAGAAATAGAACATATATTTGTGTTAAAGCATTAAAATTTATAAAACCTATTGACTTGCGAACAAATGTTCTATATACTATAAATATAGCATATTAAGACAAAATACCTGTAAAGTAGTTAAAAATATATAATTATTTCATGTTAAAAAAGAGTTAATTTGCGGCTGAACTGTATTTTTGAGAACCACTTTAGTGGATTATTTAATTGGGGGTAAAATACATGGAAACAAAGGATTTATTAGTTAAAATTAATTATTCACGAGAGGGTAATGACAGTTTAGCAATAACATATACTGCGAGTACTGACAAGGTTAATCATTCTTCTAAATATTTAATTTGTGGGGGAATGTATAATAAAAATGGTGGAACTATAATATTTAAGGCTAAGAATATAGAAGAGGCAACAGAAATAGCTAATAATAATTTAGTATCCAGAGCAGGAGATATTAAATATGATTATCTTAAAAGGGATTATATGATAAATACTATATAGGATATTCTTAAATTTAAGAACATCCTTTATATTGTTCAAAAGACATAAATAATATTATCTAAATAGAAAATACAATATTTTCAATAACAATATCCAACTGCTCAATTAATGAAACAGTTGAGTTAACCTCAGGGGAATTAGTATTTGTTCCTTTTTTTATAATTTTAACTTGAGGTCTTAAAGCAAAATTAGGGAAAACAGCTATTACTACACCGATATCACCAGTACTCAGTTTTACTAGGGTCCCGGGCGGATATGGGACAACAGCTTTCGAAAATGCTTTAACCATTTCATAATCAAATTGAGTATCGCTATGAGAAAAAATATACTCTACAGCATCATTAGGGCACATAGCTTTACTATAAGGACGATCTGACGTAAGTGCATCATACACATCAGCAATAGCAACAATTCTAGCAAATCTATTTATAGATTTATTCTTAATGTTATCAGGATACCCGTGTCCGTCAATTTTTTCATGATGTTGAAGTGCAACAATTCTAGATGGAGCAGATATATCCAAGCACCCTTTTAAAAAATTATAACCTTTCGTAGTATGTTCTTTTATAGTGTTAAACTCTTCCTTAGTTAAGGGGCCTGGTTTCAAAATAATATCTTTTGGAATAAGGACTTTACCTATATCATGTAGTAATGCACCCATACACAAAGTATAAAGTTCATTTTGATTTAGTTGTAATTGGACACCTAATACTAGAGAAAGTACAGCTACGTTTACACTATGTTGGTAGGTGTAATTATCCATACTTTTAATGTCTACTAGGTTAATCATTACATTTTTTTTACTTATAATCTCATCTATTATATCTTTAGCTATATTTCCTATAGATTCGAAATAGGTTTGCTTCTCTTTTGCAATTTTTTTTTCGTTAGAATTTGTATTATTAGAATATAAGCTGTATTTTTCAAAGCTATAAAAAGATTCTTTTATGGCCTTTATAGCTTGTTGTCGTAACTCTGGTTTTATTACATCTTCAATTTCAGCTTCGCTATATTCATCAGTAATATATATAGAATATATTTTCAAACGTTTTATTCGTGCTAGGAAAGAATTGGTTAATGTAACACCTTCTCTTAATAGAATCCTTCCATCATTATCAAATATAGTTTTAGCTAAATAATCTCCCATCTTTGCACATTCAATTGGCACAAGTCTCATAACTACATCACATCCCAAATATAAATAATCAATAAGTATACAAATACATTTTACACTATTAAATGTAAAATAACATTATTTCTTTTTATTACAATTTATTTATAAATAATGTAAAAAGTGATATGATGTTTTTATAATTATTTTTCAAAAACTACTGTTTAAATTGGTGAAGCCGTAAAAAAAATCTATTATCTCTTTTTAAGTCTTCTGTTAGCATAATAGATAGTATGAAAAATTGTGGTTTTGATATTATAACTACAGTTAACAATTAGAGTTTTTCTAAATAAGGTTGAATACTTAGAATTATGAACTATAATTAAAGATGAGATCATCAATATAGAATTGATGTTTTGAATAATCTTAATTGGAGGAAATATAATGGATAAACTATCACGAAATGATATTTGTTGGTGCGGAAGTGGCAAAAAATACAAAAAATGCCATATGGACCAGGATATATTTATAAGTAATATAGAGGAAAAAGTAGGTTATAAAATACCTAGAGATATCATGAAAACAGAGGAACAAATAGATGGTATAAGAAAAAGCTGCGAACTAACTCATGAGATCCTGGATATGGTTGGTGAGAAAATAAAAGTGGGAGTAACTACAAACGAAATTAACACTTGGGTACATGAATATACGATTGCGCATAATGCATATCCAGCACCACTCGGTTATGGTGGGTTTCCTAAGAGTGTATGTACATCTATAAATGATGTAATATGTCATGGTATACCTGATGAAACAATTCTAAAAGATGGAGATATAGTAAACGTTGATGTGACCTGCATATTAGAGGGTTATTACGGCGATGCCAATAGAATGTTTATAATGGGCGAAGCATCAAAGGAAGCAATTGATTTAGTACGTGTATCAAAGGAGTGCCTTGATCTAGGAATACAGCAGGTGAAACCTTATAATACGCTTGGAGATATAGGGCACGCCATTCAAGAGCATGCAGAAAGCCATGGATATTCAGTTGTATATGACTATGGTGGGCATGGAGTTGGACTAGAATTTCATGAAGAACCATTTGTACCCCATATAGGACAAAAGGGGGAAGGAACAATTTTACTTCCTAATATGACATTTACAATTGAGCCTATGCTTAACATTGGTAAACCAGAATCAGATGTACTTGAAGATGATTGGACTGCAGTTACATCAGATGGTTCATTATCATCACAGTGGGAACATACCATACGTGTTACACAAACTGGATATGAGATATTAACTTAAAATTAAAGACATTTCTTATTATTTGTTTATCATAGTCTTAAGATTACATTCCATGTAAAAATACCTCCATAAATGGGGGTATTTTCATAACTACATTATAAAAACTACTATTCTACTTTTACTATGTACATATATTCATCTAAGGGGTTAGACTCTCTTTTCCAACTTTTATAGTAGGTAAAATGTATTTTACATTCACCACATTTAAGACATTTAAAATTCCAAATAATTTGCTGACTTCCTCCTAATATATTTGCTTTGTTGAAATTAAAAGTCTCTTTATTTTCTAATTCAAGAATGGATGGATCTGAGAGGGTATAGTACCAACAATAGCCAGTGGACGGAGACTCAGTAAGTTCAATGATCATATTCTTATCTATGGGTATCACATTTATAAATTCAGAACTCAAGATAATAGTGTTCAATTTAGAATTTTCATATTCCTCAATCAAGTAATCACCATCCTTTAAGTATATAAACCAGAGGTTACGTAAGTATTTTTATTGGCTAACTAACATAATATGTTAGTAACATGAATTATGAATGTTTTTAATTATTAATATTATTTCTTAAATATATTTTTTTATTCATGTAACAACAGTATTCTAAATGATGTTTTAGGAGCCATATTTGTTATTTTATAAAAAAAGAGATTAATTATGTAATATTTTAGTATAATTAGTATGTGAACTTAATTTTTTATAAATTATGAAATGTATTTTTCTATTAAATTAATTTAATTGATATTGAGGAAGTGATTTATTTGGAAATTATAAATAACAGGTATCGGGTAGTTGAATGTATAAAACAAAACAGAGTGGTTTCCAGTTATGTAGTAAATGACATAATAAAAAATTATAACACAATACAATTAAATATTCTTAATACAGAATACATACAAAAGGATTTAATAGAATTCTATACTAAAGAATTTTTAAGTTTAACTAACCTAGAATGTAAAAATCTAACATCTGTATATGACTTTGCTTTAGTTAATCTCTTAGATAATAAAAAATTAAATGATAAAGTTTATTTTTACACAAATGAATATGTACAAGATAACTCTAATATTTTAGAGATGGTAAGTACTATGGAAAGTGATGCACTATTAGATTTGTTTATACAAATTTGTCAAAGTATAAACTATCTTCATCTAAAAGGATTTATTTATTGTGACATAAATTTATCTAATATTATGGTTGACAGTACATTAAATAATAAAGGATATGTCATTAAATTTAAAGATTTTGCAACAGTTAGACTTGAAAAACAGGGATTATGGAATGATGTTAATAGCGAAGACTACTTCAAAGCTTCAGAAATATTAGAGGAAAATAAATGTAATATCCTTAGTGACATATATTCTCTAGGCATTTTACTATTTATTCTATATACAAAATGTAAAGATTTTGATTTTAATGTTGATATTAAAAATATTAGTGAAGATACAATTGAAGAGATATTTAATGATAAAAAGTTTAATATTAAATACAAAAATATTATTAAAAAAATGATTTCTAGTGATTCTGCAAAAAGATATCAAGACATTAAGGAATTAGTAATAGATATAAATAAATTTTTTAATAAACAATATAAACCACATAGAAAAGATGAAATAGAAAAATTAAATCTTAATTCAAAAATGATAGGTAGAGATGAAGAAGTTTATAAAATTATTAATATCTATGAATCTATTAATAATAAAAATGAAAATAATTCTACAATTTTAATTCATGGAGAACCAGGTATTGGTAAAACACGCTTTCTTAAGTCGTTAAAGTATCTTTTTTCTTTAAAAAAAGTAAGTGTTTACCATAGCTTTATTTTAGATGCTTCTACTAAAAATAGTAATCAGGCATTTGTGGATATATTAAAACAATTTATTTCAGAATGTGAATCAGAGATATTAGATAAATATGAATCTGAACTTATAAAATTTATACCTGAACTAGGCAGTAAAAAGAACATAATACATTCAAAGCCATTAAGTGGGGATAAAGAAAAGTATAGACTTATACATTCCGCAACAGGATTTATTGAAGAATGTATAAATAACATTCCTATAATTATAATGATTGATAATTTTCACTTGTCAGATGATTTTTCCATAGAGATAATGGAATATATTATAAGAAAAAAATTATTAAACAAAAACATAATGGTTATAATTTCTTACAGTGATGGGGAATGTGTACTAAATAGCAAATTTACAGATTTCACTAAAAATATATCGCTTTTGAATGGCGTGACCAATATTTTTCTAAAAGATTTAAATGAAATAGAAGTAGGTAAAATGATTCGAGATATTTTAAGTTTGCCAAAAACAGCGTATAAATTAGCAAATAGAATTTATGAAAAGTCAAAAGGCAACCCATTATTTGTGCGGGAAATTGTAAAAAGTTTTTTTAATGACAGATATATTTATGTGGATGAAAAAGACGGTAGTTGGTCTAGTGATTATGATTATTCTAAGTTTATAATGCCAGCAGATATGCACGAAGTACTGCTTAATCAAGTTAAAGAAATGGGAGAAATGAATTATAATGTGCTAAAAATAATATCAATATTTGAAAGCGCTGTTTCTTTAGAAATAATTTCAGGGTTTAATGAATCAATTTATGAAGAATTAGAAAAAGTTACGCAAGGGCTTATTTCCTCGGGAGTATTATGCAGAAAAATTGAGGATAGAGGTTTTGTATTTGGATTTTATAATAGGTTTCTTAAAAGTCTTATGTATGAAAAAATTACGGATGAAGAAAGAAAAGTTATGCATAGATTAGCCTCAGTATTACTTGAAAATTTATATACACAAGGTGGAACAGAATATATTGAGGAATTAATATATCATTTAGAGAAATCAAATCAAGATGAAAAAGTTGTTGATTATTGCATTAAAAATGCTGAAAAGATGAAACTTTTGAAAAATAGAAGTGATGCAATAAAAAATTTAACTAAAGCAGTGTCTATAATGGATTATACATGGGATCCAATTAAAAATATAAAGGTTATTATGGATCTTGCTGACTTAAACAATCAAGAAGGAAATATTGATTTAGCAGTAAAATATTATCTATCAATAGAAAGTTATAATGAAAATACCGATTTGTTTAAATATATAATAGATAGTTTAATTAAAGTAGCAGAAGTGGATTTAAGTAAAAACAAAATAGAAAAAACTGTTTATTATATTGAGAAAATCCAGTCTATGTTAGAGAAGGTAGACTATCTTCCTGGGCTACTTAAAAGTCAAGGGATTCTAGCTTCGGTATATGACAAAAGACAAAATTATGAAAAAGTTAATAGTATAGCTAACAGTTGTATAAAATTATGCACCGGTGAAAATGAAAATCTAAAAGCCATATTTTACAATCACAAGGGATTAGCTTATTTAAGAATCGGAAAAATATTTGAAGCATTAGTAACTTTTAAAAAAAATATAAAGTTATGTAATAAATATAACAATATTGAGATGCTAATAAAATCATTTAATAATATAGGGGTTATTTACGGCGATCATTATCAAGACGATAATAAAGCAATAACATATTTTTTGGAAATGAAGAATATATGTACAAGAAATAATATGAGTAGTAGTGAACTTGATGCATTAATAAATTTAGGTGCTACCTATTATTCAATGGAGGATTATGAAATATCGCTACAATATTTTATTAAATCATTAGAAATGTGTGAAAAGTATAAATATGAATTCCATATTTTTTATTGTTATAGCGCTATTGCAAGTGTGTATTTAAAATTAGGCGATTATGATAATTCGTATAAATATTACGAACTATGTAATAAGGAGCTAGAGATATATCCTAATCAAGGAAAAGATATAGGTGAATTTTACTTTTTGGCATCTGAAATTAACTATAAATTGGGTAATTTGCAAAAAGCTCAGTTTTATATTAATAAGGCATTAAATATATATGAGAATGATGAATTTATAAATAAATGGAAGGCGCAGGTTTTAAATGAATATATAATAATTTATTTAGGGGAAAATGATGATAACTTAAATGAAAGTGTTAATAATATTATAACGACAGCTAATAAGATATCTTCTATATCTAAAAGGCTTAATATATTTTATGAGGTAATAATATTATTATATGAAAATGGTAAAAAAGAATACACATATACTATTTTAGATGAAATTAATAAGCTTGAAGTCGATATAAAAGGCAAAAGAGTGTATGTTAAAAAATTATATGTTGAGGCGTTGATTGAAAAGAAAAAAAATATTAAATTATCCAATGAAGCATTAGAATATTCAAAAAAATATAAAGAAATAGAAATGTGCTGGAAAATATATATTCAAATAGGCGATTATTACTTCGATAAAAAAGATTACCTATACGCAGTAATTCACTATTTTGAGGCCTGCGGCATATTAAAGGATATAAATATTAAATTACCCATAGAGTACAGATTATCTTATATTAAACTAAATAACGCATTAAAACCTTTCAATAGATTTTTGAGTATTAACAATTATTATAAAAATAATAAAGATACTTCCATGCTTATGGTAGAACCCGCGAGTGTCAAAGGTGAAAAGGAACTATTATATTTATTAGAGAAAGTGAATCATAAAGATATTTTAAAGGATAAGAATTTTATAAAGTCTATAAAAAAAATATATTCATCTTCTCTCCATGAAGATATTCATGATATAAGTGATGTATTAGAAAATCTGCAATCAGATAATGCAAAAAACTTAGAGCTTATAATTGATTATCTCACCTATATAACGCTAGCAACTAGAGCGACTATTATTATTACTGATAATAACAAAAATTATAAAGTTATAGCTTCTAGTGATAGAAAATGTGAATTGCCTCAAAATGGAGAAAGATTGTCTGAGATTTTAAGTTGCGTAAGACCAGTTTTATTAACAGATACATGTTTAGAACAAAAGATGAATAACATTCAGGATACTTTAAAAGCATCTATTTGCATTCCTATTATTATGGAAAATGGTAAGGGAAAAGACTTTATGGCGCATGAGCGAAGAAAAAATGTACAAGGCGATGAAAATATAACCGGGTACGTATATATTGAATCACAAAGGGTATTAAATAATCTTAACACTGATAGTATGAAAAAATGCATGGAGCTTAGTAAAGTTATAGGTATAATAATTGAGAAATATAAGCTTAGATTAAGTGCTTCTATTGATAAATTAACAGGAACCCTTACTAGAAAGTATCTAGAAGAAGCCCTTGATGTACAAATAGAAATAGCAAGTTTGACAGGCAGTGAATTTTCTATAATTATGATTGATTTAGATCATTTCAAAATGATAAATGATAAATTTGGACACAGGACTGGAGATTATGTGTTAAAAAGAGTTTGCGATGTTGTGATGGAAAATTTGAGAGAAACAGACATTGTAGGTAGATATGGTGGAGAAGAATTTATTATCATTCTTCCTGGTATAGGTATAAAAGGTGCAGAGATTGTAGCTGAAAAACTTAGGAATAAAATTGAACAAGAAAAGATACTAGATAATAGGCGAGATGTTACCGTAAGTTTAGGTGTTACCGTATCTTCTCTACATGGTGAGTGGCAAGGTGAACTATTTGAGAGAGCAGATCAAGCATTATATGTTGCAAAGGAGCAGGGAAGAAACAGATATGTTATTTGGGATAATGAATTTTCTAAAAAAGCTAAAAAAACAGATAGGCTTGCTGGAATAATATCAGGTAATGGAATACAAGATCATAGAAATGTACTTGCCATGATAGAATTAATTGAACTTATAAACATAAATTCAACAATAGAAGAAAAGATATATAGTTTGTTAGGTAGAGTTATTGAAATTACGGAATCGCAAAAGGGAATTTTGTTTATAAAAGAGAATGAGGATATTACTAGCATTTATTCAAGGGAAATTTTTAAAAATGAATGGACAGATAGTGACACTTATAATAAAAATATAATAAAATCTGTAATTGATAGTAAACAGGGAGTTTGTAAGATAGATTGGGATACAATAACTGAGTATGATGTGATAACAGGCGTTCCAAACTGGCAGTCTGTTATGGCAATTCCACTTATTAAGGGTGACACAGTAAAAGGAGTATTATATTTATCGGAATCCACGCAATCAAAAGAATTTGGTTTTGACGATTTTAACTTTGTAAATACTCTTGGGAAAATAATAGTTACAATACTATAGTATAGACAAAATAAAAAAGTGGAAAGCTAAACAGATAAAATGATTTATGTTGTTAGCGAGAAGGAATAAAATGGTGTATAATTAATATATTAGGTAAACTCTAATTTTGTGATAGGTTATGCATATTTCATTTGGTAAATTTCCCGCAAATAAAATATTTAGTAATCATTTTAAGAAAGCATGAGGAGGATAAAAATGACATTTGAGATTGGAAGTATATACCACGGGTTTAAGTTAATTGAAGAAAAAAATATAAAAGAGCTAAATTCAGTGACAAGATTGTTTGAACATGAAAAAAGTGGGGCTAGGTTATTACATTTAGAGAATGATGATGATAACAAGGTTTTTTCTATAGGATTTAGAACACCACCTAAAAATAGTAATGGTGTTCCACATATACTAGAGCAT